>SMEO01000553.1_pt1 | contig 15626 bp, 15 predicted proteins | sample 2456251 | NCBI WGS metagenome assembly SMEO01 (sample SAMN10132594, study PRJNA489261) | soil metagenome | isolation source: day1 control-silt loam soil ammended | place: USA | reverse complement strand
TTTTGCATGGCCAACAATTCGTGAAAGGTAATACAAATTACCCGAATCAGGAATTAAACCAATATTAACAAAGGCATTTATAAAACTAGCTTTTTCGGAAACAAGGCGGAAATCACAGGCTAATGCGAGACTAAAGCCTGCCCCAGCAGCCACACCATTTACCGCTGCAATGATTGGCTTTTCACAGCTGGCGATTTGTTTCATCATTGGACCATATTGATCACGGAGCACTTGTCCTAGATTACTATTTTCATCCATACCTGATAAATCCTGACCGGAACAAAAGGCTCTACCTTCTCCCGTAATAACGATGGCACGTACCTCATCAGAGCCCGCTGATTTTTTGATTGCCTGTTGAATATCTTTGTTCATCTGTGATGTAAAGGCATTTAATTTATCAGGTCGGTTTAATGTGAGCCAGGCTACTCCATTTTCAATTCGATAAGTAATCGTTTCGTACATAAAGCACTCCTTATCTGCCAGTAAAATTAGGCTTTCTTTTTTCAACAAATGCTTTCATGCCTTCTTTTTGATCTTCTGATGCAAAAAGTATATAAAGATTCTTGCGTTCATATTGCATACCTTCATATAAAGAATAATCTACTGCCTTGTTGACCGACTCTTTAATCATTCTGACTGCTAGTGGCGGCTGAACAGCTATTTTTTTAGCAAATTCCACTGCTTCTTCCATCAACAATTCAGATGCCACAATTTTATTAATAATTCCATATTTTAAAGCTGTATCAGCATTAATTTTTTCAGCTGTCAAAATCCATTCGAGTGCTTTTGTTTTTCCTACCAACTTCGTCAATCTTTGCGTTCCACCTGCACCTGGCATTACGCCAAGATTGACTTCTGGAAAGGAAAACTGAACATCGCTCGCAGCAATCAACAAATCACAAGATAGAGCTAGCTCAAAACCTCCGCCTAATACAAAACCTTTTACAGCACCAACGATTGGCTTTTTAATGAGACTTAATCGATCCCAATCGGCAAATTGATTCATTAACTCCATACTAATTGGGTTATCATTAGCCATCTCATCAATATCTGCTCCAGCGGAAAACGCTTTTCCTTTTCCAGAAAGTAAAATTATTTTCACTTGAGGGTTACGGTCGAATGCTTCCATTGCCGAAACAATTTCACTGACCATTTGGCGATTGAGTGCATTCAATTGTTTCGGGCGATTCAAAGTGATAAAGCCTATCCCGTCCTCAATTGATGTCTCAATAAATTGTAATTCATTCATGTTATACTTCCTCACCAATCATCATCGTTACAAGATCCCCAGCAAAACCCATTAAATCTTTTCCTGATGCTTTTCCTTCCGGAGAACGCATTCCTTGTTGAAGTGCCTCATGATTTTCATAGTACATTTCGCATAGAATATAATATTTAGAGTCTTTTCCCATCGGTGTTCCTACTATTTTAGTAACTTCCATTCTTTGAAGTCCTGGAATTTTTTCCGTAATCGGACCGTGTACATTGAAATAATGCTCATCAAATGCTTCTTTATTTTCAGGTTGCTTATATAAGGCAATCAACTTTACCATTTTATTCCCTCCAATATTTACATAAATTTGATCATTGGTTTCATTGCTTCAAAAGGGTTCTTGCATGTTTTGCAATATAAAATGCTTCTGCATGCTGTAGGCCCAAATATATTCTCCATCGTGACATACGTTGATTCACAATACGGACAATCCACATGCCATGATCCATCTTCTTTCATTTGTCTAGGGGGAGGGGAAATTCCAAATGCCTTCAATCCCGTTTTCCCCTTTTCCGTAATACGGTCGGACGTCCAGGCTGGAGAACGTAGGAATTCTACGTTCACTTCCTCAACGCTTGACAACTGTTTAACAGCCGTTTCCACATTTTTTTGAATGATAGGTAGAGCTGGACAACCTAGAAAGGTAGGTAGCATTTTTACTGAAACATCTGAGCCTAAAACCTCTACATTCTCAACCATTCCTAAATCTAGAATGCTGACTGTATCAATTTCGGGATCTTTTACGTCTTCCAGTAGTTTATATATTTCTTCTGACGTTAATAGATTGGTAGACATAGTACCCCTCCCTTTTTTCTTTTGTTTTACCAGGAAGCTACTTTATCACTTGCGTATACTTCACTTAAAACTTCAAGTGCTTTCTCTAAATCCTCTGTGTGCTCTCCATTGCGTCCGTTCCCTTGAATCATTCCTACTTCAATGGTTCCTTGTAGACCAACACTTTCCAAGACAGGAGCAACAGCCTGAGTCCATTTATTCAGTAATACCGCTTCGCTTTCAATCAAACCTTGTTCCACGATTTTATTTACATGTTCGCCCAAAGAGAAAACCCCTTGGAAATCCTGCAACGTTTTTTCAATAGCTGCTTTCATTCGGGAAACAGCCTCTTCATGACCTGACCCTAACAGCTGAACGAACCATGTTTTCCAGTGCATTAGATGATAGTAAAGTTCCATTTGCACTTTTGTGGCTACTTCAGCCAACGGCTCATATGAACTTAATTGCAAAGATTGGATCTTAATCACTTTAGCTTGGGTATATAAATAATTTCTTACAACCGCAAAAGCCCAATCGTAATCCGGTTCTTCCATATAGTATCCAGGTCCATTAACAAGTTCCAGGATAATCGCATTACGCCTTTCATTCGCTGGACGGTCATGGGCTAGCTGATTTGCATCCCCTTCGCCAAGTTCTTCTAATAATTGATAGAACATGGCTGCATGTCCCATTGTATCTTGAGAGATGGAGGAAGATGCGATATCTTCTTCGATATGGGGAGCAAGACCTAACCATTCAGATCCACGATATGAATGAATAAAATCATCGTCCGCTAATTGAAATAGCAATTCCTTAACCGCGATATTATCTACTATTAAATTATTTTCCAATTTTCACGCCTCCTGCCCAAGACAAAATTTCCTTTTCATCAAGCATCTCTTGTTCATATTTCCGCCATTTTTTCTTTAAATAGCCATATCCTTTTGTTGTGCGATAATCTTTATTATCCAAACGTTGGATATCATCCACCGCTTCGCGTCGCATAAAGTTTTCCTGTGCCATCAGAAGAGCAATATCCTCATTCGGAGCCAGCAAGCTAAAATGATATTGTACTGGCGCAGTTGCAGTCTTGCGACTAAATACTTCAAACTCTTCAAAATAAGATTCTTGCTTAGTTTCCATATTATTTTCCCTCCCTTAATTAGCCTTTGGAGCCAAAGCTTCACGTACCCATTGGTTATTTTTATAAGAAGTTCTTCTAAGATTCAAACGTTCTTGTGAACGAGGTCCTTCATTTCTAGCAATCTGCTTTAATTTATTCCAGTCAGGCTGTTGATAAATCCATTTTTCCGTTTCTTCATCAAATCGCAATGTTTCATCCGGAATGGTAAAACCAAGGGAATGAATCCGTTTGATATATTTACTAAAGAAAGCTTGACGAAGTCCTTCATTCGAACCCGTTCTGATTCTGTACTTTAAGGTAATATCTTGTTTCGAAGCACCCATTTCATTCTTGCTTGGCGGTCCGAAGAAAAGTAACAGAGCTTCCCACCAATAATTAAGAGCGTCTTGCACCATTTTTCTCTGTTCAGCCGTACCCTCAGCCAGAGCCATAATGATTGCTTCTCCGTGTTGAGCATGAAAAACCTCTTCTGCACAAATTCGTTGTAATGCACGGGCATATGGACCGTAAGAAGCACCAAGCATATCCGTTTGGGTGATAATAGCAGCCCCGTCGACTAACCAGCCAATCAGCCCTGCATCCCCCCATGATTTCGTTTCCATATGGAAAACATTATGAAACTTTAGGTCTCCTGCAAAAAGATCCTGCATCAAATCATCGCGCTTTTTGCCATATGGTTTTAATAAGTCTTCTGCAACACGCAGCAATAATTGTCCGTGCCCCATTTCATCTTGTACCTTTGCCATAATCCCAAGCTTTCTAAACAAAGTGGGGGCTTTAGGTACCCACTCTTTTTCAGGAAGCGCCCCCATAATTTCGCTTATGCCATGCATGGAAATTAATTTAATTAATGTATTTCGATATTCATCTGGCATCCAATCATCGGCTTCAATTTTCTCTCCAGCTTCAATCCTAGCCATAAATTGCTCTAGCTTTTCTTGTTCTGTCATTTCATTTAAAAGAACACTCATTCATATCCTCCCTTTCTAAATGTATAACATTTATTTGACGTTATGATAATTTATTGTTATATAAGACTCTAAAAAAAATCTTTCTTGTCCCAGAATAAGAAGAATAGGTGATATTCTTCTTTTAATCAACTGCTACTTTAAACGGTGATGACTCTACTTTAATCGAATCTGTCGGGCAACCTCCCACCGCATCTTCCAAATCATCCTGCAAATCTTCCGGAACTTCCGCTGTTCCTCCGTTTTCATCAAGATGAACGAAGGCCAGTCCCTCATCATTGTAATCAAAAATCTCTGGTGCCGCAGCACCGCATGAACCACATGCAATGCACGTTTCTTGATCTACAATTGTATATTTTGCCATGACGGCTACCTCCTTATTTTTTATTTCAAAACAGTTTCTTTCTTCTCTTCCATTAAACTTGTGCTATGAAGGGGCTGTACTTTTGATGCGGGATCAATGTATACCTTTGCATTGCTTATCGCAGTTGGGGCTTCCCCAAAACCACTTGCAATCAGCTTTACTTTTCCATCATATGTGCAAATATCGCCCGCTGCATAAATACCAGGAATATTTGTTTCCATTCTTGAGTTAACAACTATTGCATTTTTTTCAATTTCAAGACTCCAGTCTTTGATTGGCCCTAAAGACGAGATAAATCCATAGTTTACCAATACTGCATCTACTTTTTGTATAGACTTCTCACCATTTGTCACATTCTCGAGTACAACTTCTTCAATTTGTTCTTTCCCTTGTAATTCAACTGGTACATATGGTGTCATAATATTAACGGTAGATTTCGCTAAATTTTCAACACTATGTTCGTGCGCTCGAAATTTATCACGTCGGTGTACAAGGGTTACATTATTAGCAATCGGCTCCAGCATTAGAGCCCAGTCAACTGCTGAATCCCCACCACCAAACACAACAACATCTTTTTCCGCAAACGAATGTAAATCATCCACAAAGTAATGAATATTTTTCCCCTCAAACTTTTCTTCTGTTTCAATTTTTAATTTTCTTGGTTGAAATGCTCCATTACCTGCGGTGATAATGATCGTTTTTGAAAAGTGAACTTCTTTGTTTGTGGTTAGCTTAAAAATACCGTCTGACTGCTTTTCAATTGTTTCAACCGACTGCTCTAGACAGATTTCCTGATTAAACGCTTTCATTTGTTCTTTTAAATTATTAACTAAATCCTGTGCACGTACTTTTGGAAATCCAGCAATATCATAGATATACTTCTCTGGATATAATGCCGATAACTGTCCACCAAGCTGTGGTAAGCTTTCAATGATTTTGACCGTCATTTGTCTCATACCGCCATAAAATGCTGTAAACAGTCCAACTGGTCCACCGCCAATAATCGTTACATCAACTATATTATTTTGCTTACTCATTCGATAGACCTCCATTTACGGGCTTACCCTAGTACTCTTCCTTTAAACACCCTATTACCAACACCTTACTCATTACCGTTACTTTTATAACATATAATTATACGTTCGATAATTATATGTTATATTAAACGGCAAAAAATGTCAAACTGAAAATTAGGAAAATTTAAAATATTTTTATACTAGTAACTCTTTTTCTCTATGATCTATGACTCTAATCGCCTTACCTTCCGAACGGGCAATGGTATTAGGCGGCAATATTTTTACAGCCATTGTGACTAAACAGTTATTTTTCATAGAATGTTGAACAAATTTTAATAGTTTACCAACTTGATGATGATTCATATCTCTATCGATTGATTGATAGAATTCTTCATTTATCTCTACATCAAGCGCCAATTCATCTAATACACCTTTTCTTGTTAAGTGAACTTGATAATAAGGTGCTAGTTCTTCAACCTTAAGTAGATGATGTTCAATTTCAGAAGGAAATACATTGACTCCACGTATAATTAACATATCATCAATTCTACCTTTAACTCGTGACATTCTTGTAGTAGTTCGCCCACATGTACATTTTTCTCTTGTAATGGAAGCAATATCACCTGTACGATATCGAATAATCGGAAACGCTTCCTTTGTTAGACTAGTGAAAACAAGCTCACCAAACTCCCCATCCTTCACAGGTTCCAAAGTATCTGGGTCAATGACTTCCACAATAAAATGATCATCTGCAATATGCAAACCGTCTTGAGCTTCATGACATTCCATAGCAATCCCTGGTCCCATAACTTCACTAAGTCCATAAATATCACATGCTTTAATACCCAACTTTTCTTCTAACGTCTTTCTCATTTCCTCAGACCAAGGTTCGGCTCCAAATATACCATATTTCAAGGAATTCCCCTTAGGGTCATGACCTAATGATTCCATTTTTTCAATGACATTTAAAATATAAGACGGAGTTCCAGCAAGGACTGTTGGCTCAAAGTCTTCAATTAAAGTAATCTGGCGTTCCGTATTTCCACCTGATATTGGAACAGTCGCCATCCCTAACCTTTCTGCTCCATAGTGTATGCCTAACCCTCCGGTAAACAATCCATACCCGTAAGCATTATGAAAAACTTCCCCAGGTTTCCCCCCTGCTAGAGCAATGGCACGAGCTACAATATCTGACCAAACTTCAATATCATTATTCGTGTATCCTACAACAGTTGCCTTCCCACTAGTTCCAGAAGAAGCATGAATCCTTGCTAATTCGCTTTTATCACTTGCGAAAAGCCCAAAAGGATAATGATCTCGCAAATTATTTTTTTTCGTAAATGGAAGCCTTTTCAAATCATCTAAGGACTTAATATCCTGAGGCTTAATACCATTTTCATCAAATTTTGTACGATAAAAAGGCACCTTATCATACACACGCTCAGCAGTCGCTCGTAAGCGGTTCAATTGAAGTTCCTCTAACTCCGTCCTAGAAAACGTTTCAGCATCATGTAATATCATACTTCTCATATTCCTCCCCATTTTTTGTTTTTTGAATTTTCAAACAATAAACCGCTTTCATCTTAGGTAAAAAAAATAGGCTTCCTTCTAAACCTAACACTTATAAAACGATATGTAATTTATCGTTATAAAGAAATTATCACACATTCCAAAAGTTGTAAATATGTATTTTTTATGAACATAATCAAACTATCTTGACAAAATCATTTACCAATATAATTTTTTTTTATATTTCATTCAATAAATCAAGGGAATTATTTCATGGTTTATTTTTTCAAAAAAGGTTTTAACTATGAAAATAGTAAAAACCTTTTTAAAAATTTTTTTAAATTATATAATACTATTGATTTTTTTTGTAAATAGATTAACAGAAAGAAGCGAGTAGCAGCTCTTTTATTAAAATTAAGTCCCCATCTACTTAGATAAATCTAGTATTTTTTTATATTCTTTCCCTTTCTGTACATACGAGTCTATAGAGAGCTGAATGCTTTCTAAATCTTTTTCATTTAACTCTCGTACTACTTTTCCTGGAGAACCGACAACAAGTGATCTTGGAGGGATTTTTTTACCTGGTGGTATCAAAGTATTAGCACCAATGATACACTCTTCACCAATTTCGGCACCATCTAATATTGTAGAACCCATTCCAACAATCGATCTTTTTCCAATTTTACAACCATGAAGGATCGCATTGTGCCCCACTGTCACTCCATCCTCAATAATAACCGGATTCCCTTTATATGAATGCAAGGTAGTATTATCCTGAATACTTGTCCTTTTTCCAATTTTAATTAAATCTTCGTCTCCTCTTAAAACAGCATTAAACCAAACAGTAGAATATTCTTCTATTACTACATTACCAATGATAAACGCACCAGGTGCAACAAATGCAGATTCGTGTACATTAGGCTTATAATTTCCGTATAAAATAATCATATAAACTTTTCTCCTATTTTTTTGTAGTTTTGGTATTATTATATCATCAAATGAAAAAAGGAGGAATAAATTTGAAAACTATTTGCACTTTACTAGATGTCCAATGGCCAATTATCCAAGGAGGAATGGGGAATATCAGCAATGCACCCCTAACCGCTGCTATTTCCGAAGCGGGTGGGCTTGGCACAATTGGAGTGGGTACAAGAACTCCTGAAGAAGTACAGGAAATTATCCTTGAAGTAAAAAGAAAAACTAAAAAACCATTTGCACTAAATATTCCGATTACCGTTACAAAGTTCTTAAAAGAAATGTTAGATCTTGCTATTACACATCAGATTCCTGTTGTATCTCTTTCTGCAGGAAATCCCGGTCCCTACATACCTGTTTTACATGAACATGGAATTAAGGTAATTACAGTCGTAGCCTCTGTTAAGCATGCTCTAAAAGCTGAGAAAGCAGGGGCAGATCTATTAGTTGCTGAAGGATATGAAGCAGCTGGTATTAATTCCGATTTAGAGATTACTACCTTTGCCTTAATTCCTCAAATTGCAGATGCTGTCTCTATACCTGTTGTTGCTGCTGGAGGAATAGCAGATGGAAGAGGACTCGCAGCTGCCTTAGCACTGGGAGCAAGCGGTGTACAAATGGGAACGCGATTTATCGCTACTCAAGAGGCACCTATGCATGCCTCATACAAACAGCTGCTTATGGACGCATCTGATACAGACACCGTCATTTTTGGTCGAACCGTTGGAAAAGTCCGTCGTATTCTTCATAACTCATATGCAAATAGTTTAATAGAAATTGAAAAAAAAGGATTGACTATTGAGGAATATGCTGCATTAACGGATGAAGAAAAACATGTTTTAGGGGCTATGGTATTAACAGTGGTCAAATTGCCGGCCTTATTTCTTCCATTCCCTCAGTAGAAGAGTTAATTAACACAATTATGATTGATGCTAAGGACCAATTACAAAAATCCATTGAGCTAATGAAATAAAGTGAGACTCCAGTCCGCAGAGATTTTTTCCACTTCCCATCTCAATAACTTGAGGTGGGGGATGACTGTCTGTTCCCCCTAACACATTTAATCAATCGATTAATTAAGAGACTAATTGCTGAATAAACACCACATTTCTACCTTCTATCAATAATTCCTTTTTCCATTCATGAACTGTCTATGAGAGAGGCTAAATATATACTATTAAAAAAAATGCATTTTTTTATTTTACATATTTTGGGTTATGTGTTATTTTTATTATCATAAATATAACGTTTTTTAAGTTGCACGTTTATATTTTGATATAGAGTAATAATACGGAGGTGAATAGATCTTTACCAGTAAATTTTGTTAGCGTTTACAATTAGTCAGTTATTAATCAAAACTAGCATAACTATTCGTTCCCATTAGTGAGGAATATGTTATGCCATAAGGGGGATGTTTTGTGAAAGAAAGAATTGAACCAATCGAGGTATTTGTACGAGATAAAGAGAAAGATATACCTTACCATGCATTGATTCAAACACCAGAATTTAAAGAATTATTAAACAAGAAAAAATCATTCATATTACCAACTACACTTTTTTTCCTCATATTTTACTTTACATTACCATTGTTAGCTGCATATACAAAAATTCTACACAATGAGGTCATTGACTCTATTGCAGGGGCATGGGTATTTGCCATGCTGCAATTCATCCTTGTTTGGGCTTGTGGCTGGATTTATGTAAAAAAGTCAGAAAAGTATGACAAGTTGGCTGCGAACATTCTAGAAAAGCATAAGGAGGAGTTAAACTAATGGGCACTCTCTCATTATCTTTATTTATTGGAATTATTGCATTAACTCTTCTCATCACATACTTTTCTTCAAAGAAAACGAAAAGTACTAGTGACTTTTATACAGCAGGAGGAGGTCTTACTGCTACACAAAACGGTTTAGCTGTAGCTGGCGATTTCATGTCAGCCGCATCATTTCTAGGAATTACAGGTGCGATTTCCCTCATTGGATTCGATGGATTTTATATGAGTATCGGGAATCTTCTTGGGTTCTTATTTCTACTCTATATTGTAGCCGAGCCAATGCGGAATTTAGGGAAGTATACACTGGCTGATATGATTACAGCCCGCTTTAAATCCAATAAGGTTCGTGGAATAGCAGCAGCAAATACACTTGTCATCTCCATTTTCTATATGATTGCTCAGCTAGTCGGCGGCGGTGGATTGATTAGTTTAATGCTTGGGGTTGATTACTGGCTAGCTGTCGTTATTGTAGGAATTTTAATGACAATATATGTTATTTTTGGCGGTATGACCGCTACAAGCTGGGTTCAAATTATAAAGGCTGTTCTATTGCTTGGTGGCTCTTTCGCCTTAACCTTTATGGTATTTGCCAAATTTGATTTCAGTATTATCAATATGTTTCAGCAAATTAAAACAGCAAGTCCCTTTGGTGCTGAATTAGGGAATCCCGGAAATAAATATACAAATGGATTAGACATGTTATCTCTTAATATGGCACTTGTATTTGGTGTAGCTGGATTGCCCCATTTGCTTATTCGCTTCTTTACAGTAAAAGATGCTGTAACAGCACGAAAATCTGTCGTATACTCCACCTGGTTTATTGGATTATTTTTCCTAATGGTTGTCTTCCTTGGCTTTGGTGCTACTGTCTATGTAGGATGGGATAATATCGTAGCAGCAAACCCTGCAGGAAATATGGCTGCACCCATGTTAGCACTAGCAGTAGGAGGAGATTTTTTATTCGCCTTCATTTCGGCTGTAGCCTTTGCAACAATCCTAGCCGTTGTTTCAGCTCTTGTCTTAACGTCAGCATCTGCCTTTGCTCATGATATTTATGGACAAATTATCAAAAAAGGAAATATAACAGAAAAAAAACAAATGATTGTTGCACGCATTTCTTCCATTTCGGTAGCAATTGTATCCATCCTTCTGGCACTAGTATGTCAGAAATTGAACGTAGCCTTCTTATCCGTTTTAGCACTTGGAATTGCTGCAAGCGCAAACCTTCCAGTAATATTATGCACAATTTATTGGAAACGCTTTAATGCTACAGGGGCTATAACTGGAATGTTAGTTGGTTTAATCAGTTCTGTGATACTCGTTTTGTTAAGCCCGAATGTATGGAATCCGGAGCCAGGTTTGGCTATATTGACAGGAAACCCAATTTTTCCGCTGGCGAATCCAACAATCTTTACCGTTCCATTAGGGTTTCTAGGCGTATATCTAGGAACCGTATTGTCAACTAAGAAGCAGGCTTCCACAGGTAACTTTGAAGAAGTGGTGTTTAAATCTAATACAGGCTATGGGATTAGTTCAGCACAAGATCATTAATGATTTTTATTGAAAAGAGGATGAAAAATGATTACAAATAAAACAGAACAAGAAATTCATAAAGAATATTATGATCAAATTTTTCAAACATTACAACAGGAGCCTTTTGCCCAGTTTCTTGGAATGAAATTAATAGAATTGGGAGAAGGCACAGCCAAGGCAGAAGTTGATATTAAAAAGCATATGCTCAACGCTCACGGCACTGTCCACGGAGCAATCATTTTTTCATTAGCAGATTATGTATTCGCTGCCGCCAGTAACTCTTACGGAAAAACTTCAGTTGGTTTATCTACTACTGTTAGTTTCATGGCACCAGCCAAAGAAGGCTCTAAGCTTACAGCCATTGCAACGGAAGAAAAAAGGAATAATCGGACTGCATGGTATAACATTCGAGTGGAAAGCCAAGGAGAATTGATTGCTACAATGGAAGGGTTAGTTTACCGAAAGAATCACTATTTTGTTCAAGAAGAAATCAAAAGTAACTAGTAAATTTATAAATTCGTATATTGCGAGAAAACGGTCTTTTCCACTTTGAATGGAAAAGACCGTTTATGTTTCAACAGCAGAAAATTGAATCATGCCCATTTAATCAATCGTTTGATTAAATTCATATCCGTCTTTAACAAACAGGAGTTTATACGACTGAATCAATACAAATGGCACAAATGCTAAACCATAAATACTGCCTAATTGTGCTCCACTCAACGCCGCAACTTCAAATACACCCATTAACGGTGGAGCTAGTAAAACTAGGTGTAAGAGGACAACCCCCATGATAAACGCAAACCAACTATATTTATTTGAAAAGACTCCAATTTTAAAAATCGATTGCTTAGAGCGTGAGTTAAAACCATGCAATAATCTAGACAAGCATAATGTTGCAAATGCCATTGTACTAGCTGTCATCTGACTTCCAGTTGATAATCCTAAAGAGAAGGCAACAAGTGTGACAGCCGCAATCAATAACCCCTCTATTCCAACTTGGGATGCAAATACCTTATTTAATAGCGGTGTGTTTATATTTCTTGGCTTATCATTCATTACTTTTTTGTTATACGGCTCTAACCCAATTGCAATGGCTGGCAAACTATCTGTAAGGAGATTGATAAATAACAAATGAACAGGGGCAAACGGTGCCGGTAACGCAAACAAAGTAGCATATAAAACAGCAAGAATGGCTCCTGTATTACCTGCTAATAAGAACTTAATGGCATTTGTAATATTAGCATAAATACTTCTTCCGTTTGAAATCGCTTTGACAATTGTAGAGAAATTATCATCTGTTAGCACCATCGATGCAGCCTCTTTTGCTACTTCTGTTCCGGTTACACCCATTGCAACACCGATATCAGCTTGTTTTAATGCTGGCCCATCATTAACACCATCTCCTGTCATCGCCACGACATTTCCTTTTTCCTGCCATGCTCTGACAATTCGAATTTTATGCTCTGGTGATACACGGGCATAAACAGAAATTTGATCTACTTTTTCCTGCAATTGTTCATCCGTCCATTTTTCTATATCATGTCCTTCAATCGCTTCGGAAGGATCCTTTAAAATACCAATTTGTTTAGCAATCGCGGCTGCCGTTATTTTATGGTCACCAGTAATCATTACAGGTTTAATACCTGCTTTAATACAGTCTTCAACGGCTGCTTTTGATTCTTTTCTCGGTGGATCCATCATGGCAGTTAATCCCACAAAAACTAAATCCCTTTCGTCTTCCACATCAATGGTTTGACCTTCTTCTAGTTCTTTGTAAGCAAATGCAAGAACCCTTAGACCGTCCATTGAAAAATTATGATTCACCTTTTCTATTTCATTTCGATGCTCTTCAGTAAAATCTATGATTCCCTGTAAAGTTTCTACTTTAACAATTCTAGAAAGAAGAACATCCAGAGCTCCTTTTGTAATCATGACGCTTTTTTGATCCACTTTATTGACCGTACTCATCAGCTTCCTATCAGAGTCAAAAGGTATTTCCCCTATTCTTGTATAGTGGTCTCTTACCTTTAACTCATCCAGGTCATACTCTTCCCCTAAATTCACAAGTGCAACCTCAGTTGGATCTCCAATTTCCTTTTGATTCATGGTCACCGAATCATTACATAATAATGACATTAAAACGAATTTTTTCTCGAGTGGATTTCCCTTCGACAATTGATCGTGCGGAATTACTTGTTGATCCACAAATACTTGTTGAACTGTCATCTTATTTTGCGTAAGAGTTCCCGTTTTATCAGAACAAATAACCGAAATACTGCCAAGACTTTCAACAGCGTGAAGCTTTCGAATAATCGCATTTTCCTTCGCCATTTTTTGCGTACCAAAGGCCAGTACAATCGTCACAATCGAGCTTAATGCTTCTGGAATCGCTGCAACTGCAAGCGAAACAGCAAACATAAATGAGTCCACTAACTCCCTACCCCGAAAAAGATCAAGTCCAAAGATGAGCAAACAGATAAGGATAATACCTAAAGCTAACCTTTTACCAAAATGATCGAGACTTACTTGTAAAGGTGTCTTCTTCTCTTTTGCAGAATCCAGTAGATTAGCAATTTTCCCAATTTCCGTTTTCATTCCGATACTCGTCACAACAAGAACTCCACGTCCATTCGTCACATAGCTTCCGGAAAAGGCCATATTTTTCTTGTCACCGATTGGTACATGATCTTCATCAATTGGCTCGCTGCTTTTTTCCACTGCTAATGATTCACCTGTCAGCGAGCTTTCATTTATTTGTAAACTATAGCTTTCTAGTACTCTCCCATCCGCACTAACATAGTCACCTGCATCTAAATAGAGAATATCACCGACTACTACTTCCTTTGATGGAATCTCTTCTTTCTGACCATTCCTCAATACTTTCGCAACAGGGGAGGATAATGATTTTAAACTATTTAATGACTGTTCTGCCTTAATATGTTGTACTGTCCCTAGAACAGCATTCAATATAACAACAATCATAATAACAATTGTACTTTCCATTTCTCCTAAAAAGGCAGAAATGATTGCAGCAACCATTAAAATAATGACTAAAAAATCTTTAAACTGCTCAAGAAAAACTCTAAATACACTTTTTCGTTTGCCTTCTTCTAGTTCGTTAAAGCCATATTCTTCGCGTTTTTGTTGAACCTCATCTTGACTTAATCCTTGGTCCGCTACACCTAACGTTTTCATAACTTCTTCAGAAGATTTACGGTAAAAATCCGTCATTTTTATTACCCCTTTCAACTTACAGGATAGAAAAGCGGGAAGCATCAAAACTAGACACCTATAACTCATTAAAAATTTGTAAATCCTTATGTATGAAAAAAGACTCTACAGTGGCAAAGTTCCTCACTGTAGAGTCTCACATAACTTAAAAAGTTTTCAAAGCCGGGATTATATCCGGTTGACGACTTTGAATCCTGACATAACAGGCAGTTACTCCCTCTAAATATATCCAATTTATAATTTCATCGTAACACATGAATTTGACTGTTTCAACAATCTAATCCCTTAAAGTGACACTTCCATGATGGAAAGTAAATATTTTCAAAACTAATAAAAAAGCCATGCACTGCATGGCTTTTCAATAAATAAGGGGATGGGAGAAATTTTTCACGACCAAACAAAGGGGTATAAGTTTGCTTGTGATTCACTTCATATTTAAAATATACTAGTATATCAGGTGTTTTTCAATCACTTTGTTCAATGTTTCACATATTGTTCACTATTATAGTGTTTCATTTTATTAAGGTATAAAAAAATGGCTCCGCAGGTAGGACTCGAACCTACGACCGTTCGGTTAACAGCCGAATGCTCTACCACTGAGCTACTGCGGAACAATTAGAAAAGAATGATTATGGTGGGCCTAAATGGACTCGAACCATCGACCTCACGCTTATCAGGCGTGCGCTCTAACCAGCTGAGCTATAGGCCCATAATTTGGAGCGGGTGAAGAGAATCGAACTCTCATCATCAGCTTGGAAGGCTGAGGTTTTACCACTAAACTACACCCGCAAATCTAAAAAGACAGCAACTGAATTTGAATCGGTGATGCAGATTTTGCATACCACTTTATTCCACTATGCTGCCAACGGACTAGAACTAGGCTAGAAGGATTCGAACCTTCGCATGACGGAATCAGAATCCGTTGCCTTACCGCTTGGCTATAGCCCAAAAGTAACACTTATATGGGGCGGTTGATGGGAATTGAACCCACGAATGCCGGAATCACAATCCGGTGCGTTAACCACTTCGCCACAACCGCCATAATGGTGGAGGGGGGCAGAT
>SMEO01000135.1_pt1 | contig 15682 bp, 12 predicted proteins | sample 2456251 | NCBI WGS metagenome assembly SMEO01 (sample SAMN10132594, study PRJNA489261) | soil metagenome | isolation source: day1 control-silt loam soil ammended | place: USA | reverse complement strand
GAAAAAGGAAAACCTGTCGTTACATTATTTCAACAATTAGCTGATGTTTTCTTCGGTATTGTAAATATAGTTATGAAAGTGTCTCCTCTTGCAGCATTCGGTGCAATGGCGTACACAATTGGTAACTTCGGTCTAGGTTCACTTAGCGCATTAGGTCAATTAATGGGTGCAATTTATCTAACTATGATTATTTTCATCGTTTTCATTCTTGGTACCATTGCCAAAGTTTGTGGTTTTAACATTTTCAAATTCATTGCTTATATTAAAGAAGAGATTTTATTAGTAGTCGGAACATCTTCATCCGAATCTGCTCTTCCAAGTATGATGAATAAACTTGAAAAGTACGGATGTTCAAAACCTGTTGTTGGACTTGTTGTACCAACCGGTTATTCATTTAACCTTGATGGAACGTCCATCTACTTATCTATGGCTGCCATTTTTATCGCTCAAGCTTATGGTATAGACTTGACTCTTTGGCAAGAAATTACCCTATTAGCAATCTTAATGCTCACTTCTAAAGGTGCCGCTGGTGTAACAGGATCTGGTTTCATCACACTTGCCGCAACATTAGCAGCATTCCCAATGATCCCTGTTGAAGGAATAGCTCTTATTCTCGGGGTTGACCGTTTCATGTCAGAAGCACGTGCTGTAACAAACTTAATTGGTAATGGTGTAGCAACAGTCGTGATTTCTAAATCAGAAAAAGAATTCAATCCAAATATAGCAACAGCTAAACAAGAGCAAAAAGGTATTGCATCATAAGTAATGCGTTGCACTTGGAGTTAGATACCAGTATGAATTGAAAATTTTTATACTTCGAATGACGATTGATTTCAAGCTATCCTTTATGGGATAGCTTTTTTTATGGCTATGTTAAACCTGGCTGTTGATTGAAGTGGATACGTGGGCGGTGCGGGGAGCCTCCTGTCGCTTCACTCCTGCGGGGTCTCCCCTGCTCCGTACTCCCCGCAGGACACTGAATTACATCCTTGAATTCGCCCACTCACGAAGAAAATGCGATAGCATTTTCGAGGAGTCTTCGCGTATCCACTCCAATCAACAAAGTTGTAAAATAAACATCGACCATAAACACAGCCTTTTCTGTATAACCTATATACTATAACCTTCTCATATGTTAGGATACCTTAATGAACATTTAAAAAAGGAGAAATCATCCTCATGCTGAATTGGCAAATTTGCAGTAAAGAAACCATCCCACTTGAGCTAGAAGTTATGAACTCGAACTCAACATATAATATCTTATCGGAAAGTAAACCATTTTTAACTGACATAGATATCATAAATGAACACGAAGAAAAAATTGAAAAAGAACGATTTATAATAATAAATTCTCTAAAACCTGTTGCCATCATTGATTTTATAATGTGTAATCCACGTGATCAGAATCCTTGGCTAGGATTATTAATCGTTCATGGTCATTATCAAAAACAAGGCCTAGCCACTCAAATATATGTACAATATGAAAATCTCATGAAACAACGTCAAGTATCTTCCATACATCTAGGTTGTTTAAAGAAGAATAAAAAAGGACTTCAATTTTGGAACAAACAAGGCTTCAAATTTTATGAGGAACGAGACTATCACGGTAAAAAGTTGTTATGTCTCTATAAAGAACTAATTCACTAAATGTTTTCCCCAGTTAATCGTCTTTTCAAGTCCTTCCTTATACGGTGTTTTTGGTACAGGGCCAATTTCTCGTTCATATTTTTCACCACTTAATACAACGGGCTCCTCATTCAAATAGAACATTTCTGTGTATTCTTTCATGAGTGGACTAAAGACACCTAAAAAACGAATCATATTCTTACTGACAGTGGATACCTTTTTTTCACAGCCCGTTAATTGTCTTACTATAGAAATAATTTCTGTTCCTGTAATCGTTCCTGCACCTGGTATATTCCAGTCTCCACCCTCGAAGCGATTTTGGGACGCTAACTCTACTATCGCTTTCGCACCATCTGGTGTATAGATAAATTCTCGCGATATTGATGGATCACCAATATACCTTGCCTTTTTATTCTGAATCATTCCTTGAAGCGTATAATCAAGAACAGTATTTGGAGCATGCGGTCCATAAAAATCCGGGAAATGAGCAATCAAAAGTGGCACACCTGACTGCTTCGCCATATTCTCTAAGTCCAAACGAATTTTACCCTTTTTTGTATGTGGATTTTTTTTCGTTTCCTCCATCACCTTTTGTCCATGGCTTCTGCCATATGCATAAATATTATCAACGATCGCAAGCTTTGTGCCCTTTTTCTTTACCACTTTCAGAATATTGGCTAGTAACATTGGATGTTTATCAGACCACTCTGGGTAAGGAATACCAATCGCATGAAACACCACTTCCACGTCTTCAGCTGCCTGCCCTAAATCCTCTAATCGAAAAACATCTCCAGATACTAGTTCTACAGGGAATGTTCCAAATAACTTTTCTAATTTATCTGTACTGCGTGCAAAAGCCTTTACTTCAATTCCTCTATCAACTAATTCATAGACAATTGCACTCCCCATGTTTCCTGTAGCACCTAACACAAGGGCCTTTTTCATGCCAATCACTCCCTTTTTTAATTAACCACTGGTCAATAACTTATAGAAAAAATTCGCCCTTTGGCGATTTTCTTCTCATTATTCTTCTAATCCAATCCCCTTCAATATGAATCTTACATATCCTTCAGCCAATCCCTTCACTTGGTCATATGATTGTTCATTTAGACAATACATCGTGACAAATCCATGAATGGCAATAAAGACAGACCATATTTCTTGAATATGAGTCTTCGGACCACATAGCGCAGATAAAGCTTGAGCAAAATGTTCATAGCTTTCATTTGGCGCTTGTTGTATTTGCCACTGCACTTCACGTTCACTCGTTAGAAACATTAATTCATACTGATTAGGATGATCTAATCCAAATTGAATATAGCGTAGCAATATTTTTATGACCTTCTCCTTATTCCCCAAGTCTTCATTTATTATTTCTGTTAATAGCTCATTTAACGAAGAAAAGTCCTTAGAAATAATCGCATAAAATAATTCAGCTTTATTTTGAAAATGGTAGTAAAGTGCACCATGAGAATAATTCAATTCTTGAGCAATTTTTCTCATTGTTACGTGTTGATAGCCAGATTTAGCAAATAAAAGTCTCGCAGTATCAATTATCATATCTCTTGTTAGTTCTTTTTCGACTGATTTTCTGGGGGACATATTCTCTCCTTTAATTGACCATTGGTTAATTAAAAGTATACATATTATCCCTTTTTATGTAAACAAAAAAACGAACCCGCCTCGCGGATTCGTCTTTTTTCATTCTAATATTTCTTCATTTTTATCTTTTCGCAGCTTTACAAATTTCACGATATTTAATACGACTGTTTTCACAACAGAATACGCTGGCACCGCTAAAATCATCCCTAAAATACCTGCAATATTCCCCGCAACAAGCAATAAAATAATAATCGTTAATGGATGTGTATTCAGTTTCTTACCAATAACAAGCGGCGAAATCAGATTTCCATCCAGCTGTTGAACAATTAAAATAACGATTACTACTAATAACGCTTGAGTGGGAGAATGGAAGAATGCCACAAGAAAAGCGGGAGATCCACCTAAAAATGGCCCAACGTAAGGAATAATATTCGTAATAGCACAAATTAATCCAAATAAAATCGCATATGGTAAGTCAATAATTAAAAATCCAATAAATGTCCCTACTCCAACGAATAAACATACGAGCAATTGGCCTTGTATATACGTAGCCAATGTTTCTACCGTATCTTTAAGAACAATAGCACCCGGTTTACGATATTGTGTTGGAACAAATTTCAATATAGCACCTGAAAATTTATGTCCGTCCTTCAGCATATAAAATAGTATGAATGGCACCGTGACAACGACTAAAGTAATATTAGTGACCACACTGAACACAGATGAAAGACTATCAGTAATCCGCGCTGGTAAGGAAGTTAAATAAGCCTGCAAAGTAGTAATAACTTTATCCAAAGAAACATAATCTTGCTGCATTGTCCATTTAAACCATACTGTTTGAGACATGCCTTCAAAAAATTTCCTAGCTTCTGTTATGTAGGTTGGAGTATCTCTGATTAAGTCAGCAACTTGTCGAGATAGTGATGGACCTAATGTCCCTACTAATAACCCGATTAATCCTAGGAACACCACATAAATTAATAAAATAGCTAATCCTTTTGGTACCTTCCTTTTAGCCAAAAAACTGACAACAGGGTTAAATAGGAAAAAGAGAAAACCTGCAATTAGAATTGGAAAAAACAAAGTGGTAATAAAGATGCCGATTGGTTGAAACAAAAAAGAAATTTTTGTGCTTACAAAGATAAGTACAGCAATCATCAATAGCTCGAATGTCCAAAATTGCAACTTCGATTTAAACAAACCAACTCCTCCTCTCCATTTATTATTCAATCTCCTCAAAAAGGAAAATTATTTATTACTCTCACTGTTTGCAGTTTAACATATTTTCCACACTTTAAAAATTTTTTTCAATCTCTTAGTGTTTATCTAATTTACAATTTATATACCTAATGTAAAATTTTATTATTTATATTAATCTTTTGTAAAAAATGCCGAAATAAAAATAATCAGGGGGATCTTTAAACTAACAAAGGGGACAAATTATGAAGAAACTTTTTAGATGGTATATCAAGACAATTCAAAGACAAATACTTATTCCATTTTTATCTTTAATCATTTTAAGCTGTGGATTTGTTTATTTCATAAACTACAAAAACAGCATGGAGATTACATCAGCCACTCTAGCAAAAACAACCCAACAGGAAGCAAATGCATTACATAACTCTTTCGAATTTTTCTTTCGAGATATGGAATCGACTATAAACGTTGCATCAGAAAATGAAGAATTGCGGAACGCCATAAAAAATAAAGTTCCTATCGAAGATTCATTTGAAAACATCATCAAACATAGTAATAAAATGATTGATACAGTTGTGATTGGCTATGAGAATCAGGGAAATGTGGTCCTTTCCCCAGCGAGAGATTTAGGTAAGGATTTTGATGCAAGACTGCGACCTTGGTACCAAGCTGCTATCCATAATAAAGGAAAGTTAAACTGGACTGAGCCCTACCCTGATGCAGCCACTGGTTATATGATTATTACTCTTTCAAAAACGATCGAAGACGGTGATAAAACGATCGGGGTTCTCGCTATGCATATATCACTTACTTCCCTATCCGACCTTGTCACACAAACAAAATTTGGTGAAAGTGGATACGCCGTACTCATTGATAAAAACGGGAAATTTGTTGCTCACCCAGACCCAACAATGATTTCTACCGATTTATCTAAGGAAGCCATATATAAGAATATGACTGGTCAAAGCGGATCGATGATTGCCGAATATAATGGAGCAGAACGAATTATTGGATACTCCACACTACCAACAACTGGTTGGATGATTGCAGGAATTATGGATGTCCAGGAGGTAAGCAAACAAGTCAATCAAACGGTGCCATTCACATTATTGATTCTTGCGGTAATCCTGGTGCTAGGTATTATTATTACGTATATCATTACAAGATCACTTACAAAACCTTTAAAACAACTACAATCATCCATTCAACAAATGGAAAATGGAGATTTAACGGTTGAAAGCAACATATCTAGACGCGATGAATTTGGTACATTAGCAAAAGGCTTTGATCAGATGGCTTTCCAAATGAAAGGACTCATGCAAAAGATAAAAATACACTCTAATAAATTGAATGAATCTGCTATTACACTTGTAGCTAATGCCGAGGAAAATGCCGCTGCATCTAACCAAGTTGCAGTAACTATGGAAGAAATAGCATCAGGGGCTACTCATCAAGCAGAAGTTGTTCAAGCTAATCAATCTGCTATTCATGACATGCTTACTTCTATAAAAAATATTGATGGGCTTGCGAGTGACATACAGGTTCAATCGGACAAAATGTTTAAAGCATCAGAAAATGGAAAAAATATTGTTAATGATTTAAAACAACAATTCAATGGGACTAGTAAAATCTCAAGTCATATGGATAAAGCTGTTCAATCACTTGACGCTCGTTCTGAAGAAATAAGTAATATCGTTCAAACAATTAGTGATATCGCCGCTCAGACAAATTTACTCGCACTAAATGCAGCTATAGAAGCTGCGCGTGCAGGAGAATCTGGAAGAGGTTTTTCTGTTGTAGCAGATGAAGTAAAGAAACTGGCAGAACAATCTGATTTATCAGCAAAAGATATCGCATTATTAATTAAATCCATGCAGGATGATACGGCTAATACGGTTCAATTAATTGCACAAACGAACAAACAAATCGATACCCAAGGGAAATCTGTTATAGAAACTGAGCACGCTTTTGATACGATTGCTGCCATTATTACAAATACCTTTAGTAAATTTGCTGATATTAAAGAAGCTCTTAATCATATAAATACACAAGTTCATAGTATTCACAGTACTACTGAGCAGCTAAATGCAATTAGTCAACAATCAGCTGCAGGTACAGAAGAAGCATCTGCTTCAAGCGAAGAAACAACAGCTGCAATGGAGCAGCTAAATACACTTGCCAATGACTTAGAAGGACTTTCACAAGCAATGTATAGGGAAATTCAAAAATTCAAGTTTGAATAATTTGGCCTTGCACAAAAAATCCCGCTACGGTTAAACCATAGCGGGTTTATCTTATCAATTTATTATTTTTGTTCTTGAAGAGAAGATTCAAGCATTGTTCCATTTTTAGCAAGATTAACATGCCATGATAATGCTTTTTCTAAAATATGTGGTGTTTGGTGACCACCTGTTACTTCAAGAGCTTCGTTGTAGTAAGCCCAAAGCTGTTCACGATAGTCCGGATGTGCGCAGTTGTTAATAATCAACTCTACGCGTTCTTTTGGAGCTAGTCCACGTAAATCAGCTACACCTTGTTCAGTAACGATTACATCCACGTCATGCTCAGTATGATCCACATGAGAAACCATTGGTACAATACTTGAGATTTTGCCGCCTTTTGCATATGATTTTGTTACAAAAATACCAAGACGTGCATTTCGAGCGTAGTCCCCAGATCCACCGATACCATTCATCATTCTTGTACCTGAAACATGTGTAGAGTTCACATTTCCATAGATATCAAGCTCTAATGCAGTATTGATAGAGATTAATCCGAGACGACGGATCACTTCTGGATGGTTAGAAATTTCTTGCGGACGAAGCGTAAGCTTATCAGCATATTTCTCGATATTTCCATATACTTTCTTTTGTAGCTCTTCAGATAATGTAATTGAAGTAGCTGAAGCAAATGAAACTTTTCCAGCATCAATTAAATTAAACACGGCATCTTGAAGAACTTCAGAGTATACTTCAAGATCTTCAAATTCAGAATCAGCGAAACCTTCTAATACAGCATTTGCTACAGATCCTACACCTGATTGAAGTGGAGCTAGTTTATTTGTTAAACGACCAGCTTTGATTTCATCACGCAGGAAGTTTAAAAGATGGTTTGCCATAGTCGCTGTTTCTTCATCTGGTGGCACGATTAATGATGGTGCATCCATTTCGTTAGAAACTACAATACCACGTACTTTGTCAGGATCTAATTTAATTCCAATTGAACCCACGCGATTGCTCGCACTTGTAATTGGAATTGGTTCACGTTCACCTTGTTTACCAGGTACATAGATATCATGAATACCTTCTAAAGTTTCTGGTTGTCCTACATTCAATTCAATAATAATATTTTTTGCATATTGAGCAAAGATTGGTGAGTTCCCTACAGAAGTTGTTGGAATAAGTAATCCATCTTCTGTAATAGCTATTGCTTCAAGTATAGCAAAATCGATTGGTCCGATAATGCCTTGACGTACTAATTCAGCATTATGAGATAAATGCGCATCAACATAAGTAACTTCACCCGCATTTATTTTATTGCGAATTCCAGGATCCCCTTGGAATGGTCCACGTTTACGAATAACTCCAGCTTCCGCCATATATTTATCAACCTCTGGTCCTAATGATGCACCAGTGTATACATCTACTTTAAATTGTTCAGTTTTTGCTCTTTCAACAAGTGCCATAGGAACAGCCTTAGCATCACCTGCACGAGTGAATCCACTCATACCAAGTACCATACCATCTTCAATCCATGACGCTGCTTCTTCTGCAGTAACAACTTTCCCCTTAAATTGATCGTTTCGAATTCTCTTGAAAACGCTTTCGTTCATAAAGAAGTCCCCCATTCCACTTATCTATTTCCACTTAATTTTATCAATTCAACCTTTAATTCACACTTATTTTTGTACGAAAAGCCTTAATAATGACATAAAACAGTTTTTTCAATACATTAAACAGAAGACGATAAAAGTTAAACTTTTTCAATTCTGGATACTGTTATACACATTTTTTACTTATTCTTTTTAAAAACCCAAAGCCCTTCTAAATTGACTAGCATACGTTTGACTTACTTGAATTTTTGACTGATCTTTCATGATTAACAAAAAGGTAGAATGAAAATCAGGTAAAATCTCTGCAATAAAGTTAATATTCACAATATAGGAGCGATGTACTCTTATAAAAGTATTTGTTGGTAGAACAAGTTCTAATTCACTTAAATTTAATTTATGAAAACCATTTACACTTTTAGATTGAATTCGTGTTTTACGATTTAATGCTTCAAGATACATAATTTCTTCATTTAGAATAGGAATCCACCGCTCATTCGTTTTTACCGTTAAGAATGTCGAAGAATATAAAAGCGGTTTACAAGGGAAAATGGTAGTCACAGCTCCCTTTGGCATATCATTTTCGATTACCGGAACTGAAATTCCATAATAAGATAAACCAAATCCATTGTTATCAATATGTTCTGAAATTTTCTTTTGTTCACATAAAGCTTTATATGTCACAGTGTCATTATTAATAATGTCGCCAGGTTTAATCTTCAAGTCTATTCGTTTACTAGGTTGATAATAAATAAAATGTTTCTCATCTGCTACAGCAATAGACATATCTTCCTTCGGAATAAACTCTCTCACAATATTCAACACTGACTTAACTGAAAATCGATCCATTTCTTCCACCTCTTCAACAAACATTTTGTAGCCTATCGTCACTTTTTAACATGATTCATATTAACAAGAATTTGTATTAAACAAGCAAAAACTATAATAATTCCAGAAAATCATGCAATAATTGAATCTATTTTTATTATAGTAGGAATTTCGACATATTTCTATGGTAAATACAAAAAAAACTGTTCCTTTTCGAGAACAGTTCAAATCCCTTTAATGATTACCTTTCATATATTTTGTATTATTTCTTATCCTTTAAGGCATCGCTACCTTCTTCACCTGTACGAATATTTATTACATTATTTAATTCATAGATAAATATGATTCCATCCCCTGGTTTACCCGTGCCAAGAAACTTTTTCGCTACATCAACAACTTGCTGAACCGGAACTTCACAAACAGCAATTTCAATTTTAATTCGATCATGTAATGAAATTTCTCGTTTAACTCCACGATATGCTTCCACATACCCTTTTTGTAGTCCTGTTCCTTTAACATCCGATACAGTGATTCCACTAACCCCAATCTTTGCAAGTTCCGCCTTAAAACTTTCAAAATTAATTGGACGTGAAATAATGTCAATTTTCGTTAATACATCACTCATACGATCACCCTTTTCTTAAATAGTTTCGTGATACGCTTTTTCACCATGTAAGGTAATATCAAGACCAATTGACTCTGCTTCTTCATCAACACGTAGCGGTACAAATATTTTAATGACGCTCGCAATAATAAAGGTAACAACCGCTACGAAAACATAAGTGGCAACGATGGCAACCAAGTTCTTCCATAAAAGACTAGGATCTCCGTAAAATAGACCGTTAGCCCCAGCTTCATTTACTGATGTGGTTGCAAATAAACCTGTCGCAATCCCCCCCCATGTTCCACCAATACCGTGTATTCCAAAAGCATCAAGAGCATCATCATAACCAAGTTTAGATTTAAGTGAAAATACCCCCCAGAAACAGATTGCTCCACCAATAAGACCAATAATAATCGCTGCTGGTGGTGTAACGAATCCACAAGCTGGAGTAATCGCAACTAAGCCAGCAATTGCACCAGATACGGCACCAAGCAACGTAGGTTTCTTGTTAATCAAGTTTTCAATAATTAACCAGCCAATAATACCCGCAGCTGCTGCAACAGCTGTGTTTACAAATACATTCATAGCTACAGCATTAATTGTTAGAGCACTACCTACGTTAAATCCGTACCAACCAAACCAAAGGAGCGTTGCACCAATGAATGTTAAAGGAAGATTATGCGGAGAACTATTTGTAGACTCCTTACGTTTTCCAAGCATGATGGCTAATACTAAACCAGCTACACCTGATGAAATGTGAACGACATCCCCTCCAGCAAAGTCAAGTGCGCCGAGTTTGAATAACCAACCGCCTCCCCATACCCAGTGAGCAAGTGGAGCGTATACCAATAGGGACCATAAAATTGAAAAAATTAAGAAAGCTGAAAACTTCATACGCTCTGCAACACCACCGGCGATAATGGAGACAGCAATAACAGCAAATGTCATTTGAAATAACATGAATAAACTATGTGGAATAGTAGCACTAAATGGTCCTGGTTCAAACCCAACTCCATTTAGACCAACCCAATCTAATCCACCTAAAAGAGAATTTCCCGGAGAAAACGCGAGTGAATAACCGATGACTACCCAAAGAATTGAAATGACTGCAATCGGCATATAGCTATGCATTGCCGTACTTAAAACATTCTTACTCCTAACCATACCTCCATAAAATAAAGCAAGACCTGGAGTCATTATCCAAACTAACAACGTTGTGACAAACATAAACACTGAATCTGCTAATTCCATGAACTTTTCCTCCCTCTTCGATGTTACATTTCATAACATCATATGTTATATTATATATCATATTATATTTTTCAAAAAATTCAACCTCTTTTTTAAAATTTTTTTCATTTTTTAGGAGTTTATTATGTAAACTCCATAAAGAAAGACCTTTTCACATGAAAAGACCTCTTTTTCAAACAAATAGCATTATCCTATTTTCTTAACTAGATTGATTTTTATTTACCTTTTGACTAAAATACAAATCATAATAAAAACCTTTTTGTCTCAGTAATTCCGCATGAGAACCTTTTTCGATAATTTCCCCTTCATCCAACACTAGAATTTGATCTGCCTGTCTAATTGTATTTAAACGGTGAGCAATGACGAAGCTCGTTCTCCCTACCATTAAACGCCCTAACGCTTCTTGTATCTTCACTTCTGTAATTGTATCAATACTACTTGTTGCTTCATCTAAAATTAAAATGAGTGGATCAGCCAGAATTGCTCTAGCTATAGACAGTAATTGTCGTTCTCCTTGGCTAATTCCAGCTCCATCCTGTTTCAGCAACGTATCATATTGATTCGGTAGCTTCATAATAAAACCGTGAGCATTCGCAAACTTAGCTGCTTTCACTACCTCTTCATCACTTGCCTCCAGACGCCCATAGCGAATATTTTCACGAATCGTCCCTCGAAAAAGAAAAGAGTCTTGTAAAACAAAGCCCATATATGAACGCAGACTTTCCCTTGTCACGAGTCCAATATCCTGCCCATCAATTAAAATCTGCCCACTCGTTGGATTATAGAACCTTGATAGCAGGTTAATAATCGTCGTTTTTCCAGCTCCTGTTGGACCAACAAGAGCAACAGTCTCTCCTTTTTCAGCCTGAAAACTAACATCTGTAATCGTGGTTTCGTCTTTTTCATATGCAAATGTTACATGATCAAACGTAACTTGCCCCTTTACATTTCGTAAAATTCCAGCATTCTTCTCATCTTCTACTTCTGTAGCTTCATCTAGGATAATAAATACCCGCTCAGCCCCCGCAACTGCAGACAGCAATGTATTATACTGATTCGCCAATTCATTTAGCGGCCGAGTAAACTGCCGCGAATACTCCGTGAAAATAACAATGACTCCAATGGATATGACTCCTTTTAGAGCTAAATAACCTCCGATTGCTGCGATCATCGTAAAACTAAGATTATTTAACATGTTCATTAATTTAGGAATAAATCCCGAATAAGATTGAGCCCAAAAAGCAGAACGTTTATATTTTTCACTTCTATCTAAAAACTCACTTATTACTTTTTCTTCTCGAGAGAAAGTCTTTACAATTCGTTGACCTGAAATCGTTTCTTCAATCAAACCATTCAGTTCCCCAATATAACTTTGCTGCTCTCTAAACTGTTTTCCTGTCCGGTCTGTAATCCACTTCATGCCAAAAAACATAAGTGGCACAATCAAAAGAGTAAATAATGTTAATAACGGGCTTAACGTAAGCATAACAACAACTGTTCCAATCAGGGTGAGAACACTTGAAAAAATTTGAATGGCCGAGCTATTTAATGTAGAACTAACGTTTTCCATATCGTTCGTTACCCGACTCATCAGTTCTCCATGCTTTCTTTTATCAAAAAATGAAATAGACATCATTTGAAATTGCCAAAACAATTCACTACGCAATCGATATACAGTATCTTGAGCAATGTCAATCATCCAGTAATTTTGAAGCCATGTTGATAAAAAATAGACTCCATAAATAACAAGCAACCCAAAAAGTATATTCAAAAGTCCACTAGGATCTTTCGTTACGATATATTGATCAATACTCACTCCCAAAAAATAAGGACCAAGCAATCCGAACGCTGAACTAGTTACCACCATTAGCAGCACGAGAAAAAGAGCACCTCTTTTTACACGTAAATGACTCCAAATCCGGTTAATCGTAGCCAACCAATTTTCAGGTTTTTGAGCTTTCACTCTCTGCCTCAATCTATATTCCCTCCTTTCCAAACTGCGATTCTACAATCTTTTGGTAAAGAGTACTGGTATTAGCCAATTGACGATGTGTTCCCATAGCAATCAGCTCTCCCTCATTAATTAGCATAATTTTATCTGCTCCCATTGCTGTACTAATTTTTTGTGTGATAATAAGCGTTGTACATGAATAAGATTTCAAAGCTCGTAACAATTTCTCCTCTGTCTTTAAATCTAACGCACTCGTGCTATCATCTAATAACAAAATTTTCGGTTTACGTACTAGTGCCCGTGCAATAGACAGACGCTGCTTTTGTCCTCCAGATAGATTAACTCCTTTCTGTCCGAGTATCGTTTCATATTGTTTTGGAAACCTCAGCACTGTTTCATGGACTTGCGCATGTTCTGCCGCAGTCATTATTTCCTCAATAGTCGCATCTTCCTTTCCCCATCCAATATTATCCTGAACCGATCCAGAAAAGAGCATAACCTCTTGAGGTACAAAACCTATTTGATTACGCAGTGTGTGAAGTGGAATCCGCGTAAGATTCTTACCATCCAAATAAATACATCCCTGTGTAACATCAAATAATCGGGGAATCAACTGAAACAAAGATGTTTTCCCTGCTCCAGTAGCCCCCATAATTGCAACGGTTTGACCAGCCTCCACTGTAAACGAAATATTTTTCAGAACTAATTGATCACTACCCGGGTAACGAAAAGAAACAGAATCAAATTGTATTTTCCCTACATATTCATTTGTTAAATAATTGTTCTCGCTCATATCTAGCAAATCTATTTCCACATCTATCATTTCATTTACACGATCAGATGACGCTTTTGCTCTTGAAAAAGCAGTAATTAACCAAGAAAAAACAGCTAGTGATGCCGTAATTCTTGTTGCATAATTAACAATCGCAACAACTTCACCTACTTGAATATTGCCGTTAGAAATATAGTTGCTACCTAACCAAATGATTAGTAGTGTAGTCACATTCATCACAAATGTTAATGCAGGCATCGTCGTTTCTATTAAACGAAGCGACATAACGGTCTTTCTTTTTAATTCACCACTTACTGCATCAAATCGTTTCCTTTCATGGTCCTTTCGCAAAAATGCCTTAATCAACCTCATACCCATTAAATTCTCACGCATCACACCATTGACACGATCCAATTGATCCTGTACAGAACGAAACAAACGCATCGCGCGCTTCATAGCCCAAATTAAAAAGAATACGAGAATTGGAATCGTCATAACAAATATAAGAGCCAATTGAACATTTACCATAAACGCCAAAATCATACTGCCCAAAACCAATAACGGAGCGCGTACCATAATTCGTAATCCCATAAAAATAGTGTTTTGCAATATTGTTACATCATTCGTTAATCTTGTAATCAATGAAGCTGTTGTAAAATGATTTAAATTTGAAAATGAAAAAGCTTGCACCTTCTCAAACAAAACTTTTCTTAAGTCATATCCATAGCTCTGTGCAACATGGGAAGCTGCAAATGAGTTTACAATTCCCCCTAAAAAAGAAAGAATGGTAAGTCCTATCAAAACGCAACCCCAAAATACAACGACTGATAAATCCCCTGAAAGAATTCCCTTATCAATTATTTTTGCCATAATCAATGGCTGAATTAACTCTACCCCAAGCTCAACGAACAGAAAAAGGAGTGCAAGACCAACGAAAAGCCAATATGGTTTAAGAAATAACACAGTATTTTTCATCAATACACCTTTTTATTAATTTTTCTTCATTATATAACTCCTGTAAATGTTTTCAATTTATATGATTTCCTCCCATTCTGGAGGCATTTTTTATGTTTACGACGACTACTACAACTTTCCCCATTTTTAAAGTAATAACTAATGTTTTCTCTAACCAAAATATTTATGTATTTAATTGTTAAAAAATGTAAAAATCGTATTGAAATTCTTTTTTAATGGGAGTATTCTATACATATTCAAATATTTGAATATGTAAAATTATATACATTATAGGAGGAGGAAAATGCAGCAGTTCAAAACAGAATTTTTTAAAGCATTAGCTCATCCACTTCGAATTCAAATTCTAGAATTGCTCGCTGAGGGTGATAAAAGTGTCAATGAAATCCAATGTAACTTAAATAGTGAGGGTTCTGCCGTTTCTCAGCAACTCAGTATTCTCCGAGCTAAAAATATTGTCGTTGGCACAAAAGACGGAAAAAGAGTTATTTATTCCTTGCGTGATCGAAAAATTGTAGACCTACTCAATATCGCCAAGGAAATTTATAACAATCATCTAATTGATACCATTTCCATGCTTGAAGATGAATTAGAGGTAAAGGAATAAAGTGCAGAATAAGATGAAAAGAAGGGACATACGTTGAAAAGTATATTTACGGAAAAGTTCCAAGAATATTCATTGGGGAAATTTCAGAAAGATCTTCTTTCTGGTGTTACGGTAGGTATAATCGCGATACCACTAGCAATGGCGTTTGCAATTGCCTCTGGAGTTAACCCCGAATATGGAATTTACACCACGATTATTGCTGGAATATTAATCTCTTTATTCGGAGGTTCAAAGTACCAAATTGGTGGGCCTACAGGAGCATTCGTACCGGTTTTGTTAGGTATTGTTATAGCCTATGGCTATACAGACTTACTGCTAGCCGGGTTGCTAGCTGGAATTATGCTATGTTTGATGGGGATCTTTAAGCTTGGTTCACTTATTAAATTTATTCCGCGGCCTGTGACAATCGGTTTCACGGCTGGAATTGCTGTCATTATTTTCAC
>SMEO01000140.1_pt1 | contig 15787 bp, 13 predicted proteins | sample 2456251 | NCBI WGS metagenome assembly SMEO01 (sample SAMN10132594, study PRJNA489261) | soil metagenome | isolation source: day1 control-silt loam soil ammended | place: USA | reverse complement strand
CGTGGAAATGGTTATGCCTGGTGACAACGTTGAGATGTCAGTAGAGCTAATCCACCCAATCGCAATGGACCCAGGTCTACGTTTTGCGATCCGTGAAGGCGGTCGTACAGTGGGTGCTGGTGTAGTTGCTAAAGTAACTGCATAATCATAGAATAAGATAAACGGGTTGGGGTTTCGGCTCCAACTTGTTATTTTGCAGGTCAGTAGTTCAATTGGTAGAGCGTCGGTCTCCAAAACCGAATGTTGGGGGTTCGAGTCCCTCCTGACCTGCCAAGTTTTGAAAAAGACGCTTGATGTCGGCAAAATTGGTCATATAATAAGTCGCGAAACCTACGACGAGTACAAAAATGTCGAATGAAAAATCACGCGACGCATTAGGCGAAGCGGCAATTCCTCAAAGAAATAATCCTGCAGTAGATGTAAGTTCTGGTTCTCCATTAGACATGGTTCTATGGGTTATCGCCTTGATTTTATTGGTTGGTGCAATGATGGTAAACCAATATTTACCAGCATACTGGGCCCCTGCGAATGATATTTGGGTGCGTGTTGGGGTGATTTTGGCTTGTATCGTTGCAGCATTCGGTTTATTATACGCCACCCATCAAGGCAAAGGCTTTATTCGTCTGCTGAAAGATGCACGAATCGAGCTCCGTCGAGTGACCTGGCCTACCAAGCAAGAGACTGTGTCCACATCTTGGCAAGTTCTTGTTGTAGTCGTAATTACCTCCATTGTTTTATGGTGTTTCGATTATATTTTAGGCTGGTTAATCAAGTTTATTATCGGGTAAGAGAGCTATGAAACGTTGGTACATTATTCATGCCTATTCAGGTTATGAAAAACAAGTAATGCGTTCGCTTAATGATCGAATCCAGCGTAGCGCTGTTGCCGATAGCTTTGGTGAAGTCCTGGTTCCTACCGAAGAAGTGGTAGAAATGAAGGATGGCAAGAAACGTAAATCAGAGCGCAAGTTCTTTCCTGGCTATGTTCTAGTCGAAATGGAAATGAATGACGACACTTGGCACATTGTTAAAGAATGTCCGAAAGTTTTAGGCTTTATTGGTGGTACGGCGGAAAAACCGGCGCCAATTACGCAAAAAGAAGCCGATGCGATTCTTGCGCGTGTACGCAATACTGGTGAAGCACCTCGTCCTAAGACGATGTTTGAACCAGGCGAAGAATTACTCGTAGTTGACGGTCCATTCACAGACTTTAAAGGTGTGGTGGAAGAAGTTCAGTACGAAAAGTCACGTTTGACGTTGACCATTAATGTATTTAACCGTCCAACTCAAGTTGAACTGGAATTTCGTCAAGTCGAAAAATCAGTTTAATTGGTTTGGGTTGAAAACGCCTGATTTGCGTGCAAATCAGGCATTGTTGTTGTAACGGTATCGTTACTTGAAATCATTGGGGAGCCTTCACCGGCGTTTGCACCCAGAGGTAATTTGAAATGGCTAAGAAGATTGACGGCTATATCAAGCTGCAAGTTCCAGCTGGTAAAGCGAATCCATCTCCACCGATTGGTCCTGCACTAGGTCAACGTGGTGTGAACATCATGGCATTCTGTAAAGAATTCAATGCTGCGACACAAAAAGTTGAAGCTGGTCTACCAATTCCAGTCGTGATCACTGTGTACAACGACAAGTCGTTCACATTCATCATGAAAACTCCACCTGCTGCTGTTCTTCTTAAGAAAGCTGCTGGTATCCAGAAGGGTTCAGCTGTACCTAACAAAACTAAAGTTGGTAAGTTGACTCGTGCTCAAATCGAAGAAATCGCGACTACTAAAGAACCAGATTTGACTGGTGCTGATTTAGACGCACGTGTACGTACCATTGCTGGTTCTGCGCGTTCTATGGGCTTGGAAGTGGAGCTTTAAGACATGGCTAAATTAACTAAACGTCAAAAAGCGATCGTAGCTGCTGTAGAAGCGCACAAAGTTTACACGCTAGAAGAAGCTGTTGCAGTTTTAGAGAGCCTTCCAGCTCCTAAATTCAAAGAATCTTTGGATATCGCGGTAAACCTAGGTGTTGATCCTCGTAAATCTGACCAAGTTGTTCGTGGCGCGACTACACTTCCTGCAGGTACGGGTAAAACTGTACGTGTAGCTGTATTCGCTCAAGGCGCTGCTGCTGAAGCTGCTAAAGCTGAAGGCGCAGACGTTGTTGGTTTCGATGATCTTGCTGAAAGCATCCAAGCGGGTAACCTTGACTTTGACGTTGTAATTGCTGCTCCAGATGCAATGCGCGTTGTAGGTAAACTTGGTACGATCCTTGGTCCACGTGGCTTAATGCCAAACCCTAAAGTGGGTACGGTAACTCCTGACGTAGCAACTGCAGTTAAAAATGCAAAAGCTGGTCAAGCACGTTACCGCGTAGACAAAGCGGGTATTATCCACGCTGCGATCGGTCAAGTAGGTTTCACTGCTGAAGCTGTTCGTTCAAACGTTGAAGCACTTGTTGCTGACTTGAAACGTTTGAAACCTGCGACTTCTAAAGGCGTATACATTCAAAAGATCACTTTGAGCTCAACTATGGGTCCTGGTTTGATCGTTGATGTAGCAAACGTTTCTAAATAAGTCTCGACTTATACAGAATTTTAAAGCCCTGAGTAAGTTTTAAAGCACTGCTTTAAAACTTACGCAAGAAACGCTCCGTCGTATTTTGCAAACTTAGGCAAACTTTGAATTGATAAATGAAAATTTATCAGCGTCAAAGACCGCGGGCGAGGGGAGTTTTATGCTTCGCTCTTAATCGTCCAGCCTGCGTAGACGCGGTGGTGTGATTTGTTCATCCTCCGCGTGTTAGTCCAGTGATGGATTAACGAATTGGGAGTGTACTTCGCGTAAGTACATAAATCACCGTTAGGAGGTTTTACAATGGCTCTTCTTATCGAAGGCAAAAAACAGATCGTAGCTGAAGTAACTGAAGTTGCTTCTACTGCATTTGCTGCTGTTGTTGCTGACTATCAAGGTTTAACTGTTGAGCAATTAACTGCTCTTCGCGTTGAAGCTCGTAAACTAGGTGTTCACACACGTATCGTGCGTAACACTTTGGCTAAACGCGCTCTTCAAGATACTCAATTCAATATCTTGAACGACAACCTTGTTGGCCCAACAATCTTAGCTTTCTCGACTTCTGAAGACGACATGGGTGCTGCTGCACGTTTGTTCGAAGAATTCGCTAAAACTAATAAAGCATTTGAACTTAAAGCTGCTGCATTTGATGGCAAACTTTATCAAGGCGAAGAAGTTAGCGTTATCGCGAATCTTCCGAACCAAGAGAAAGCGCTTACTATGCTTGCAAACGTTCTTCAAGCTCCTATTTCGAAATTGGGCCGCTTACTTACAGCGCTTCAAGAGAAAAACGAGTCAGAAGCTGCTTAAGCTCAAACTTACACACACATCATTCAATACCCATTTGGAGTTAATCTCATGGCTTTAACAAACGAAGAAATCCTAAACGCAGTTGCTGAAAAAACTGTTCTTGAACTTGTTGAACTTATTTCTGCTTTCGAAGAGAAATTCAACGTTTCTGCTGCTGCTGTAGCTGTTGCTGCTGGTCCTGCTGCTGCTGCTGCTGAAGAGCAATCTGAATTCAATGTTGAATTGACTTCTTTTGGCGCAAACAAAGTTGCTGTAATTAAAGCAGTTCGTGAAGCAACTGGCCTTGGCTTGAAAGAAGCTAAAGACATGGTTGAAAGCGCTCCTACAGTTCTTAAAGAAGGCGTTTCTAAAGAAGAAGGCGAAGAACTTAAGAAGAAACTTGAAGAAGCTGGTGCTACAGTTACTCTTAAGTAATAGCTTAAGGGAGCCGGTTTTTTTATAATCAGCTCCAAAAATTGGCTGATGGCTCTTGGGTCATCAGCCTTTTTGCGTTACAATAATCGGCTCGATTTTTGTTTGCATGATATAAAAATCATACAAATTAAAAATAAACATAATGAACAAACGTTTACCAATATTTTTCAGTAAAAAAATATTGATAAGCGTTTTAATACCACTAAAAATTGCAGCATTTGTAAAGAGTGGTGGCCATATCGGCCAGCGTAATTCCTTCTGAGCCCGTTCTGCAGGCGGGCTTGGTTTACACTTTCCGAGGACTCCAGATGGCATACTCATATACCGAAAAGAAACGGATCCGTAAGAATTTTGGTAAATTGCCTAGCGTTATGGATGCTCCGTACCTGCTCGCGATTCAAGTCGACTCGTACAGAACGTTCTTACAAGATGGCAAATCACCAAAAAACCGCGAAGATATCGGTCTCCAAGCCGCATTTCGTTCAGTTTTTCCTATAGAAAGTTATTCTGGCAATGCTGCTTTAGAATTTGTTGAGTATAGTCTTGGTAAGCCTGAGTTTGATGTACGCGAATGTATTCTTCGTGGCTCAACTTATGCAGCACCAATGCGTGTAAAAATTCGTTTGATCCTGAAAGATCGTGAAACGAAGTCAATTAAAGACGTACGTGAACAAGAAGTCTATATGGGCGAAATGCCATTGATGACGGATAACGGTACCTTTGTAATTAATGGTACCGAGCGTGTAATCGTATCTCAATTACACCGTTCACCAGGCGTATTCTTTGACCACGATAAAGGTAAGACTCACTCAAGTGGTAAAGTCCTTTATTCAGCGCGTATCATTCCTTACCGTGGTTCATGGTTAGATTTTGAATTCGATGCCAAAGACCTGGTCTATGTACGTATTGACCGTCGTCGTAAATTACTTGCGACTGTGGTGCTGCGTGCGCTGGGTTATAGCAACGAAAACATTCTCAACATGTTCTACGAGAAAGTCCCTGTATATCTTGACATGGGTAGCTATCAAATTGACTTGGTGCCGGAACGTCTGCGCGGCGAAATGGCACAATTTGACATCTTGGATAAAGATGGCAAGGCAATCGTTGAACAAGGTAAACGTATTAACGCGCGTCATGTACGTCAGATGGAAGCTTCAGGTCTTGAAAAACTTGCAGTGCCTGATGAGTATTTGTATGAGCGTATCACGGCTGAAGACATCGCATTAAAAGATGGCGACGTGATTGCTGCAAATACCGTATTGAGCCATGAAGTCATGGTGAAAATTGCAGAAGGCGGCGTGAAGCAGTTTAATGTTCTGTTCACCAATGATATCGACCGTGGTTCATTCGTTGCAGATTCTCTACGTGCAGATACTACGACCACTCGTGAAGAAGCATTGGTCGAAATCTACAAAGTCATGCGTCCGGGCGAGCCACCAACCAAAGAAGCAGCTGAGAACCTGTTCAATAACCTGTTCTTCTCTTCTGAGCGTTATGACTTGTCTCCAGTCGGTCGTATGAAGTTCAACCGTCGTTTGGGTCGTCCTTATGAAGTGGGTACAGACCAGAAGTCGCGTGAAGTTGAAGGTATTCTCTCGAACGAAGATATCACTGATGTATTGAAAACATTAGTTGAAATCCGTAACGGTAAAGGTGAAGTCGACGATATCGATCACTTGGGTAACCGTCGTGTTCGTTCTGTGGGCGAAATGACAGAAAACCAATTCCGTGTCGGTCTGGTTCGTGTAGAACGTGCTGTTAAAGAACGTTTATCTCAAGCTGAAACAGACAACCTGTCTCCGCAAGATCTAATCAATGCGAAGCCTGTTGCTGCTGCAATCAAAGAATTCTTTGGTTCAAGCCAGTTGTCTCAGTTCATGGATCAAAACAACCCGTTGTCTGAAATCACGCACAAGCGTCGTGTATCAGCACTTGGTCCCGGTGGTTTGACGCGTGAACGTGCGGGCTTTGAAGTACGTGACGTACATCAAACGCATTACGGTCGTGTATGTCCAATTGAAACGCCGGAAGGTCCAAACATTGGTTTGATCAACTCGCTTTCTGTATATGCTAAAGCGAACAACTTCGGTTTCCTGGAAACGCCTTACCGTAAAGTAGTTGATGGCCGTGTAACCATGGACATTGAATACCTGTCTGCGATTGAAGAAGTGGGTACTGTGATTGCACAGGCCGATTCTGCAGTAGATGCTGATGGTAATTTATTAGAAGAAGTTGTATCTGTACGTCACCAAGGTGACTTCGTACGCATGCCGCCGGAAAAAGTAACGCATATGGATGTATCTGCTCAGCAGGTTGTATCTGTGGCTGCGTCACTGATTCCGTTCCTTGAACACGATGATGCCAACCGTGCATTGATGGGTTCAAACATGCAACGTCAGGCTGTTCCTACGTTAATCGCTGACAAACCACTCGTAGGTACGGGTATGGAAGCGAACGTAGCACATGACTCTGGTGTATGTGTGATCGCTCAGCGTGGTGGTCGTATCGAGTTTGTTGATGCATCTCGTGTAGTCATTCGTGTGAACGAAGAAGAGATGATCGCAGGTGAGGCAGGTGTAGATATCTATAACCTGATCAAATACACCCGTTCAAACCAAAACACCTGTATCAACCAGAAAGTTCTGGTGAACCTGGGTGATAAAGTGGGTCGTGGTGACGTATTAGCTGATGGTCCATCGACTGATGGCGGTGAGCTAGCGCTTGGTCAAAACATGCGCGTCGCATTCATGACCTGGAACGGTTACAACTACGAAGACTCGATCTTACTTTCAGAGCGTGTACTTCAAGAAGACCGTTTAACCTCGATTCATATCCAGGAATTGTCATGTGTCGCACGTGATACTAAGCTTGGTGCTGAAGAAATCACGGCCGATATCCCGAATGTGGGTGAAGCAGCGCTTTCTAAACTTGATGAATCAGGTATTGTTTACATCGGTGCTGAAGTAACAGCAGGTGATATTCTTGTTGGTAAAGTGACGCCTAAAGGTGAAACGCAGCTAACGCCGGAAGAAAAATTGCTTCGTGCAATCTTCGGTGAAAAAGCAGCTGACGTTAAAGATTCATCTTTACGCGTTCCATCTGGTACCAAAGGTACTGTGATTGATGTTCAAGTGTTTACACGTGATGGTCTTGAAAAAGACGAACGTGCTCAAGCAATTGAAAAAGCTCAGCTTGATGCTTACCGTAAAGACTTGAAAGAAGAGTTCAAGATCTTTGAAGAAGCAGCACGTGAACGTGTAATTCGTTTGTTGAACGGTCAAGAGTCGAATGGTGGCGGTACCACTAAACGTGGCGACAAACTGTCTGAAGACGTGTTGTCTGGTTTAGAGCTTGTTGATCTTCTTGAAATTCAACCGGTTGATGAAGCAATCGCTGAACGTCTAACGCAAATTCAAGTGTTCTTGAAAGAGAAGAGCTTCGAAATTGACGAGAAATTTGCTGAGAAAAAACGCAAACTTTCTACAGGCGATGAGCTGACCACTGGCGTATTGAAAGTAGTTAAAGTTTATCTTGCGGTAAAACGTCGCATCCAGCCGGGTGATAAGATGGCCGGTCGTCACGGTAACAAGGGTGTTGTATCAAACATCTTGCCGGTAGAAGACATGCCACACGATGCCAATGGTGTACCTGTTGATATCGTACTGAACCCGCTGGGCGTACCATCGCGTATGAACGTGGGTCAGATTCTTGAAACTCACTTGGGTATGGCTGCCAAAGGTCTTGGCGATCAAATCGACAAGATGATGAAAGAACAGCGTACTGTACTTGAGCTTCGTGATTTCCTGGACAAGATTTATAACAAAGTTGGTGGCGAGCAAGAAGATCTTGACAGCTTGACTGATGAAGAAATCTTGAAACTTTCTGGTAACTTGCGTGCTGGTGTGCCTTTGGCAACACCTGTATTCGATGGTGCTGAAGAAGGTCAGATCAAAGAATTGTTACAACTTGCAGGTCTATCAAGTACTGGTCAGACAGTATTATATGATGGTCGTACTGGTGAGCGTTTCGACCGTCCAGTAACTGTAGGTTATATGTACATGCTGAAACTGAACCACTTAGTTGATGACAAGATGCATGCGCGTTCAACTGGTTCTTATTCTCTAGTCACGCAACAGCCGCTGGGTGGTAAAGCACAATTCGGTGGTCAGCGTTTCGGTGAGATGGAAGTCTGGGCACTAGAAGCTTACGGTGCAGCATATACGCTACAAGAAATGCTGACTGTGAAATCGGATGACGTTGAAGGCCGTACCCGTATCTACAAGAATATTGTAGATGGTAACCATTATATGGACCCGGGTATGCCTGAATCGTTCAACGTATTGACCAAAGAGATCCGTTCTTTAGGTATCAACATTGAACTGAAAAATGGTGACTAATTAGTTCCATTGAATCTCCCTTGCGAAGCAGTGCTTCTCACCTCTTTAAGAAAGAGGGGAAAGTCCCTCTTTATAAAGGGGGATTTAGGGGGATTCTTGGGATTCCCAATTCAGTTAAAAACAATATTTGTGACCCAGTCGAGAAGTGAAAATCTCCTCGACACACGGAGAAAAAAATTGAAAGACTTGCTCGATATCATGCGCAAAAAGACGGATTCAGACGGTCATGCTCCTGTAGAGTTTGACCGCATCCGTATTGGTCTTGCGTCACCAGAAATGATTAAGTCATGGTCTCACGGTGAAGTTAAAAAGCCAGAAACCATTAACTATCGTACGTTCAAACCTGAACGTGATGGTTTATTCTGTGCCAAAATCTTTGGTCCAGTAAAAGATTACGAATGCTTGTGTGGTAAATACAAGCGTATGAAATACAAAGGCGTCATTTGTGAAAAATGTGGCGTTGAAGTAACAACTGCGAAAGTTCGTCGTGAACGTATGGGTCACATCGAGCTAGCTTCTCCAGTTGCACACATCTGGTTCTTGAAATCATTGCCGAGCCGTATCGGTCTATTATTAGACATGACGCTACGTGATATCGAACGCGTATTGTATTTCGAATCTTATGTGGTTACCGATCCTGGTATGACACCATTTGAGAAATACCAGCTTCTGAACGATGAAGAATACTTCAATGCGTTGGAAGAACACGGTGATGAATTCACAGCGAAAATGGGTGCTGAAGCGGTTCAAGACTTGTTGAAAGACATCGATCTTGAAGCTGAAATTGCGCGTCTTCGTGAAGAAATTCCTGTGACAACTTCAGAAACCAAGCTGAAAAAAGCCTCTAAGCGTTTGAAGTTGATGGAAGCATTCAACGATTCGAACAACAAGCCAGAATGGATGGTGTTGACTGTACTTCCAGTTCTGCCACCAGACCTTCGTCCGTTGGTACCACTTGAAGGTGGTCGTTTCGCGACTTCTGACTTGAACGATCTTTACCGTCGTGTGATTAACCGTAACAACCGTTTGAAGCGTCTTCTTGACCTTGCAGCGCCAGACATCATCGTACGTAACGAAAAACGTATGTTGCAAGAGTCTGTCGATGCATTGTTAGACAACGGTCGTCGTGGTCGTGCAATTACCGGTTCAAACAAGCGTCCGCTTAAATCTTTGGCAGATATGATCAAAGGTAAGCAAGGTCGTTTCCGTCAGAACTTATTGGGTAAACGTGTCGATTACTCAGGTCGTTCGGTCATTACCGTTGGTCCAAACCTGCGTTTGCACCAATGTGGTCTTCCGAAGAAAATGGCACTTGAACTGTTCAAGCCATTCATTTTCGCGAAACTACAAGCATCTGGTCAAGCAACCACCATTAAAGCTGCGAAGAAAATGGTTGAGCGCGAGACGCCAGAAGTTTGGGACGTTCTTGCTCACGTGATCCGTCAACATCCAGTGATGTTGAACCGTGCGCCAACACTTCACCGTCTAGGTCTTCAAGCATTTGAACCGATCCTGATTGAAGGTAAGGCGATCCGTCTACACCCGCTCGTGTGTGCTGCGTTTAACGCCGACTTCGATGGTGACCAAATGGCGGTACACGTACCATTAACACTTGAAGCGCAGTTAGAAGCGCGTGCGTTAATGATGTCGACCAACAACATCTTGTCTCCAGCGAACGGTGAGCCAATCATCGTGCCGTCTCAGGACGTTGTCTTGGGCTTGTATTACATCACGCGTGATGCAATCAATGCCAAAGGTGAGGGCATGGTGTTCGCGGATACTCACGAAGTAAACCGTGCACTGGCAACAGGTCAGGTTGATCTACACGCTCGCGTTAAAGCACGTGTACACCAGACTGTCATCGATGAAGATGGCAACCGTGAACATCAAACCATTATTGTAGATACCACACCTGGTCGCTGCCTACTTTGGGAAGTTGTGCCTGAAGGTATGGATTTCCAGCAAATTAACGTTGAGATGACCAAGAAAAACATCTCTAAGTTAATTAACTCTTGCTACCGTAAATTGGGTCTGAAAGATACTGTTATCTTCGCTGACCAATTGATGTACCTAGGCTTCCGTCAGGCGACGCGTTCAGGTGTATCTGTCGGTATGGAAGACATGGTTATTCCACCGCAAAAACAAGTCATTATTGGTAAAGCGGAAGCTGAAGTTCGTGAAATCGAACAACAGTTCGAACAAGGTTTCGTAACTGCCGGCGAACGTTATAACAAAGTGGTCGATATTTGGGCGCGTACCAATGACCAGGTTGCTAAAGCGATGATGGACAACTTGTCTTTCACGACTGTTAAAAACAAACAGGGTGAAGACGAGAAGCAAAAATCATTCAACTCGATCTACATGATGTCTGACTCGGGTGCCCGTGGTTCGGCAGCTCAGATTCGTCAGTTGGCGGGTATGCGTGGTTTGATGGCGAAGCCGGATGGCTCGATCATTGAAACGCCTATTAAAGCGAACTTCCGTGAAGGTTTGACTGTACTACAGTACTTCATCTCGACACACGGTGCGCGTAAAGGTTTGGCCGATACAGCACTGAAAACTGCGAACTCTGGTTACTTGACGCGTCGTCTGGTAGACGTTGCGCAAGACTTGGTGATTACCGAGCCAGATTGTGGCACCTTCGACGGTCTAGTAATGACACCATTCATTCAAGGTGGCGATGTCATCGAGAACTTGGGTGCACGAGTATTGGGTCGTGTGGTTGCTGAAGATGTGAAACGTGTCGGTACAGACGAAGTTCTGCTTCCACGTAATACTTTAATTGACGAGAAACTGGCGACGTTTATCGAAAGCCAAGGTGTCGACGAAATTAAAGTACGTTCGGTTGTAAACTGTGCGTCTACTTTCGGTGTATGTGCGAAATGTTACGGCCGTGACTTGGCGCGTGGTCATCAGGTGAACCCGGGTGAGTCTGTTGGTGTCATGGCAGCTCAATCGATTGGTGAACCAGGTACACAGTTAACTATGCGTACCTTCCACGTGGGTGGTGCTGCAAGCCGAACGTCTGCTGCAAACAGCGTACAAGTTCGTAACCAGGGTACAGTGCGTTTCCACAACGTGAAAACAGTACAACATGCCAAAGGTCACTTGGTATCGACTTCACGTTCAGGTGAGATCGGTATTGCGGATGATTTAGGTCGTGAGCGCGAGCGCTATAAACTGCCTTACGGTGCATCTATCTTGCTAAAAGATGGCGAAGCTGTAGAAGCAGGCGGTATCGTGGCGACTTGGGATCCGCATACACATCCATTGGTAACAGAAGTTGCAGGTAAAGTGCGTTTCAGCCAGATCGCTGATGGCGTGACCGTGACTTCGAAAACTGATGATGCAACAGGTATGTCAACCATCGAAATCTTGCCAGTGACTTCACGTCCTGCGTCAGGTAAAGATTTGCGTCCTGCTGTAGTGTTAGACACAGTTGAAGGCACTGAACAGTTCTACTTCTTGCCACAAAACACCATTCTTTCTGTCCGTGATGGCGAAACGATTGGTGTCGGTGACGTTATTGGTCGTGTACCACAAGAATCTTCACGTACCCGTGATATTACCGGTGGTCTACCGCGTGTAGCTGACTTGTTCGAAGCACGTAAGCCGAAAGAGCATGCAATCCTTGCAGAAGTATCGGGTGTTGTGAGCTTCGGTAAAGAAACCAAAGGTAAGAACCGTCTGGTGATTACACCGGATGATGGCTCTGAGATTTACGAAGAGCTGATTCCGAAATGGCGTACCATTAACGTGTTCGAAGGCGAACATGTGAACCGTGGTGAAACCATTTCTGACGGCCCACAGAACCCGCATGACATTTTACGTCTGAAAGGTGAAGTGGCGTTGACCAACTACATCGTGAACGAAGTTCAGGACGTATACCGTCTGCAAGGTGTAAAAATCAACGACAAGCACATTGAAGTCATCGTACGTCAAATGCTGCGTAAAGTGGATATCACTGATGGTGGCGATACCAGCTTCATCAAAGGCGAACAAGTGGATTACATCCGTGTTGTACAAGAAAACCAAGCAGTTCTTGCACAAAACAAGTTCCCTGCGAAGTTTGAACGTCTGTTGATGGGTATTACCAAAGCGTCGCTTTCGACTGACTCGTTCATCTCTGCTGCATCGTTCCAGGAAACCACACGTGTGTTAACTGAAGCGGCTGTAACAGGTAAAGAAGATGACTTACGCGGTCTGAAAGAAAACGTGGTTGTAGGTCGTCTGATCCCAGCGGGTACAGGTTTGGCTTACCATCTCGAGCGTCGTCGTCAAGAAGCAGAAGCTGCAGAATTTGAACTGCACAATGACTTCTCTGATGTTGATCAAGCTTTAAGTCAAGCATTTAACGAAGAATTCTAATTCAAGTTAAAGCTAAAAAAGAGACGCCTTCGGGCGTCTTTTTTTGTCTTAAATACATAAAAATTAAAAGCTAATTAAAGGCTAAACAGCGGAATAATCCATTGATACTTACAAAACTCAGCAGGAATACCGAGAGAAGTAACACGCTCCATGTTTTAGTTTTATAAAATGAAGATAAGCTAAATTAAAGTATGAAAAGGAAGGCCAAAGTCATGAAAAAATTAATGGGTGTGATGGCAGTTGCAACTCTCTCCACCTTTATGCTGGCAGGTTGTGAAAGTATGTCTGCCAATGAGCAGCGTATCGGTGCTGCCGCCTTAGGTGGTGCAGTCGGTGGTGGTGTAGGTAATAGTGTCGGGGGTGGTCTTGGTTCTGCAGTCGGTGGTGGTGCAGGCGCAGCCGTGGGAAGTAAGTCCCAAGGTGGCTCAAACCGTAATGCGACCTATAGTGGTGTCGGCGGTGCTGTAGGCTCAGCTGTAGGTAAAAGCATATTCGGTGGGAATGCTGGTGCTGCGATTGGTGGTGCAATCGGTGGTGGCGCAGGTGCTGCGATCGAACAGGATAACCGCCGTCGTTAAGTCTACACTGACTTTAAATCGATTCAGATCTAAAAGCGCCCATGTGGCGCTTTTACCTTATCCAGTTTTTTGAATTTTTCCTTTGCTTTGTTTGCGCCGGATATAAACCGTTTTTTGTACTTCGGCAATTCGAACGCCAGCCTCATCATAGATATTGAGCTGGTAATGGCGATATACCGGTGCATAGTCAGCAGCCAGGTCAATAATAGTACTGACTTCTTCAGCAGAGATGCGCACATCAGCAAAGACGGTGCCGCGACCCGGTGCTAAAAACTGGATACTCGCGCCCTTATCCCAGACGATATATTTCGGCCCTAAATGATGCATCAGTAAGAGCATATAAAATGGATCGACCATTGAATATAAGCTGCCACCAAAATGGACGCCGACAATATTCTGGTTTTTACGGGTCAGTGGCATTTTGACCCGAATGTGATAATGATTAAAATCAATTTTATCAATTTCGATGCCTGCACCACGATAGGGGGCATAGCGGTTCAGAATAAATTTTGAAACCAAAGGCAGTTTTTGAATTTTCTGGAATAGGCTCATGCTGACATTCTTTTTTCTTGTGTAGTTATGCATACTAGAGCAACAAAAATGCGCTGGCATTGATAAATTATTCCGATTTATAAACTATGCGGTCAATAACAACAACAGGATCAAAACATGGAAATGCAATGGGTCGATACCACGGATCAGCAGCGTCTTTGCGTTAAAACTTACGGACAGCCCACACGGCCGGCATTGGTACTGGTTCATGGCTACCCCGATCATCAAGCGGTTTGGGAGCCAGTCATTGCTTATTTGAGTCAGGATTATTTTGTTGTGAGCTACGATGTGCGCGGCGCAGGTGAGTCCAGTATTCCTCAAAAAATCTCGGATTACCGCTTGGCACGCTTAAGTCAGGATCTGGAAGAGGTAGTGAGCAAGGTATTGCCGAATCGTGGTTTTCATCTGGCAGCGCATGACTGGGGTTCAATTCAGTCTTGGGAATCTGTCACAGATTTAAGATTCAAAGGCCGAATTCTGTCTTATAGCACGCTGTCTGGCCCTTGTCTGGATCATGCTGCTTTCTGGATGCGCGAGCAGTTCAATCAAGACAAAGCAAAATTTTTAAAGCAAATGAGCAAGTCCTGGTATATCGCGGTATTTCAGTTGCCTTTACTAGCCCCCTTGGCCTGGAATTTTTTTAATCCGCAGCGCTGGGCCAAGATTGTCCGGCAATTAGAAAGACGGGACGATCTGCCGCTGAACCCGAAGATCGTCAAAGATGGCAAGTATGGGGTAAACCTGTATCGGGCCAATTTTTTACCGCGTTTGGCCCGACCACGGCAGCGCTTTGCCATCTGTCCGGTACAAGCGATTGTACTGAAATATGACCAGTTTGTCGGGCCTGATCTGGTCGATGAGATGGCAAAATGGGTCGATAATTTCTCTAAAGTGGAACTGGACGCCAATCACTGGGCAATTCTGAGCCAGCCAGAACAAGTGGCTCAATTAATTGATCACTTTATTCAGCGTCAATCTGCTGAAGTCGTTTAATCAGCCTCAGCACTGAACATGACTGCTGAAAGGAAAAGTGGCGGAATTTTTATCCGAATTTTCTGATAAAATAGCCGCTTTCTCTCTATTCCGATTCATTATGTTCGCAATTCTTGCTGCTATTGGAGTCATGTTCGGACTCTCATTGGCACGTGTACCTGTGGTTTTTGCCCTGGTCATTGGTGCTGTTACGGGTGGTTTACTGGCAGGTCTTGGCCTTCAGGGAACCTTGGACGCGTTTAACAATGGCTTGGGCGGCGGTGCCAAAATTGCCTTGGCTTACGGTATTTTAGGTGCATTTGCTTTGGCGTTGGCACGTTCAGGTTTGCCGTATTCCAGTCCTGATTCCACCATTATTGACTGTATTTAACCATTTAAAGCTCGACCGTCGTTTGATTGCCTGTTTGCTGACCTTTGGTCTGGTAGGCACCTATATGCTGATTCCGGTCGGTTTTGGTGCCATCTTCCTGAATGACATTCTGGGTCATAACATCAATACTTTTGGTAAGCCATATGGATTTGAAATTAGCTATGACCAGATTCCATCTGCGATGGGGCTTATTGGTGGCGATCTTTATTAGCTATCGCAAACCACGTCAATATCAAGATATTCATGTCCAGGAACAGCAAAGTATTTCCGCTGAATTGGGTGTGGCTGAGCAGGTTAAACCGCAGATTGCCAAATTTACCATCTGGATGGCCGGCCTTGCAGTTATTGCCACATTGGCGGTACAGCTTTATTCAGACTCGATGATTCTGGCCGGTCTGGTCGGTGTCGCAATCCTGAGTTGTGCCGGGATCTTTAAATGGAAAGAAGCGGATGATGTGATCATTACCGGTATGCGCATGATGGCGCTAGTTGGCTTTATAACTGGATTGGTAATAGTCAGGCACTGGCCGCATTTCTGATGCTGTTGATTGGTTTGCTGATCACATTGGGCATTGGTTCGTCTTTCTCGACTATTCCCATTCTGGCGATTATTTATGTTCCGCTGTGTATCCAGTTTGGTTTCAGCCCGGCTGCGACCATTGCCATTATCGGGACTGCGGCGGCTTTAGGCGATGCCGGCTCTCCAGCGTCAGATTCAACTCTAGGCCCAAC
>SMEO01000132.1_pt1 | contig 15831 bp, 15 predicted proteins | sample 2456251 | NCBI WGS metagenome assembly SMEO01 (sample SAMN10132594, study PRJNA489261) | soil metagenome | isolation source: day1 control-silt loam soil ammended | place: USA | reverse complement strand
CACAAGGACCAGAAGGACCACAAGGACCACAAGGACCACAAGGACCACAAGGACCAGAAGGACCACAAGGACCACAAGGACCACAAGGACCACAAGGACCACCAGGACCAGGATTAACTGGTTTTCAAATCATGTCGCAATGTGTAAATTCACAAGCTGGTGTCGCGACCTTTACAATTACCTGTCCACCTAATAATATTGCGATCTCTGCTGGATTTTCTATTACTGGCGGTACTCAAGTTAGACTTACTCAAATGCAACCGGTTGGTTCTCCCCCTAATCAATGGATTTTTCGAGCAGAAGGTCAAGGAAATCAACAGTTTACACTATGCGGTTATGTCATTTGTGCACAAATCGTATAATTAAGCAGAAATAACTCACTTCTCTAATAAAAGCAATTAACTTCGCAAATTTCTCATGTTGTCGGAAAAATCTTGATAGCCTACTTTTTGTCTTTTTTCTACATCCCTAATAACTTACATTTTTTCTTATAAATAAAATATTCCGTTACTATTATCCATGCTCTAGCTTTCCGAGGTCAGCTAGGAACAAATGACCCCAGTGAAGGAAGAGCGATTGATTTGTTAAAAGAAGTGTTACAAGAACAAGTGAAAGAGGAGTGATAAGGCATCCGATAAAGTAGGATGTCTTTCTTGATTATACATATAAATTGCACCAGAAAAATGAATTATTTATTAATAAAAAACCACTTCGGTGGTAAAAAAACGAAGTGGTTAGAAGAATAATTTGATTAATTCAAATTACGTTAGATAAATATACCATGTGCTTCCTAGTATGCAAAAACACGTGGCTGATGAATTAGATAAATTGTTTAAAGTTAAAGAAATGTAACCATTTTTGTGACCACTAAAGGTGTTACACGTTTTAAAACCACGCTATTTCAACCCTTCATTTAAAACGCCCAATCCCCATTACGGAAAACAGGTTCGCTTGTACCGTCCGCTTTGATGCCGTCAATATTCATTTTGTCGGAGCCAACCATGAAGTCAACGTGAGTTAAGCTTTCGTTTAGCCCATTGGCTGCAAGCTGTTCAGGATTCATTTCTTTTCCACCTTCAAGACAGAATGCATAGGAACTACCGATTGCTAAATGATTCGATGCATTTTCATCAAATAATGTATTGTAGAATAGCACATTAGATTGAGATATAGGGGAGTTGTAAGGAACGAGTGCCACTTCTCCTAGGTAATGAGAGCCTTCGTCTGTTTCCACTAAATGTTTTAAAATTTCTTCGCCTTGCTCCGCTTTGACGAAGACAATACGTCCGTCTTTAAAGGTAACAGAGAAGTTATCAATGATATTTCCACCGTAGCTTAATGGCTTTGTGCTTGCCACTGTACCGTTTACACCTGTTTTTAACGGAACACTAAATACTTCTTCCGTTGGCATATTAGCCATGAAAGGATGGCCATTTTCATTAATGCTTCCAGCACCACACCATAAATGTTTCTCAGGAAGTTCAATTGTTAAATCAGTTCCTGGAGCGGTATAGTGAAGTTTTTTATAGCGTTTTTCGTTTAAATAATCCACTTTTTCGTGTAGTGTTTCGTCATGTCTTTTCCATGCCTCTACAGGATTTTCTGTATCAATACGTACTGTTTTAAAGATCATTTCCCAAAGTTTATGTACGCGATTTTCTGCTGGCTCTTCTGGGAATACTTTGTCTGCCCAAGCTTGAGATGGAACAGCTACAATCGACCAGCTGACTTTATCTGATTGCATCATTTGACGCCATGGCTTTAAGGCTGTAGCAGATGCTTTTTGGTTATTTGCAATTCGTTTTGGATCGATACCCTTTAATAGGTCAGGACTAGAAGAAATTACGGATAAAAAAGCAGCACCTTTTTCAGCTAACTCAATGGTTTCTTTTGCACGCCATTCAGGATATTCGTTAAATATCTCATCAGGGGCTAGCTCAAACTTTGTGCGGTTCACAGTATCATCATGCCAATTGACAACAACATTACGTGCGCCTGCTTCATACGCTTTTTTGACAATAATGCGTACAAGCTCTGCGCCTTCTAATGTTGTATTGACGACAAGCGTTTGCTTAGGTTGGATGTTGACACCTACTTTGATTGCAAGTTCTGCATATTTTTCTAAATTCCTTTGAAAATCAGTCATTGTATTCTCTCCTTTACTAATAGATACCTTTATTGTACTCGTCCATTTGGAAAAAAGAAAATGATTAGAAGTGAGAAAAGGGAAGAGATTTGTCGAATAATCGATAAACACAAAAAATCGAAGATAAATCTCTTATTTTCGTAGATAAAATGAAAAAATCGAAGATGAATCTTTCATTTTCGAAGATAAACTAATCAAAACAGCAGGCTTGATTAGTGGTTAGATAAAAAATGCGGTCAGCTCACAAGTAAGATGACCGCATATTCCCATATTATTTTAATACATCGTGATCTACATAACGTTCGCCGTTTAGTTCACTGATTAAGTTAATGGCAACTTTTGCACCATCACCTGATGTAATGATTGTATGAACGCTCACGCCTGCGCAAGTACCTGCTGCCCAAATTCCTTCAACATTTGTTTTACCAGCAGCGTCAACAGCAAAAATAGTTTTTACTCTTGGTTCTGTTCCTTCTTTTGTTTGAAGGCCAGCAGCTGCAGCTAAGTCAGTAAGGAAACCTGTAGCAATAATGATATTTTTTGCTTCCACTTCACCTTGTTCTGTTACGATTTTGAAGCCTTCAGTTGTTTTATTTATTGCTGTTACTTTTGTTTCAATAAGCTCTGCTCCGAATTTTTTTGCTTGGGCAATACCTGTTTCGACCAAATCCGGTCCAGAAATTTCAGCTACACCATAATGATTTTCTAACCAAGCTCTTTTTGTTACACCTTGGTTGCTATCAAGAATAACTGTTTTTTTACCAGCCTTCGCTGTAAATAGAGCTGCACTTCCTCCAGCAGGGCCTGCACCAATAACCGCTACTTCATATACCATATGTAAATTCCTCCTTTGTTTTTGATGCTATCAACGAGCTGAGAGCATACTTTAAGACATCGACTTTCGCTATTTGCGATAAGTGGTGTTTCCTTAATCATATCAAAAAATGCTTGTTAAACGCTAACAATAACAATTGCAAACGGTTATAATTCAGTATTTCCTAAAACAGCATGTGAATATCATTTTAATCATCCTTTTAGAGGATATTGTGCAATATAAGAGATTCATATAATATATAAGGGAATATCCAAATGTAGGGAGAGTTGATTAATGGATACACTATTAGTAAAAGAACTTCGATCCCAACAAGAAATACTTAAAGCATTTCCCATAATGAATCAGCTTAGAACTCATCTTGATGAAGATACATATCTTGATTTAGTACTAGATGCACAAAAAAATGATAACTATAAAATGTTTGCCTTATATGATGAAGGTGAAATAGTAGCGTTGACTGGTTTTAAGCCAATGATCACCCTTTATTATGGTCGATTTGTTTGGGTGTGTGATTTGGTGACAGACACTAATAAGCGTTCTAAAGGGTACGGTGAAAAATTACTTACCTTTGTTCATGAATGGGCAAAAGAACATTCGTATGAAAGTGTAGCTTTATCTTCGGGATTACAGCGTACAGATGCACATCGTTTTTATGAAGATCGAATGAATTACGAAAAGTTAAGTTATGTGTTTAAAACAACTTTATAAGGCATTACATAGGGATTAATATGATAAAAACGCATGGATGAATTCCATGCGTTTTTATCTATTTAGTTTTTACATTATTTATTTAAATTCACCCAAACACTTTTTACTTCAGTGTAGTTATTAAGAGCGTAGGAGCCCATTTCACGTCCGATACCAGATTGTTTGTAACCGCCGAATGGAGAAGCTGCATCAAATGCATTGTAGCAATTAATCCATACTGTTCCTGCACGTAATTTGCTTGCAATATAATGAGCATTTGTTAAATCTTGTGTCCAAACACCTGCAGCTAATCCATATTCACTTGTGTTAGCGCGCTTAATTACATCATCTAAGTCTTCGTAAGGAAGGGCTGCAATTACAGGTCCAAAGATTTCTTCTTTGGCAATGGTCATACTGTCATTTACGTCCGCAAAAATAGTTGGCGAAACGAAATAGCCATCTTCACTTGGAGTTGTTCCTCCAGCAACCACTTCAGCACCTTCTGTAATTCCTTTGGCAATGTAACCAAGAACACGTTTTTGCTGTTCTTCTGAAACGAGCGGTCCAATTTGTGTAGAAGGGTCTAGTCCAGCACCTTGTTTAATATTTTTAGCATGACTTGCCATATCAGCTACGACATTATCATATTGTTTCTTTTGGATAAATACACGAGAGCCTGCACAGCATACTTGACCTTGATTGAACATAACGCCATTAAGTGCACCTGGGATTGCTTTTGAAAAATCAGCATCTGGAAGGATGATATTTGGTGATTTTCCACCAAGTTCAAGAGTGACTCTTTTTAAAGAATAAGAGGCAGAACGCATGATTTGTTTTCCAACTGCCGTTGAGCCAGTGAAGGCAATTTTGTCCACTTCAGGATGATCAACGAGAGCTGCCCCAGCCGTTTCACCGAAACCAGGAACGATGTTGATGACGCCGTCAGGGAAACCTGCTTCAGCTACTAATTCAGCAAAGTAAAGTGCAGAAAGTGGTGTTTGCTCTGCGGGTTTTAAAATGATTGTACAGCCTGTTGCAAGTGCAGCACCCATTTTCCACATCGCCATTAATAGTGGGAAGTTCCATGGGATAATTTGACCAACAACGCCAACTGCTTCGTGTTTTGTATAGTTAAAATAATTGCCATTTACAGGAATCGTTTGTCCAACAATTTTTGTACACCAGCCTGCATAATAACGCATATGTTCGATAGCTAAAGGAATATCAGCATTAGTTGTTTCTTTAATCGGTTTACCATTATCTAATGTTTCTAATTGAGCAAGCTCTAGCTTGTTTTCTTCCATTAAATCAGCAAGCTTGTACATTAGGCGGCTACGATCAGCAGCACTTAGCTTAGACCAAGGGCCTTCATCAAATGCTTGTCGAGCAGCTTTAACAGCTTTGTCGATATCTGCTTTATCAGCTTCATATACATCAACAAGATTTTGACCCGTTGCTGGATTTGGAGTGGAAAAAGTCTTTTTAGAAACACTTTCAATAAATTGCCCGTTAATAAATAGTTTTTTCGGACCTTGTAAAAATTTTTGTAACTTTGGACTAACTTGTAAAGTAAGATTTGACATAAATACCCTCCTTATTATGTAAATGGATATTGTGCAAATCATGATGCAGAAAAATATTTCCGCTTACAAACTAATATTATCAAATTCTATTAATTTACACAATTGCAAAATAAAAACATTTGTGCTGGCATTAATCGACTAATTTGACTTTTTTAAAAAAATTTATAATATCCTGTCAAGACATCTGTAAATACTATAGCAAAAAATAAATATTATAGATAAAATAAAATTTGAAATAATATAAGTAAAACTTTTTATTGGCAGTAAGTTTGAAAGTTTTTCAGGAGGTTAAAATATGAATCAAAAATCAAAATCCCTGACAGATCGGAAGCTGTTAGGGATTGCTGGAGCTGCATGGATGTTTGATGCGCTCGATGTGGGAATGCTATCATTCGTTATTGCAGCTTTAAAAATGGATGAGGCCTTTCAATTAACTGATGTTCAGGCTGGTTGGATTGGGAGTACACAATCCATCGGGATGGCGATTGGAGCCTTATTATTTGGGGCCATGGCGGATAAAGTAGGACGTAAAAATATTTTAATCATTACGCTATTATTATTTTCAGTTGGAAGTGGTTTATCAGCACTTGTTGGTACAATTGGTTTATTTCTACTTTTCCGCTTTATTATCGGAATGGGGCTTGGAGGAGAACTTCCTGTTGCCTCTACGCTAGTGTCTGAAAGTGTTCCGGCTCATAAACGCGGGCGCGTTGTCGTGTTATTAGAAAGCTTTTGGGCAGTAGGCTGGATTGTATCAGCTATCATATCCTACTTTATTATTCCTCAATGGGGTTGGAGAATAGCGGTAATCATAAGTGCACTACCAGCCTTTTATGCCCTATATTTACGCTTTAGCTTGCCGGATTCGCCTAAATATGAACAATTGAATCAGAAGGAAAAAAAATCAATATTTCATAATATGAAAAGTGTGTGGGCGAAGGAATACTCTAAGCAAACATTGATTCTTTGGATTCTGTGGTTCTGTGTTGTTTTTTCTTATTATGGAATGTTTTTATGGTTACCTAGTGTCATGATTATTAAAGGGTTTAGCTTAATTAAAAGCTTCCAGTATGTCCTTATTATGACACTTGCACAGCTTCCAGGATATTTTTCAGCAGCCTGGTTTATTGAAAAATTGGGTCGTAAGTTTGTATTAATTACATATTTAATTGGTACGGCTTTGAGTGCTTATTTCTTTGGCACAGCTGAAGAGTTGCCGTGGTTAATTACATCAGGGCTTTTGCTCTCTTTCTTTAACTTAGGTGCTTGGGGTGCATTATATGCATACACTCCTGAACAATACCCTACAGCAATAAGAGGGACTGGTGCTGGTATGGCCGCAGCAATAGGCCGTGTAGGTGGGATTTTAGGACCTTTATTAGTGGGTTATTTAGTCACATCAGGTTCATCTATTAGTTATATCTTTGGGATCTTTACAATCGCTATATTAATTGGAGTCGTAGCGGTTGCCTTTGGTAAAGAAACAAAAAATACGGTTTTAGATTAGTTAGGAAGAGAAGCCTAATCTTCTAGGCTAGTGACTTGATTGAATGAACAAAAGGGTGCTCATAACGAGCACCCTTTTTGACTTTTACATGAATGATTCTTCAATAGGTTAATATTCCTTTTAATTCCCTCGCAGCTTGTTCAGGATTCACTGCTTTCATGATGGCAGATACTACGGCTGCACCGGAAATACTACTATTTGAAAGACTTTGAAGTCGGTCTGCTGTTAAACCACCAATCGCAATGACTGGAATAGAAACTTGCTGACAAATCCTATCAAACATTCCTTCTGGAAGTACTTTAGCATCTTGTTTCGATGATGTTGAAAAAAGGGCACCCACTCCAATGTAATCTGCACCATTTTTTTCAGCTTCAAGTGCTTCTTCCAGTGTTGCAGCTGAAATTCCGACAATCATTGTTTCCGGAATGATTTTTTTTACAGCTGGAAGTGGGAGATCACTTTGTCCTAAATGCACACCATCAGCTCCAATAGCAAGTGCAACATCAACCCGATCATTAATAATGAGAGGTACTCCAGTATTATGAAGAAGCTGTTTAACAGCAAGAGCTTTTTCGTAAAAAATTTTACCGTCACTATTTTTCTCCCGTAATTGAACGACATCAACGCCTCCAGCTACAGCTTTTTGAATCGTATCGAGTAGGGTGTCAAGAGGAACAGCCTCTTCAGTTACTAAATAGAGACTTTTATTAAATTGAAACTTATTCTTCATTTAATTTTACCTCACGATTCCATAGATCGGCGTTCATTAACGAGATTTGATCAATAATTTTTGTACGATAGGTACCCGTCCCTTCATTGGGCTTAAGTTGTTTGGCAGCTAATTCGCCAGCAAGGCTCATGGCGGACATTCCAGCTATTCCTGCAGCGTAGTAGTCAGTTGTTATACCAGCAAAACTACCAATGAGAGAGGCTGTCATGCATCCTGTACCTGTTACTTTTGTTAGTAAAAGATCACCATTATCAATCGTTGCAGTCCGCTCACCATCGCTGATTGCATCCTGAGCACCGCTAACAACAACAGTACATTGGAGTTGTCGTGCAGCTTCTTTGGCGAGACTTGCTTGACTGATGAAAAGATCGGCTGAATCAACGCCACGCGTCATCGTTTTTCCACCAATGAGTCGATAAATTTCACTAGCATTTCCACGAATTACTTGAATGTTTATTTCCTTCATTAAATCAAATGCTCGATTCGTCCGGAAGGGAGTAGCCCCAACTCCAACAGGATCCCAAATGACAGGGATATTCAGCTCATTTGCTTTTTTACCTGCAAGAATCATGGCTTGATAAGTTTGATCATGGATGGTACCAAAATTTAGAACGAGTGCATTGGCAAGCTGAACCATTTCAGGTGCTTCCTGTACGCTAGAAGCCATAACAGGTGAGGCACCAATAGCAAGGGTAGCATTTGCACAATCATTTACAGTGACTTCATTTGTAATATGATGAATGAGTGGTTTTACGTTACCTATGGTTGAAAATAAAGTGGAAATTTGTTGTCGCATTGATGATTCCTCCTATTTGTTAAGTGCATAAAAATGATGAACAGGTCCATGTCCGTGACCAAGCGGAAAACTATTCCGAATTGCTTCAGTAATATAAGACTTAGCTGCTTCGATTGAATCTTGGAGTGAAAGTCCATTGGCTAGATTGGCTGCAATTGCTGAAGAGAGGGTGCAGCCTGTCCCATGAGTATTTTTGGTTGGAATTCTTTCAGCTTTTAACCATTGAAAATTTTCTCCGTCAAAGAATAAATCATTAGGATTACCGAGCGAATGACCACCTTTTAATAGGACATTTTTAGCCCCTAATCCATACAGTTGTTGACAAGCTGTATAAATATCTTGCTTGGTTTCAATTTTCATTCCAGTTAAAGCCTCTGCTTCTGGTAGATTTGGCGTGATCACTGTAGCCAATGGTAAAAGCTTCGTCTTTAAAGTAGCGATCGCATCTTCAGAAAGAAGACGGTCCCCACTTTTCGCAATCATGACAGGGTCTAGAACGATATTTGTAGGTTGATATATTTTTAACTGATTGGCTACAGCCTCTATGCATTCAATAGAGCCCAGCATGCCAATTTTAACTGCATCTACTATAATATCTTCAAAAACAGCAGCCATTTGATCAACGATGATTCCTGTATCAATGGACTGTATGGAGCGAACTTCCACTGTATTTTGTGCAGTGACTGCAGTGATAACAGACATCCCATAAACTAGATGAGCAGAAAAGGTTTTTAAATCTGCTTGGATTCCAGCCCCTCCTCCTGAATCTGATCCTGCAATTGTCAAAGCTGTTTTCATTTATATTTCCTCCTTCAGTAAAATAAGCACGAAAAACCCCGATTCAACTAATGAACCGGGGAAAATGATTTGATGTATAATATAAGGTTACCATCACTTTCCTCCGCTGGAATGACCCAGTTCAGGTTCAAAGGGTTTAGAACATTGTTCAATCTCAGCCTTAAAAAAAGGCACCCCTAGTGCAAAAAATATTATTTGATTGTTCATATCATACCATATATAAGTACCTTGTAATAAACTAGTTTCAAAAAAACTTCATTAATTATTGTAAACATGACTTTGTCTGAATTTGGGCAATGTCATTTTAATTATAAACATAAAATTTGTAATCTTTTGCTGTTCTTAATAAAATTAAAGGCTATCATTTTTTTTTGATATTTAGTAATATGAAAAGGGTAATACTATCATTATTTACAAAATATGTATATAAATAGTAAAAAAGTCACTGTCAAGTAAAGAAAAAAGTGATTTTCTACAAAATGTTTACAAAAAAGTCATAATGTATCCTTGTTATGGGTTGATTTTAGGTCAAATTATCTATTATTATATTGATGTTAATATATTGAAAAAGTGGGAAGTGTAGTAGCATGAAAATACAATTTGAAGTTAAAACAAATAAAATGATTGAGGAAAAGCGGCAGGAAATGATTCGATTGGCATTAGACTATGGTTATACAAGTCATTTAGCTGTTCAGGCTAGTCAAGAGCTTGATTCCCTTTTAAATGCTGTTTTATGCAAACATTAACCTACACACTTTTCTCTCTAGTTTATCAATACTCTGGAATATTAAGGAATTAGTCTTTTACCTAAAATGACTAAATCTCGTTCAATACCATCTAATACAGCGATTTTGGGTAGATATGCCCATTTTTCGAATTCAAATTTTGTAAAAAGATTAAGGCTGGGTTGATTATGAGCAAAAATAAACCCTAATAAGGTATTTATTCCTAATGAGGGACCTATATCCATTGCTCTTTGAATAGCTGTTTGGCCAATCTTTTTTCCACGAAATACATGATCAATATAAATGCTAATTTCAGCCGTAGCTTGATAAGCAGGTCGACCATAAAAGGATTGAAAACTCATCCAACCAGCTGTCTGATGATTTAATGAAATGATTAATAACGGCCTAGTATTAGAATCATGTTCTTTAAACCACTCAAGCCGAGATTCAACTGTGACTGGTTCTGTGTCAGCCGTAACCATTCGCGACGGGATGGTTGAATTGTATATCTCAACAATTTTGGGTAAATCGTTAATTGTCGCTAAGCGAAAAGTAATTTGTTCATTCATTGCTGTAACTCCTTTAGAAATATTATTCTTGTCAATCATCAATTACACTCTTCATTTGTTATCATAGTATTTTTTTAGAATTAAACAATAGTTATGTAATGAATTTTTGTCATTTGATTAAAAGGTTAACAGAAAAAACAATTTTTAAAGCACTGTTTGCTCAATAAATCACAAGTGGAGGACCATTGCTATGTTTGAAAAAAATGAGTAAAGTGGTGTAGAAGATATTTAAAAGGAGAATTAATATTTTATATGGAAGAAATAAGACATTGTAAAGATTCGCTTGTTGTGAAAACAAGTATTGTTCTTCCACCGGATACGAATAATCTTGGTACGATGTTCGGTGGTAAATTAATGGCGTATATCGATGACGTAGCGGCTATTTCTGCTATGCGTCATGCTCGTTCGTATGTTGTAACAGCATCAACAGATTCAGTTGACTTTATACACCCTATTCATGAGGGACATGCTGTTTGTTTAGAAAGCTTTGTAACCTATACGGGTCGAACATCAATGGAAGTAATAGTGAAAGTGGTTGAAGAAGATTTAGTAACAGGGTCACATAATTTATGTGCCATTTCCTTTTTAACCTTTGTAGCGATTGATAAAAATGGAAAACCAGTTCCAGTTGCGCGTATTGAACCAGAAACCGAATTGGAAAGGATGTTGTATATATCTGCAAAAGAACGTGCAGATGCGAGGAAAAAGCGAAGAATAGATACACAATATATTATAGATTCAATTGGTTCCCAACCATTGTGGCCTTAAAAAAATCAAGCAGATGCTTGATTTTTTTTTACCATTAATTAATCCTCAAATACCCCAATATTTTTCATCACATTAAAATATCCAAAAAACAGAAAATAAATTACAAAATATGGTATTATTATTAAATATTAGAGGTGTTGTTCTGGAGGGATTCTGAATGGAGAAGGTAATTCTGCAAGTAGAAAACCTGACCACTTCGTTTTTAATTGATGATCAATATTATGCTGCAGTCGATGATGTATCTTTTACTGTCAATGAAAATGAAATTGTAGCCATTGTAGGAGAATCAGGTTGTGGTAAAAGCGCGTTAGCATTATCCATCATGCAACTGCATCCTAAGGAGCAGACTAGATTAAAAGGTTTAATCAAATACAAAAACTATCATTTATTTAATATACCAGAGTCTAAATTAAATAAAATACGCGGTAAAGAAATGGGTATGATTTTTCAAGAACCTTTGACAGCATTAAACCCATTGATGACAGTAGGTAATCAAATAGCTGAAAATCTAGATTATCATTCACAGTTATCGGAAAAACAGAAAAAAATTAAAACGCTACAATTACTAGAACAAGTTGGTATTGCCTTTCCAGAACGTATATATAAGCAATATCCTCATGAACTATCAGGTGGAATGCGACAAAGAGTTATGATTTCAATTGCTATTGCTTGTTCACCCTCTCTTGTTATTGCTGATGAACCAACAACAGCATTAGATGTTACAATCCAAGCGCAAATTTTAGATTTATTAAAAGAAATTCAAGAAAAAACAAAAATGGGGATACTATTTATTACGCATGATTTGGGTGTTGTTGCCGAAATAGCTGATCGTATTATCGTGATGTATGCAGGGCAAATTGTTGAAACGGGATCGGTACATACTGTTTTTAATTATCCACTTCATCCATATACGAGATCATTGCTTCATTCTATCCCTTCAGTTGTTCAAATAAAAGAACGTTTGCATGTCATTCAAGGTATCGTACCATCCATTTCACAAATGGAACGAATTGGATGTAGATTTCAGGATAGGATCCCGTGGATTCCTAAGCAGGCTCATGAATCTATTCCGAAGCTTCATGAAGTTGGTAAAGACCATTTTGTTCGTTGTACTTGCTATAAGCACTTTTATTTTCCTAGAGAAGGAGGTAAAAAGGATGACTTTATTAGAGGTAGATAATTTAAAAGTCCATTTTCCTATTCGTCGTGGTTTATTTAAAAATGTAACGGATTATGTGCGTGCGGTTGATGGGGTGTCATTTGAATTACATCCAGGAGAAATCTATGGACTTGTAGGTGAATCAGGGAGCGGAAAATCAACGATTGGCAAGTCTATAGTGAATTTACATCGAGTGACATCAGGAAATATTTTATTTCAAGGGAAGAATATAACCCATTTAACAAATACAGAAATGAAGCCATTTCGAAAAGAAATTGGCATGATTTTTCAAGATCCTTACTCCTCTTTAAATCCAAAGAAATGTGTGTTGGATATTATTGCGGAACCGCTAAGAAACTTTCATCGTCTCACACCTAAACAAGAAAAGGAAATTGTTCAAGCATATTTAGAAAAGGTTGGATTGAGTCCAGATTCCATTTATAAATATCCCTATGAGTTTTCAGGTGGTCAACGTCAGCGTATTGGGATTGCCCGAACGTTAACTTTAAAGCCAAAGCTAATCATTGCTGATGAACCAGTTTCAGCACTTGACGTTTCTGTGCAAGCACAGGTGCTAAATTTTCTACTCGATTTACAAAAAGAATTTCAGTTAACCTATTTGTTTATTGGACATGATCTTGGTGTTATTCGACATATTTGTGATCGAATAGGTGTGATGTACCGGGGACGAATAGTGGAGGAAGGGACCAGTCAGGAAATTTATGAAAATCCACAGCATATTTATACAAAACGATTAATTTCGGCCATTCCTGAATTGGAGCTTATCAATCGTAAGAAAAAGGCATTGTTCAGAAAACAAATGGCTGAAGAATATAAGAAAACATATGCCCATTTTTTTGATGAAAATGGGAGAGCATATGACTTAAAATCGATTACTCCAACACATAAGGTCGCATTACCTTAGGAGGAATTTGCATGTGGAAGTTTATCGTAAGGCGTCTTTTGATTATGATTCCTCAATTACTTATCTTAAGTGTCATGGTATTCATATTAGCTAGAGCGATGCCTGGTGATGCTTTAACAGGAAGACAAATGGATCCAAGAGCAAATCCTCAAGTGATAGAAGAACAGCGAGAAGAAATGGGCTTAAATGATCCTTGGTATGAGCAATATATTCGTTGGTTAAATAATATGCTAAAAGGGGATTTTGGGATTTCTTATACCTTTAAAGTAAAAGTAACAGATGTGATTGAGGATCGGATTTGGAATACAGTAAATCTTGCTATTTTAACATTAATTTTTACTTATGTATTAGCGATTCCACTCGGCTTAATAAGTGGTAGATATAGTGATTCGTGGATGGACAAAGCGATAACGGGTTATACATATGTAGGATTTGCGACACCAGTTTTTATCTTTGCCATCATCATGCTTTTTGTATTTGGATTTGGACTAGATTGGTTTCCGACAGGAGGAAGTGTGAGTCCTCAAGTAGAGGAGGGTACACTAGCTTATGCGATAAGCAAACTCCATCATATGATATTGCCTGCTTTCAGTACAGCATTCATTTCAACGACAGCTATTATTCAATATTTAAGAAGTGAAGTCATTGAAAATAAGGAAAGGGATTTTGTCCGAACGGCGAGATCAAAGGGAATACCAGAAACCAAGATCTATTCACAACATATTTTGCGAAACTCTTTATTGCCGATTACTGCTTTTTTAGGCTATGAGATTACAGGTGTAATTGGTGGTTCGGTTCTTATTGAAACGATTTTTAGCTATCCGGGCATCGGTCAACTATTTCTAAGTTCGGTACAGACTCGTGATTTTAGTATTGTAACCGCCATTGTTATGATGACAGGCTTTGCTACACTTCTCGGAACTCTTCTTTCTGACGTCATCCTAAGTTTGGTTGATCCACGAATCCGAATAGAGTAGGTGAAAGGGATGGAAGTGAAGGTAGATTCAGAAAAACAAAGAGGAAATGTAAGAGTATTGCCATCAGGCCTGAGCTTGATTTGGCAGCAAATTAAAAAGGACCCATTTGCGATAGGTTCATTCCTTTTACTAGTCTCGATTTTAGTTTTTGTATATGGTTTTTCTTTTGTTTTAGATATAAAAGAGATTACAAAGATTAACTTCCTAGCGATTTATCAGCCTCCTTCAACTGAGTATTGGCTTGGTACCGATTATGGGGGGCGAGATATCTTTGGTCAATTAATAATTGGAACGAGGAATTCTTTTACAATAAGCTTTTGCATTACATTATTTACAGCTGCCATCGGTTTAACAACCGGAATGGTAGCTGGCTATTTTGGTGGAATTGTCGATCAATTAGTCATGCGTAGCATAGACTTTGTACTTACACTGCCAACAACCATGTTTATTATCGTATTAGTGACGATTATTCCAAAATTTACAGTATGGTCATTTATTTTAGTGATGACCTTATTTTATTGGACAGGCAAGGCTCGATTAATTCGTTCTAAGGTGCTAGCCGAGCGGGAATTAGATTATGTTCATGCCTCGAAAACGTTAGGGACGCCAGACTGGAAGATTATGCTGTATCAAATTCTGCCAAATATTAGCTCCATTATTATTGTGAACTTTATTCTTAATTTAGCAGGTAATATTGGACTTGAGTCCGCGTTAACGTATTTGGGATTTGGTTTACCAGAAAGCACTCCAAGTCTAGGAACTTTGATTAGTTATGCTACTAGCCCGGATGTTTTAGAAAATAAATGGTGGGTATGGTTGCCCTCATCTATCATGATACTTGTGTTGATGTTAAGTATAAATTTTGTTGGTCAAGCGGTAAAACGAGCGACAGATGTAAAATTAAGATGAAGTGAATTTTGGTATTTTATTCCTCATGTGTAGACAGTTAGGATCTAGACGATACTGTCTCACAGGAGGGATTTTTTATGAAGATCGTTAGCAATAAGCTTTTATATGTGCTGATGTTTTTTGTATGGCTATTAGTTGCGTTTAGTTCTGAAGAAACTGAAAAAAGAGCTCCGAATGGGATAGAGAATACTGGTAAAGAAATAATGAATCACAAAACAGCTCATACTTTTCCGACTAAAACCTCGAATCATGCTGAGGCAATTAGGGGTGGGCATTTGAATTATGGCTTAGTTACTGATAGTCCATTTGAAGGTTTATTGAACTGGGCTTTTTATCAAAGTATGTACGATGCGACGATTTTGAGTATTTTTGATGAATCGCTTCTTTCAATGGATGAAAACGATGTATTCAATCAAGAGGGAGCTGCAACATATGAGATGTCTAACGACAATAAAACGATAACACTTATGATTCGTGAAGATGTTAACTGGCATGATGGAAATCCAGTAACGGGGGAAGATTTAGAATTTGCCTACCTAACAATTGGTCATCCTAATTACAAAGGGGCACGCTATGATTCCTTATTTCAAATGATAGAAGGAATGGAAGAATACCATACAGGAAAGGCAGAACGAATCTCTGGCATTCAAGTGGATGGGAAAAAAATATCGATTACCTTTAAAGAAGCTAATCCATCCATATTAACCGGTTTATGGA
>SMEO01000241.1_pt1 | contig 15862 bp, 11 predicted proteins | sample 2456251 | NCBI WGS metagenome assembly SMEO01 (sample SAMN10132594, study PRJNA489261) | soil metagenome | isolation source: day1 control-silt loam soil ammended | place: USA | reverse complement strand
AATTATCATCAAAAATATTCTTCATTTTCAACTATAAATACTTAGCTATGCATCAAAGGAGTTTTTCTTAATTCCCTAGAGATTGAACACCATGAGCGTTTAGAATAACAAATAGGAATCTCTCGTTCTTGGGCTTTTCTTTTTATGGTTGTTGAAAGATTGTGGTTATTTATCTCATTTCGTAAGAGCGTGGTCTCACACACCTTTAAGAGATGTGAGAGACAGCCCCGAGTTCATGAACTAAAACTTATACAATCAACATGATTGATAAATAAACCCCATAATCCCTCTATATCATCAAAATTTCGCGAATATCTGCTTCGGTTAAAGTAGACACTCCATTTTCCTTAGAATCAATAATTTCTTCTATCATCCGTCTCTTTTTCTCTTGTAATTCATTCATTTTTTCTTCAATTGTGCCACGGGCAATAAGCTTGATCACCTGTACCACATTTGTCTGCCCCATTCGATGCGCCCGGTCAGCAGCTTGCTGCTCGACTGCAGGATTCCACCAAATGTCATATAGAATAACAGTATCAGCACCCGTCAGATTGAGTCCTGTCCCACCGGCTTTCATGGAAATGAGGAATATATTACGTTCACCTGCATTAAATCGGTTGCAAAGTTCCACACGTTCCACTGATGGGGTTTGTCCATCAAGGTAGAAAAAGGAGAGTCCTTGAACCCCTAGCTCTCTACCTACGAGCTTAAGCATTTTTGTAAACTGTGAGAAAATCAACATTCTTCTTCCAGAACGCTTTGACTCCTCTACAATCTGCAGCAGCTGTTCAAATTTTGCTGAACTTCCTTTATATCCGTCCACAAACAAGGCTGGATGACAACAGATCTGACGTAATCTAGTCAGTCCTGCTAAGATCTTAATACGATTTTTTCGGAAAGTGTCTTTGTCTAAATGCTTTAATGTGTCATGTCGCAGTTTTGCTAAATAAGCTGCATACAGCTTCTTCTGATCAGGAAGCAACTCCACTGATTCTGTCAACTCAATTTTTTCAGGAAGTTCTGATAGTACATCCTCTTTCATCCTACGAAGCAAAAAGGGACGAATTCTCCTAGCAATCGTTTTTCTTGAGAGGTTACTGTATTCTTTTAACCCGTGAAATAGTTCTGGAAAGACCACGTGAAAAATAGACCAAAGCTCTTCTAATGAATTCTCCACAGGTGTACCAGTAAGGGCAAAACGATAATCAGCTTGTATCTTCATTACCGCTCGTGCAGTTTGTGTTACGGGATTTTTAAACGCTTGGGCCTCATCAAAAAACACAGTGTGAAAAATTTGTTTTTCAAACCACTTTATATCTCGTAGTAACAAAGGATAGGAGGTAATTACAACATCTACATCCATTACCTCTTTTTGTATATTCAACCGTTCTGTTTTATTACCATCCATGACGATCGCTTGTATATCCGGGGCAAACTTCATGATTTCACTAAGCCAGTTATATGTTAAAGATGATGGGCAAATAATCAGGACAGGGTGCTTCTTTTTTCTAATATCATCAAGTTCCGATATAATAAACGTGATACTTTGTAGCGTTTTTCCCAGTCCCATATCATCGGCTAAAATCCCCCCGAAGCCAAAACTAGCGAGTGTTTTCATCCATTTGTAGCCGTGTTTTTGATAATCTCGCAAGACCATCTCTACACAATTAGGAACCTCGAACTCCATACTCTCTGGATGATGGATGCTTTCTAAAAACTGACTGAACGATTCCTCATAGGTGAATACATCACTGTCATGAACCAAATCAAGTATGGGCAAACTTCTCACGATAGGTATATTCAGACCACTTTCCAAATCTTCATTTTGGACTGGAAGTGCCTTCAAAAAGCGATTCAGTGCTTCAAATTCTCTTGTCTCCAATGAGAGTAGCGATCCGTTCCGCAAACGATAATACTTCCTTTTTTCCTCTAGAGCCATTAGAATCTCACGTATTTGTTTTTCAGGAATGCCATCCATTTCAAACTTGAATTCTAGCCAGTCTATCCGTTCCTTTTTGACCTTCACTCTCACCTGAGGATGAGTATTTCCTCGAGAAATCCGGTTTCTCACTGCTGTAGTTGCGTAAATTTGAACAAACTCTTGAAGCTTTGGAACAACATGATACAAAAACTCATACTCTAATTCCTCATTTTGTAAAAAATAACCACTGTCTGTTTTCGCAAACGAACTATCCTCCATAAGCTTGAGGATGACATCCTCCTTCTCGACATCCCTAATTAGTATCGATCCAGCTCGAGGTTCCCGGCCTTCTAGTGGATTAATCACAGTATTTTCATATTGAAACTCCAAACCCGCTAGCAGACGATTTCTCACACGATCCAAGTATAGCTTTGCTACCAACGGTGTCTTTATAAACTGCTCAGAAATAGCTTTAGATATGGTAACAACACCTATTTTCCTCAAACTTGGTACTACTTTATCAAGAAAAAAATGAAGTTGCTCCCTATGAATCGGTATTTGGTTTGTTCCTGTAGCATCTAGTATCTGTTTTAAATCTGAAAGACGTTTGCTGTCCTCACTTTTCAATTGAAATAATTTCCCCTCAGCAAGAACAGTCCTATATGAGTTCAATATAATCATTTGATGTAACCCTTTGACCTTCAGATGATAGCTTCGGCCTTCTATATCTGAAAAATCAAAATGTAGAGGGATGGGTTCGTTCGCTAAACAGATGCCATCAAAAGAATTCCCATCATACACAAGCTTCACCAATGGTGCACTTATAAGTAAAGGAAGCAGTTGTTCCCAAGATGATGGTGGAATGAGCAGTATGTGTTGGTTGAGTGTATAATCAGCTTGGTGTGGCAGAGCATCAACATACATTTCCTGATCGCGGATTACCTGAATTAACTGCTGAATCACTGCATCTGTTTCTTTTTGAAAACAATGAAAACTTGGGTCATATATGAATAAATCAGACAGTAAGCTAGGTTTACCTTCTTTCACTTGCTTCAAAAAATACCGAATATTTTGCACCTCGGTCCGGCCAATCTTAACGGTTATTCCAAACATGTAATCTTCCTTGCCAATCGTGACAGGTTTACACGTAAACTCTACCTCAAGCACTTGCCTGTTTTCAAAGTGAAGCTGATGGCGGCTCGCCCGGATTGGCTGGTCATAGAACAAGGTCAACACCCCTTCTGCCAGCACCTGCTTTGTTGCAATGTCAGACTGATGTTCGCTTGAAGCAATAGGGATTGTTCCTTGACGTTGATGTTCATAAATCGCTAATAAAACAGCCGCAATATGCTGACAATCCTTTTGGAAAGAACCAAGCGTAGGGCAGCTACATTTTGTACGAAGCTTATCATTTTCATCCTTTTTAAGGGTGACATGGAAATCTTCCGTTCCTACAACCGTCGCTTCACAGTAATCACGACTGTACTTTTCAAATGTCACTTTATTCGCACGGTAAAAAGCCTCTCCTCTTTTGAAAGAGACCGTTCCACACATGTCTTTAATGATTTTTTGATTTAATTTTATCTTCAAATGTCTTGCTCCTTACTGGGGGGTGTATCGTTTCTCTAATCAAATCTTATTATTACTATTGTAGCATCAAGAAATGAAAACATTTAATTTTTGCTTTTATTCTGTTTTTCAAGTAATTTCTTAATCATTTGGCTTGTTTCCGAGCTATCAATGCCTCGTCTTACTGCCGTTTCAATAACAACATAAATAACACCGAGAAACATGATACAAAGAACGATCACTAACACAGTTGGTATTCCCAACCTCTTCACCTCAATCGCTTCTTATTTATTCAATTTTTATCCTATCCCCTTATTACACTTCTCTATCAATGCAATCAATAAGAATGAGCTATTTTACTTCATCATTTTTACTATTTTGATATTTTAACAGATAAATAATTTCTTCATTTTGCTTTGTAATCATTTTCATGCTGTTTTTTATTTCTTCTGTTGAATCAGTGATTTTCTTTGAGTCTTTCGCTAAAAACGGTAGATAATACATTAAAAAAATACTACCTCCAAAAAGTAGTACAATCTGTAATATTCCAAAAATAGATGTAATTGTCGTAATCATGAGATTTCCTCCTAATCTTTCAATGAATATCTAAATTTTACCATACTATCAAAATATTCACGCAAACCATTTTCTAATTCAACCTCATATGAACTCTATTTCAAATTAGCGGTCAATTAAGTATGAATAACAAGACCTGTTTTTTATAGCAGATTTTTTCATAAGTGACTTATAATAAACACTAGATTGATCTAATTGTAGAGGAGAGATTTGATGATTACATCCCAGCCTAATATTCTTGTGTATAGTCCTAAACAGGCCGGAGCATATGCTACATGTATCCGCGATTATGGGTTTACATCCATTAGTGTTGCGACAACACCTGAGGAAGCTGAAAGATATCTACCTGATACTGAAGTTATTTTGGGCTGGAAATTTCCTACCCACTTACTAAATAAACCAATTGCCTCATCTGTACGCTGGTATCAATCAACTGGAGCCGGAGTCAATGACTTACTTGCAGACAAGTCGATACCTAATGACATAACCATAACCCGAATTGTCGATCAATTTGGTGGTTATATATCTGAATATGTCTTTACATTTCTGTTGTATCTATTGAAGGACGTTCAAAGGATGAAGCAATCACAACTGGAACACCGATGGGACCCTTTCATTTCTGAATCATTAATAGGTAAAACGATTGGCGTGGCAGGCCTTGGATCAATTGGAGCTGAAATTGTGCGGAAGGCTCGGGCGTTTGATATGAATGTAGACGGATTAAGCTTTAGCGGAAAACATGCTCAATTAGTTGACCACCATTATACTCCAGATGAATGGCCAAAATTTGTAAAAAGCCTTGACTATTTGATATTAACACTTCCTTTAACAAAGGCTACTCACCATGTCATAAACCGGGACATTCTTCAAGTAATGAAATCGACAGCAGTTCTTGTCAACGTTGGCCGCGGAGCATTAATTGATGAAGGAGATTTATACTCTGTCATGCAGTCAGGGCATCTTCAAGCGGCAATCCTTGATGTATTTGAGACAGAGCCGCTTCCAAAAGAGCATGCCTTCTTCTCCGTTCCAAATGTTTATGTGACTTCTCATCTCTCAGGACCAAGCACAACAGGCGGAGTGAGCCGTTTTTTTGTAGAAAACATTAAGCGATACTTAAACAAACAACCCTTAAACGGATTAGTCGATCGAAAACGTGGATATTGAAACAAAAAACAAGAGAGCTTATGCAGAATTTGCATCAGGTCTCTTGTTTACGATTGAATTTTTATCCTCCTCTTCCATTATTCACTTTTTATAAACGACAACAGTGCCAGCAATCCTATCATGTAGCGATTGTTTCTTATTTGTAAATGCGGCCATTATATAGCCTATGAAGAAAATCATCGATAAGATCGTAGCAAAAAAACGACCTAGTGAACGACCGAAGGAAATTCGCTGTCCATTCAAATCGGTTACTTTGATTCCGACAATCATTTTTCCAAGTGTTCCCTGCCATTTGGATGCATGCATGCCCGCATAATAAAGTACAGAAATCATTAGCAAACTTATATAGAAAAACATATCTAAAATGAAAAGTGATTGCGCATAGAGAGTAGTATTAACATCATTTGTAGAGAAAATTGGTAGAACCCCAAGCGCTACCGCTATAAGAGATATCGGAATTCCAATAATAATCCCATCAATGATATATGCCGCAAGACGAATCCAAAATCCTGCATATTTCATATTTTCTGTTTCAACAAGACTTGCTCCACAGTTTGAACAAATATCGCCTTCATTTACTTTATGTCCGCATTCTTTACAAAACATGTCTACCCCCTCCTTGTATATTAATTATCCCATATGTAGTTAAATGAAAACATGTATTTTGGGAAACTTGTATGATATAGTCTATTATTCTTGTCGATTATGATTTGAGAAATCGTACCTGCAGCACAAATAAAGGACAACGAATCAGTCTGTTACTTGACTGATTCGTTGTCCCTTTCCTTAACTCTTATAGCATTGAATGATTCTGTTATAGATTGCTCTCGCTCTCGAAGATTCATGTGTTCCGTGAATAATAGCACGCCCATCTTTAAATAGCACCATTCGATGATCTTCAAAAGTGCAAGAAAGTAAATAAGGATTAACCATCACATTGGTTACAAATCCACTTAAGTTTTCCGCTAAGCGATTAAGCATAAACGACATAGAGGTAGCTGGTCGTATTTGAATCGCATCTCTCCCACACAAAACATCAGCTTTTGTTTGGTTTTCAAATGCTAAGTGTGGAAATGTTGGATGCTCACCGCAAGTAGGACAATTTTTATCCTTCAATTTAGAAATGTTAATTTCTGATTTCTCATTTTTCCAAATATCAAAGGATTGAATAACTGTTGAAAGTTCATGCCCAGTTAAAAGTTGCAATGCATGGGTAACTTGAAATGCGGTGACCATTTGAACAATCGGACTGATCACACCGACTGTATCACATGTTATTCCATCCAGAGGCAAATGGGTCATTAAGCAGTTCAAACAAGGAGTCTTCCCTGGAATAATCGAAAAAGTCAATCCATAGCTTGCAACACATGCGCCGAATAAGAAGGGAATTCGATGCTTTACCGCTGCATCATTTACAATCATTCTTGTTTCAAAATTATCCGTAGCATCTAAAATAACCGATTTTCCTTTTACTAGTCCTTCGATATTAGAAGCATTAATATCCATAATCAGACTATTAATCGTGATTTCACTATTAATTTGCTGCAGGCGATTTTTAGCAGCAATCGCTTTTGGAAGTTTTTCTCTCGCATCCTCTTCCGTATAAAGCTGCTGCCTTTGTAAATTACTCCATTCTACGTAATCCCGGTCGACAATTGTTAAGTTGCCAACTCCAGCTCTTGCAAGCATTTCAGAGCTTGCCGATCCAAGCGCTCCTGCTCCAATGATTAGAACGTGAGCGTTTTGCAAGGATGCTTGCCCGCTCTTTCCTAAAAACAATTCTTGCTTAGCATATCGATTATTCAAGAATTCACCATCCCCGATAATGGACTGCTCGCTACTCCATAGTTTTTCTCTTCAATTCTTCCTGCTTCGAACCCAAGTCGTCCTGCTTCAATAGCCAGCTTCATTGCAATCGCCATCTTCACAGGATCGTTTGCTCCTGAAACAGCCGTATTGAGTAAAACACCATCAGCTCCAAGCTCCATTGCATAGGCTGCATCCTTTGGGGAGCCTATGCCCGCATCAATAATGACCGGAATAGATGATTGTTCGATAATAAATTGTAGATTTAATGGATTTAGAATTCCTTTACCGGAACCAATTGGTGAAGCTCCCGGCATAATCGCATGTACCCCAAGCTGTTCGAGACGTTTAGCTAACACGACATCATCTGACGTATAAGGCAAGACAATAAAGCCTTCCTCTAAAAGCATTTCTGATGCCTTCAGTGTTTCAATTGGATCAGGTAAAAGTGATCTGTCATCTCCTATAACTTCCACTTTAATCATGTCACATAAGCCAGAAGCTTTCGCAAGTTTGGCTATTCGAACTGCTTCTTCAGCCGTTTTTGCTCCAGCTGTATTTGGAAGAAGGCTATATTTTTTTAAATCTAGTTGTTCAAGAAAATTAGGCTGAGACTCCTCGAATATATTCATTCTTCTTACGGCAAACGTTAAAATTTCTGCTTCAGATACTTCCACGGCCTTTTTTTGAATCTCAAATGACGGATATTTCCCTGTCCCTAATAAAAGTCTTGAGTTAAATGTTTTGTTTGCAATTTGTAACATCATTATCCTCCTCCTACAAAATGAATAATTTCAATACGGTCTTTGTCTGATAGAATCGTAGAATCATATTGTTCTTTATACGTGATTTCTTGATTGACCTCGACAACTACAATACGATTTTCTAGGTTATAGTAACGAAGTAAATCTGAAATCGAGTTGATTTCCTGCGATAATTCTATCGTTTTTCCATTTAATACAATCGTCATCCTTTACCTCCTAAACTAACTGCTTCTGTTTTCGATCAATTTTGAAGGCTTCTACCCATTCACTTTTTATTTTCTTCTTCAAAATAAAATCTCGAATCATTTGTCCTGTTGCAGGTGCAAGGAGAATACCATTTCGATAATGTCCCGTTGCAAATAAAATCGATTCATCCTCAGGGTGTTGCCCAATAAACGGTTTTCGGTCAAACGTATCTGGACGAAGCCCTGCCCAAAATGATTGGATTTTCATGTCTGTAATCGACGGTAACATCGTTTTTGCTTTCGCAATCACAGATTCAATCCCACCAATCGTTACATTTTCACTCCAATCATTTGCTTCCATTGTTGCTCCAACGACGAACGATCCATCATTTCTCGGAACAATATAGCTCTGTTCATGATACAAAGTGTGAGTAAGATTCATTGTCTCATCCCATATAGATACACATTGGCCTTTTACAGGAGTAATAGCATGCTGCAGACCAAGCTGTTGAAAAAATGAAGTACTCCAAACTCCACTTGCAATGACAACATATTTCGCTTCAAACTGCCCCTTCGCTGTTTGAAGTATGTATCTGCCATCCTTTTTTTGAATGTGTGTAACTGGTGTATATTCTAAAATATCAGCACCCAGCATTTTAGCACTTTTACCAAATCCTTTACATACAGAAATAGGCAACACATTGACATCTTCCTCAATATAAGCAGCGCCAAGAATATTTGGTGTGATTAGAGGTTCAACTTTTTTTACTTCATCTACCTCATACCATTGTACAGTTGGCAGCGAGAGTGTGGAGCTTAATGCCTTTTTTTCCTCCTCACTGTAGACGAATTGAAAAATACCTTTTTTTCTCATTTCTATGTTAATACCGCTTATCTCATTTATTTCTTCTTTTACCTTCGTATAAGCTAATTGACTGCTTCTAGCGAATGAGTAAAAAGCTTCAAGTTCAGCGCCTTCTGAATGTGCACCGAGCATTCCTGCAGCGGCACTTGTAGATTTACCTCCCATTTGCAGTGCTTCAAAAATAGCAACATCGATCTTTTCTTTCGCTAAATAATAAGCAATAGAGCAGCCCATAATGCCACCGCCAATAACGGCCACCTCATAATAACTTTTCACTGATTATCCCCTCGCATTTCTTTAAAAATTGTAATGCCGATTTCTTTGGATTATTTGCTGAAAAAATACCTGACATCACAGCAATTCCGTCGGCTTTTACTTCTTGAAGGGTTTGTACCCGAGCTGGCGTAATCCCACCTATCGCAAAAACATCTATCCTCAACTTTTTTTTCATTTCTACAAGTTGCTCAATTCCATTGGGAGCCAAACCTTTCTTACTACTTGTTTCAAAACAATGACCATACAACACATAATCAGAACCTTCTTTTTCCGCTTGTTCTGCTTCTTCTAAAGAGTGAACAGAGCGTCCTACACGCATGTGTGGAAACTGACTTTTGACAGCTTTTATAGGAAGTCCATATGATGGCAAATGAATATTTGGAATATTTTTCAATATAGCTACATCCAAGTGATTATTCACAACAATTTTTTCTTTTTTCACACCTCCTTCTTCTAACAGCTGTAGTAAGCAAAGCCACTCATTTTTGGTTTTTGATTTTTCCCGAATATGTACATAATCGACAACATCCTTTATTTGAATGATTTTGGAAGCTAAATCTTTTAAAGAATGCGAATCGTCGGTTATCGCAAGCAGCTTCATTTTTTTCACTCCTTATGAATGGTTAAAAAATAACAAACAAAAAAACCACTCTCCATATGCAGGAAAGTGGTCTAGTGTTATGTATAAAAGCACACAAAAACACAGCGAACACTTCCCTACGCAGGTACGAACCTGTTCAGGTCTTGAGGGTTTAAAAGTAACTACTTTATTCTCAGCCCTTATCAAGGGATCCCCTAGTGAATGATTAAATAATTTTAATTTCACATTCAAAGTATCACGAAAATTTAGTAAATTCAAGTAATTTTATGAAAATATTCGAATTTCAGAATATATGTGTAAAATAGTTTAAATCGGCATAATTATTTCTTAAATTGGCACAATCCCTATACATTAGAAACCATTTGACCTGAATGATACCACGCAAAAAGCTCCCGATTAAGGGAGCTTTTCTATACACTCAGTTAATTCGCTACGATATTCACCAGTTTACCTGGTACAGCAATAACTTTGCGAATCGTTTTACCGTTGATTTGTTCTTTGATGTCGTTGTCACCCATTGCAATTTCTTGTAGTTGTTCTTTTGATGTATCTGTTGGTACCATTAGCTTTGTTTTGACTTTACCGTTGATTTGGACAACGATTTCGATTTCATTACCTAGATGTGCCCATAGTTCTTCAGTAATATGTGGCGCAACTGGTGACAATAGCTTCACAAAGCCTTCGATATATTCTTTTGGAAGCTCTTCTGCTTTATAGCAGTCATTGATAAACACCATTAGTTGTGAAATAGCTGTGTTAAACTTCAAGTCTTCGTAGTTTTCCGTCACTTTTTTCACAGTTTGGTGATAAACCTTTTCCAATTTGCCAGAGTTATCTAAATTGACAAGTTTGGATGTAATTTGATCATTGTCATCAACAAGCAGACGCCATACGCGATCTAGGAAGCGACGTGCTCCATCTAAACCATTTGTAGACCAAGCAATGGATGCGTCAAGTGGACCCATGAACATTTCATATAGACGAAGTGTATCGGCACCATGGCTTTCCACGATATCATCTGGATTCACGACATTGCCTTTGGATTTACTCATTTTTTCATTATTTTCACCAAGAATCATCCCTTGGTTGAACAAATTTTGGAACGGTTCTTTCGTTGGAACCACACCGATATCATATAAGAATTTATGCCAGAAGCGTGCGTACAATAAGTGAAGAACGGCATGTTCTGCTCCACCGATATAAATATCAACTGGCATCCATTCTTTTAATTTATCAAAATCTGCAAGGGCTTCTTTGTTGTGTGGATCAATATAACGTAAGAAGTACCAGCTGCTTCCGGCCCATTGTGGCATTGTATTTGTTTCCCGACGACCCTTGCGGCCATTTTCATCAACTACGTTTATCCAGTCTGTAATGTTCGCAAGTGGTGATTCACCTGTTCCAGATGGCTTAATATCTGTTGCCTTTGGTAAAAGTAATGGAAGTTCTTCTTCTTTCAAGGCTTCAATAGAACCATCTTCCCAATGAATAATTGGAATTGGTTCACCCCAATAACGTTGGCGGCTAAATAACCAGTCGCGTAGACGGAAGGTTACTTTTTTCGTACCTACTCCTTTTTCTTCCAACCACTCAATCATCGTTTTAATTCCATCTTCTTTGTTTAAACCGTTTAAGAAGTCAGAGTTAACATGCTCACCATCACCTGTATAAGGTTCTTTAGTAACATCGCCACCAGCTACGACTTCAATGATAGGCAATTCAAATTTAACAGCAAATTCATAGTCACGCTCGTCATGTGCTGGAACAGCCATAATCGCTCCTGTACCATAGCTAATTAATACATAGTCTGCAATCCAAATTGGCATTTTCGCACCATTAACTGGGTTAATCGCATACGCACCTGTGAAGACACCTGTTTTATCTTTTGCTAAATCCGTTCTTTCTAGATCACTTTTATGTTTTACAACATCTAAATAATCGTCAACTGCTGCTTGTTGCTCAGAAGTTGTTATTTTTTCAACAAAAGGGTGTTCTGGTGCTAATACTGCATAAGTGGCTCCAAATAATGTATCTGGGCGAGTTGTAAAGACAGTAAAAGTTTCATCATGTCCCTCGATGCCAAATGTCACTTCTGCTCCTTCAGAACGTCCAATCCAGTTGCGTTGCATATCTTTAATATTTTCAGGCCAATCAACTGTTTCTAAATCCTCAAGTAAACGATCCGCATAAGCCGTGATACGCAGCATCCATTGTTTCATCGGACGGCGTTCTACTGGATGCCCCCCACGCTCACTTAATCCATCAATGACTTCTTCATTTGCAAGCACCGTTCCTAGGGCTGGACACCAGTTCACAGCCACTTCGTCAATATAAGCAAGACCTTTTTCGTATAGCTTTAAGAAAATCCATTGTGTCCATTTATAATATTCTGGGTCAGTTGTGTTGATTTCACGATCCCAGTCATAGGAGAAACCAAGTGATTTGATTTGGCGACGGAATGTGTTAATATTATGTTCCGTGAACTCCGCCGGGTCATTACCGGTATCAATCGCATATTGTTCTGCAGGAAGACCAAATGCATCCCAACCAATTGGATGAAGTACATCATAACCCTGCATTCTTTTCATACGTGCTAAAATATCGCTTGCTGTATATCCTTCTGGATGACCTACATGAAGCCCAGCACCTGATGGATAAGGGAACATATCTAGTGCATAGAACTTACCCTTTCCGCTTTCTTCTCCTGTTTTAAACGTTTTATTTTTCTCCCAATATTGTTGCCATTTCGTTTCAATACTTCTATGATCAAAACTCATTTTTATGTCCTCCTATTTCCTATATCAAGCCATTCCCCAACATAAGATGACTTCTTCAACTCATGTATGGAAAATTGGTTTAGTAAAAATTCATAACATCAGAACATAGCACAAGTGTGGCTATGTTTACCGGTAAGCTCAGTCTTTTCTTATATCTTAATCCTTTAAAAAAATTTAAACTTTCTTAAAGTACAAAAAAACCTCTCATCCCAAATAGGGACGAGAGGATTATGTATATCTTCCCGCGGTACCACCCACATTGGCAACTTACTTACGTTGCCCAGCTCAAACATCCGTAACGTGGATTATACGCCAGGTATTACTTGATTTCACACCTGAAACTCAAAAGGCGAGTTCACAATCAATCCAGGTTGACTTGCACCATCCGTCAACTCTCTATTACTGGCTCTAACTGCTACTACTCCTCATCATAGTCTTTATAATATTTCAATCTACTTTATTCTAGTAAACTTTTTAGACAAATGCAATAGTTACCCAGAAACATTATAACCATATACGTGATTATATATGCATATTTATTGAAGAATGTGCTTCCTCAACCCCATTTAACGCTTTAAATTATGATAAAATTTTAATTGAAGAATAATGTTTAGATCTATGCAATCATTAAGGAGTGCTTTTATTCTAACAAATAGTTGTATACCCGTTTCTATTAAAAGTGAAGAAAACAGCAACTAATATTTCAAATAATTTTGGGTATCGTATGAGAGTATTACGTTAAAATTTTATTTTAAATGAGTGTATGGAAAATTTATACAGTCAAGTACACTTGTACAAAATATCTATTCAACCACATATCGTCCTATTAATAAGAAAAATTACAATATCCATATACTGCCTAGGCACGGCTAAAATTGAATACAGACTTATACATCAATAAGCTTTGCCCCTTTTTACAGAAAGAAAGGAGATATAAAGAATGCGTAAACCTATAAAATCCGCTGAATCTATCTCTGCTAAATCAACTTCTATCTCTACGACTTTCAAACAGGCTTTTATTGTAAGTAAGAATCCTTTTCCTTGGTTAAAAGCTTTTTGCGCTGCTATAAGTGCTGCATTGCCAGTTTTTATTGGATTATTCTTTGGAAGTCTTGAGTATGGTTTGCTATCAGGAATTGGTGCCTTCACCTTCCTGTATATGTTTAATCAGCCTTATGTCCTAAGAGCAAAAAAGCTCTTTTTTGTGATGTTAGGTATTTCATTAAGCGTAGGATTAGGTACGATTTTGGCTCCACATCCACTTGCAGCAGCCATTATGATGGGGGTTATTGGAGCTTTGTCCATCTTTATATTTGGCGCTTTAAAAATCACTGGTCCATCCGCTGTATTTTTTATTTTAAGCTACTCGATGTCTACTGGTATGCCAATTGATCAATCACTAGCCCCTCTTCGTGCTGGTCTAGTTTTACTTGGAGGTGCGTTATCATGGTTAATTGCTATGCTTGGTTGGTTTACTAACCCTCACAGACCAGAAACAAATGCTATACATAAAGTATATTTAAAATTAGCCGATTTTATGGATTCAGTTGGTACAGTATATTTTAATGAAGCAAGACATCAAGCTGTAGCAACCATGAAACAAGCTGAAGATATCCTAAGGGGTGGATATACATCATGGCGAGTTTCAGACCAGTATAAGCGTTTATATTTATTGAATGAACATGCGAACCTCTTATTTTTAGACATACTAGAAATATCATTGGATAGAAAAAAAACACTGCCTCCTGAATTAGGGGACTCCATCCGAGCCCTCGCTAATTCCGTTAAGGTGAAAGAGAAGAATATAACGAAAATACTACAGCCAGAGCAAGTAGATGAAGCGATCAAACAATTATTCAGAAAAATTTATAATGCAGACGCCATTATGAATGAGCCCATGTCCAAAATTGATCGTGAAGTTAAAATTGTAAAAGCACCATTAAAGACCGTTTTTTTGGGAGCTTTCGATAAAAACTCCATTGTCTTTCTTTCCTCTATGAAATATGGGGCAGTCCTTATGGTTGCAGCTATTATTGCTTATTCATTTGATTTCCATCGTTCCTATTGGGTACCACTCTCCTGTGCAGCCGTCATGTCTGGAGCTACTATTATTGCTACTTTTCATCGGGCAGTTCAACGTTCATTCGGAACCATTATTGGAATTTTATTCGCAGGGTTTATTCTTTCGAGTGTACATAATGGGTATATGATTGCCTTCATTATTCTATGTTTAACGTTTCTAACTGAGCTATTTATCGTAAGAAATTACGGAGTTGCCGCCATGTTCTTTACACCATCTGCTTTAATCATGGCCGAATACGCAACTCAAGTATATGACTTTTCTTATTATGCTACCGTGAGACTAGCTGATATTTTAATAGGTAGTGCCATTGGTCTGATTGGTGCATTATTGATTGGCAGGCGCTCTGCCTCCAGCCTACTTCCTCACTTTATTGCAAAAACAATTCGCAGTCAGGGACAATTTTTACTGATTCTGTTCTCAAAAAATAATAACAGTATCGAATTTGAAAAAAGTAGAGAGAGAGGTAAAATGCAGACAAATCTGGTCAATCTAACAACGGTGTATAATACAGCTTTAGGTGAGTTATTTAACAATAAACAAAGACTAGAAATTCTATGGCCTCTTATATTTTCGATACAGCAGCTAGGATACTTACTTAATTCCAGTTTAAAGTTTTCTAAACGATCTTATCTGTCAGATGAAAGTCTTGCAAAATTACTTTATATTTTTGAAACAATGGCAATTGCTGCAGATCAAAATCAGCTGCATATCGTAAAACTCGTACCTGAAATAGATGGATTCGTAAAAATCCAAAAAGAAATTACTGCTCTACAGGACGCGATGCTCATTAGTAAAAACAGCTACAAGAAAACGGTTTAAAGAGATGACAACCAAAAGATATAGTATTCCTCGTTGGAACCACGCAGATCAAAACAAATTTGCATAAGCATCTTTTTTAAACCGGACTCTTAACTAAGGCTAAGTATATCCCCCAAAAAAAGCAAAGTCCTATCGACTTAAATAGTTCCAATAAAGTGGAGAAAATGCCAAAGTACAATATAAATAAACAAATGACTTGGCATTTTCATTCACACATTAAATAACAATAGAATGAGTATTGGGTTATTTTACCGGCTTCATTTGTGTGAGATGCTTTACTCCAGTCTATATAAGCCTGGCATTCGGACACCTATAAGTGATTTCTAGCTAGCCGTGTCCAAATTAGCCCACCATTTAGACAACTTTATGGGTTTTCCAGTTTGCCCTGTCCGAATTAGCCCGGTATTCAGTCAACTTTATGGGTTTTCCGGTTCGTCCTGTCCGAATTAGCCC
>SMEO01000130.1_pt1 | contig 15983 bp, 20 predicted proteins | sample 2456251 | NCBI WGS metagenome assembly SMEO01 (sample SAMN10132594, study PRJNA489261) | soil metagenome | isolation source: day1 control-silt loam soil ammended | place: USA | reverse complement strand
AAGAGTTGCTCACCCAAGTCTCGCCCCTGCCTCTTCTTATGGAAGTTGGTAAGTGGGATGTTTGTGAGAAAGAACCCCATCAACTTTAGTCGTGGGAGTGGTCAGAAATGAACTTCTTAGCATTTGCTATTCCATCTATCCTTGCAGCTATTGCCATTTGGTTTATTCAAGAAAGATATAGTGCAATTGGTAAAAACACATCATCATATTCTAAAGCTAGTTAAAGAATTGAAGAAAGAGGAAACAGATTCTTGTTTCCTCTTTCTTCTTTTTTTATGTAGACTAAGTTAAACATTATTGTTGATTTTTTAACAGAATGGAAGGCGGAAAGTGAAGGGCTTGGAGCCATTTTCTCAAAATATTAACAGTAGCATTTAACATGGCCTTTATGTAAAAAATGAATGAAAATTATTAGCCTTTTTGTGGCACGATTTCTCTTAAATATGTTATACTAATTATATATGGGGAAGCAATAAGTATAACACTAATTTCGGGGGGTCCAAACAAATGAATGCAAGAATAGCGATAAATGGTTTTGGGAGAATAGGTAGAATGGTTTTCCGAAAGGCTATATTAGATGAAGGTTTGGACATTGTTGCTATCAATGCAAGCTATCCTGCTACAACTTTAGCACATTTACTTAAATATGATACAATTCATGGTAAATTCGATGGGGAAATTGAAGTAGAAGATGATGCGCTGGTTGTAAATGGACGACGTGTTCAATTAATTAATAATCGCGATCCAAAACAGTTGCCTTGGAAAGAACTTAATATAGATATCGTAGTAGAAGCGACTGGGAAATTTAACGAGCGCGATAAAGCTGCTCTTCACTTAGAGGCAGGAGCTAAAAGGGTCATTCTTTCAGCACCTGGTAAAAATGAAGATGTTACAATTGTAATGGGAGTAAATGAGGAAGCATTAGATATTGAAAAACATCTTGTTATTTCGAATGCTTCGTGTACAACTAACTGCTTAGGTCCAGTAGCAAAAGTATTAAATGATAAATTTGGCATTGATAATGGATTAATGACAACAGTCCACTCCTATACAAATGACCAAAATAATATTGATAATCCACATAAAGATTTACGACGTGCTCGTGCATGTGGTGCAAGCATTATACCGACAACTACAGGTGCGGCGAAAGCGTTGTCATTAGTATTGCCTGAATTAAAAGGAAAACTTCATGGTATGGCTTTACGAGTCCCAACACCAGATGTTTCATTAGTAGACCTCGTTGTGGATTTGAATCGTGATGTAACTGCCGATGAAATAAATGCTGCATTTATTGAAGCATCTGAAAATGAATTAAAGGGAATTATTGAATACACAAACGAACCACTTGTTTCAGTGGATTTCACTACTAACTCACATTCTGCTATTATCGACGGTTTATCGACAATGGTTATTAACAATAGAAAAGTAAAAGTACTTGCCTGGTACGATAACGAATGGGGTTACTCAAATCGTGTGGTTGACCTGGTTAAATTAGTTGCGTCCAAATTATTGGAGTCTTCTAGAGTAAAAGTTGGTTAATAATTATTTTTTGAGCCTACTGTAATTACAGTAGGCTTTTATTTATTGATTTTAAAGCTTCTTTTAGTTAAGATAATAGTAAAAATGGAGTTCTTTCGCTTATTAAGGGAGAGAGGTACATAAACGGAGCTGATTAGTGATGAGGTGCCCGTCATGTCAATACAATGGAACACGAGTACTCGATTCAAGACCTGTGGATGATAGTAAATCCATTAGAAGACGCCGCGAATGTGAGTCCTGTGGCTTTCGTTTTACGACTTTTGAAAAGGTAGAGGAAATACCACTAATTGTCGTTAAAAAAGGAGGCACACGAGAGGAATTTAGTCGTGATAAAATCCTTCGAGGTTTGATTAGAGCTTGTGAAAAGCGTCCAGTTCCATTAAAAGACTTAGAAGAAATTACGAATTATGTTGAAAAAGAGTTACGTAACAAAGGAATTTCTGAAGTGAAAAGTGATCATATTGGTGAAATGGTAATGGACAAGCTTGCTGATGTAGATGAGGTTGCTTACGTCCGTTTTGCCTCTGTATATCGTCAATTTAAAGATATTAATGTATTTATTGATGAGTTGAAGGATTTAATTAAGAAAGAAAGAAAGTAGAGCTAAAGAATTTTACCTTTGGCTCTTTTTTCACTTATAAAGTGAAACTTCCATCAGTGGGGGGGGTCTTCATCCCCCACTGATGGTTAGTTGAGGCCCACACGATGTGGGTCACACAGACCGAAGAAATAAGGATGTTGCGTTCTTAGTCTGTGATCATTGATTCGGACACAATACGTGCTATTGATCCCCCACCTATTTTCTTTGGATACTCAGAATCTTGAGGTGGGGGGTCTTACTGCCCGTTAAGGCGGGATAAATTAACAGATTGTAGAGATTTCCTAGAAAGGTTTGAGTGAAAATGTCGCACTTATTTCAAAAATTACTTCCATCTGACCCTTATATAGTGACGACAAATGGTCTTATTTATGATTATGACAGAAAAATAATCTCACTTCTTTACCAACCCATGATGGGACCGACATGTTTAAGTTTATATATTACCTTATGGAGTGAGCTAGAAAATAATCGGATGTGGTCCAAGGGAGTTACTCATCGTTCCCTGATGAATTATATGGGACTAGGGCTTGCTGATATATATCAGGCTAGAAAAAAGCTTGAAGGAATAGGATTATTAAAAACGTATCAAAAAAAAGAGGACGATTTAAATCAATTGATCTATGAGCTGCAGCCTCCTTTGCAGCCAGTTGATTTTTTTAATGATGATTTTATCGGTGTCCTATTATATAAAACAATAGGTAGTTCACAGTTTGATCGGTTAAAAAGATTCTTCTGTAAACCTGGATTTCCAAAAGATGAGTATAAGGAAGTAACGAAAAGCTTTAATTCTGTGTTTAAATCAACCTTAGTTGAAAAAAAAGCGATTCATTCAGATTTAGACCAGCCTATTGAAAATGATATTTTTCTTGATAGAGGCAAAGGTAATATTATTGAATTGGATATGGGTGAGTTTAGCTATGATTTATTATTTATGAAAATAAAAAATCATGTGTCAAAGAAAACATTGAATGATACAGAATTGATGAAGGAGATTGGCAGACAAGCTTTTCTGTTTGATATTGATGCGCTTAAGATGGGAGATATAGTTATTGACAGTATTGATAATCAATATGGTGATGTCTCCGTCTCTGCACTTCATAAAAAAGTAAATGAATGGTTCATGATTGAAGAGCCAGGTAAAACCATTAAATTAGAGGAAATTAAACAGCCTTTTGTTTTGAGAACTCAATTGACTGAACCTAAAACAGAGGCTGAGAAACTCATAAGATATTTTGAAACGGTATCACCTATTCAATTTTTAACGGATATTGGGAATGGTGCGAAACCTGTTAAAGCAGATATTGATATTATAAATACTCTGTTTAATGAAATGGGATTAAATCCTGGCGTAATAAATGTTTTACTACATTATGTCATGCTAAGACTAGACATGAAACTCGTTAAGTCTTATGTTGAGAAGATTGGTAGTCATTGGGCGAGATTAGGTATTCAAACGGTTATTGAAGCTCAGGAAAAGTCTGTAAGCGAGCATCAACAGTATTTAGAATGGGCGGGGGGGAATAAGCCTGTCAATAAGAGTGGACGAAATAAAAAAGTTATACGTACCGAAATGGTGCCAAAATGGCTTAATGAGGAAGAATCGAAACAGCCCAAACAGAAGAAAGAATCAACTGATTCTATTAAACGGAAGCAAGAGCTTTTAGCACAATTGAAAAAAATGAATGCAGAAGGTGATCATTCCGATGCAAAAGATTAATTCAGCGTTGAATAAATTAGCGAACGGAAATCAATTTAAAAAACGGTATGATGAGTTGAAAAAGGAAATTTTAGAGGATCAACAAATTCACGAATTTCTACATGAAAATAGTTCGATTATAACTAGTGAAATGGTAGATAAAAGTTTAGGTAAGCTATATGAGTTTTCAACGCAAAGCAAAAAGTGTGATAAATGTCCAAGTTTGGATGGTTGTTTAAACATGATGCAAGGGTATACTCCAAAGCTTGTTATTCAAGGAAATGTAATTGATCTATATTATGAGGAATGTCCCCGTAAAGTCATGGCAGACAATAAACGAAAACGTGAAAAACTCATTCGGAGTTTATATGTCCCCCATGATATTTTACATGCAAACATTGAGGACTTTCTTCAAACGGGTTCACCAGATGATAGAAATGAAGCTTTTGCAAAAGCATTATCATTTATACAAAAATACGAATCAGGACAAAAACCAAAAGCTTTATTTATATACGGTAAATTTGGCGTCGGAAAAACGTATTTATTAGGTGCTATTGCTAATCAACTCGCCGAAAAACAAATTTCTTCATTAATCGTCTACTTTCCAGATTTTTTAAGAGAACTTAAAGGTTCAATCGGAGATAATACGGTAAATGAAAAAATCGAAATGGTAAAAAAAGCTCCCGTCTTAATGTTAGATGATATAGGAGCAGAATCAATGACGAGTTGGGGAAGAGATGAAGTGCTAGGTACGATTTTACAATTTAGAATGCTTGAAAGTTTACCAACCTTTTTTACTTCTAATTTTGATTTTAAAGAATTACAAAATCATTTAACCTTTACTCAACGAGGCGAGAGGGAAGAAGTGAAAGCTGCCCGTATTATGGAACGTATTAAGTATTTAGCAGAACCAATAGAATTATCTGGTGAAAATCGTCGACGATAGATAAGATGTTTGTTGACAAAACCCCCGAATAATAGACAATCTAAAAAAGTCCTTTATTCGGGGGTTTTTAAAAGAAAAAAACAACTGATGGAAGTTTTCACGTATATTACTTCTAAACACCCCCACAGTCCCATATATATAAGCAAACATTGTACGGGTTAGGAGGGGATTAAGTGGTTCGTATTTCGTTTCAAAATGATGTGGAGGCATTAACAGTATTACAGATGATATTAAATCATCCTTCTGGGATAGAATTGCATCCATCTATCCAGTTTACTTCAAAACAGGGATTAGAATTGAGTATAGAACAAAACCTCGAAAAGTGGATTTCGGTGCTGACCGATGTGTTTCATAGTTTTTTACTAGATGAAAAATTAGAACAAGCTCTTGAACAAATTATTGCCCAAAAATTTTATTTTAATGAACGAGACGAAATTGATAGCATCCTGCAATTTGCGGCTTCGATTTTCGAAGGGGAGAAAAAAAAATCTGAAGAGCCTTTGTTTGCTGAAGAAAAACATTCGATTGAGAACGGGTTGTACCCCATTTTAACCGAAAATAAATCATTTTCCTTCGATTCTTTTACAACCTTCCGCTTAAAATCCTTTTATCAATCTTTGGAAAAATACGTTATACAAGCGATTGATGAGTATAAATTAGAACAAGATTATCAAAATTTTATTGCTATATTAAGGGATGTATTGCACAAGCGTGAACCGAAACTTTCCTATTTACATCTTGTCTACCGTGATGCCTTTCATTTTTATGACCAAACCTTACGCAAATTAGAGCGTCATGAAATTACCGATATGATTGATCGCCAGTTACTTTCAAAGAGCTCGATTTATATTGATCCGGTCACTCTTGCCCCTCTTTTATCCATTGCACCCGAGCGGCTTTATATTTATACAGATGATACGGAGCAGGGCTTAATTCAAACGATGAAGCAAATTTTTGAGGAACGTACTTTCATATTACCACTTCATGAATTTAGGAATTAGGAACAGAGTTACGTTAATTATGTTTAGAGTAATGAATCCCTAGAATTTTTTTATATCTTGCATTTATGAGAAGTAAGCATTATAATTTGCTACATAATCATGTATGTTATAAGTAATGATGAGGACACGGGTATTCTAGAACTGATTTATAGAGAGGGAAGCCTATTTTGGCTGCAAGCTTCCTAATCAGATAGAACACTTACCACCTTTGAACTTCGGCTCGGAAAGTGAAATTGGCGATTATGAGCTGACGGAATGCTACCGTTACCTAGCTTCGAGTGTTATTTTGCAAAATTATGCAAAATAAAACGAGGGTGGAACCGCGGGTTGTTAAATTTGTTTACTAAGCTCGTCCCTGTTTTAGACAGGGATGGGCTTTTTTTATTGTCTAAAATATCTTGAGGTCTTAGAAGTCTAAGACTTATCTAAGTAAAATAATAGACAAATTGAGCAAGCTACCATAAGAAACGAAAACTATAGAAGGAGTGAAACTGTATGTCTGAATTAGTGAAAATATCTTTTCCTGATGGAGCGGTGAAGGAGTTTACTATAGGCACAACAACAGAAGATATTGCGGCATCTATTAGCCCAGGTCTTAAAAAGAAATCAATCGCAGGGAAATTTAATGGAGAATTGTACGATTTAAAGCGTCCAATCCATTCAGATGGAACAATTGAAATTATTACTCAAGATTCTACGGATGCACTAGAAATCTTACGTCATAGTACTGCCCATTTAATGGCTCAAGCGATTAAACGTTTGTATAAAAATGCTAAGTTTGGTGTTGGACCTGTCATTGAAGGTGGTTTTTACTACGACTTCGACCTTGAAGAGTCTTTAACTCCTGAAGATTTAGCGGCTATCGAAAAAGAAATGAAAAAAATTGTTAATGAAAATCTAGAAATTAATCGAATAGAAGTGAGCCGTGATGAAGCAATTTCTCGCTTTAATGAAATTGGTGATGAGTACAAATTAGAATTGATTGAAGCTATTCCTGCAGAACAACAAGTAACAATTTACGAGCAAGGTGAATTTTTTGACCTTTGTCGTGGAGTTCATGTACCTTCAACAGGGAAAATTAAAGAATTCAAGCTGTTAAGCATTGCTGGTGCGTACTGGAGAGGTGACAGCAATAATAAAATGCTGCAACGTATTTACGGTACAGCATTCTATAAAAAAGAAGATTTAGCGGAGCATTTACGTTTGCTTGAAGAAGCAAAAGAACGTGATCACCGTAAAATTGGTAAAGAATTAAACTTATTTACGAGTTCACAAAAAGTAGGACAAGGTCTACCAATGTGGCTTCCAAAAGGAGCAACAATCCGTCGTACAATAGAGCGTTATATCGTAGATAAAGAACTAAGTCTAGGCTATGAACACGTGTATACACCAGTAATGGGCAGCGTGGATTTATATAAAACATCTGGTCACTGGGATCACTACCAAGAGGACATGTTCCCTGTTATGGATATGGATAACGAGCAATTAGTGCTTCGTCCTATGAATTGTCCTCATCATATGATGGTGTACAAAAACGGAATTCACAGCTATCGTGAACTACCAATCCGGATTGCAGAACTAGGATTAATGCATCGCTATGAAATGTCCGGAGCATTATCTGGTTTGCAACGTGTTCGAGGTATGACTTTAAATGATGCCCATATTTTCGTTCGTCCTGACCAAATTAAAGATGAATTTAAACGAGTTGTGAATTTAATTTTAGCCGTCTATAAGGACTTTGATATTAAGGATTACTCTTTCCGCCTTTCTTACCGTGATCCACAAGATACAGAGAAATATTTTGATGATGATGCCATGTGGGAAAAAGCACAAGGAATGTTAAAAGAAGCAATGGATGATCTTGAACTTGATTACTTTGAAGCAGAAGGGGAAGCGGCCTTCTACGGTCCTAAACTTGATGTTCAAGTTCGTACAGCGCTTGGTAAAGATGAAACACTTTCTACTGTTCAATTAGACTTCTTGTTACCGGAACGCTTTGAGTTAGGCTATGTTGGAGAAGACGGTAAGCAGCACCGTCCTGTTGTTATTCACCGTGGGGTCGTATCTACAATGGAACGTTTTGTGGCCTTCCTCATTGAAGAATACAAAGGTGCATTCCCAACTTGGTTAGCACCAATTCAAGCCCAAGTCATTCCAGTATCACCTGCTGTCCATCTTGACTATGCGAAGGAAGTTCAAGAAAAATTGCGAGCTGCAGGTATTCGCGTTGATTTAGATACTCGTGATGAAAAAATCGGCTATAAAATCCGTGAAGCGCAAATGCAAAAAATCCCATACATGCTAGTTGTTGGGGATAATGAAGTAAAAGAAGACAGCGTAAATGTTCGTAAATATGGCGAACAAAAATCTGAAACCATTTCTTTCGAAGAATTTGTTAAGGCTATTAAGGAAGAGGTAAGTCGTTAATTTATCACGTCATAACGGGCAGTAAGACCTGATAAGTGCGACTAACCATCAGTGGGGGATGAAGAAAACCCCCACTGATGGAAGTCTTCTTTATTCGAAATATTTGAAACAATCCCATTCTTGCTCTAAGATAGAATTAAGATGCTAATCACTTAGAAATAAATGGGGTTGTAGTCATGAGTCAAAGAGACAAATTTGTAAGATTGTTTGGTCCTACATCTGTAGTTGTTGTTGTTTTATTATTCCTTGATAATTATCGGCAATATGCAATTGTTCCAGTATTACTTTTTTGGATCATTTTCTTTGCGTGGGATGCCTTTGATAAAAAGAAAAAAGAAAAAGAAGTTAAGAAATAAGGCTAAAATAGTCATTATTGGTCTAATAATCAAATGGACAATGTTAAAAAAGGTATTGTCAAAAGTCATAAAATTTGATAAGATAATTTTTGTTGTGAAACATTACTTTTATGTTTGACAAGTCATCTTTATGTATGATATATTATCTAAGGTAAATTGAATACGAATTTAAGGAAAAGCAGAGGCACCCGCTTCTCACCTGTTTTACGCTAATTTTAGTTGTTTGCAGGTACATGATTTGATTATTTGGATTTTCTAAATGAGTCTATCTGTGTGGGTGCATTGTGTACCCACACTTTTTTATTGGTTGAAAATAAAAAAAGTACAAATCATGATAGCGAGTTGTGATCGTGGCCGTTTAACTGAAACGTTCGTATTCGCTAAATATCCTTGGAGGTGGCTAACTATTAGTAAAGACGCTATGGTTAATGAGGGCATCCGTGCTCGCGAAGTTCGTCTTATTGATCAAAATGGGGAACAACTTGGTATTAAAACGAAATTCGAAGCATTGGAAATTGCCGCTCGAGCTAATCTTGATCTAGTTTTAGTTGCTGCGAATGCAAAGCCTCCGGTAGCCCGGATTATGGACTACGGAAAACACCGCTTCGAGCAACAAAAGAAAGAAAAAGAAGCACGTAAGAACCAAAAAGTAATAAGTTTAAAAGAAGTTCGTCTAAGCCCAACCATTGATGAGCATGACTTTAATACCAAGCTTCGCAATGGAATTAAATTCCTTGAAAAAGGCGATAAAGTGAAAGCTTCTATCCGCTTTAAAGGACGTGCAATTACGCACAAAGAAATTGGACAGCGTGTACTAGTTCGATTTGCTGAAGAGTGTAAAGAAGTGGCTACGATTGAATCACATCCAAAAATGGATGGACGTAGCATGTTCTTAATATTAGCACCGAAAAACGAAAAGTAATTTGTAATGAGGAGGAATACCTTATGCCTAAAATGAAAACTCACCGCGGATCTGCAAAACGTTTCAAAAAAACTGGATCCGGCAAACTTAAGCGTTCACACGCTTTCAGAAGCCATTTATTTGCTAACAAGTCTACAAAAGCAAAACGTCATCTTCGTAAAGCTGGTCTTGTAAGTACTGGTGACTACAAACGTATTCGTCATATGCTAGACCAAATCAAATAAGTTCGATTTATCGAGTTAAATAGGAGGGAAATAACATGCCACGTGTAAAAGGCGGTACTGTTACTCGCAAACGTCGTAAAAAAGTTATAAAATTAGCTAAAGGTTATTATGGTTCAAAACATACTTTATATAAAGTAGCTAACCAACAAGTAATGAAGTCAGGAAACTACGCTTTCCGTGACCGTCGTCAGAAAAAACGTGATTTCCGTAAATTATGGATCACTCGTATCAACGCTGCAGCTCGCATCAACGGTCTTTCTTATAGCCGTTTAATGCATGGTTTGAAGCTTGCTGGTATCGAAGTAAACCGTAAAATGCTTGCTGACCTTGCTGTTGCTGATGAACAAGCATTTGCTCAATTAGCAACTGCTGCAAAAGCACAATTAGACAAGTAATAATAAAATGTGGCCATTCTCTGTAACGGGGAGTGGCTTTTTACATATTTTAAAGGGAGGGAAGAATCTTGACTGTTACAATCTATTTTATCTTGATTAATATCATTGCATTTGTCACGATGGGCGTAGATAAAAAAAGAGCTCGTAAACATGAGTATCGTATCAGTGAAAAAACGCTCTGGACACTTGCTATCATAGGCGGCGGTACAGGAGCCTTCCTTGGAATGATGCGATTTCGCCATAAGACGAAGCATCCAACCTTCCGTATTGGCTTTCCGATTATAATGATGATTCAGCTTGTCTTACTTGCTGTTTACTTTATAGATTAGTCATATGATACTCATATATTGTATATGTATGAAGGAAGCGGGGAGGAGAGTGAAGCTCGCTCAGCCAGCTATATGCCTTTATATAAAATTTTGAAAAAGTCATTCTGTTTTAATGGACAGCAGGATTAGGCATGGAGGGAGAACATGGATGACAAGTTGATGCTTGTTCTAAGCTACATTCAAGTTGGTAGCGTGTATACACCATTTATATTTATTGCTTTTCATATTCTAAGACAGCCATTATTTATCCCGGTTTTCGCTGTTTGTATCGCAGGTGGTCTTCTTTTCGGACCAGTTTTTGGTACGATTTATTCAATCATCGGATTGACCTTATCAAATATTTGCTTTTATTATATTATTGGGAAATTTCCAAAAACAAAAGCAAGGCTGTTACATTTAAAAGATAAGCTTTTTGGGAGTCATAAGTTAAATAGTTCCCAAATTTCTATATTAAGATTACTTCCATTTATTCACTATTATCTTTTGTCACTTTGTTTAATGGAATCAAACAAAGGAATAAAAAAATACCTCTATCAATCTTTTATAACAAACATCCCACTCGCCTTCATTTATACTGTATTTGGGCATTCCATTACGAGTTTTAGTCCAACGATTATGGTCATTATTTTATTATCTTTTACAGTTTTAGTTTTTTTATTAAGAGAACGACAAAATGTTGTTCCTTGGAAAGAGTTTTTTCACTCTAAGCAAAGAGGGTAAAGAGGAAGGCTGTCTCCAAATTTGGAGCAGCCTTTTATAATTGGGTGTAAAAAATAGTAGTAGATAGCAATTATTCAATCATTTTTCCTCATCTTGCTCCAAAAACTCCTTTACGGGGCTCTTCCAGTCGATTTGAGCTGCTGGATATAGTTTATTAACTGCGTCTTCGATCGCTAAAAAATCCTTGCGCTCTAATCCGTTTAAATCATCCGTTTTTTTAGGCCAAATAAATATGGAAACGACCTCAAAAGCACGGTTCGTTGTCCCAAGATATTTTTCCCCTTCAAACAGCACTCCTTGATAGGTTAATAAAAAGTTTTTTCTGATATTTTTTTGATCGTCGAGAAAATAAAACTTTCCTTGTTCATGAGCCAATTCTAATTTTCTCCGTGGACTTAGCATATATTTTATCGCTGTATATAGTAAAAAGAAGATAATAATAATCAATATGAGTCGTAATATTAAAGCCATCCATTCAGCTCCTTTATAAAAAATATTTGCTTTCTCTATGACGGGTGCCTTCCGCTTTTCTTACTGTCTAGCTGCACCGGCTAGCTCGTTGTGAAAAAGATAAAAGCCCTCGAAAGGCAAAAAGCGTGCCTTCCGGGTCTTTTCCTATTTTCTTCGCGAGCTGATCAAGCCGGTTTCACTTTTCTTATTATCTACGCAGAAATTTTTAATAAGTTTCAATTTTTTGCTATAATTTAAAGCATAATGGTAGAAAGTAGTGATTAGAGTTGAATATTGAAAAATTGCGGACGATGCAGGCTGGGTTAGATCAGCATATTGAAACGAAACATGGGTTACAATCAGAAAATGTTGTGGATCGAAAAATCCTTGCGCTATTAGTGGAATTAGGGGAACTTGCGAATGAAACTCGCTGTTTTAAATTCTGGAGCTTAAAAGGACCATCCGATCAAGAGACCATTCTCACTGAATATGTGGATGGGATTCATTTTATTTTGTCATTGGCCAATGAATATGACTTCGAATTGAGTGTACCTGGGGGGTTCTTATCTGACGAACATGATGTTACAGAGCAATTTCTTTTATTATATCAAGGGATTAGTAAGTTTAAGAATGAAAGAACGAATGAACTATTTCAATCGATATTCGCTGAATATTTAAATCTTGGAAAAATGCTTGGTTTCTCAGCTACTGATGTTGAAAAAGCATATGTGAGTAAGAATGAAGTCAATTATGAACGGCAAAAACAAGGCTATTAATTAGAAAAACACGACTTATTGTTCTAGTGGTAAAAGTCGATGTATTGTCTAATACCTTAATCTTTTAATGAAGTTAAACATTCAAACTAGAAAAGGGGCGAATACATAATGGCGAAATTAGATGAAACGTTAACGATGCTTAAGGAGCTAACAGATGCAAGAGGTATTGCAGGCAATGAAGGGGAAGTTCGTAAAGTCATGCAGAAATATATCGAACCATATGCCGATGAATTTTTGAATGATGGACTTGGAAGCTTAATTGCGAAAAAAACAGGGGATGAAACAGGTCCTAAAATTATCGTAACAGGTCATCTTGATGAAGTAGGTTTCATGATTACGCAAATTGATAAAAAAGGCTTTTTGAAATTTCAAACAGTAGGCGGCTGGTGGAGTCAAGTCATGCTTGCTCAACGTGTGACGATTGTAACCCGTAATGGGGATGTAACAGGAATTATTGGTTCGAAGCCACCTCATATTCTATCACCGGAAGCACGCAAGAAACCAGTAGAAATAAAAGATATGTTTATTGATATTGGAGCAAGTAGCAAGGAAGAAGCAGAATCTTGGGGAGTACGACCAGGAGATATGGTGGTGCCATACTTTGAATTCACTGTGATGAATAATGAAAAAATGCTGCTTGCTAAAGCATGGGATAATAGAATTGGTTGTGCCATTGCCATTAATGTGTTAAAAGCATTGAAGGATACGCAGCATCCAAACGTTGTATACGGTATTGGAGCAGTTCAGGAAGAGGTCGGCCTTCGTGGATCGAAAACATCGACATTCAAAATTCAGCCAGATATCGGCTTTGCGGTTGATGTGGGGATTGCCGGAGACACACCTGGAATTTCAGAAAAAGAAGCGATGAGCGATATGGGAAAAGGACCGCAAATCGTACTCTATGATGCATCCATGGTTTCTCATAAAGGCTTACGCGATATAGTAACGGACACAGCGGATGAATTAAATATTCCATATCAATTTACATCGCTTCCGGGTGGCGGCACGGATGCAGGTTCCATTCATGTAACAGCAAAAGGGGTACCTGCCCTTTCCATTGGAATAGCTACTCGCTATATTCACTCTCATGCAGCCATGCTTCACCGTGATGATTTTGAAAATGCCGTGAAGTTGGTAGTAGAAGTGATTAAACGACTGGATCGCAAAACGGTGGACAGGATTACGTACGCGTAATATGATAGCAATGAACCAAAGTATCCTGAAAATACCTTTTTATAAAAACGGAATTCTCTTTAAAGAGGATTCCGTTTTTCGTTTTGTAAATTCATTAACGTCCTTTGTTGCAAATCCTTAGATTTTTTTCTCGAATAACTAAAATATTGCCTCAATCCTAAATTCACTTAATTTTTCTTCTCTAATTCTAATTGATTTAAAATGGAAGATACTAATGTATTCAATGGGTTAATAATAGTCCTTGATGTTTTATACTCAACTTGCTGAGAAGCATCAACCATAGATAATTGAGCAACGGAGATAACTTTCTTTTCATCTTTAATGATTTGATTTAAGAATTTAGAAATTTCTTGATTGTAATCTTCTTTTAGTCCTTGCATTAACAATTCAAAAGTATTGTTAATAACAATAACCTCTAGATCTATAGATTTTTGATGGTTATCAGCGTAATGTTTAAGACGTTCCACTGTACCTTCAACAGTTGCAGGATTTGTAAATAGAATTGTCTGAGGTTGCTGTATATTGCAGATATAATCAAAGAAAGGTTCATCAATTTTAATAATTGGTACAGATATTGAAAGTTGGTTTTCCTGTAAAATTGCAATATAGTTTGTACAAGTAATAAGAATAGCATCGACATTACATTGAGCAATCCATTCTATTTGTTCTTTAACTTTATTTTGAGCGTCTGATTCTTGGAAATTCCCATCTGATGTAACTTTATACATTAATGCTGGGTCAACAAAATGAATTAATTCAATGTTAAATGGAGAAAGTGCATTTTCTATATATTCTATATTCGAATAATGGGCGTGTAAGCATCCTAACCTTTTTCTCAATTCTATTCCACCTTAAACATATTTCTGATTATTCTAACAGTAAAATAATCTACATGTCTATAAAATTGGGATAAGCCATTTCCTCTTACTACATTAAATGGCTCTAAAATGCAAATTAGCGCCAACTCTTCAAGAATGGCGCCCTTTTGTTGAATAAAACTTCTGTTTTCTTTCCCTATTTAAAAAAATTGGCTTATCGAGATTTGATAAACCAATTCTTTAAATATTATGCTATTTTGATAATGCAATTTTTATATGAGCTAAGTGATGCTCTTCATGCCAAGCTAATTTTGGAACCTTTGTTGCAACTGTTATTTTCCCATTTATCTGATGAACAAAAGTTCGATCTAATTGCTCTTCAGTTAAACTATGACCCAAAGATACGATGCGCTCATTTATACCTTCCAACATTTTTATAGAACATTCTACGGGAAGCTTTGTATCCGGTTGAATAGCCCACTTTTCTTCATCAAAAGCTGGTACTGTTGGATTCTCATCTGTTAAAGCCAGCTTCAAACGTTGATACATGTTCAACTGAGAGTCAGCAATATGATGAACAAGTTGACGAACTGTCCAGCTACCATCACGATAAGTTTTGCTTAATTCTGCATCACTTAATGAGTCGACAGTTTCTCTTAATCGAATCGTGTAAGTTTCGATTTGCTTTAACCATTCTTGAATATTTTCAAATGTTACCTTTTCGGGAACTTGTAATTTGCCAATTGGGTATCTTACATCCATTTTCAATCCTCTTTTCCCTATCCTTTATTTCTTTATATTTCGGTATTAACGTTTAATTTTATTTAATTATATCACTTCAACAAACTACGTCTATATCAAATAAAATTCAATCAATATTGGCAACTTAATCCTTATCATCATCGAAAACAATTTCTAGTATGGCAAGCAGCAATGCAACAATAATCTCTGTTTTCATGGTCAATGTTACTGTTTTCATCAACTTTGTGAAATTTTTATGACTATCGCATAATGGGAGTATAAATAAACGAGGAGATGACATACATGAGAAAATTTATAAAAGCTTTATTATATGGTTTAGAAATGCACGGAAAAGGTCTTGATTTATTAAGCAGACGCTAATACATGCATGGAGTAAGTAGAAGAACATTTATTAAAAATAGTACAAACTATAAAAGGAGATGATATACATGAAAAAGTTTTTAGAACTGCTTTGGGTTGAATTAAAAATGAACGGAAAACAACTTTATGAGCAACAAAAAGAAAACAGTCTTATAATCAGTAAAAAGTAAGGATTACTTCCAACACGTATGGAGTAAAAACTAATAAATACGATAAGGGTGTTACTATGATTTTATCTGAAAAATACCATTATGACTCAAAAAACAATTCTCAGAATTAAACAGAGAATTGTTTTTTGGTGTTTATATTTCTTATTTATTCTGCCTCTATAAAAGATTCTCTTATAAATTATTGTGCTGAATTAGAAGACATACCGCCATCGATACGAACTATGGTTCCATCAATAAACGCAGATTTATCTGAACCTAAGAATACCATCAAGTCTGCGATTTCTTCTGGTGTAGCAT
>SMEO01000129.1_pt1 | contig 16273 bp, 14 predicted proteins | sample 2456251 | NCBI WGS metagenome assembly SMEO01 (sample SAMN10132594, study PRJNA489261) | soil metagenome | isolation source: day1 control-silt loam soil ammended | place: USA | reverse complement strand
TACTATGTATACCAATTAACTCCTTTTGAATGGAATTGAAAGAGGTAGAACTGGGCTAGGTCACACTGGAAGGACGACTTCATGTGGACATAGATCTTTTAACTTATTCCTTGCTGAACTAGACAAAAAAAATTATGTGATTGGAAATAATAAAGTTATTTACTTTCATTACTATAAAAAAGTATAACACCGTCCGGAAATGTGGACGGTGTTATACTTTTTTATACAAAATATATTACAATAAAGTCACTTAAATTAATGGGTTGTTCAACAATCGCTATTTAATGGAATAAGCTAATGAATATGTTCTTCTTGAATTAATGTCAAAAAAGCAAAAAAATAGTACGAATGTTCTTGTCAGGGTATAATAGTCTTATCTTAAATCAAAGGAGTCTTACTTTATGGGCCAAAGAATTCCCTACTATGAAATTGCACCTGATGGTATGAAAATTATGATGGATATGGAGAAGTACACGAAAACGACAGCAATCGAACAAAAACTTTGTGAGCTTATTAAAATTCGTGCTTCTCAGATTAACGGATGTGCATTTTGTTTGAATATGCATACAGCAGATGCCCGAAAAATGGGTGAAACCGAACAACGGCTATACTGTGTCAGTGCATGGAAAGAGTGTGAATTCTACACAGAAGCAGAAAAAGTAGCATTAGAATTGACAGAGTACGTGACATTAATCCCGACAAAACGTGTTCCAGATGAGCTTTATCAACGAGTACGTGCACATTATGACGAGAAACAATATGTTGACCTTATTCTAATAATCAATCAAATCAACAATTGGAATAGAATTTCTATTGCAATGGGGAATATAGCAACTGAAAAATAATTACTCTCAACGAGCATCTTATGATGTTCTTTTAGTTCCGTTGCAATCCAATCCTGTTGGCTATTTTTCAATTGTGAAAAACGCTTGTTTGTTTGAAGAAGCTTTACATTTACCTTTATATGACGTTTCATCAAAAAAACTCCTTTTAATCTTACTAAACTTATTTTAAAAAATTATTTTTTAACCAACTTTATAATTAAAATACAAAATAAGACCGCTAAAGGCGGTCTTATTTTGTATTTTGTGCATTTCTTTTTTGAATGGCTCGTAAATCTTCAACTCGATTTGGCAGTTCCTCAAAATATTCAACAAGATCATATATGCGATCAATAGAATTCCAGCTCAGATGATGTTCAATTCCTTCTACATCATGATAAATATTTTCTTCTTCCACACCAATTAATCGTAGCATTTGCTCTAATAATTCATGTCGATACACAAGTCGTTTGCCTATTTTCTTCCCATCTGGAGTTAGGACAAGGCCACGATATTTTTCATATATTAAATATTTTTCTTGATCCAGCTTTTGCACCATTTTTGTAACTGATGAGGGATGAACAGAAAGATTCTCAGCAATATCAGAAACTCTAGCATATCCTTTTTCTTCAATTAAAATATAAATTTGTTCTATGTAATCCTCCATACTTGGTGTAGGCATTAATAATCCTCCAATTCAAAACCATATTTAAAACAAGACTTTACGCACTATTTGCAAAAGTCTGTGTACCTTAGGACCTAGACATCATTTAAACCCTTTAATAAAAATTGCAAGATGAAACAATCAAGGTCGTGTCGAGACACTATATAATGATGCCATATTTTATTTATACTGTATAGATTGTATGTTGATTTTAATTTGACATTTGGGCGAACATTCATCACTCCAAACAGTTATAACATTGTTCGCCTCCCCAATTTACTAGCTCAAATTACACGTGATCCTGTTGTTTTTCTTCGAACACAAATTGAACTCTATTTTCTACCATGCTCAGTTTGGCATCAAATGTTTTTTCGCCCTTTTTAAATCCCTTAATTAAATCTGTTTTACCATCTTTTAATAGCTTCTTCACATTCGTTTGTGAAATAGTTTTTCCTAGGATTTTTTTAGAAATCGTAAAATTACATTTAGTCGTAGAATAATTAGAACAACCGTAGAAAGAACCTTTGTCCACCATATCTCCATCACATTTTTTGCATGAACCTACTTTAGTTCCTATTGATTTACCTTTACCTCGACCTTTGCCAAAATCTCGTTTAAATTCACTGAGATCAAAATTCTCAAAAGACCATACACCACTATGCTGTTTTGCATCCTCTATCAATTTTAGAGAAAGTTTTTTAGCCTGATCCATAAAATCTTTTGCAGAAGCTTTTCCTTCACCAATTTCATTTAAACGCTGCTCCCATTTAGCAGTCATTTCAGGTGAAGCCAAAATACTCGGTCCAATGGATTGTATTAACACCTTCCCTTTATTTGTGGCAAACACTTGATTCTTTTTCACATCTATATATTTTCTATTTCTTAAGATGCCAATAATACCAGCCCGGGTTGCCTCTGTTCCTAATCCTTGAGTTTTATTTAAGACTTTTACTAATTCTTCATCCTCTAAATACTTTCCAGCCGTTTTCATTAATGTGATTAACTGCCCCTCTGTATAGCGCTTAGGAGGTTGAGTTTTCCCATTTTTCACTTTAACATCTTGAACTATACCTTGTTCACCCTCTTGGAGAGAAGGTAAATCCTGTTCATCTTCATCCGCGTCTTCATCTTTCTTTTTACCATAAATGACTTTACGCCAGCCCTCTTGAATTTGTTCTTTCCCTTTCGAAATAAATGTTGCTCTACCTTCAACTACTGTTTGTATAGTTGTATAGTCAAAAATAGCTTTTTCATAATGAGCCGCTATTAATCTTTTGACAATCAATGTATAAATTTTTTCTTCTTCTGCTGACATTTTTGAAGGATCCGTTACTTGCTCTGTAGGAATAATTGCATAGTGATCCGTAACCTTTTTTTCGTTAACATATCTTTTATTATCCGATAGAGATTCAACAGGCAGTGGAAAGAACTTACTAAAGCTATCGAGCTTGCTTATCTTTTGTAATGTATCAGGAAATAAAGCAGCCTCTTCTTTTGTAACATAACTAGAATCTGATCTAGGATATGAAATAATACCTTTTACATAAAGTTTTTGAGCAATTTCAAGGGTTTTTTGAGGTGAAAACTTATACATTTTATTGGCGGTCGCCTGTAAGGACGATAAGTTAAATAAAAATGGTGGGTGAAACTCTTTACGTTCCTTTTCAATGGAATCAATAGCAGCTTCTTTGCCTTTACAAAATTGAGCAATATTATGAGCCATTTTCTCATCAAGTAATCGTGATTCACCTTTATTATGCCATTTACCGTTATATACTTTTTGATCCATATTAAATGTAGCCATCACTTCCCAGAATGGCTCAGATGTAAAGTTTTCAATTTCAATTTCTCGTTTAACGATTAGAGCAAGAGTGGGTGTTTGCACACGTCCCGTTGAAAAAACATCTGAGATTCCCTTTTTCTGTAGTAAAAGTGTATAGGTTCTAGACGCATTCATCCCGACAAGCCAATCTGCACATGCACGGCTTATCGCCTCATAGTAGATGTTTCTCGTTTGCTGCTCTTCAAGTAAATTTTCAAAACCTTTTATAACCGATGTTTTAGTGAGTGATGAAATCCATAAACGCTTCATAGGTTTTGTATTTTTACATTGGTTAAGGATTACTCTAATGATCGCTTCTCCTTCCCTTTCAGCATCTCCAGCGATAATGATTTCATGAATTTCATTTCGATGGACTAAATCTTTAATTATATTGAATTGCTTCCATTTCGATTTTGTCACTTTATATTGAAATTTAGTTGGTATGATTGGTAATGTATCAAGAGACCATTTTTTCCACTTTGGATCATATTCTTCAGGAGAGATGAGCTCACATAAATGGCCAACCGCCCATGTTAACAGAGCACCATTTGGAAATATATCATTTGGCTCGATTTCTACATAACCATCCCTTTTCTTAAAAGAAAACGGAGAGGCAAGTTTCAAGCCTTGATCCGGTTTTTCTGCAATGATTAATTTCATACTTACAACTCCTACTACAAAAAACTGTTAGAAAAACACGACTTTTCATTCCAGTGAGGAAAGTCGATGTTTTATTATACCATCGTCCATTAGATACAATTCTAATAGTATTGATTACAATTCTTTCAAATTCCTAAACCTAATTCCATTCTTTTATCATACCATTTACGAAAATGAGATGTAATTAAAAAAATGTTTTACGTCTGGAAAGGCTGCACAAACCGTTTGATCTCCATATCATTCAATTCCTTAATCATAAAGAACTGATAATAAATCTGTTCCGTACTTTTCAAACCAACTTTCATGAATGAGCAAACTCTTAAATCTTAAATCCAGTCAATTCCAAAAGCAGAATCATGTATGGAATATTCGCGAATATAATTCTAAGAAGCAAAATATAAGGAGGCCGTCCATGAACATACATGTAGTACAAAGTGGAGAAAATTTATGGCTGATTTCACAGCGTTACAACGTTAACATGAACCAAATTGCTACTGCTAATCAGCTGGAAAATCCAAATGTTTTAGTAGTCGGTCAGGCACTTGTTATCCCTACACCTTATCAAACATATATTGTTCAGCGAGGGGATACCCTTTCAGCAATAGCTAGAAAATATGGTATCACTATACAAACTATTGCAGAGACAAACGAACTCGCCGATCCTTCTATGATCTATGTCGGACAGGTATTAACCATTCCTATTTTATATCATACCGTACAATCTGGAGAGGCTCTTTGGATGATAGCAAAAAACTACGGAACGACCGTAGAAGCGATTGTCCAGGCAAACAACATTACAAACCCTTCCTTAGTTTACCCTGGACAAGTGCTAATACTTCCTGAAAGGACCAAACCAATATTGGATGTAAATGCTTACACGACCAATACGAGTGAAGCGGGAAGACAAGAAGTTCTCAGCTTAGGAAGATACTTTACTTACCTCACACCATTTACTTATGCGATCAAGGAAGATGGCACAATTACTACAATGAATGACGAAGCCATTCTTGGCGCTGCAAGAGAACGGCATGTTTCACCTCTTCTTGTTCTTACAAACTATTCTGGTGGAAAATTCAACTCTGATCTGGTAGCATCTATTTTACAGAACACAAGCCTGCAAGATACATTATTTACCAACATCCTTAAGACCATCAAGACTAAAGGGTACACGGGTTTAAACATTGACTTTGAATACGTCCATCCGAATGATCGTGAAAATTATAATAAATTTTTACGACGTGTTGTGGCTAGATTACATCCGGAAGGTCTTTCTGTTTCTACAGCCCTCGCACCAAAGATTACTGCTGGGCAAACAGGATTATTATACGAAGCACATGATTATCCAGCACATGGAGAAATTGTGGATTTTGTTGTACTTATGACCTATGAATGGGGATGGGCTGGTGGTAAGCCTTGGGCGATTGCCCCAATTAATGAAGTACGACGGGTATTAGATTATGCAGTTACAGCCATTCCAGCTAATAAAATTCTCATGGGAACGCCGCTATACGGAAGGGATTGGAAGATTCCATGGGTTCAGGGGACCTTCGCACGAACAGTTAGTCCGCAGGAAGCTGTTCATCTAGCTGCAAAATACAGTGTTGCCATTCAATATGATGAAACCTATCAATCTCCGTTTTTCCGCTACACGGATGAAGGAGGTCAAAAACATGAAGTATGGTTTGAAGACGCTCGGAGTATGCAGGCGAAATTCAATACCGTAAAGCAATATGGACTTCGTGGCGTAAGTTATTGGGTGCTTGGAAATCCGTTCCCGCAAAATTGGCTCGTTCAAGAATGGAATTTCAAAACGCGAAAATTAGTATAAAGGGATTATCTTGCTTCATAAAGTTTGACGAATTTCCCTTAAACTAGCACTCACCTCTAATGAAGTAACAAAAAATAGCAGTACAAAGTAAAAAACTGCATCGAGATTTCGATGCAGTTTTTTACTTTGTGTTCGCTACTTAACCACGAATCTGTCCTTGTCCATAAATAAAATATTTACTTGAAGTTAAGGCAGGTAGGCCCATTGGTCCTCGAGCATGCAGCTTTTGTGTACTGATACCAATTTCTGCACCATAGCCGAATTCAAACCCATCCGTAAAGCGTGTAGATGCATTATGATAAACAGCTGCCGCATCAATTCCATTTAAAAATATGTCTGCATTCTTTTCATCAGCTGTAATAATGGCTTCAGAATGCTTAGTACCATACTTATTTATATGTTCGATAGCTTCAGTAGTATTTTTGATAATTTTCACACTTAGTTTAAGCGCTAAATATTCAGTTGCAAAGTCTTCTTCTGTTGCTTGTTTTGCATCTGGAAAGGCCGCACAGACCGTTTGATCTCCATATAATTCAATTCCTTGATCATGTAGAACTTTTAATAAATCTGTTCCGTACTTTTCAAACCAACTTTCATGAATAAGCAAACTTTCTGTAGCATTACAAACAGATGGACGTTGTGTTTTGCCGTTCAATACAATTTTTTTTGTCATATCATACTCTGCTGTTTCATCAATGAAAATATGACAGTTTCCAGCACCAGTTTCAAGAACAGGTACGGTAGATTCATTAACGACCGTATCAATTAGATTTTTGCCGCCGCGAGGAATAAGCACATCTAGATATTCCTTTAAATGAAAAAGTTCTTTTGTTTTTTCACGATCTGTATCTTCAATTAACTGAACAGCATCTAATGGGATGGACGTTTGTTTTAGGGCACGGTGAATGGTTTGAACAAGTGCTTTGTTCGAATAAATGGCCGATGAGCTTCCACGTAAAATGACTGCATTTCCTGTTTTTAACGATAATGTAGATGCATCAATCGTAACATTAGGACGTGCCTCGTAAATCATGCCAATAACGCCTAGTGGAACACGTTTCTTTTGAATCAGTAATCCATTATCTTTGTTAATTGTCTCGAGAGTTTCACCTACTGGATCTTTCAAATCAATCAATAAACGAATGGCTGCTGCCATATCTTCAATTCGTTTTTCATTCAACATTATTCTATCTAATACAGCGTCTGATAAACCTTTCGTTTTACCTTGTGCTAAGTCTTTTTGATTCTCGAGAATGATAACTTCTTTATCCAACAATAACTGATCTGCAATTTTTGCTAACGCTTCATTTTTTTCCAAAGTAGTTTTCCCATTAATTAAATAACTTGCAGCCTTTGCAGCTTTTCCTTTTGTCCTAATTTCACTCATATTAAATCCCCCTTTTCATATTATGCTTTAACCCAATTATCTCGATGAATAACTTCTATCGCTGAACACTCATGCTCATCTGTCCGTTTTCCCATGGCTTGTGTTAGCTCGTCCACCGAATATTGAACTTCTCCTCGGCCTAATAAGCCATTAGATCCATAGACTTCAACGACATCACCTTTTTCAAAATTGCCTTTAATCTCATAAATACCTGCTGGCAATAAGCTGCTACCATTTAACACGAGTGCTTGTTCAGCGCCATCATCAACAAATATCTTTCCTGAGACATCTGAATGAAGAGAAATCCACTGCTTGTTTTTGTTTACTGTTGTAAGGAAGTCGTTGCCGACATACGTTCCGTCACCATTTCCTTCTAAAATGGTGAGCAGCTTATCCTTGCCTTTTCCCGTTCCAATAAACACTTTTACCCCAAGAGTCAAAGCCGTTTTCGCAGCCAGCAATTTTGATTTCATCCCCCCTGTACCAACGCTTGACCCTGAACCACCAGCTAATTGCACCAAGTCATCTGTCACATCAGAAATATGGTTATATCGCTTCGCGTCTGGATTTGTGTGTGGGTTGGAATTATAAAGACCATTAATGTCCGTTAAGATGATTAGTTGGTCTGCATGAATAAGTCCGCTCACAAGCGCAGAAAGCATATCATTATCGCCAAATGTTAATTCTGCTACCGATACGGTATCATTTTCATTAATGATTGGTAAAATTCCTCGATCCAATAATTCCGTTAATGTATCATATGCATTTTTATAGCGCTCTTTATTTGAAAAGTCTGTTCTCGTTAATAAAATAAGTGCTGGAATAATCCTGAACTGTCCTAATTGCTCCATATATGACTGAATCAGCAAGCTCTGTCCAACCGCTGCAGCTGCTTGCTTGCCTTTTAATGTAACAGGACGAGATGAGTAGCCTAGCTTTCGGAATCCAGTAGCAACCGCTCCAGACGACACGAGAATGACTTCATGTCCTGCTTTTCGCAACTCGGACACTGCTTGTATATGATCTGAGAATTTTACTTGATCGATTTCACCTTTTGAGTTTGTCAATGAACTGCTACCAATTTTGACAACGATTCGCTTTTTCTCCATCCTTGCTGCCTCCAATATCATTTGTTCCATTTGCATGCTAAACTACTAAAAAAGTCCTATACACAAAAAAGCCCTTTTCATCCTTATAAATAAGGACGAAAAGGGCTGCTCTCCGTGGTACCACCTTTATTGGATATCCTATAACGATATCCCACTTAACCTCATAACGCTTGAGACTGCGCCTATGTTTGCATAGGACTCAAGAAGTAGGTTCTGTGCCTTTTCTGTTACGGGTCTTCCAGCTAACAAACACCGCTCTCTGTTACAGTAAGATTTCACATACTAGTCTTCTCTTAACGTTCATTTTTTCTATAGTATGCAAAATATTTTTAAGAATGTCAATGCTAGAATCCTATAATTATTTGAATTTCCCGATAGATTTAAGCGCCTAATTGCATCGCTGGGCCAAAGAATTCAAAATGAATTTTTTCTTCCTGAACGCCCAGCTCTTTCAATGCATGAACCACTGCTTGCATAAATGGGACAGGTCCACAAATATAATAATCCGCATCTGATTTTAGTGTGTTTGTTAATAATTCCTGATCAACATAACCTTTTTTCACAAAGTATGGATGTTGTTCATCAGCCTCTGTAGGATTTGCGTATACAAATGAAAGGCTATAATCTTGTAAATGTATATTGGTTAATTCATTTTTAAATGCTTGCTCAGCTCCATTATTCACTGCTTGAATAAATTGAACGGCACGCTTAGGTTGCTCTGCTGATACGGTTTGCACCATGCTAAGTAACGGTGTGATTCCAACACCAGCAGCGAGGAAAACAACCGGTGTTTCTTTTTTGTCTAATGTAAATTCACCAGCAGGAGCGGTAATTTCTATTGTGTCACCGATTTGAACAGATTTGTGCAAGTAATTTGACACTCTACCTTCATGCGTTTGGCCTTCTGCTTCTTTTTTCACAGAAATTCGGAAGTATTCTTGGCCTGGAGCTACTGATAGACTATATTGGCGATTCAATAAATATGGCTCACCAGGAATTTTGACACGAACGGTAATATATTGTCCAGGCAAATAAGTTGGCACTTTATTACCATCTGCTGGTCTTAAATAGAAAGATGTTATAACATCACTTTCTTGTACTTTATCCGTAACAGTAAAATCTTTATAATCTAACCAGCCACCTTCTTGTTCAGTAGCTACCGTATACATATCTCTTTCAATACCAATGAACGCATCTGCGATTGCACCATATGCTTCTCCCCACGCATTGATAATATCATCCGTTGCTGCATCACCTAATACTTCTTTTATTGCACCAAGTAAATGTTCCCCTACAATTGGATAATGTTCAGGCTTAACAGCTAAGCTTCTATGTTTTTGGGCAATTTGTTTAACAACCGGCACGATGACTGCTAAGTTATCAATATATTTTGCCGCTGCGATTACTGTATTTGATAACGCTGTTTGTTGACGTCCCTGTTCTTGGTTGGCTTGATTGAAGATATTTAATAATTCTGGATGGGCAGCAAACATATTCTTATAGAATGTTTTAGTAATGGTTGTTCCATACTCCTCTAATACAGGTACAGTAGATTTTACAATATCAATAGTTTTTTCAGATAACATAACTAAACCCCTTTTCTTTTTAAAAAAGTATTTTAAATACATCTTTTATACGTTAATAATAGTGTTAATTAATTAATAAAGCAATATTTTATATACATCTTTTATGGTCTATTTTCTTAATGTTTATAAAATGTTCACAATTATGCTATGATAAAAGAAAACTCCCCTACAAAATATTCATTTTGTAGTAGGAATTTCGCTTTATTGCCAAAATAAGGATATTATTCATAAAGTCTAGTAGGAAAATGATTGTGAGGCGTTTAACATGAGATTAACAAATTATTCTGATTATTCCATTCGGGTATTAATCTATTTAGCTACCCAAAATAAGGATACACTAACGAACATTAAAGAGATTTCTGAAATCTATCATATATCGAAGAATCACCTAATGAAGATTGTTTATAACCTTGGAAAAATGGGCTATATAGAAACTGTTCGGGGTAGAAATGGTGGATTTCGTCTAGCAAAAGAACCTGCTGACATTAATATAGGAGAAGTAGTTCGTCAAACAGAAGAGGACTTTCATATTGTAGAATGTATGAAAGATCATAACAACTGCATTATTACGCCAGTATGCTCTTTGAAATTCATTCTAAACGATGCTTTAGATGCATTCATCAAGGTGCTTGACCAATATACATTAGCAGATATCACTGAAAATAAAGTGATGCTAAAAGCATATTTTCAATCCGGACACACTGAAGAGTCAAATGAAACAGTGTAAAATGAGATATAAAAAAAGTAATAAATAGACCTCAAACTAAGTATGAGGTCTATTTGTTGTATTTAATTATCATTTTGAATCCGTTAATTCTTTCCCTAATTGTTTTAACCTTTCTCCCACTGTACATTGTGATAAACAAAATTGATGAGCGAAGGTACGCCCGTTTTGTTTGCGAAAATGCTTTTGTAAAAAACATCCTTCGCAAAAGGAAAGTGCCACTTCAAGCTCTTCATAGATCTGTTTCCTTTTCATCTATTGCTCAGTCCCTTTCATTTAGCTAATTCCATTTTACTGAAAATTTCTTCCCCATTTAGTGCTTGAGTAGCCAATCCGTCTGCTTCTTGATTATCTTTTCGAGAAATCGACTCATAGACTGGCCGAAGATTTAACTTTTCCAATTTCGCTTCAATTCGATCAATCCATCGATTTAAAGGTTCTTCGTAGCAAGGCCATTCTCCAGAAAGCTGATTCAAGACAACAAGAGAATCTCCTTTAAATACACAGCTTTGATGATGTACACCAAGTTCTTCAAGTTGTTTTAACGCTTCATAAAAAGCTGCATATTCTGCTTCGTTATTAGAATCTAACTGCTCAAGAAGATTATTTTTACGAATTCGCCATTTCTTTTCATTTTGCTCAAAATATATGACGACACCCAATCCTGACCGTGCTTCATTTTTATGATAGCCACCATCAAAAAATACCGTAACATTATGCGGTTCATCTACAACCTTTGCAAGTAGCTTCGTCAATTCCTTTTTCGTCCATACCGTTCCGACCTCATCCTCAAATTCTACATCTTTTAATCGACCTGTTTTCTCAAGATCTTCTACAATAGATAATGCGTTCTCTGCTTGTAGCCAATCAGAATGAAACATGGCTGTTCCTGCTTTATTTAAAAAATATGTCCAGCGAATAATCACCTTCAATGCCTTCAGCCCCTTTTGATTTTCTCTATCCATTTCAATTTTTTATCGTTATAATTTAAAAGTATGCCGCAACATCACTTATATCTTTTATTTATTTTCTACGAAAAATAATGATAGCATACAGAAAGAGAAAGTTCGAATGTGTAACACTACATAATCAGTATTTCATAGAAGAAGGAGGAAATAGGACAATCTTGGTTAGACATCCGTTATAGGAGATGTAGTCTTACGATATGTTCTGTGAGCTGTTATGATTGAAGTTTATATTGACGGAGCTAGTGCAGGTAACCCTGGATTAAGCGGTGCTGGCATTTTCATTAACAATAATGGTACTGTCGAACGCTATTCCATTCCACTTGGAGAAATGGAAAATCACGAAGCCGAATACAATGCACTCATTAAAGCGTTAGAAATTTGTGTAGCTAATAACTATCAGAGCGTTTCCTTTCGTACGGATTCACAAGCGATTTATTCAGCGGTGGAAAAAGAATTCGCCAAAAATAAAAAATACGCCACACTTTTAGCTCAAGCACTTGTATTAGTGAAAAAACTTGATTTATTTTTTATAAAATGGATTCCAAGCAGTGAAAATAAATCTGCTGATCAATTAGCTAGACGTGCTATTCGTTTAAACGAGGAGAGAACAAATGAAAAAAATAGCTGACATCACTTTATTATTTATTGCCTTTATTTGGGGTGCGACCTTTGTTATCGTACAAAATGCACTTTCCTTTTTAGAGGCTCATAGCTTTAATGCTTTGCGCTTTTTTATTGCCTTTTTAATCTTACTATTTGTTTATCTCCTATTTTTCAAGAAAGAGGCCAAAATTTGGTCAAGAACACTTTTGATGTCAGGATTTAAAATTGGGATATGGCTCTTTTTAGGATATGCCTTTCAAACACTTGGCTTAGCGATGACAACTCCAGCAAAGGCTGGTTTTATCACAGGCTTAAGTGTTGTTATGGTTCCCCTTTTTTCGGTCATCTTATTAAAATTAAGATTAACACTATATGCAATCATTGGCGTGATTTCTGCCACTATTGGGCTTTACTTAATGACGATTGTAGATAGCTCAACTTTTAAACTTGGCGATTTACTAATATTATTATGTGCGTTTAGCTTTGCGATGCAGATTATTATGACTGCAAAATATGCTCGTGACCTAAAAGCACTCCCTTTAACCATTATTCAGCTAGGTACCGTATCTCTCTTATCATTCCTATCTGCGGTCATTTTTAATGAAGACATTTCGCTGATTATTGACCCATCCATTCTATTACAGACAGATGTATGGATGGCTATACTTATTACATCCGTTTTTGCCACTGCATTCGCTTTTTTAGGACAAACCTATTTACAAGCGTACGTATCACCTACAAGGGTTGCTTTAATTTTTGCAACTGAGCCGGTATTTGCAGCAGTTACCTCTTATTTTTGGATTGGAGAAAAGTTAACTGCAGCATCTATTTCCGGTTGTATTTTAATTTTATGTGGGATGATCATTGCTGAATTACCAAAAAAGGAGCGGTCCGATAAATCCCTTAAATAAAGGAAGTGGGGAAAAATCCAGTGGTTTTCCTCCACTTCCTTTTATAATCTTCAGGTTTTTCTCTGAAAGTAGCTGGCGGAAAGAAGGATTGGCACCGAGGAAAAATTCCTTATCAAGGAAATAAAGGACAATGCTCGATTTGAAATCACGATAACTGTCCTTCATCAAGTCAATAAAGACCCATTCCCAGCATGTAATCATGAAAAATAGGGCGGTCCGAAAAGGGGCAACCAATAGCCGAAAAATCGACTTATCGGACAGCCCCCTTTATTGAAGTAAACCATATTCATTTGCAAACTGTTCTGCTTCCTTTTTAGTTTGAATATTGCGTTGTGTTAAATTTTCAAGCAGGGAAATATAAAAACTACCATCAAATTTTTTTTGAGCTTTAAGTGTTATTTCAATTGCCATATTCACTAAAAAGTCACTTGCATTTGCGTATTGCTTTCCAAAATAAATAAATCCAATATCATCTTTTCCGAAAGAAAAACCTTTACCCTCAAGAAAAGCGACATAATCTACTACTGACTGACGCAACCGAACATCTTCTCCATTCCTATCTAAAACTTTTAGAAAAAAACATGACTTATCGCCCTAAAGGCGAAAGTCGATGTACCTACGGCATGAGCTGAAGGACCTCTATTCTTATACTTTAATCCTTTAAAGAAGTTAAACGTAAAGTTTAAAAAGCAAATTATTCCTTTATTATTCATATTATAATATTCTTAACACGGATCGAAACTCATGCATTTCTAGCATTTGACGTACCTTCTCTTCATCATACTGAAAATGTGCTTCCGTTAAGGAGCATGAAATCGGAACATCGCACTTAATTTCAGCAAGCTGACGTGATAAATGGAGCATCTCGAGCTCTGCTTCAATTTTGGACCGCTGCCCTTTCGTTAACGAAGGTAGATTATCAAGTATCCCTTCAATACTTTCGTACTCCATTAATAGCTTTAATGCTGTTTTTTCGCCAATCCCCTTGACACCAGGATAGTTATCTGCGGTATCCCCCATTAAAGCCTTTAAATCAATCATTTGCCTTGGAGTAATCCCTTTCCATTCAAAAAAGCTGTTTGGATTATGCACTTCGTAATTTCCAAACCCTTTTTTCAAGAGTGCTACCGAAATATTATCATCCAAAAGCTGTAGCATATCTTGATCACCTGTTAAAATACCTACACGGTTTTCAGTAGCTGAGGCCTTGGCAATCGTACCAATACAGTCGTCCGCTTCATACCCAGCTAGTCCTATATTTGGAATATCAAATGCCTCAACCGCTTCCTTCGCTAAATCAAACTGTGGAATCATCTCCACTGGCGCATCCGAACGATTCGCCTTATAGCCATCAAACAGTTCATTTCGAAACGTATGACTCCCCATATCCCAACATACTGCAACATGGCTAGGAGAGAAATGATCAGTAGCCATTAATAAATGCTTTAAAAAGCCTTGCACAGCATTAGTTGGTACTCCTTTAGAATTTATCATAAAATGTCCACTAACTGACGTTGCAAAAAAAGATCTAAATAAAAGCGCCATACCATCCACAAGCATAAATGATGGGCGCTGTTCGTTTTCTTGTTTCATGACTCGATCACCTCTACTATGATGTTTTTTTATTTTACCATGATTTTCGTGAGCATAGTGAAATGATAGAAAAGTTCTATATGTAATGTAACGAAGATTAGGGAAACCAAATAAGGAGTGTCACATAATTCCAAGTTAATGGACTTTGTGACATCTCCTTCTATTTCGTTAACTTAAGCGTGCTTATTCTTCATTTTCGCTAATACTTCCTCATAATACGGAATATCGACTTTTTCTTCTAGAGCAGAACGTAAGCCGTCTAAAATATCAGCCGTTTCTGTTTGATAGTTATGTTGAATGATATTTAGTTCTTCCTCAAGCATCGCAGTATAGTCTGCAAACAGACGTTCACCTTGAAGTTGTACGTAATCAAGGGCTGGTTGATCTAAATGAGCTTGTAGTGCATCCTGCATCATTACTTTTTCATTTTTTTCAAAGAATGATTTAGGATTTTTAAATAGAGCCAATTCCTTTTTAAACTCTATGTCCGTTAAGTCTTCAAATGCCCGGATAAATTCAAGGATTTCTCTTTTTGATGCTTCATTTAATGGCAAAGAAATAGACTTTCTTACCTCTTGAATTTGTTGCAAAAGTGAAATTTGCTTTTCTTTTAATAACTTATTAACAAATACTTCAGAGCGTAGCGCCGTCGCACGCATTTCCTGTGCTAAGTCAAAGCCTAGGGAATCTAATAAATTTCTTAATGATTTTTTTAAGACTTGTTTTAAATCTTGACCATCGTCTTTAATAACAGCAGGGTTAAAGGATTCTTTAAAGAAATCTGAAAAGCGTAAAAACACACGTTGCTTACTATAAAAGGTTAACTCTTCAATTTCCTTTTTCAACCGTTGTCTCTCAGCATCGCTCGGAATGAATGCTAATATGTTAGCAATTGATTCAAATTCCTCATTTAAAGTGATTAACGCTCTCTGTTTTGCTTGTTCATCCTGCTTAGAAGTATCGATCACATCTATCAGAAGTTCTTCGGCACGAATAACGGCTGCTTCCGCTGATTCAATGGCTAGCTCAGTCAAATCATACTGAATAAAATCATCAAAGCGCAGCTGGAAATTAGCCAATCCGCTATTTGGTAGAAAAGTGTGTTTAAAAGAACCAGGGTTTAATTTTTCCGCAAGTGCTCCCTTACTCGTTAGTGGAAATAATTTTGGGAATCGAATACCAAAGCCGTTTAATTGTAATGTAACATATTCCATTACTTCATCTAGTTCGTCAGAGTTTTGTGCTAAATCAACCGCATTAACAATAAAGAACATTTTATCCATTGCAAATGAATCTTTTACACGACCTAGTTGAATCAGAAATTCACGGTCCGCTTTTGAAAATGGATGATTATAATACGTAACAAAAAGAATTGCATCTGAGTTTTTAATATATTCAAAGGCGGCTCCTGTATGACGTGCATTAATAGAATCCGCTCCTGGTGTGTCGACTAGCACCATACCTTGCTTCGTCATTGCGCAATCATAATACAATTCAATTAAATCGACAAGACAAGATTTTGACTCTTCAGCAGCAAAGCTTTTAAAGCCATCAAGGTCAACGGTTAGTACTGTACCCAGCTGATTTTTATATGGTG
>SMEO01000127.1_pt1 | contig 16415 bp, 17 predicted proteins | sample 2456251 | NCBI WGS metagenome assembly SMEO01 (sample SAMN10132594, study PRJNA489261) | soil metagenome | isolation source: day1 control-silt loam soil ammended | place: USA | reverse complement strand
CAGTATTTCAATGGCATTAACCATAGTTGTAGGCTTTGAGATTGGCTCAAAACGGTATAAAGATGCTCGTGATTATAGTTTCATGGGAATTACTTTATCCTTAACAATGGCTTTTATTTCCGCCACTGTGATATTCCTTTTTCGGGAGCCGGTAGCATCTATTTATTCTCAGGATCAACAAGTTATTTCACTGACCATGCATTTCTTATTATATGCTATTTTTTTCCAAATATCTGACGCGATTCAGGCACCCATTCAAGGGATTCTTAGAGGGTATAAGGACGTAACTATTGCTTTTTATATGTCACTAGTGTCCTATTGGGTACTTGGGTTACCGATTGGCTATATCCTGGCAAACTTTGCTCATATGGGACCTGAGGGTTATTGGATCGGTTTAATTTCTGGCTTAGCACTCGGAGCAATAGGACTCGCCATGAGGCTTAGAAATATACAAAAGAAGTATTCATTAAGAAAAGAGCAAGACCATATGAACGAACGGCCCAAAGAAAGCATAGATTAATGAATATAAAGTATATATTCAAAGTGAGGGATTCATCATGTTTCCTTGGAATACTCTTTTCTCAGCCAATAAAAATCAAAATAACTTCTTAAAAAACTTTCAAAATAACGATGTTCAGTCCTTTATCGATCAAGTTTTTTCAGAAGTTATGCCGGAAAAAACACAGGAATCTACAATGAATCAAGGAACATCCAATCAAAAGTATCAAAATTCAGTGCAATATCCACTAAATGCAAACGTATTTGAAACACATTCGTTTATTTATATCCGCATTCCAATTGATGACGAAGACTGGCTAAAAAATATGAAAATCTTTCATACTTCCAATCAATCGATGATTCATGGTGTACCAAACGACGATGATCAGCATATCATATCTCTGCCCGCACTAGTCAGAAAAAAAGGAACTACCGTCCAATATAAAGATGATATTTTAGAAATTCGTCTTCAAAAACAAGTCGACATTCCTTATTCAGAAATAGATATATCAGAATTATAAAAAACCCCTAATCTATTAATTGATTAGGGGTTCCTTCTATCTTATTCTAAAAATTTAGTAATCTAGAAAGCTTATTTTCCAATAAATTGTTGAGTCCAGTAATTTCCTGAAGCAACATAACCTACACCAATATGAGTAAAGCTTGCATTCATAATATTTTCACGATGTCCTGGGCTATCCATCCATGCTTGTACTACTTCTTCAGGTGTTTTTTGTCCCATTGCAATATTTTCACCTGCTGAAGTGTAGCTAATTCCAAATGACTTCATCATATCAAATGGTGAACCATAAGTTGGGCTGTTATGATCAAAATAATTGTTATCTTTCATATCTTGTGATTTAGCACGTGCTACTTTACTTAATGCTGTATCTAAAGTTAATGGAGCTAAACCTTGTTTTGCACGCTCAGCATTTGTCAACTCTACTACTTTCTTTTCATAAGCACTTACTGATGAGCTAGTTTGGGTTGGTTGTGATGTTGCCGGCTTGTTTGTAGTCGTATTATTTGATTGAGTTGGTTGAGTAGCAGGCTTTTGTGTCGTTACTTTTTCCTTAGCTGGTTGTTGAACTGGTTTCTGTACTGGTTGTTGAACTGGCTTTTGTGTTTGAACTTTTTGTTGTACTGGTGCATACATAACATTCCATTGATATACTTGTTGTTTTGTTAATAATTGATTCAATTGAGCTGGTAATTGAATATTATAATTTGCAAGATATTGTTGTACAAATTTTTGAGCATCTGCTTGAGTAGCAACCTTATAAGTTACTTGATTAGTAGGTAGTTGTGCTGCTTCAGCTTTATTAAATGCTGCTCCAGAAAAGATAATCGCTGCAGCTGTTACTGTTGAAAGGATAAATTTCTTATTCATGATGTTATTCCTCCTAAGAATTATGTTGTTTTCTTTCTGGATTAATCATATCATGGCATTTTTGTAAAAATTGAGCCAGCAATTACCAAAAAGAAAAAACAGAATTCAAAAGGAAAAATAAAAAGAAAAAAATATTTATTAAAGTACCCATACCGGTTGCTATTTCTACCTTTTCGCTTCGGTTATAAATCTATGAAAATCGATGACATTCAGGATGTCAATGGAAACTCCCCTCATCGATTCCCAGTAATTTCTTAAAATTGTTTGTTGACATTACTCAATTGCCTCTATTTCTTGTAACATTCTTTACTTTTATATTACAAAATTACAAAAAAGTTTACTATTTATCAATAGAAGTCGGAGTACTAATCTCAAATTTTTCTTTTGGCATTGTATGCATACTTCTCGCTGTTACATGAGCATAAACATAGTACGTTCCTTCGTCAGCGAATTTTTTTTCATATTGATAGATACCGTCTTTACTATGTGCTACTTCAAATGTTTCTGTTACCTGCTGACCTTCACGCCATATTTCAAAGCTTACATCATCAGCATCAGTTACTACTTCATCTCCATAAGTAACTTTAGCCTGAAAGGTAACGAATTGATTCACTTCCGCTGCTTTAGGCTCTATTTGCAGCTCAACATTTAACATTTTGGGAATCTGATCCTCTGTTTCTTCTTTACTACATCCTACTAAAATCAAAGCTAGTGCAAAAAGTAATCCAACAGATTTTCTCATATACAGCGACTCCTCCTGATAATCAGATCACAATAGGGAAAACAAGAATTACCTTAGTACCCTTCTCCGCTTTACTTTCAATGGTTATTTCTCCATTTTGTAATGTAACTAATTTCTTAACAATTGATAGACCTAAACCTGAACCACCATTTGAGCGGCTTCTGGCCTTATTAACTCGGTAAAATCTATTCATAATATGAGGCAAATCCTGTTCAGGAATGCCACAGCCCGTATCAGCTATTGTAAGACGACAAGTATCTTTGTATTGCTCCAATATTACAGAAATACTGCCGTTAGCATCTGTATACTGTATGGCATTATCAAATATATTTTGAAGTATTTGTTCCATTTTTCTTTCATCAGCCATTATGATAGGATCGGGATTCAACTGTAGCTGTAGCTTTAGTTTCTTTTCACTTAAAATCTGTTCATATTTCACAGCAAAATCTTCTATAAATTGGGCAAAAGCCATTGGAGATGTCTGCAACGGAACTTGATTACCCTCCATTCTTGTCAACTCCATTAAATCCGAAACTAATTGTTGCATTCTCAACGTTTCACGAGAGATTAATTGTAGGTATTTTGTTTCTCCCTGTTGATCCGAAATTACCCCATCCAAGATAGCTTGCGTATATCCTTTTACATAGCTTAAAGGGGTTCTTAGTTCATGTGACACATTTTCAAGAAACTCTCTTTTCTTTTCTTCTTCTAAATGAATGGACTTAGCCATTTCATTAAATGCTTTTGCTAATTGTCCTACCTCATCATGACTAGTAACAGGCACTTGTATTGAATAATCCCCTTTTGATACTTGTCGTGCCGCGACTTCCATTTCTTGAATCGGATGGATTAATTTTTTCAACCACTTGGTTGTTAATAAAATAGCAATTATTAAAAATAAAATAGCAGCAATCATCCATTTCACAGCAAATTCTTGAATGATATCGGTGATCGAATCAACTGGAATATATGTATAAATAATACCCTCTAACCGATTTTCATCTAATAAAGGGATAATGGCGGCCACAATTTTTTTCCCGAATCTTGGCTCATATCCATCCTTTTCAATGGTTTTCCCTTCGAGCAGCATTTGTCGTTCTTCTTCAGAAATAAGCGTTTGATAATCCACATCAAATGGAAGACATGCACTTAATTCACGTGGATTGTTCACCACAAATATTTCACTCTCATTTTTGCTATTAAACCAATCAACCTTTTGCTTGAACTCATCGGTAATTTGGCCCCCAGAATAATCAGCAGCAAGTAGCGATGATTCATTGATTAAATCCTTTTTTACCTTTTCAACATATAAATTTTTGTAAAAATATTGCGATAAAGAATAGGCAAAAACGACAGATAATATGATGCTACTTATGATTGTGAACCATAATTTAAACGATAATGATTTATATTTAGACAAGGCTTTCATCCTCAATTTTGTAGCCTATTCCCCATACGGTTTGAATATAATCGGCTTCCTTTAGTTTCATCCTTAACGTTTTAATATGGGTATCTACAGTTCTTAAGGAACTACTACCGTAACTGCTATTCCATATATTATCAAACAATTGTTCTCTGCTGAGCGCTTGGCTTTTATGACGAATTAAAAATAGTAATAATTCATATTCCTTTAAAGTCAGATTGATATATTCACCATCAATCGAAACCGTTCTTGATTTTTGATTGACCTGAATTTTCCCAATGGTCATGATTTCATGTTGATCCATCTGCATCGATTGTTTATTAGTTCTACGAAGCACAGCATCAACTCTTGCAACCAATTCACCTGGATTATATGGCTTAACAATATAATCATCTCCGCCTAGCTTTAATCCTTTTACTTTGTCCCATTCCTCCCCTTTTGCGCTAACAAAAATAATAGGTACATCATATTTTTTTCTTATTTCTTCACATACCGTAAAGCCATCTAATCCTGGCATCATAATATCTAACAAGACTAAATCAACCACTTCCTTTTGCAAGTATTCGATGGCATCTTTCCCGTTACCTGCTTGAAGACAATGAAAACCAGAATTAAGTAAATACATTTCAATTAACGTCCTCATGTCTTCCTCATCATCTACAATTAAGATGGTTTTATTTCTCATGGTATCTACTCCCTACTAATCAATTGAAATGGCCCTTTACCAACTTTTAAGGTTTTCTTAATTTCTAGATTGTTCGTATCCATTACATATAATTCATCACTATCATAGCTAGCAATTATTAAGTCGTCGTTATAAGTCATTGTTTCAAAAGGATTGACTCCTACCTTAGTACTCTTCACAATATGATACTCTTTGTCCATCTTATATAAAGTATTAGTCCCATGACTTAGAATGAAAATCCCATTACTATTCTCTTGAAAATTAATCGGCATGCTTGGAGCTTTAAGCAACTGTTTTAATTTACCGGTTTCGGTTGAATATATATGAACATTTTCCTCCATTTTTGCTCCTTTCCCGTGACCGCCAATCCAAATTTCATGTTCATCTTCCCTTAATAAAGCACCTGTCGAGGAATGTTGAATGGGAAGTTCTTTATCCACTTTTCTCGTATCCAAGTTAATAACCGATAATTTTGTATCTTTATAATTGATCACATATAATTGATGATTTCCCTCAAGTACCGTCAAGGGTCCTTTACCAACCTTTACTTGATCTTCTAGTTGCCCCTTTTCATTAAAAAAAGAAACCGTATTCAAAGATTGATTTACCCCGACAATACTTTTTCCATCTTGAAGTAACTTCATATTAACGATTCCTTTATCTACTTTCCAGCTATCCAATCGTTTTCCTTCTGACAAAGAATATACTTCAATGGAATCCATATCTTTTCCATATAAAAGTATAGAATCTCGATTACTTAATAACAAACCACCCATGAACGGTATATCTAAGTCCCAATAAGCCAATTTTGCATATTGTTCAGTTAAAAATGTTAAACTTGTATCTTTTATATTTATCGATGCAATAAAAGGTTGTTTTTCGTCAATCTTTTTATAGGTGGTATTGCTGCAGCTTGCAAGCAGTATGCTAGCAAGTATGAGCGTTACAATTTTCTTCAATTGATCAACTCCTTTTTCTAAACGGTATGTAAACTATCTTTTAAAAAGATATTCTAAAAATGACACTTTCTCTAATTGTAATAAATAGATGTGAAAAAAGTATGAAAGTGAAAAGGAGTTTTGTTTACATTTTCAATTTTCTTATCATATTTCTACGTATAATCAACACGACTAGCGAAAACAATATACAAAAAGGAGTGAAAAAAGTGTCTCAAGTTTATTGTTGCCCTAATTGTCGTACAAATAAATCTCGTTTTAATCTCATTCAACAAGTCCCGATTCCAATAAAAAAAGACCCCTTCTCAGGTGAAATTATCGAACAGTTTACGAATGACAACATTCAGCCCTTCCACATTACGTATAATGGGCCAGACATTCGTGTCCAATGTGCTGCCTGCGGGTTAATTGAAGACGAAAAAACATTTGCTGCCTTCGGTAAACAATGATTGAAAACAAAATATATAAACTACACTTTTCTAAATACAGAGTTTTTCGAGACTGCCTCAAAGGGCAGTCTTAGCTATTTTTCCAATTCTTTCAGTTGATTGATCAATAGCTGTCTATTTAAGTCTTCACCTATAATGACGATATTCAGAGGCATTTTCATCATTTCATTCATATACATAGGCATACCATAAGCATATTGAAATAAATATGGGTATTGGGAATGAGTGAATGAAAGATACCCTTTCATCCTATAAACGGTTTCTGGTAGATTTCTCATCCAAGTTTCAAAATCTACTTTTTCTATACTACCCCGAAAGGAGTAAACCAACGCACTTAAATGTAAATGGCTATGCACATCAAGTGGCTGGTGATAAGTACTTTGTTTACTTTGTAAGTGTTGCAAGGAAGATAATGATATTTTTGCTTGTTCTGTTAACAGACAAATCGCATGAGAATTGAGAGATTGAATCGAATAAGTGAGTTGAGCTGCCTCCATCTCTGTTACTAAATCCTTTTTATTTAACAGAATAAAATCAGCATGATGAATCTGCTCCACTAGAAGCTGACGAACTTGTGCTGATAATTGATCACGGTCTCTCCATCTCAATAAATCTACAACGGTAATAATCCCCTTGTATTCTAATTTTTCTGCAAAGAAGGGTGACATAATACCATCCAATACTTCTACAGGATGTGCTGCTCCAGTTGTTTCGATATAAATAGCATCTAGTTCATTTTCCATTAATAAATCCTGCAACTGAAGCTCGAGCTTATCTTGAATCGTACAACAGATACAACCATCAACTAACTCTTTTAACGGTACTTCATCATCTATTAAACCGCTGTCGATCGATACACTTCCTAACTCATTCAAAAGCACAGCGACCTTTCTGCCTTTATCCTTTTCTTGCAGCAATATATTCCTTAATAAAGTTGTCTTCCCACTCCCAAGAAAACCACCTAATATGTATACTTCTGTTTTTTTCATTTACATACTCCTAACCACATATCATAAAAGTTGATGTTATTGTTAAAAGTTTAACACATTTACTTAAAAAGAATAAAATAGGTTTCCATCTTGAAGTAAAAAGCAACTTGCTATATATTGGAATAAATAGATCATTTGAAACTATTAATTTATCATGCTCATTAAAGATTGAGGTATAGGCAATGCGTCCGATTATTTTGGGTATTTTAGCGGCATTCTTTTTTTCGGTCACTTTTATTTTAAATCGAGCCATGGAACTATCAGGGGGCTATTGGATTTGGAGTGCCTCCTTGCGTTATATCTTTATGGTTCCATTCTTATTTGTCATTGTATTAGTAAGGAAAAATTTAAGACCTCTACTACTCATCATGAGAGAAAAATGGCCAGATTGGATTTTATGGTCATCTGTAGGATTTGGACTTTTTTATGCCCCCTTATGTTTTGCTGCAGCTTTTGCACCAGGTTGGCTTACCGCAAGCACCTGGCAAATTACAATTATATCTGGTTCATTACTTGCTCCTCTTTTTTACATAAAAATCACCACTCCAAATGGTCCTGAAAGAGTTAGAGGTAGGATACCATTTCGAGGTCTAAGTATGTCCCTGATTATTTTGCTTGGAATCATACTGATGCAACTAGAACATGCTTCCTCTATTTCGCTTAAACATGCATTATTAGGAATCCTTCCTATCATTGTTGCTTCATTTGCCTATCCGCTCGGAAATAGAAAAATGATGGAAGTATGCCGAGGGCGTTTAGACTCCTATCAACGTGTGCTCGGAATGACTTTAGCAAGTTTACCCTTTTGGTTCGTACTATCATTGTTCGGTTTATTCACAACAGGTATGCCAAGTATAGAACAAACAACACAATCGTTAATTGTTGCCATATCTTCAGGTGTATTAGCTACTGTCCTTTTCTTTCAAGCAACTGATTTAGTACGAGGAAACATGCAAAAATTAGCCCTTGTTGAAGCTACACAATCTTTTGAAGTCTTATTCGCTGTTATTGGAGAAATCCTATTATTATCGGCTGCGTTTCCTTCACTACTGTCTTGGATAGGTATGTTTCTTATTGTATTAGGATTAATTCTTCAAAGCTTTGTTTCTCAAATCGGATATAACCAGCAACGACAAAAGGCTGTCAAGAAATATTCTTGACAGCCTTTTACTTAGTTACTTTCAGTTTACGCTTAAGCGTCTTCTTTTTCATAGATAGGAACCCATCCAGCAGGGGTTACAAAAATACGAATCGCTACAACTTGTCGATCTTCTTGAAGAGTAAAGTAGTGGCGAGTGAATTCTGGTACACTAATTAAATCACCAGGATTCAATCGTACATCAAACCATTTTTCATCATTTCCTTGAATCGCAAAAATCGCATGACCACTTACAATTAGGCGAACTTCATCATCTTCATGATGATGCTCTTTCTTAAAGTTGTCCAACAATTCGCTTAACTTTGGATTCGCATCAGACAAGGAAATTACATCGCTCGTTTTGTACCCGCGACGCGCAGAAATTTCAATGATTTCTGCTTGAAATGATGCAAGAATTTCTTCTTTTTCAGCATCTGTTAAGTCATACTTTTCTTTTAACTCGTCAGGAAGTTTTTCAATATCCCATTTTTCATAAATAACTCCTTGTCCCTCTAATAAGTCTTTAACTTCTTGTTGTTTTTCAATCAATCTATCTGTTTCATGAAATCTTATGGATGCCATGAATCTATTCCTCCTTTTTCATTTTCAAACGTTTGTAATAGTTGACCCAGTCAATGCCCGTTGCTGATTAAGCAGTAACTGATATTGAAACAAAAATTCACATGCTTCTAAAATTCTCTTTGCTTCCAAACCATCTCTACCCCAAACAGTAATTCCATGATTTCGGATAAGCACTGCACCGAAATCTTCCCTAACATACTTTGAAAATTCAACAGCAAGTGTCGGAATATGTGAAAAATTCTGAATAATCGGCACAGTAAAATTTGCGTCTTCCTCCCAGCGTCCTATTGCTTTAATTAGCTCGTGGCCTTGAAAGGTGATTTCACCTTTCTCAGCATACAACTCTGATATGACGTTATTCTCTACTGTGTGTACATGAAGAACACAACATGCTGATGTTTTTTGATAGACCGCTACATGGAGTAACGCTTCAGCAGAAGGTCTTAGATGCGTATTCTCTACTGCCTTCCCTTCGGCATTCACAAGTAAAAAGTCTTCAGCTGTTTGTTTTCGCTTATCCTTTCCACTCGAGGTAATTAGAAATTCTGAACAACTTGATCGTTTAAGAGACAAATTTCCACTTGTGCCCATAAACCAATCTCTTTCCGCTAGCTCAACTTTAATCTCCGCTAACTGTTTCCACTCTTTTAAAGAGTCCGTCACGCTTCACCTCCAGCTGCTTTTGAATAATTTCTATGACATGAAAAAAATCCTGAAAACCCACATGTGGAATGCCTTCCATTTTACATTTTTCTAATAAACGGTCTCTGGCTATCACCCAATTTGCTTGCTTAGCCGCAGCAAAATCCGTCACTGAATCACCAATTACGATATTAAACCGATTACCTTTACTCACCCTACGCATAACAGAAGGTTTACAACAACCACATTCTTCCTTACATTGAGAATCACAGCTATGCGGCCATTCGATGATGATTTTCTCTTTATCGAAACGAGCACGATTGCAATAAATAAATTTCTGATCAAGAAGCCCATCCAATAGTGGCTCTATAAAGAAATCCATGCCTCCACTTACAATAAAAAGAGGAATTCCCTGTTCATTTGTAAAGTGAACAAATTCTGCAAAACCTGAACGAATCACAGCCGTATCCTTTATATAATTAATCATTTCTTCTTTCAATGAGCTATCTAGTAAGGAAAACATTTTCCCCACCCCTGCGGAAATGCTAATTGTTTGAGAAAGTACATTTTCCGCAAATGTTTCCCAACCAGAAGGCGCAAATTGCTTCATAATTGAAACAATATTATCTGATTGTGTAATCGTTCCGTCAAAATCACAAAAAATTACTGGATTCGTCATTTATCCACAGGTCCTCCCCATAATTGAAGCGCTTTTGACAAAGCATCACTTTCTATTGCAGCATCTGTTAATGATTTCTGATGTAAAACCGCATCTACAGCAGCTCGAAACGCTTGACTGCCACCCTTTGCTCCATCTGGATGACCATGGATGCCGCCACCTGCATTAATGACATGATCCATGCCAAAATCAGCTATCAAGTTAGGAACCATACCTGGATGAATTCCAGCAGATGGAACAGGGAATGTCTGTTTCCACTCTTTTTCTTTAGCTGTTAATGCTGTACCAATAGCTAGGGCATCCTCTTTTTTTAGGGCGACATTACCATAGGGTGATGGAAATAAACTAAAATCTGCACCAACTAGTCTAGTTAATTTACCAAGTAATAAAGCATGAGTAACTCCGTAAAATTCCGATTGTGTTAAAGCACCACTAAATGCAGGATGAGCCATGATTGGTAATTTAATTTGCTCATTTTCACGGAGTGCCTGCAAGACATCTAAACCATACGAGAATACATTGAACAATAAGGCGTCAGCACCTGCTTCAGCTGCTCGTTCAGCTTTTTCTAATAATTCAAACGTCTTACCAGATAAATTAACGGCATAGAGTGTACGATGACCAGTCGTTTCATATACCTCTTCTAATATATGCTTGCCTGTCCGAATACGGTCGAAAAATGGGGTCTGATCTTGATCAAAAAGAATTTCATCGTCCTTAACTAAATCTATTCCACCAAGTGCTTGCTCACGTAATTGCTCATTATGAAAAGCTAAATCACGGCCTAATACGCCTTTAAAAATACTCATGACGAGCGGGCGATTAACTACTCCTATTTGCTCTCTTACTTGCTGAATTCCAAATCTAGGTCCAGGAAATGATTGACGAATAGGACCAACAAAATCTAAATCAAGTAATTTAATTTCTCCATCTAACGAAAGCTTACCAAATACTGTTGTCAAAATCGCTGGTATATCGGCAGAAAAATTTTCGGATGGATAGGCAATTTTAATAATAGATCGGAAGACCATACGACCATGATAAGCATTTACCGATTCGGAATAAGGGAGTGCATGAACAGAGATCACACGACCTTTATGCTTTTTTAATTGTTCTTGCTCTAATTTTGGCAAATCAGTCCAAGTTCCAATAGTTAAGCCTAAGGAAATTCCTTCTGCTTTCTTCTCATGTTCACCTTTGAAGTCATGAATTAAATAACTTGCAATGATTTCACTCATTTTTTCACTTCCAATCAAAATTATCTAAAGTCAAAATAGATGTAACGACTCAATTCTTTGGATAGCTTCGGCTAGCCTCTCCTCTGATGTGAGCAACCCAACTCTGACATAGCCTTCCCCGTATGTCCCAAACCCGTTTCCTGCAGCAACCGCTACATGTGCTTCATTTAATAAATAATCAGCAAACGTTTCTGACGTAAACCCAACAGGCACTTTAAGCCAAGCAAAAAAAGATGCTTTTGGTGCCGATACTTCCCAGCCAATCGAACGTAGGCCATTGATGAAAATATTCCGACGATTCTCATAGGTTGCGACCAATTCACTAACACAATCTTGAGAGTCTAAAAGAGCAGTCGCTGCAGCCTCTTGAATAGCTGGAAAAAGGCTGACGTACAAATGATCTTGAAGTAACTCAATCGCTTGAATAACACTTTTATTTCCAACTGCAAAGCCGACTCGCCACCCTGCCATATTATATGTTTTTGATAATGTATACACTTCAATACCAATGTCTTTTGCACCCTCTGTTTGTAAAAAGCTAATCGGTTTGATTCCATCAAAACCAATCGCCCCATAGGCAAAATCATGCACAACACAGACGGAATGTTTTTTTGCAAATGATACTGTCTTCTCAAAGAATTCATTCGTGGCACTTGCACCAGTTGGATTATTCGGATAGTTTAGAAACATCATTTTTGCCCTTTGGACAACATCTGAATCTAAAAAATTATAGTCAGGTAAAAAATCATTTTCCTCTAAAAGCGGCATAAACTCCGATTTCACTAGCGCTAAGGCTGTTCCAGATAAATAATCAGGATAACCTGGGTCAGGCACTAAAACAGTATCTCCCGGATTTAATAAACATAGTGGTAATTCTACTAATCCTGCTTTTCCGCCAAATAGAATCGCCACTTCTTCATTAGCATCTAATTCAACTCCAAATTCTCGTCTGTAATAGGCAGAGGCTGCATCTTTCAAATATTGATACCCCTTAAATGGTGAATATTTATGATTGGTTGGTTTCTCCGCGGCCATTTGTAAACTTTTCACAATATGTTCAGGAGTTGGCTGATCAGGATTGCCTTGACCAAGATTAATAACATCATGACCTTGTGCTTGAATATCATTTACTTTTGCAACAAGTGACGCAAAAAATTGTTCAGGCAATGTTTTTAATCTAATAGATTGTTCAAATTGAAACATTCGTGCACCTTCTCTTAATTTTCTTGAAATTCTAATCACAAATAATATATGTTTATGGTAATCTTGTAAAGAACTTTATTCAAACTATGGAGGTATGAATAATGAATTGGAAAATCGCTTGTATCCAAATGGACATTGCCTTTGGTCAACCTGAAGTTAACTATCAAGCTGCTGAACAACTAATCGACAAGGCCATTCAATCAAATCCAGATATCATTGTATTACCTGAACTGTGGACCACCGGATATGATTTAACGCGCTTAGAGAAAATAGCTGATTTAGAAGCTTCCAAAACAATATCATTCCTACAAACATTGGCTAAAAAATATCATGTTCATTTCGTCGGTGGATCAATTGCTAAAAAAACATCAGACGGTATCTATAACACAATGCTAATGATTAATAACAAAGGGGAATTTGTGAAGGATTATGATAAACTTCACTTATTTCAATTAATGGATGAGCATCACTATTTAAAACCAGGAGAAAAAAACGGTCTGTTTACCCTCGATAAAAAGTTATGTGCGGGCTTCATTTGTTATGATATTCGCTTTCCAGAATGGTTGCGGGTCCATACCTCAAAAGGAGCAGAGGTACTTTTTGTTTCTGCTGAATGGCCAAAGCCTCGCCTAGATCATTGGCGTGCCCTTATTATTAGTCGAGCCATTGAAAATCAAGCGTATGTTATTGCCGTAAACCGAACTGGATCTGATCCAAATAATGTTTTCGCTGGGCATTCACTCATTGTTGATCCCTGGGGAGCAATCGTTAGTGAGGCTGGTGAAGATGTTGAAATCATAACAGGTACAATTGATTTTACAAAAGTAAGTGAAGTTCGTAGTAAAATTCCCGTTTTCGCTGATCGTCGACCGGAATTTTACGAAAACTTATAATTGTCAAACTTTTAGCAAAGTTTATATTATTTTTTCAAGATTTGAAACATATAAAATTGAATGAAGCCTCTTTCTTGAAAGAGGCTATTTATACTATCAGAATTTATTTATAAGAAGACGATAGTATAAGAAAAAACCTTTTGGTGCATCGACTTTCGCTATTATGGACGATAGGACTTGTTTTTCTATTATTGCAGGACGATTGAAATGGGGGGGTATTTTGACTCATAACCAAGAAAATTTTACATTATTAACGAATAAAACAGCTATTGCGCTCGTCCAAAAATTAGGATTATTAGATGCTGGTGCAAAACTTAAATGCCAAGAAATTGGAGATGGCAATTTAAACTATGTTTTTCATGTGACAAATGCGAAAACAAATAAAGGAGTCATAATTAAGCAAGCTGTTCCCTATGCAAAAATGCTTGGTGAAAGCTGGCCACTTACTTTACATCGAGCAACCATTGAAGCGAATGCTTTAATCAATTTCTGTAAATCCTGCCAAGTTTATGTTCCAAAGGTCTATTACACGGATGAAAAGCTGGCGATCACTGTAATGGAGGATCTCTCCCATTTAACAATTGCTCGTACTGGCTTCATTGCAGGAGAAAACTATGCCCTTCTCCCTAAACATTTGGGGGAATTCTGTGCAAAAACCCTATTTTACAGCTCAGATTATTATCTAGAACCTACTACAAAAAAAGAATTAGCAAAAAAGTTCACGAATCCTGAATTGTGCAAGATTACCGAAAGTTTCGTCTTTACCGATCCATTTTTTGCTCATACACCTACCGATATTGAGCCTGAGCTATCAGAGACAGTAAAAGCACTCTGGAATGACTCGGATCTATTACTTGAAATTGCTAAATTGAAAAAAAGCTTTATGACCGAGCAAGAATCACTGCTACATGGTGATTTACACACAGGAAGTATTTTTGCTAGCAATACAGAAACAAAAGTGATTGACCCAGAATTCGCCTTCTATGGACCAATTGGCTTTGACTTAGGTTTATTTATAGGAAACCTCCTTTTCCAAGCCATCACACGAAATAAGGATGGCAGGGATATTATTTTATCTCATATCGATCTTTTTTGGAAAACATTCCAAGAAACGTATACAGATTTATGGACAAACGAAAATCATGATGAATTTAAAGTTATTGAGGGCTTATTACCATACATTTTGAAAAAGACAAAAGCAGACAGTTTTGGTTTTGCTGGCTGTGAACTCATTAGAAGAACAATTGGTCTTGCACATGTCAAAGACCTAGAAGGAATCACAAATGTAGACAAACGAATCATTGCCAAGAAAAATACTCTATCCATTGGTACCTACTTAATCAAAAATCGGGAAAAGATTGATTTTCCAGTATTTTTTACCTTTGTGGAGAAAACCATTCATCATTCGAATTCCGCATCATAAAGGAGAGTTTTATATGCAAGCTGCTTCTTTACCCTACTCGGTTCAATGGAATGATTCTTATATTACCATTTTAAACCAACAGGCATTACCCCAAATTACTGAGTTTATTAACCTTTATACGATTGATGACATATACGATAGCATTGTTACCTTAAAAGTCAGAGGGGCTCCAGCCATTGGTATTGTCGCGGCTTTTGGAGTAGCATTAGTAGCTAAGCAACTGACAACTGCGGAATATGATGCCTTTAAATCGGAGATAAACCAAGTGATTACTCATCTCGCAGCCTCACGTCCAACTGCTGTTAATTTATTTTGGGCATTGAATCGAATGGAACAAGTATTAGTAAATTCACAAACCGTATCAAAAGCAAAAGATGCTCTCATAATTGAAGCTAGAAACATATTTGCAGAGGATGAAGCAATGTGTCGCAAAATTGGCGAATATGGACTATCCCTATTTGCAAAAGATGACCGAGTTTTAACTATTTGTAATGCAGGTGCAATTGCAACAGCAAGGTATGGAACGGCTCTAGCTCCATTTCATTTAGCAAAAGAACAGGATTTCCCCATACAAGTATATGCTTGTGAAACAAGACCTGTCTTACAAGGAGCACGCTTAACAGCATGGGAACTACAACAAGCAGGTGTCGATGTAACACTGATTACCGATAGTATGGCTGCTCATACGATTAAAGAAAAAAACATAAATGCTATTATTGTCGGAGCAGATCGGATTACCTCTAATGGAGATACGGCCAATAAAATTGGAACATTAGGACTGGCTATTTTAGCTCAGTATTATCATATTCCATTTTATGTGGCTGCTCCCTCAAGTACCTTCGATTTGAGTAAAAAATCTAGTTCAGAAATTCCTATTGAAGAACGAAATGGGAAAGAAATTACCCATATTCAAGGAATACAGATTGCTCCAGAAAATGTAAACACCTTCAATCCAGCTTTTGACGTAACCCCGAATAAACTAATCACAGCCATTATTACTGAAAAAGGTATAATCAAACCGGATTTTCTAACAAATATCCCTAAATTTATGAACTAATAGAGATGAGTTTCAATAAGCAGAAAAAAAGAGCTTAGTAACTTTTTTTAGTTACTAGGCTCATTTATTGTTTATTCGTATTTAACAAAATATATGTGAATATTAAATCTACTAAGGTAGTTTCACTTTATCTTTTTCATTCATCTCTTTTTTTAGTTCTTTAACAGCTGCTTTGACTTGAGTATCGTTAGCAACAATTTTATCTCGTAATTTTTGCATTAACTTTAATGTTGTTTCACCATGAAGAACACCAGAACCTTTTAGCTTTTGATCTCTTTGGAATTGAACAACTGCTAATTCTGTATCTAGGTCATAGAAACCATCAACTTTACCAGGGTTAAGCCCAAGTTGCTTCAGCATTTGCTCCGCTGTTTTCACTTCTATTGATGTATCCGATTTTTTCCATTCATCATCTGGTGATATATATG
>SMEO01000125.1_pt1 | contig 16514 bp, 13 predicted proteins | sample 2456251 | NCBI WGS metagenome assembly SMEO01 (sample SAMN10132594, study PRJNA489261) | soil metagenome | isolation source: day1 control-silt loam soil ammended | place: USA | reverse complement strand
AAGTGAAACTTCCATCAGTGGGGGGCTTCATCCCCCACTGATGGTTAGTTGAACCAATCGGACCTTTACGGGCAGTTGATCCCCCACCTATCTTCTTTGGATACTCAGAATCTTGAGGGGGGTCTTACTGCCCGTTAAGGCGGGATAAAAAGCACTGTTGAAGGATGTGACAGCTGTGAATGAGATGTATCCGAAAAAGGGACGAGTCATTTTGCACGTTGACATGAATAGTTTTTATGCTTCTGTAGAAATGGCATATGATTCCTCTTTGAAAGCTATGCCGCTCGCTATTGCTGGTAATGTAGAAGAACGACGTGGTATTATTATTACCTGCAGCTATGAAGCGCGTAAATTTGGTGTGAAAACGACGATGCCGATTTGGCAGGCCAAGAAACTTTGCCCTCAATTAATTGTTCAGAGTCCTAATTTTACTCGTTACCGTGAAGCATCTGCCAAGATTTTTGAATTATTAAGAGGTTATACGGAATTAGTAGAACCGGTTTCCATAGATGAAGGCTATTTGGATATTACAGATTGTGCTTTTCTTGGTTCACCCATAGATATTGCTAAAAGTATTCAAAAACGACTTCTTGAAACACTAGACTTGCCCTGTAGTATTGGAATTGCTCCAAATAAATTTTTGGCTAAAACTGCTTCTGATATGAAGAAACCACTTGGAATGACAATTTTAAGAAAACGTGATGTTCAAGGAAAACTATGGCCACTTCCAACTGGAGAAATGCACGGGATTGGCCAAAGGACTGCTGAAAAACTTCAAACAATTAATATTTATACAATTGGAGATTTAGCAAAGGCTAGTGATGTCTCGTTAAAAAATTTGCTTGGCATTAATGGAGTGCGTTTAAAGGAACGAGCGAATGGAATTGATTCTCGCCCCGTTGATCCTGAATCGATTTTTGATTATAAAAGCGTCGGTAATTCTACGACGTTGCCTAAAGATTCAACAAACCAAAAAGAATTAATCGAAATTCTTGAGAAATTGTCGGAAAAAGTGGCTGCTCGACTTAAAAACAAACGCTTGCTAGGTCAGAAAATAGGTGTTACGATACGCTACAGAGATCGAAAGACGATTACGAGAAGTCAGATTGTCGACAGTCCTTTTTCAGAGAGTGTAGAAATCTTTCACTTTGCGACTGATTTATTTATAAAGAATTGGAATGGAGAAGGCGTTCGTTTACTTGGGGTTACGGCATACGATGTCGTAGAAAAAGACATAGCCACAAAACAACTTGATCTTTTTTCATATGAGGTGGAAGCAGAAAAAGAACCTTTATTTAAAGCAATGGAACAGTTGCAAAATAAGTATGGAAAAAATATTATTAAAAAGGGCTTAACTGCCCGTCACTCATCTGTGAAATCAGAAACGAGTTTAAGCAAGGATTTTCTTGATCCGTTTCACATAAAAGATCAAGAGTAGGATTTACATAGGTGTTTACACTAGAAGTAAGATACAAAAAGGAGAAGATACATAATGTCAAAACAGCAAATTGGTGTAATTGGACTTGCCGTAATGGGTAAAAACTTGGCTTTTAATATTGAAAGCAGAGGCTATACCGTTTCTGTATTTAACCGATCTCGATCAAAGACTGATGAAATGATGAATGAAGCTAAAGGAAAAAATATTGTACCTGCTTATTCATTAGAAGAATTCGTGGCTTCTCTTGAAGTCCCACGTAAAATTTTATTAATGGTTAAAGCAGGAGAGGCAACTGATGCAACGATTAATCAATTAAAGCCATTACTTCAAAAAGGTGATATCTTAATTGACGGTGGAAATACGTTCTTTAAAGATACGCAACGTCGTAATCAAGAGCTTAGCGAGCTTGGCTTTCATTTTATCGGCACAGGAGTGTCAGGCGGGGAAGAAGGAGCGTTAACGGGTCCATCGATTATGCCAGGTGGACAGAAGGAAGCATATGATCTAGTAGCTCCAATTTTAACGGCAATTTCGGCAAAAGTCGGCGAAGACGCTTGCTGTACATATATTGGACCAGATGGTGCAGGTCACTATGTGAAAATGGTGCATAATGGGATTGAATATGGAGATATGCAGATTATTTCTGAGTCTTATTTCTTGTTAAAAAACTTACTTGGATTATCTGCTGAAGAACTTCATGAAGTATTTTCTGAGTGGAATAAAGGCGAACTAGATAGCTACTTAATTGAGATTACTGCTGATATTTTCAAAAAGTACGATGATGAAACAGGCAAACCAATGGTGGATATCATTTTAGACAAAGCAGGAAATAAAGGGACAGGCAAATGGACAAGTCAAAGTGCATTAGACCTTGGTGTTCCGCTACCTGTTATTACTGAATCGGTGTTTGCTCGTTATATTTCAGCGCTTAAGGATGAACGTGTTGCAGCAAGCAAACAAATTCAAGGACCAAAGCCTTCATCATTTACTGGTGACAAGGCTGCGTTAATTGAAAGTATTCGTAAAGCTTTATATATGAGTAAAATTGTATCGTATGCTCAAGGTTTCGCTCAAATGAAAGCAGCGTCTGAACAATACGATTGGAATCTTCAATATGGGGACATCGCCATGATCTTCCGTGGGGGCTGTATTATTCGTGCTCAATTCTTACAAAAAATCAAAGATGCGTATGATCGTGATGCAAACTTGAACAATTTATTACTCGACCCATATTTCAAAGAAATTGTAGAGAATTATCAAGGGGCATTACGTGAAGTGATTGCAACTGCAGTTATGAATGGAATTCCTGTACCATGCTTCGCGTCCGCACTATCTTATTTTGATAGCTATCGTACGGAAACATTGCCTGCGAACCTAATCCAAGCCCAACGTGATTATTTTGGGGCACACACATATCAACGTGTTGATAAAGAAGGCATCTTCCATACAGAATGGTTGGACAAATAAACCAACTTCATAAAAACAGAGTGGGGATTATATTCCACACTCTGTTTTTATTTTTGTCGGAATTAAAGGCATCCATTTGCGTCTCGAATGAATTTACTGATTAGCTTATTTGCTATTTTATAGCGTTATTGGAATTTTCGCCCTGATAGGAAAAGCCTATTACGGTAGGTAAACCTAATCTGGTGATGTTTGTTAATTGCTTGGCCATATTTTCTGGTGTATAGGACATATCATTTTCTAACCAATACATAATCAAACCTAAATAAGAAGAAGCAGTATAAAATGCTAAACAAGAAATTGTTATTTCGAACAATTTCATTGAAAGTACAGAAGAAAAAACGTTTGTTTACGTTGCAAAAGGCAACCATGCGGAACGAAGAGAAGTAAAGCTTGAAAAAGTAGATGGTTCATTATTTGTTGTTACAGATGGTCTAGTAAATGGAGAAAAACTAATCACTAGCAATCTATCATTAATATCAGACCAAGCTAACATCACTTATCCTCAAGAAGAAGGTAAATTTCAATAGGAAACTAGGACCTAGGCATAAGAATGCTTAGGTTTTTTATTACTTTAAGAAAATTTTAAAAAAATAATGTTAATTATTGGAAAAAATAGGATTATATGATACTATATTATCATAAAGGATGAGTGATATGAAAAAAGCGACATTAAAAGAAAGAATTATTGCAACAGCTTTGCTCCTTTTTGAAAAAAATGGCTATCATGGTGTGACTGTTGATCAAATTGTTGAAGAATCAGGCTCATCAAAAGGTGGCTTCTACCACAATTTTAAGTCAAAAGATGAACTACTTTATTACATCCACGATGTGTTTATCTCCTATGTTCTTGATAAAGCGAGGGAAGCATACGATAACTTCGACACACCTGTTTCCCGATTGTGCGCTATCATAGATTCTTTTACAAAAGTATTTGATTTGTACAAACCCCATCTTACAGTTTTCTATCAGGAAAGTACCTATTTAAAAGGTGAGTTTTATCAGAAAGTGAATGAAAAGCGTGACCAATATCGAAAAATTATTCTTCAAGTCATTCGTGAAGGTCAGGAAAACGGTGATTTTCGATTAGAGGTACCTGCGGAAATCTCCACTATGAGCATTATAGGTATGGTTAACTGGACATATAAATGGTTTAACCAAGAAGGTCCATTATCTATTGAATCTATTGCTCGTATTTTTAACGATTTAATCGTTCATTCTCTCATCACAGAAAAGGGTTTGGAAAATCATGAGGTACAGAAATACTTCTTGAAAAATGAAAAAATGTCATTAAAAAAGACCGACTAGTCGGTCCTGGGAGGGGAATTCATGAATTTTGAATTGACGAAAGAACAACTAATGCTCCAGGAAATGGTTAAGGATTTCGCTGAAAAAGAAATAAAGCCGTTTGCACGAGAAGTAGATGAAACCTCGAAAATGCGCTATGAAACATTTGAAAAATTAGGGAAACTTGGATTATTGGGTATTCCGTTTCCGGAGGAATATGGCGGTTCTGGAGGAGACACTATTTCGTATATTATTGCTGTTGAGGAGATTGGAAAAGCATGTGGAGGTACGGGATTAAGCTATGCTGCCAATACTAGCTTAGGTGCAAGCCCGATTTATTACTTTGGAACGGCAGAACAAAAGCAGGAATGGCTAGTACCATTGGCAAAGGGAGAAACTCTGGGAGCCTTTGGTTTAACTGAGCCGAATGCAGGCTCTGATGCCGGTGGTACAAGAACGAGAGCAGTACTTGATGGAGATGAATGGGTGATTAACGGTGAAAAATGCTGGATTACTAATGCTAGCTATTCCCGTCAAATTATTGTTACAGCAGTTACAGGGAAAAAAGATAATGGTCGGAATATCGTATCAGCCATTATCGTTCCAGCGAATACACCGGGTGTTACCATCTCATCTAATTATGACAAAATGGGTGTCCGCGGCTCTAATACATGTGAAATCATTTTAGAAAATGTCCGCGTTCCAAGAGAAAACCTACTTGGAGATGAGAAAAAAGGATTCAGTCAATTTTTATTTACCCTTGACGGAGGTCGTATTTCAATTGCTGCTCTCTCAGTTGGAATTGCTCAGGCGGCTTTCGAGAAAGCGCTTCAATTCGCAAAAGAGCGTCAACAGTTTGGCAAGTCTATTTCTTCCTTCCAAGCGATTCAGTTTAAGTTAGCGGATATGGCGATGGAAATTGAATTGGCTCGAAATCAGGTGTATAAAGCTGCTTGGCTAAAAGATCAAGGAAAGCCATTTGGCAAGGAAGCGGCCTTTGCAAAGCTTTTTGCATCAGAAATGGGCTTCCGTGTATGTAATCAAGCGATTCAAATTCATGGTGGTTCAGGATATATGCGTGAATATGATGTAGAAAGACATTTGCGAGATATTAAATTAATGGAAATTGGCGAAGGAACATCTGAGATTCAGCGCTTAGTCATTGCACGTCATTTAGGCTGTTAATAGGAGGAGAAAATATAAATGACCCAACTCATTCGCAAAACAGTAGGTGAACTGTTAGCCGAAAAAGCAAAGGCTTTATCAACCAAGGAAGCACTTGTTTATTCCGATTTAGGTTTGAGGTACTCATACAGTGAATTTAACGAGGTATGTGAAAGGGTAGCCAAAGGGTTAATGGCTTTAGAAATTCAAAAAGGTGAGAAACTAGCCGTTTGGGCTTCTAATGTACCTGAATGGGTCAGCTTGCAATTTGGCACGGGAAAAATGGGTGCTGTATTAGTGACGGTTAATACCAATTATCGCTCCACCGAATTAGAATATTTGTTATCGCAATCAGAGAGCACAACCCTGATTTTAATGGAAGGCTACCAAGGGAATTCCTACATTGATACGATTTATGATTTATGTCCGGAATTAGAAAGCTGTGAACCAGGGAAGCTGCAATCAAAAAGACTGCCATTGTTAAAGAATATCATTATTCTCAGTGAAAAGAGGTATAAAGGTACTTATGCTTGGTCTGATCTGATGATGATGTCTGAGCAAGTATCCGATGAGCAGTTGAATGCCCAAACAGCAGATCTAGATCCAGATGATGTCATTAATATACAATATACATCCGGTACGACGGGCTTCCCTAAGGGAGTTATGCTGACACACAGTAATGTGATTAACAATGCCTATAATATCGCCCAATGTATGAAGTTGTCACAAGAAGATCGATTATGTATTCCCGTACCGTTTTTCCATTGCTTTGGGTGTGTAATAGGTACGCTCGCATCTGTTAGTGTAGGGGCAACAATGGTTCCTATACAGGAATTTCATGCTGAAACCGTCTTGCGAACAGTAGAGAAGGAAAAATGTACAGCTCTTCATGGTGTGCCGACAATGTTTATCGCTGAATTGAATCATATGAATTTTGGAAATTATGACTATTCAACACTTCGTACAGGCGTAATGGCAGGGTCTAATTGTCCGATTGAGGTGATGAAATCGGTTATGAACAAAATGAATATGACGGAAATTACAATTTGCTACGGCCAAACAGAGGCATCACCCGTTATTACTCAAACTCGTACTGAGGACCCTATTGATTTAAAGGTAGAAACGATTGGCAGGGCGCTGCCTAACGTAGAGGTGAAAATTGTTGAACCAGGAACGAATCAAGAATTGCCTTTCAATCAGCAAGGGGAGCTTTGCACTCGTGGATATCATGTAATGAAAGGTTATTATAATAATCCTGATGCAACAAGAGAAACCATTGATGAAGAGGGCTGGCTACATACAGGGGATTTGGCTGTTATGGACGAAAATGGATATTGCAGAATTACAGGGCGCTTGAAGGATATGATTATTCGCGGCGGTGAAAATATTTATCCTAGAGAAATTGAAGAATTTCTTTATACGCATCCAGATATACTCGATGCACAGATAATTGGTGTGCCTGATGAAAAATATGGGGAAGAAGTAGTGGCTTGGATTATTTTGAAGGAAGGGATCACCACTACAACAGATGAGATTAGAAATTACTTCAAAGACAAAGTCTCCCGTCATAAAATTCCCAGACGTATGATCTTTACGGAATCTTTTCCAATGACAGCCTCTGGAAAAATTCAAAAGTATAGGCTTCGAGAGCAGACGATTCAACTATTAACCCAATAATAGGAAGGAGTGGTTTGTTTGTTTTCAAAAGTTTTGATTGCTAACCGTGGGGAAATTGCCTTGAGAATTATACGTACCTGCCAAAAACTAGGAATCAGTACTGTTGCTGTTTATTCGGAGGCCGATGCAGATTCATTGTTCGTAAGACAAGCGGATGAAGCATATTGTGTAGGCAAGCCACCTGTAAATCAAAGCTATTTACGTGCTGATGAAATAATCAGAATCGCTAAGGCAAGCGGAGCAGAGGCTGTGCATCCTGGTTATGGTTTACTATCGGAAAATGCTGATTTTGCGAAGAAATGCATGGAAGAGGGACTTGTCTTTATTGGTCCTTCACCGGCAGTAATTGGATCGATGGGAAGTAAAATTGAAGCTCGTAAAACGATGAAGGAAGCAGGTGTACCAATCATTGAAGGCATTGATACTTCCTTAAATAATGAAGAAGAAGCAATCGTTGCCGGACGTAAAATTGGTTATCCTCTCATGCTGAAGGCTTCAGCTGGAGGAGGCGGAATTGGAATGCAGCTTGTTCATTCCGAAGAAGAGCTTCTCAAAGCCTTTGCTGGAAATAAAAAAAGGGCCGAATCCTTTTTTGGGGATGGAGCTATGTTTTTAGAAAAGTATATCCAAGAGCCGCATCATATTGAAGTGCAGATCTTAGCAGATACTCACGGGAATGTGATTCCGCTTTGGGAACGGGAATGCTCTATTCAACGCCGTAATCAGAAGGTAGTCGAAGAAGCACCGTCACCTTTTATCAGTGAATATACACGTACACAAATGCTCGATGCAGCCGTCAAGGCAGCCAAACATATTGGATATTCGAATGCAGGTACGATTGAATTTTTAGTAGATAAAGAGCAAAACTTCTACTTTTTAGAAATGAATACGAGATTACAAGTGGAGCACCCCGTTACAGAAGAAATTACGGGTCTCGACCTGGTGGAAGAGCAGTTAAAGGTTGCCGCGGGTGAGCGGCTTTCACTAACACGTGATGAGGTACAGAGAAAGGGTCATGCCATAGAAGTGAGAATTTATGCAGAAGATCCGAAAACTTTCTATCCTTCACCTGGAAAAATTACTGAATTTCAGTTGCCGCAAGGGGAAGGAATTCGAAATGAATGTGCTATTGAAGCTGGTTCACAGGTTACGCCATTCTATGATCCAATGATTGGAAAGTTAATTGTGTGGGGAAAAACACGAAATGAAGCATGTGTCTTAATGAAGGAAGCACTTGAGAATTACAAGGTGGAAGGCATTAAAACAAATATTCCGATGCTGATTCAGACCGTAAGTCATGAGCAATTTTTAACGGGTTATACAACGACAAAATTTGTGGATCAATATTATGTACCACAAATTACGACAACGAAATAAGGGGGAAAAAGGATGGAAGTCGTAGCAAGCATGGCAGGAAATGTGTGGAAAATATTGGTATCTGAAGGAGAAGAGGTTAAAGCAGGTCAGGATGTAGTCATTTTGGAATCAATGAAAATGGAAATTCCAATTGCAGCTGAGGAAGATGGCATTGTAAAAAAAGTTCATATTCAAGAGGGAGACTTTGTGAATGATGCGGATGTTCTTGTGGAGCTGGATTAGGGGGATTACTCTATGAGACTTCCGAAAAAAGTAACAATTAAAGAAGTAGGACCGCGGGACGGATTACAAAATGAAAAACAGTCCATTTCAACAGAAGACAAAATTCAGTGGATTAATACACTTACAAAAACAGGACTTTCCTATATTGAAGTTAGTTCTTTTGTTCATCCGAAATGGATTCCACAGCTCGCGGATGCTGCAACGGTTTTGAATAAGATCGAGCGGAAGCCAGGGGTTACATATGCAGCGCTTGTCCCTAACCTTAGAGGGCTTGACCGAGCATTGGAAACGAATGTGGACGAAGTGAGTGTGTTCATGTCAGCAAGCGAGTCTCACAATCTGAAAAATATTAATAAGTCGATAGACGAGACATACCCGATTCTTGAGCAAGTGGTAAGAGAAGCAAAAGCGGCTGGTAAGACGGTGAGAGGCTATGTATCCACCGTCATCGGCTGTCCTTATGAAGGCCCAGTCGCACCTTCACAGGTAAGGAAGGTAGCTGATCGACTTTTCTCTATCGGAATCGACGAATTATCATTAGGGGACACAATTGGGGTAGGGGTGCCAAATCAAGTAGAACAATTGTTAACGGAGCTATTGCCACATTTTGAAGTAGAAAAGCTTGCGATGCATTTCCATGATACAAGAGGAACGGCACTGGCTAATATTGTGAAGTCACTTGAAATGGGAATTACTACTTTTGATAGTGCCCTTGGTGGACTAGGAGGTTGCCCTTATGCAAAAGGTGCCTCTGGAAATGTCTCAACAGAGGATTTATTGTATATGCTTCATGAAATGGGAATTGAAACCGGGGTTGACGCACAGGCAATAATGAAATCAGCTCAACTCATTGAAAAAATACTAGGTAAAAAGCTTAATAGTCGGCAGATGGATATAGTACGAGCAGAAGAAAAGGAGTATTTAGCATGAATGAAACGGTAAAGAAAAGTGTAAGGCTACAAAAGCCGAATAATGGGATTGCAATCGTGACGCTATCTCGCCCAGATTTTGCAAATGCCTTATCCATACAGCTGCTTTATGATTTGCATGATATTTTAGAAGATATAAAAAATGATTCAAGCGTTCGAGTTGTCATCTTGACAGGTTCAGGGGAAAAAGCCTTTTGTGCAGGGGCCGATTTGAAAGAGCGTAGAGAAATGACAGACAGTGAAGTCAAGAAAACCGTTAGATTGATTGGTTCAATCGTAAACGAGGTGGAAGCACTTCCACAGCCTGTGATTGCTGCTTTGAATGGTGTGGCTTATGGTGGAGGACTTGAGTTAGCATTAGCTTGTGATCTTCGTATTGGAGCGATCGAAGCGAGTGTAGGTTTAACGGAAACCTCTCTAGCTATTATACCTGGTGCTGGCGGAACACAAAGGCTTCCGCGCTTAATAGGATTGGGAAAAGCAAAAGAACTAATTTTCACTGCGAAGCGATTATCCGCAGAGGAAGCGGAAGCAATTGGGCTTCTAGAATATGTAGTTCCTCGTATACAGCTGTTTGATAAGGCGATGGAACTTGCGGCTAATATTGCCAAAAATGCTCCTCTCGCATTAATCCAAGCAAAAACGGCAATTAATAAAGGGTTAGAAGTAGATTTAGCCACTGGGTTGAAGATAGAAGAATTGGCCTATAATGCTTTAATCCCTACCGAAGATAGATTAGAAGGATTAAGAGCTTTTGCAGAAAAACGCACTCCTCAATATAAAGGACAATAGGAGGAAAGAAGATGAACAAAACAGTAGAGTCTAATTACCAAAATAGAAAAAATTCTGTCCTGCAAGGTGGCCAGGAGAAATATCATCAAAAAAATCAGGAACAAGGTAAAATATTCGTTCGCGACCGTTTGCAGTTACTGTTTGATAATGGGCTACAGGCAGAGGATGGCTTGTTTGCAAATGTATTAGCGGGAGATCTCCCGGCTGATGGTGTTGTTACTGGAATTGGAAAAATTCATGGGCGAACAGTTTGTGTCATGGCCAATGACTCCACAGTGAAAGCTGGATCATGGGGGCAAAAGACAGTAGAAAAAATCATCCGTATTCAGGAAACGGCAGAAAAACTGCGCTGTCCATTGCTTTATCTGGTCGATTCTGCTGGTGCCCGGATAACCGATCAATTAGAAATGTTCCCAGGAAGAAGAGGTGCTGGACGAATTTTTTATAATCAAGTTAAATTGTCAGGGAAAGTACCACAAATTTGTCTCTTATTTGGTCCATCTGCAGCTGGGGGTGCCTATATTCCCGCATTTTGTGACGTTGTCGTTATGGTGGATGGAAACGCATCGATGTATTTAGGATCACCGCGTATGGCTGAAATGGTTATTGGTGAAAAAGTGACGCTAGAGCAAATGGGTGGAGCAAAAATGCATTGCTCTGTTTCTGGATGTGGTGATGTGCTTGTAAAAACGGAAGAAGAAGCGATCGCTTATGCTCGTAATTATTTAACTTATTTTCCAAACAATTTTTCAGAAAAACCCATTAAAGCTGAAGCAAAGGCACCTGCTGCTTTTGAAAAGACAATTGAGGAATTGATTCCCAAAAATCAAAATTCCCCATTTGATATGTATCAGTTGATTGAACGCTTGATTGATGAGGGATCTATGTGCGAAGTCAAAAAGTTGTTCGCGGCAGAGCTAATCACATGTTTCGGACGAATCAACGGACAGCCGGTTGGCATTATTGCCAACCAACCGCGTGTAAAAGGTGGTGTGTTGTTCCACGACAGTGCGGATAAAGCAGCAAAGTTTATAAACCTTTGTGATGCCTACCATATTCCGCTATTATTCCTTGCTGATGTACCAGGGTTCATGATTGGAACAAACGTTGAAAAAGCAGGGATCATTCGTCATGGAGCTAAGATGATTTTTGCGATGAGCGAAGCGACTGTTCCTAAAATGACCGTAATTGTTCGAAAAGCCTATGGTGCAGGATTATATGCCATGGCGGGTCCGGCATTTGAGCCTGATTGCTGCATTGCGCTTCCAACAGCTTCAATTGCAGTAATGGGACCTGAAGCAGCAGTAAACGCTGTCTATGCAAATAAAATCGCTGCTCTTCCGGAAGAAGAGCGAGCTACTTTCATTGCCCAAAAACGTGAAGAATATCGAGAAGATATCAATATTTATCGTCTTGCTTCGGAATTAATTATTGACGATATTGTCGAACCAAACCGCCTGCGTGAGGAGCTAGCATCGCGTTTGGAAGTTTATATGTCTAAATATATGGTATTCACTGAACGCAAACATGGAGTGTACCCTGTATAACAAAGAAAAAACTATATAAAATGGAAGGATTAACAAACTAGTAAAATAGTCTATTTCCATATTTAGTTAAATCGTAGTAATATATATATAAGATAGCTTATTATATCTGCAATAAAAATGGAGGGGAAGGGATTATAGAATGTTTATCATCTGGATGATCCTATCCGTTTTAATCTTTTTTATTATTGTTGAAACAGCTATATCCATGTGGCTTAATTCTGAATCTGAGAAGGCTCATAAGAAGATGATGTTGCGATTTAAAACGATTCAAAGTAAATTTACGAAAAAGAAAGCCTCATGATAAAGTGAAACTTCCATCAGTGGGGGGGCTTCATCCCCCACTGATGGTTAGTTGAACCAATCGGACCTTTACGGGCAGTTGATCCCCCAACTTATCTTATCTGGATACTCAGAATCTTGAGGTGGGGGTCTTACTGCCCGTTAAGGCGGGATAAAAAAGGATGCCGTCAAAAGCATCCTTTTTGTATTGTTAATTTACTTGTGTAAAAAGGATAAAAAAGTGTTTGATCATTTTACTTTTCACTTTCAAGTTTTTCAACATTCCACCAGAAATGGTCATCACGAGCTAATAATTCATCTGCTGCTTGTGGTCCAGTGGATCCAGCAGCATAGTTTGGAAAGCTAGATTCTTTTGTGTTTTCCCATACTTCAGAAATCGTATCAACGAATTTCCAAGAGAGGGCCACTTCATCCCAGTGTGTAAAGTTTGTAGCATCACCGCGCATGCTGTCTAAGATTAATTTTTCATAGGCTTCAGGAGTATTGATATGATCTGTCCCTTCACTCGCTACCTTAAGTTTGACTGATTTTGTTTCGCCTGTGGCTCCTGATTTTTTTACATTTAATAGTAAGGTAATACCTTCTTCGGGTTGTATATGAATCACAAGCAGGTTTGGTGTTAGATTTTCTTTTGTTTTATAGTATAAATTCATGGGAATGTCTTTAAATTGAACGACAATTTTCGTGGATTTTACATCCATTCTTTTTCCAGTCCGGATGTAAAAAGGAACACCTGCCCAACGAAAGTTGTTAAACATTAGTTTGCCCGCAACATATGTTTCCGTATTGGAATCAGTGCTTACGTTTGCTTCTTCACGATAACCAGGTAGTATTTCACCATTCACTTTGCCTGCCCCATATTGACCACGTACAAAGTTTGTATGTACTTCTTCTTTTGTCAAAGGTCGAAGGGAGCGGAGGGCTCGAACTTTTTCACTACGAATTTCTTTTGGAGTTAATGCAATCGGTGGCTCCATTGCCAGTAAGGCTACCATTTGCATCAAGTGGTTTTGAACCATGTCGCGTAGTGCACCGCTGTGCTCATAATAACGACCGCGTTCCTCGACTCCTAGAACTTCACTAGATGTTACTTGGATATTTTCAATATAGCGATTATTCCATAGCGGTTCAAATACGGCATTAGAGAAACGAATGACTTCAATATTTTGTACCATTTCTTTTCCAAGATAATGGTCAATTCGGTATATTTCTTCTTCATGGAAAGCAGCACGAATTTGTTCATTTAAAACTTGAGCCGTTTCAAAGCTTGTTCCAAATGGCTTTTCAATAACCAAACGTTTATACCCCTGTGTTTCAGTTAAGCCTTGTGCTTTTACTTGTTCAGCAATAATCCCAAAGAATTCGGGTGCCATGGCTAAGTAAAAGATTCGGTTTCCATCAAGCTTATATTGATGATCTAATTTGTCAGCAATCTGTTTTAATTGAACATATGATTCAGACTTTGTTACATCATGTGAGTGGTAATGAAAATGGGAAATGAAGTCTTCCTCATGATCTTCGGCTCCTCCGAATGTTTGAATAGATTCTTTGACATTTTCTTGGAACTGTTCATCTGTTAGAGGACGTCTAGCTACACCTATAACAGCAAAGTTTTCCATACTCTTTTTTTTGTATAATCGATATATAGAAGGAAATAGCTTTCGTTTCGCTAAGTCTCCTGTAGCTCCAAAAATGATAATTAATGATGTCGGTTTTGTATTTTCTGGCACGGTAAATTCCTCAACTTTCTTATACCAAAGTTTTGATATATAAATCACACGTTCTTAATTTTACGTTTAGCTTTCCCACAAATCAATCGTTTTGTTCATTTATTTAAAAACTGAAGGGATGCAAAGTGTTTGCTGACATAAGTTATGCTATAGTAAAACTAATATGCAATTATTGGAGGTAGGAAAGTGAATTTTGTTTTTTTAGGAACAGGAGCTGGCGTTCCGGCAAAGACGAGAAATGTTACATCCATTGTTCTTCAATTATTAGAGGAACGTGGAACCGTGTGGCTATTCGATTGTGGTGAAGCAACACAACATCAAATTCTAAGAACAGCAGTGAAGCCGCGTAAAATCGAAAAGATTTTTATTACACATTTACATGGTGATCATATTTTTGGCTTACCAGGGCTTCTTGGCAGTCGTTCTTTCCAAGGTGGCACGGAAAAATTAACGATCTATGGACCAAAGGGAATTGCTAACTTTGTGAATACAAGTCTTAAGGTGAGTACAACACATTTATTATATACATTAGAGATTATCGAAATAGAAGAAGGAATAATCTATGAGGATGAGCAATTTACTGTTCAAGCCCTGCCATTAGATCATGGGATTTATTGTGTCGGTTATCGGATTGAGGAAAAGGACCGGCCTGGTACATTACTGGTGGAAAAACTAAAAAATGAAGGGGTAAAACCAGGACCACAGTTTAAAGCGTTAAAAAATGGTGAAACCGTTCAGCTTGAGGATGGGCGTATATTAGATGGAAAAAATTATCTTGGTGAAGCACATAAAGGGCGTATTATTACCATCTTAGGGGATACGAGGGCTTGTAAAAATGCTGTTCAATTAGCAGATCATGCTGATTATCTTGTTCATGAAGCAACCTTTGCTGCAGATGAAGCAGAAATGGCCCATGCTTATTTTCATTCGACAACTGTGCAAGCAGCTGAAACAGCTAAAGCAGCAAATGCGAAACATCTTATCCTAACACATATCAGCTCGCGCTATTCAATAGAAGAAGCTCAACTTCTTCGTGTACAAAGCGAAGCTATTTTTCCGAAGACAATTGTCGCTGAGGACTTATTACATGTAAAAGTACCTTTATATACGGATTAGAAGAAGATAATGGCATATATGAAAGGAGTAAACCTATGACAAATCAAAGTGTATTACATAAAAAAGCAATGGATTTTCTGTTAACGACGAGTCGAACTTTTTATATTCCAATTAGTCATTTGCCTGCGGGGTTAAAAGAGGCTATTGGTTCTGCTTATCTTTGTATGCGGGCAATTGATGAAATTGAAGATGATTCGATTTTACCAGCAGATACGAAAATTTTTCTGTTGCAGTCTATTGCGAAGGTATTAAAGGAAGATGATAGGAAAGAGAAAATTGAGGCACTTTTTGTTCCATATCATCAAGATTTACCTGAGGTGACTCTTCTTTTAGCAGATTGGATTTCTTATTGTCCAGCGAGCGCTTTAAATCGGGTATTAGATTCAACCGCAGAAATGGCTGAGGGTATGGCGAAGTGGGTTGCGAAGAATTGGATAATCGATACAGAGGCTGACTTAGATGATTATACATATTATGTAGCTGGTTTGGTTGGTGTCATGCTGTCCGATATTTGGAAATGGTATGATGGAACCGAGACGAATCGAGAGCTAGCAATTGCTTTTGGGCGGGGATTGCAAACTGTTAACATATTACGAAATCGTGAAGAGGATGCAGAACGAGGGGTTCAGTTTTTTCCTGAAGGCTGGGGTTTTGAAGAAATGCTTGCTCATACAGAAAAAAATTTATCACTAGCAGATGAGTATTGTAAAAGCCTGCAAAACAAGAATATTATTCATTTTTGCAAAATTCCTTTAGAATTAGCGAAAGCGACATTAAAAGCATTGAAAACAGGCAGAGAGAAGATTAACCGAGCGGAAGTAAATGAAATCGTAGAGCGAGTAGAGAATGAATAACATAATAAAAAACTTCTTTGTTGTTCATATCTAGCCATCATTATTCCTCCGTTGATGTCTCTATTCACTATTTATAATAGCTAGATTGCAATAAATTATTGTGACCTATGTCATAAGGCATTATTCAACTCGTGCAGGGAAAAAGATAGAGGATTTGCGTCAAAATCTAATGGAAAATAAGAAGAGCATGTTTTGATTTCCAAAACATGCTCTTCAGTATTTGTATAAAGTAAGATTACATAGCTTCCCTTTTTGCTCTTTCTACTAATACATCTTGAGGTAATTTGCAAAGTTGAATCCATTTTCTAATGGAAGCAATAAGTATGATGATACCAAGAATGAGCATGATGACTGATAGTATGCCGTTAAGTAGGTTAAAGCCTGGATTTGCAGTATTCCAATATACATTTTTAATCATCCAATAGCCTGCCACATTTACGGTAACGAATAGGTACGCAAGTGGTACGAGACAAGTGAGCATATACCAACGTTTGTCAGCAATTTTTAAAACTACGGTCGCTCCAATAATTAGACCGATTGAAGCCATTAATTGATTAGATACGCCGAAAAGTGCCCATACCGAACTGATGTCACCAGAGTACAAGAGATATCCCCAC
>SMEO01000124.1_pt1 | contig 16595 bp, 13 predicted proteins | sample 2456251 | NCBI WGS metagenome assembly SMEO01 (sample SAMN10132594, study PRJNA489261) | soil metagenome | isolation source: day1 control-silt loam soil ammended | place: USA | reverse complement strand
CTCTTCACCCGCTCCAATTTGAATGGGCCTATAGCTCATCTGGTTAGAGCGCACGCCTGATAAGCGTGAGGTCGATGGTTCGAGCCCATTTAGTCCCACCATTCCGCAGTAGCTCAGTGGTAGAGCATTCGGCTGTTAACCGAACGGTCGTAGGTTCGAGTCCTACCTGCGGAGTACGGGGAAGTACTCAAGAGGCTGAAGAGGCGCCCCTGCTAAGGGTGTAGGTCGGGTGACCGGCGCGAGGGTTCAAATCCCTCCTTCTCCGCCAGTTGGCCCCTTGGTCAAGCGGTTAAGACACCGCCCTTTCACGGCGGTAACACGGGTTCGAATCCCGTAGGGGTCATATTTAAAGGTAGCATGCAATATGTATGCTACCTTTATTTTTATACTGTAAAATAATTTTCATAAAATGTTAACAAGGATATTATGAAATTTAATCGAAATATACTTAAGATACATAACTATTCTGAAAGCAGGTGTAATATATATGTTCTCTAACAAAGAAGCATTTAAAGAGGCTTTTCTTAAGAAATTAGAAGTAACTTATGGAAAAAGCTTTGAAGAGACATCTATGCAGGATAAATTTCAAACAATTAGCACCATGGTGAGAGAATATATTAGTGAGAATTGGATTGCAACGAATGAACGATATCGTGCAGCTCAAACTAAACAAGTCTATTATTTTTCGATTGAATTTCTATTGGGTAGATTACTTGGAAACAATTTATTAAATTTAGGCATTACCGATGTTATTATGGATGGGCTCAAAGATTTAGGAATCTTATTGACTGAGATTGAGAATGAAGAACCAGATGCTGGTCTGGGGAATGGGGGATTAGGAAGGCTCGCTGCTTGTTTTCTTGATTCCTTAGCATCGTTAGAACTACCAGGTCACGGCTGCGGTCTTCGTTATAAATATGGGTTATTTGAGCAGAGAATTGTTGATGGCTTTCAGGTTGAACTTCCAGAGCAGTGGCTTCGAAATGACTATGTTTGGGAAGTGAGAAAGCCTGAATTAGCTGTTGAGGTATCTTACTGCGGGAAAGTAGACAAACATCTTGAAGAGGGTAGACTTTCTTTTAGTCATATAGATGCTGAGAAGGTAATGGCAGTTCCCTACGATATACCAGTCCCAGGATACAGAAATGATACGGTGAATAGTTTACGTTTATGGAAGGCAGAGCCCTCGCCATTTACTTATCATAAGGATTTTCTAAAGTATAAGAGAGAAACAGAGGCAATTACAGAATCTCTATATCCAGATGATACGCATGATGAGGGAAAAATCCTGAGATTAAAGCAACAATATTTTTTAGTTTCGTCAAGTCTTCAGTCAATTTTGAGATCTTTTAAGACGAAATTTCCAATTCATGAACTTCCTGAACGTATTGCGATTCATATTAATGATACACATCCTGTTTTAGCGATTCCTGAATTAATGCGAATTCTGATAGATGTAGAAAAGTTTTCGTGGGAGGATGCTTGGGACATAACGACGAAAACGATCTCTTATACAAATCATACAACGTTATCTGAAGCGTTGGAAAAGTGGCCTGTTCAACTTTTTGAGCCATTGTTACCGAGAATTTATATGATTGTATATGAAATTAATGAACGTTTTTGTCAGCAACTTTGGAACAAATATCCTGGTGAGTGGAAGAAAATTGAGGAAATGGCTATTATTTCACATGGATATATTAAGATGGCCCATCTCGCTCTAGTGGGGAGCTATAGTGTTAATGGTGTGGCTGCCCTTCATACGGATATTTTGAAAACCCGTGTGATGAAGCCATTTTATGATATTTATCCAGAAAAATTTAATAATAAAACAAATGGTATAACTCATCGTAGATGGTTGATAAAGGCGAATCCTGAACTGACTCACTTAATTACAAGTGGTATTGGTGAGGAATGGATAAAGCAGCCTATATTATTAGAGGGATTGGAAGAGTTTAAAAATGATTCATCTTTTTTATCTGAACTAAAAAAGGTGAAGCAGTTAAATAAACAAAGATTAGTCAGTTATATTTTCAAACAAACAGGTATTGTCGTGAATGAACAATCCATATTTGATGTACAGGTTAAGCGACTTCATGCTTACAAACGGCAGTTATTGAATGTTTTGCATATCCTTCATTTATATAACCGAATCAAGGAAGATTCAAATTTCCGTCCATTTCCACGGACATTTATATTTGGGGCAAAAGCTGCACCAAGTTATCGGTATGCGAAGAGTGTTATTAAGCTGATTAATTCAGTAGCTGATAAAGTAAATCATGATCCATTAGTTAACGAGTATATTAAGGTCATTTTCTTAGAAAATTATCGTGTTACTTTAGCAGAGAAGATTTTTCCTGCTTCTGATATTAGTGAGCAAATTTCAACAGCTAGTAAAGAAGCATCAGGTACAGGTAATATGAAATTTATGATGAATGGTGCCGTTACGCTTGGGACTCTAGATGGAGCAAATGTTGAAATTCTAGAACATGTTGGGGAAGAAAATATGTTTATCTTTGGTTTAAAGGCTGAAGATGTGCTGAATTTTTATCAAAATGGAGGATATCATTCAAGAGAATATTATCATTACGATCAACGCATTCATCAAGTGGTTGATCAGCTCGTAAATGGGTTTTTTCAGGGATTCTCTGATGAATTTCGAGGAATTTATGATTCATTGATTATGGAAAATGATCAGTATTTTACGCTGAAGGATTTCGGATCGTATGTAGATACTCATGGTAAAATTGTAGAAGCCTATGAAAATGAATCTGAATGGTCAAAGAAAAGTCTAATTAATATCGCTAATTCTGGTTATTTCTCAAGTGATCGAACGATTCAAGAATATGCAGATGATATTTGGAATATTCATAGCGTCTCAAAAAGGACAAAAGAATAAAATAAAAGAACAGCCGCAATTGCATATTGCGGCTGTTCTTATAAAGATAAGTATCACATGAATAATGCGCACTCTTGTCAAGTTTAACATGACGGATTTGTTGTCAGATTAAATAACTAATAAATAAACCAATCGCCATTAACAGTCCAAAGAAGGTGTTCGTTTGGGCTGTATGCTTCATGGCAGGCATCATTGTAAGGGGTTCGGTTTTGCCAATAAAGCCTGTTGTCGCTTTAATCGCTTTTGGTAGACTTAAGAATGCCAATAAAATCCAAGCACTAACAAACCCAGCTATCACTAATCCAACGAGCCATAGGTAGGAAAATGCAAACATTATACCCATCAGGTATATCGCATGTTTGGGACCAAGTACTATAGGGAGTGTTTTTCGACCATTTGCTTTATCGCCATCATGATCACGAAGATTGTTAGAAAGATTGATTAAGCCAACTAATACTCCGCTAGGTACAGATATTAAAATCGCTAAGGTAGATACATAATCAGTTTGGATAAAAAAGGCGATTAAAATGATAAAGCAGCCCATGAATAGACCTGAAAAAAGTTCACCAAAGGGTGTGGAAGAAATCGGTAGCGGGCCACCCGTGTATAAGTAGCCAACGAGCATGCAGCAAAGTCCGATTACAGCAAGCCACCAAGAAGATTCCGCACAAATGTAGAAGCCAAGTAAAATTGAAATTCCATACATGATGAGTGCGAGTATCATAATTAGCTTCGGTGTCATACCATGGCGGACAATTCCCCCACCAATTCCGATTGACTCTTCCGTATCTAATCCTCGTTTAAAATCGTAGTATTCATTAAATAAATTCGTAGCTGCTTGAATGAGAATACTTGCTAGCATCATTGCAGCAAATAATAGCCAATTCACTTGATCTTCTAGGAGAGCAATAATGGTTCCTAGTAATACAGGGACAAAGGCTGCTGTTAAGGTATGAGGGCGAATAAGCTCCCACCAAATTTTCCAACTGCGTTTAGGCATGTGCTCCGCAGCGTTTTTTGTTGAATCAATATGCATCGTACTTCTCCTCTAATTATATATAGTTAATTTGATGTTTAGAAAAACGCGACTGAAGATTCCCATTAATGAAAGTTGATTTTTTCTTATTTCTAAATATTATACAATAGGTAAACTCCTTTAAGTATAACAAAGTCTAACCAGTAAAGTGTAGAAAATGCATGAGAAAGTGTCAATGTTTTATGTAAGGAGCAACTAAAATTTGGTGCACTTCGAGAGTAATTTATAATAAGGAAATAAGTTGTCTGAAAATAATATGAGAAGTGGTGTTTAATTGACAGTGAGTTAACTAAAGATGTATCTTTAAATAGGTTTATTTTGTATTTTAAATGTTTTTAGTGGGGGGATTTTTTTGGCTATCTCAGAGGAAACTCAGCAGCTTCAGGGACTGACTTCAGCTATACAGAAAGCGAAAGATTTAAATGAACCAGTCTTATTTAGCCATGTGAAGAAAATAGAGTTCAAGAGCCCCCTTTCATTTTATCAAGCTGGAAGAGTTCGATATGCAGGAGAACGCTTTTATTGGCAAGATCCAGCAAAGAAAATTACAATTACAGGTTTAGGCCATGTGAAAAATCTCCAAGTGACAGCAAATGCTGATCGTTATAAACAAGTGGAGCAAAATTGGATTAACTTTCAGAGGACTGCTGTGAAAACAGGAGTAAAGGATGTAAATGGAACTGGTCCTTTATTGTTTGGAGGATTTTCATTTGATTGTGAACAGAATAATACAATCCTTTGGAATCAATTTGGAGACAATTTATTTTATATCCCTGCTTTTATGCTATCAATAGTAGAAGGGGAAGCCTATTTAACAAAGAATGTTCTTTGCACACCTGAGAATCAAGAGCCATTCTCTATTAACATGATAAATGATTGGGAAGAATGTTTATTTGAAAGCTTGGAAGAAATGGAGTTTTTTGATAATCCTTTAGTGGAACAAAGAGAGATTCTTCCAACTGAATGGAAACAAACGGTAGCGAATGCCGTACTAGAGATGAAAAATAGTGACTTAGATAAAATTGTATTAGCACGAGAATTAAGGGTTGTTTTTAAAAATCGAATTGTTTCAGAGCATGTGCTGCAGAACTTAATGAAGGAACAGCCAACAAGCTACATCTTTAGTTTTGAAGCAGGTGGAGATTGCTTTATCGGCGCCACACCAGAACAATTAATTAAGAAAAAAGGAAATGAAGTATTTTCAGTTTGTCTAGCTGGTTCAATTGCAAGGGGAAAGACAAGCGTTGAGGATGTTAAACTTGGTGATGAATTATTGCATGATCCAAAAAACTTAATGGAGCATCAATATGTAGTGTCGATGATTACGGACGCTCTAAAGACGGTATGTAATAAAGTTATGGTGCCAAAAGATCCTCAGTTAATGAAAATTCGTCATATCCAACACTTATTCACACCTGTTAAAGGTGTTTGTGAAAATGAAGTTACAATTTTTGACTTTGTGGAAAAATTGCATCCAACGCCAGCAATGGGTGGATTACCAAAGGAAAAAGCTGTTGTTCGAATTCGAGAAATTGAAGGATTAGAGCGTGGTTTGTATGCAGGACCGATAGGCTGGGTAGATTCTTATGGAAATGGAGAGTTTGCTGTAGGTATTCGTTCGGCGCTACTACAAGGAAATGAAGCTTCATTGTTTGCTGGATGTGGTATTTTGGAGGATTCACAACCAGAAAGCGAATACCAAGAAACCGCGATTAAATTTAACCCGATGTTAAGTGCTTTAGGAGGAAATCTTCATGAATAATCAAGAAGCATTAACGGCTTATTTGGCTTCATTTGTCGACGAACTGGCTCAAAATAAAGTAAGACATGCTGTCGTGAGTCCAGGTTCTCGTTCGACACCGATTTCGTTATTACTTGCAGAACATCCAAATATTGAGGTTCATATTAATGTGGATGAGCGTTCAGCAGCCTTTTTTGCATTGGGATTGGCAAAAGCGTTACGGGAACCAGTTGCCATTGTGTGTACGTCCGGTACAGCGGCAGCAAACTTTTATCCAGCCATTGTTGAGGCCTACTATGCACGGGTACCCTTGATTGTTTTGACAGCAGATCGTCCGCACGAATTGCGTCATGTGGGCGCTCCGCAAGCCATTGATCAAATTGATTTATATGGAAAGCATGTAAAGTGGTCAGTAGAAATGGCATTACCGGAGAATTCAGTAGTAATGACGAATTATGTCCGAACCATTGGTGCGAGAGCGGTATCCTTAGCTGCCAATCAACCAGCAGGACCGATTCATTTGAACTTTCCAATTCGTGAGCCGCTTTTACCTCTTATGGATCAAGCTAAGGAATATCGCAATAAACAATTATTGCCAAAAGTAGAGATAGAAAAGGGAATTCGTACGCTTTCACAATCTCAGTTTGAAGCGCTTGCAAAAACGTTGACTAGAGCGAAACGTGGCATTATTGTCGTGGGAGAATTACAGGATGCAAGGGTTCGCGAAGGGATTGTCGCGCTTGCTGAGAAGTTAGCGTTTCCCATTTTAGCAGATCCATTATCACTACTCCGAAGTGGTGACCATTCACAGACTCAAATCATCGAAGCATACGATACATTTTTACGCGACGATACAGCCAAGGAAGTTCTTAGTCCAGATGTAGTCTTGCGATTTGGGGCTATGCCGGTTTCTAAATCACTATTACTTTTCTTGAAAAAACATCGTCAAGCGAAGCATCTAATCGTCGATGCAGGTGCAGGCTGGCGCGAACCTGCAGGACTAGCTACAAATATGATTTATTGTGAGGAAAATGCTTTTTGTTATGGAGTGATTGAGCAGATTAATCAGGGAGAAAATACATCATGGTTTCAGCTTTGGAAGGAAGTAAATGAAGCAACAAAACGGAGCTTAGCTTCCATTCATGATGAAGTGGAACTAAGTGAAGGCAAGCTATTTTTACTGTTAAATGAGCTTATGCCTATGAATTCAACAATATTTGTTGGAAATAGCATGCCAATCCGTGATTTAGACACATTTTTCTTTACTAATGAAAAAAATATTACAGCACTAGCGAATCGTGGAGCTAATGGGATTGACGGAGTCGTTTCAACGGCAATCGGTGTAAGTACAGTCTCAGAAAATACTGTGCTAGCGATTGGTGATTTAAGCTTTTTCCACGATATGAATGGGCTTTTAGCAGCGAAATTACAAAAGCAAAATATCACTATTTTGTTGATTAATAATGATGGTGGAGGCATTTTCTCCTTTCTCCCACAAGCGAGTGAAAAAGAATATTTTGAGTTGCTTTTTGGAACGCCACATGGGTTAGAGTTTACTCATGCGGCAGAGCTTTATGGGGCTAAATACAAAAAAGTATCAACATGGGATGAATTTCAACAAGTATTTACACAGTCCTTTTCTACACAAGGATTAAAAATCATCGAAGTCCAAACAGAAAGAGAATCTAATCTAGTTAAACATCGAGAATTGTGGAAATTTGTTTCCCAGGAAATAAAGGATGTCATTTCGTGAAATTTGATTGTCGAGAAGTAGCGTATCATGTAAAAATCGTTGGTTTTGGTGAACCATTACTTTTATTACATGGATTTACGGGTAATGTAGATACGTGGAAGTTTCTCTTTCCATTGTATTGTAATCAATATCAACTGATTATGGTGGATATCATTGGCCATGGAAAAACAGAAGCTTTAGTCGATGTCGAGCGTTATCGAATGGAGCAGATAGCTCGGGATTTAAAGGAGATTCTTGAAAAATTATCTATTTCTAAAGCGCATGTGTTAGGGTATTCGATGGGTGGGCGGCTTGCCTTAACTTTCGCAAACCTATATCCACAGTGTGTACGTAGTTTAATATTAGAGAGCGCATCGCCTGGTCTTGAAACAGAAGACGAGCGTTCAGAGCGAAGGAAGCAGGATCAACGATTAGCGGAGTGTATTATGTCAGGTGGAATGGAAGCCTTTGTGGAGAGCTGGGAAAATATCCCCCTATTTGAGAGTCAAAAAAGACTTCCACTTGAGCAGCAGTTGAACATTCATAATCAACGTCTCACTAATTCGCCATTGGGACTAGCTAATAGCCTACTAGGAATGGGGACAGGTAGTCAGCCATCATGGTGGGAGGAGCTTGAAAATATGAAAATGCCTGTATTGCTGATCACAGGTGAGCTAGATTTGAAGTTCTGTAAAATCGCAGAACGAATGCATCAGCGATTAAGAAATTGCGAGTGGAAAATAATAAATGATGTTGGACATGCAATTCATGTGGAAGATAGAGATAAATTTGGTAAAATAGTAATTGAGTTTTTAATAAAGCATAGGGAGGAAAGAAAATGACTGTTCAATGGGAAACAATTCGTGAATACGATGAAATTTTATTCACAAGATACAATGGCATTGCGAAAGTTTCAATTAATCGACCGCATGTACATAATGCTTTTACACCTAAAACGGTTGCCGAAATGATTGATGCATTTGCTAGAGCAAGAGATGATTCTAGTATTGGTGTAATTATTTTAACAGGTGAAGGTGGTAAAGCGTTCTGTTCAGGCGGTGATCAAAAAGTTCGCGGACATGGTGGCTATGTGGGAGAGGATCAAATTCCTCGCTTAAATGTATTGGATCTTCAACGTTTAATTCGTACCATTCCAAAGCCAGTAGTGGCAATGGTTGCAGGTTATGCAATTGGTGGTGGTCATGTGCTGCATGTTGTATGTGACTTAACAATTGCTGCAGATAATGCAGTATTTGGACAAACTGGACCAAAAGTAGGTAGCTTTGATGCTGGTTATGGTTCTGGATATTTAGCACGTATTGTTGGACACAAGAAAGCACGAGAAATTTGGTATTTATGCCGCCAGTACAATGCCCAACAAGCATTGGATATGGGATTGGTAAACACTGTCGTTCCTTTAGAGCAATTAGAAGCAGAAACGATTCAATGGTGTGAAGAAATGCTAGAGAAAAGTCCAACTGCCCTGCGCTTCTTAAAAGCGGCTATGAATGCAGATACAGACGGACTTGCTGGTCTTCAACAAATGGCTGGAGATGCAACTCTTTTATACTATACAACAGACGAAGCGAAAGAAGGCCGCGATGCTTTCAAAGAAAAACGAGATCCAGATTTCGGACAATTCCCTCGTTTTCCTTGATTCGAATGCATGTTTTAGAAAACAGCTTGGCGGTTTCCGTCGAGCTGTTTTTGTTAGAATAAGAAATAGAAGTATCTAGATCACACACTAATTAACCTAATAGGGTGGCATGAGCAAAGCTAGTATAGCTCATGTCTCTTTCCTTAGAGGAGTTTTATTATATGGCAGAGGATATTTTACCGAACTGGCTGAAGCAGCGTGCAGAGTTAACGCCAAATCGGCCAGCAATTGAATTCAATGGAGTTACATATAGTTTTGCAAATCTTGATTGCATGGTAGAACAGATGGCTAGTAAACTTGCAGCTAAAGGGATACAAGCAGGTGATATGAGTGCAATATTACTTCGAAGTCATATTGACAGTGTAGTATGTATCCATGCTTTGTTTTATTTAGGGGCTAAAATCGTCATGCTTAATAGTAAGCTAACCGCTCCTGAGTTAGCATGGCAATTACAAGATAGCCAAGCGAAATATCTATTATCAGAAACTTGTTTTTTAGAAAAAATAACGAAAATTACTCAGGAAGCTTTTGAAACAAATGTCTATTTAAAAGAAGATTTAACAGAAGTTAAATCTGTAGATGTGGTACGCGATTTTAATTTAGACGATGTGGCAACAATTATGTACACATCTGGTACGACAGGTAAACCAAAGGGTGTATTGCAAACTTTCGGTAATCATTGGTGGAGTGCAATGGGCTCAGTATTAAATTTAGGTTTAACGGAGAATGATTGCTGGTATTGTGCAGTGCCGATTTTTCATATTAGTGGATTGTCCATCTTAATGCGCAATGTCATATATGGCATGAAAGTCGTGTTAGTGGAAAAATTTGATGAGGTCGAAGCGAATCGAAATATCATCGAAAATGGTGTGACGATTATGTCCGTTGTAACGGCGATGCTGAATCGCATGCTCAATGTACTTGGAGATAACAGCTACCCTGCTCATTTTCGTTGTTTTCTTCTTGGTGGTGGTCCTGCCCCAATCCATATGCTAGAGCATTGTAAGGAAAATGGAATACCTGTGTTTCAATCGTATGGGATGACCGAAACATCATCACAAATTGTAACACTTGCTCCTGAATATAGCTTGGAGAAGATTGGTTCAGCTGGAAAGGCCTTATTTCCATCGCAGCTTAGAATTGAAGTAAATGGTAAACAAGCAGAAGCCAATGAAGCGGGTGAAATTGTCGTTTTTGGACCGAACGTGACAAAGGGATATTGGAATCGTCATGATGCGACCAAAGAGGCGATTCAAGCGGGATGGCTACATACAGGTGATATCGGATATTTGGATGAAGATGGTTTCCTCTATGTGCTGGATCGTCGTTCAGATTTAATCATTTCAGGTGGTGAAAATGTGTATCCAGCTGAGATTGAATCAGTGTTAAGTTCCCATCCAGCTGTATTTGAGGCGGGTGTTAGAGGGATTGAAGATGAGAAATGGGGTAAAGTACCAATTGCTTTTGTCGTTCTAACAGAAGAGGTAACAGAACAGCAACTATTAGCTTACTGTTGCAATCATTTAGCCTCTTATAAAATTCCACGTGAGATTGTTTTTTGTAAGGAATTGCCGCGAAATGGCGCAAATAAGCTATTGCGTAGGGAATTAAAGAAGGAGAGTTGACTGACATGTATCTAAGCTCGGTAACGTTACGTGTGATTTCTATGCCATTAAAGAGCCCCTTTCAAACTCATTTAGAAACAGTACGTGAACGAGAAGTAATAGTCGTAGAGGTTAGAGATTTGGAAGGGACCATTGGCTATGGGGAAGCGGTGCCTTTTTCAAGTCCATGGTATACAGAAGAAACGATTAAAACGGTATTCCATATGTTAGAGGATTTTTTGATTCCACTAACGTTGAAAAAAGAGTGGCATCATCCGTCTGAGCTATCACAGTTATGGAGTGGCATTAGACGAAATCAGATGGCGAAATCTGCATTAGAGCAAGCAATTTGGGATCTATACGCAAAGCAACAAGGCGTATATCTAGGTACACTTATGGGAGGAGAGCGAACGGAGGTAGCTGCTGGCGTTGTCATTGCAACATCTAGCGTGAATGAGGCGTTGAACCAGATTGAGATGTATGCCAAAGAGGGGTATCAACGTTATAAAGTAAAAATAAACCGGACGAATGATATTCAACTTTTGTCAGAAATTAGAAAGGTCTATCCAGATTTGCCATTAATGATTGATGCAAATTCGGCTTATACATTAGATGACGTGGAACATTTGCAACGATTTGATCAGTTTAAGCTATTAATGATCGAACAGCCGCTAAGGTTTGATGACATTGTTGAACATTCATATTTACAAAAAGAGCTTCAGACACCAATTTGCTTAGATGAAAGTATATGTTCATTTCATGATGCAAAAAGTGCTTTGCTATTGGAAAGTGGCCGTATTTTAAATATTAAAATGGCGCGTGTTGGAGGATGGACGGAAGCTGTCAGGATTCATGATTTATGCGTGAAAGCGAATATCCCTCTTTGGTGCGGTGGTATGATTGAATTTGGAATTTCGCGGGCTCATAATGTTGCTTTAGCTTCGTTAAAGGGCTTTACAATTCCTGGTGACCTTTCATCTTCATCAAAGTATTGGGAACAAGATATTATCGAGCCAGAAATACAGGTCGTAAATGGGATGATTCCGGTACCGAAGACCGCTGGAATCGGATTTGCAGTGAAGGAAAAATATCTACATACCCTCACACAATATGAGAAAATCTATCGCAATTGAGTATGTTTAATCGCTGTCGCTAAACGGGAACCTTCCGCTTTTCTTATTGTCTAGCTCCACCGGCTAGCTCACTGTGAAAAAGATAAAAGCCTTCGAAAGGCAAAAAGCGTATCCGCGTCTTTTCCTATTTTCTTCGCGAGCTGACCAAGCCGGTTCTGCTTTTCGTTTCAAATTGGGTTTTTTGCCAGTTTTCTATCAATCAGTTTATTTTGTATAATATAGATAGCTCAGCATGAATGAAAAGCAGGGAGAGGGATCAATGAATAAGCAGTTTCTCATTGCAGAAATTTTACTCAAAAGAGGATTGCCTGATTTTGTTGTAAAAGAGATTACCGCCGTTGCCGAACAAGATTTGTTGTATTTGAAAAAGAAAATGGGGATTGCCTGAATTCATGACAAAAATATAGCTGATGAAGAGGGAATTCGCTCATTTCATCAGCTTTGGTTGTGTGTTAATTTACTAAACGATATTTATTAACGGGACGGCCAATACTGCCGTACTGAACCTCGAGTCTTAGAAATTCTTCCTCATTCAAAAAGTCTAAGTAGCGTCTCGCTGTAACACGTGCAATACCCATACCATCAGCAACCTCCTCAGCTGATTGAGGAGCTTTTTGCTGGCTCATAAAATGCATGACTTGTTCTAAAGTGCTGATGTTTAAACCCTTTGGAATCTCTTCTTTGTGAAAAATTTTAAGTGGAACATTAGTGTCAGTTGATTTGTTTGAAAATATGACCCGATCTAATTGAGATTGTGATATATGTTCGTCTGGTTGTACCTTTATTCGAAATGCATAATACTGTTCAAGAGTGTGTTTTAAACGGTCAAATTTAAATGGTTTAATTAAATAATCAAAAGCCCCATTTTGCATCATTTTTCGTATGGTTTTTTGATCATTGGCTGCAGAAATAACGATGACATCTACATCCATTTGTTCTTTTCTAATCTCATATATGGTATCTATCCCGTTTAATGAAGGCATAAAGATGTCTAGTACCACTAGGTCAGGATGAAGAATGTTTATTTTTTCTAGTCCTTCTACACCAGTTGAGGCTGTATCAATTACCTTAAATTGAGGTAGACGCTCAATAAACTGTTTGTTTACTTCTTGAACCATTGGATCATCTTCAATTAATAGTACATGGATGATGCCGTTTTTCATGTTAATCCCCCTTGTCGCCATCCATAGGAAATGAAAGAATAAAGCTAGTTCCTTCATTTGGTGCGGATTGTACACTTATTTCTCCTCTTGATTTATTAATAATTTGAGCAATTAAATAAAGCCCAATTCCCGAGCCTTCTGCTCCTTTTGTTGTAAAGCCTCGTTGATAAATTTGATGCTGAATAGAAACTGGTATACCACTTCCGTTATCTTCAACCACAATCGTACAAGTTATATCATCTTGTTCAATAGACAAATATACTTGTTTCTTGTCTTCTTCAGAATGTTTGAATGCTGCAAAAGCATTTTCAATTAAGTTTCCGATAATTAATACGAAATCGTGGTGATCCATGTCGCGTGGAAAACGCTCAAGCTTCATGTTTGGATCAAAAATCAAATCGATTCCGCGCTCGCGGCCAATGGAAACTTTACTCAAAAGTAAACCAACTAAATTATCATCATGAATATGTTGTGTTAAAAATCTAGTTAATTCAGTTTGTTCTTCAGTAATTTGAAAAACATATAACAATGCTTCATCCAAGTTTCCCAACTGAATTAAGCCAGCAATGGTATGCAATTTATTCATATGTTCATGATTTTGTGCTCGTAGTGCTTCTACAAAAGCCTTAACACTTGTTAATTCCTCAGCTAGTCTTGTAACATCGGTTCGGTCTTGGAAAATAGCAACAGCACCTATTGTTTTCTCACCAATGGTAATTCGCACTCGGTTACTTAAAATATTCTTTTGTTGGACCGAAATTTCTTGGTTATAGATAGGGGCATCTTGAGTTAAGATTTCGGGCAAGAAGGTATCATCAATAATATCCCGAATATCTTTACCGATTACATCTCCAGAAATATTAAGCATTTGCTTAGCTCTTTCATTGAAAATGGTAATGACTTTATTATTGTCAATTGCGATAACCCCTTCATGCATCGCATTAAAGGCAGCCGTGCGTTCTTTTAACATTCTTGATATTTCATGTGGCTCCAGCTCAAAGGTTTCTTTTTTTATATGCTTGGCCATCATCCATGAACCACAAACTCCGAATAGAAGCGTGAGCAGCAAGATATATTGAATTTCGGTTTTAAAACTCGCTAAAGTTTCTGTCAAAGTCGGTAGAATATTACCAACGAGTACGACACCGATTTGTTCATTTTTATTATTCAAAATGGGCACAAATGCACGAACAACTGTCCCAAGCTCTCCCTTGGCCTTCGACGTATATTCATGTTCCGCAAAGGCGGCGCTTTCATCTGAGCTTTTTGAGAACGTCCCAAGCTGACTATATACAGGATGAGAATAGCGGATATGTTTCTTATTTAGAACTACGATATAATCTGCATCATGAATAATCCGTAATCTTTCAATAATTGGGTTCAATTGTTCCCACCCCTTTGGTTCGAGAACTAACTCCTGTACTTTAGCGGATTGGGCAACGGAATGAGCCGTCACTAGAGACTGTTTGGCTAACTGTTTTTCGGCAGACGACCAACTATTACCAATCAGAAAAATACCGCCAATTATAATAGAAAATGCAACAATACCAAATGATAGCAGCGTGATTTTTAATTGTATGGGCATATGAAAGGATTTTTCCATCTTGTACGATTCCTCCATGACTTCTATTTAATAGTACCAAAGTCTAGACAGAATATCTTTACTTTTGTTTATACCTCGATCCAGGACAAATCATATTTTGAATTATGATAAAATAGGAATTAAGTCATTTGGTAACGCTTTATCATGGAATTCGGTTAGGGGATGTCATTATTGCGGACGTTTTGGGGATATTTATTATTAGTTGGTATAGGGTTAGTCATTGCCGTTTTTCTTGCTTTTCGTTCTTTTTTTCCTAATGAAAAGGTTGTAGAGGATTATGAGCAAATTGGCATGAAAAATCAAATTGTGATTAAGTTTAGCCATGTAGTAGCAGAGAATACACCGAAGGGATTAGCAGCTGTACATTTTGCTAAACTTGTTGATGAATATACGAATCATCGTGTGAAGGTGGAAGTTTTTCCGAATCAGTCATTATATAGTGATCAAGAGGAAATTCAGGCACTGTTAGATAATAAAGTTCAAATGATTGCTCCAGCTACTTCTAAGCTTACGGAGATGGATCAAAAATGGCTGTTGCTTGATTTACCTTATGTTTTTCCAAACCGCAGTGCACTTAAAGAGACATTATATGGTGAAGTTGGTACGGAGCTACTACATGATTTAGAAAAACACGATATTAAAGGAGTTGCGTTGTGGCCGAATCATTTTAAGCAAGTGACGAGTAACACACCTATTCGTACTCCAACTGATTTTGAGGGTAAAACGTTTCGGATTATGCCGAGTAAGGTGCTAAAGGAACAATTTGAGCATTTTGGAGCATCCGTATCGATGCTTGAATTTAATGAAACATTTCAAAATTTAGAGAAAAATAATACAGATAGCCAGGAGAATACGATTTCTAATATTTATTCAAAAAAATTATACGAACTGCAAAAATATTTAACGGTCAGTGATCATGGATTTTTAGGATATGGCGTTTTAATGAATGAAGAGTTTTGGAATGAGTTACCTCCGGATATTCAAGCCGACATTGAAAGAGCGATGCAAGAAACGACAGAGTGGCTCTGGGGAAAAACTGATGAAATGAATCATCAATTGCTTGCTGAAATCGAACAGAAATCCTCTATTTCAATTTATACCTTATCACCAGTAGAGAAGAAACAATGGATGAAAGAAATGACTGCTATTTACCCTCAATTTGAGCATGTAATAGGTTCGGAACTGATGAACAAAACGCTAGCTATTCGTAAAAAATATATAAAGTAAAAAAATGACCTGCTTAGAGGGAGCAGGTCATTTTTGGTGGGGGAATGTATAACGGGGTGGGTTGTTATAATCCTTGAGCAGGTTTAAATGTTCTACATCCTGTTTCATGGCTAGTATGCGCACGTTCTTCTGTATAGCTAACTACACTAATAATATCAGCGGCACATCGATCGCCATGTTTCCAAAATGTACAACTGTCAACTGAACATTTAACATCTTGAGCCATGCCAACCACTCCTTTTTGTTAATCAATCTTGCCTTAATAGTTTGCTCAGCTCGATTGCAAGCATGCGATGTGAAAATTGGTAATCGCAGTTATTTATCCCGCCTTAACGGGCAGTAAGGCTCCCACCCCAAGATTCTGAGTATCCAAAGAAGATAGGTGGGGGATCAACTGCCCGTAAAGGTCCGATATAATGAACACAGACTAAGAATGCCACATTGTGTGGCAACGTCTGTGTGACTCACATCCTGTGAGCCTCAACTAACCATCAGTGGGGGATGAAGAAAACCCCCACTGATGGAAGTTTCACTTTATTGACTGTGGTAGAGAATTGGGTTGATAAAACGATTTTTGGCCCATTCAGTGAATGAGCCAAAAATTTACAGAATAACAACAACTATTTATTTAAAGCTGTTTGTAGCGTTTGGATATTTTGATTCATTAAGCTCTCATAGTTTGAGCCAGCTTTAAGATCAGCATTTGTTAACACGGATAAATTATGAAGCGTAAGTGCTTTTGCACCGATTTCATTTTGAATAATTTCGGTTAATTTAGAGCTAACATTTTGTTCAAATACAAC
>SMEO01000121.1_pt1 | contig 16726 bp, 17 predicted proteins | sample 2456251 | NCBI WGS metagenome assembly SMEO01 (sample SAMN10132594, study PRJNA489261) | soil metagenome | isolation source: day1 control-silt loam soil ammended | place: USA | reverse complement strand
ATGAAAAAGATAAAAGTCCTCGAAAGGCAAAAAGCGCCTTCCGGGTCTTTTCCTATTTTCTACGCGAGCTGACCGAGCCGGTTCCGCTTTTCTATCAAGCATAAGAGTGTAACCCTGCTAGAATCAAATTGACTGCAATTAAGTTAAATATGATAATACCAAAGCCAATAACGGCTAACCAGGCAGATTTTTCGCCTTGCCAGCCACGTGACAATCGCAAGTGAAGAAATGCTGCATAAAACAACCAAGTGATTAATGCCCACACTTCCTTTGGATCCCATCCCCAAAAGCGAGTCCATGCAATTTGAGCCCAAATCATCGCAAAAATTAATGCACCCAATGTAAAGATGGGGAAACCAATTAAAACAGAGCGATAACTAATTTCATCAATTAATTCTAAGTTAACATTTTTTACGATTGGTTGCAAAACAGCCGCAATCCTTCTTCGAATAATAAGTCTAAGTATACCATATAAAACGATTCCTGCACCTAACGACCAGATAACTGTATTTAGCTTCTTAGCATTTACAAGTGCTGGAACTTCAATAAATGGTTCCATTTGGCCCTTATCGGTTAATTCCCATTCATGTGGTCCTACGAGTGCTGGAATATGATATTCCATTTCAGAAGGCGCTCCTTTTTTATCGACCCAGGTAAAGCTTTCTTTATACGATCCAAAAGCAAATGTAGAACTCACCGCAACAAAGCCTATTGTACAAACTAAGACAAACATAATAAACTCTAACCAAAAAGTTCTCTTACTTGAATGTGATTGATCCACACATTTGACCAAGTAAATAATAGATGCTACAAAACTAATAGCAAGAACTGCCTGTCCTAAAGCAGCTGTTGTTACATGAATATGGAGCCAATCGCTTTGTAACGCTGGGATAAGCGGGGATATATCCCTTGGAAACATACTAGCATATGCAATAATGATAATGGCAATTGGTAAGGCAAACAACCCCAATGCTGGCGTTTTATAAATAAAGTAAATTAAGATAAAAGCTCCTACTAACATCATTCCAAAGAACGTCGTAAATTCAAATAAATTACTAACAGGTGCGTGTCCAGCTGCAATCCATCTTGTAATGAAGTAGCCTATTTGAGTCACAAACCCAATGATTGTAATAACAATCCCATATGTAGCCCATTTACTTTGCTTTTTTTCTTCTCCTACTTTTTTTACTTTGATAGATCCTCCAAATAGAATCGTCGCGATTAAATATAAAAAGAATGCGGTATATAAGAGATTACCACTCCACTCAGCCATTTATTGCTTCCCCCTTATCAATGTCCCGTTCAAGTTGATCTGTTGGTTCACTAAGAGGCGTCGCTTCAACTATTACAGATATATCACGCTTTAGACCATACCAATTCTTATTGGTATGAGCTGCTAACATCACTTCATTATCTTTTCTCTTTATCCAGATTCGACGATGATTCCAATAGGATCCTTGAATAACTCCAATCATAAAAATGATTCCACCGAATATCAATATCCCTAATGTTAAGTCTTTACGAACCGTTAAAGCCGTTGCATTTCTTGTTTCAATTCCAGCAAACGCCATTTTGTATTTGTTTTCGCCCATTGGTTCAACATTCTGTCTTATGGCTACGAAACTTACTTCACCTTCTGGCCTATCAGGCGAGTACATTTTAAAAATAAAAGCAGGGTTGTTCGGTATTCTTGTTTTAGTTGTTGGCTCACCGTTTTCCTTAAACTCAAAATCAGGAAAATAACTCATTAATTCTACTGAATACCCGTTTTTTAATGGATAAGTAGACTGTGGATCATTCAAATCAACGGTGATCATACCAAAACGATCTTCTGACTTTTTATTGATTAAATAAAATGACATTTTACTTAATTCATCAAGCTTATAGTCTACTTGATATAACGCATAATGATTATATTTTAAAGGCTGATTTACTTTAATTTCAACATCTTCTACCTTTTCAAGTTTTGGTTGTTCACCAGGAAGTACATGTCCTTCTTGTTTATACAAGGTAACATTCGATTGATAGTTTTTTGCAATCATTCCTGTTTTTTCAATGGCTGATGAAAATGCTTGGTCTTCTTTATTGTCTTTATCGTATGTTTCAAAAATAAACTTATTATTTTTTAGATAATATTCTCCGTTCGTTCCTGGTACTTCTTTCGTTTCCCCTTCACGCAACCAAAATACATTATCAACGTACATTCCAGGGACTGAACGTAGCAGACCACCAAGTAATACGATAATTAAGCCAATATGATTCACATAAGGGCCCCATCTAGAAAAACGATTTTTTTCAGCTAATATGCTTCCATTTTCTTCGCGGATACGATAATGACGTTTTTTTAAACGTTGCTTAACTTTTTCAAGGTCCACTTTCTGCTCCTGGCAGATCGTTACTCCATAAACGCGTTGACGTTCCATAAAACTATCATGACGGATTACCCGTTGGTTTTTTAACGAACGATAGAGCGGAAAAAAGCGATCGATACTCGCTATTAAAAGGGATATTCCTAGCATGCCAATAATCAATAAATACCACCATGAGCTGTAGAGATTATGAAATCCAAGTGTATAATATAGCTTACCAAGCGTGCCATATTGTTGTTGATAATACTCTGACGCTAAAACCGTACTTGGTATGTATTCTTCCTGCGGAAAAATAGTACCAATCGCTGATGAAATAAGTGCGATGATAATAAGCGATACTCCGATCTTTACCGAAGAAAAGAAATTCCATATTCTATCAATTATTGATTTATTATACGTTTGCGACCTTCTTGCACTGCCTTCATAACGCATATCCAGCAGTTTTTTATCATCTTGATGATCGGATATTTGTTTACCACACGCTTCACATATAATCGTGCCAACTGGGTTCACATGGCCGCATTCACATCTTTTATCATCATTCATGTCAAAAAACTCCCCATTATTATGGTTTAATTCTCTCCATATATTGCTGGATACTTTTCTCTGTTAGACTGCCTGTAATCATATCGACCACCTTGCCCTCTTTATCTATTAAAAAAGTAACGGGCAATGGATTCACTCGATAAGCCACTTGCACTTCCTGTCCTTGATCGACCATGATAGGAAAAGTGAGATGATGTTTTGAGGCGAAACTGTTTACAGCATAATCAGATTCGCCTACATTAACGGCTAATATTTGAACACCTTGATCTTTATACTTTTGATATTGACTTTCCATATAAGGCATTTCATATTCACAGGGTTTACACCAGGTTCCCCAAAAATTTAAAAAGACACCTTGTCCTTTATAGTCAGATAATTTATGTTGATTGCCATTCATATCAGTTAACACAAAATTTGGGGCCTGTGCACCCATTTGTAATTGATCATTTTTATCTTTTGTAAAATTTGTATAAAGTGCAAATAGTAAAGCTGCACCTAAGAGACATAGAATAATCGTTCTAGTGATTAGGCGTTGCTTTTTTTTACCCATATACATCCCCCTAAAGCCGCATTCAAATGTATACATTCCATAATACCATTTAACAATTTGATAAGATTATTATTATAATCGTAGTTTATATGACAGGCTTTTCCTAATCAACTAAATTATTCCGTTATTTTTTCTTCTGTTCATTTTGCGCTAATGCACGCATTTGTTTTACTTCATGAGGCGTCAATTCTCGTGCATCGCCTGCAGATAAGCCATGAAGAGTTAAATACCCATAACGTTCCCGTTTTAGTTTCAACACAAGATGGCCAATTGCATCAAACATCCGACGCACTTGACGATTTCGACCTTCATGAATCGTTATTTCTACAATCGCTGTTTGCTTACGCTTATCAATGGACAATACTTTTATTTTTGCAGGAGCAGTTTTTCCATCCTCAAGTGTGATCCCTTTTTCTAATTTTTTTAAGTTTTCACGTAAAGGAATCCCTTTTACTTTTGCTACATACACTTTGTCCACTTCATGCTTAGGATGCATGAGTGCATTTGCGAATTCACCATCATTTGTTAATAACAATAATCCCGATGTATCATAATCTAGACGACCAATTGGATAGATTCTTTCTTTAATATGCGGGAAATAATCTGTTACTACTTTCCGATTTTTGTCATCCGATACTGCCGATATAACACCGCGGGGTTTATAAAATAGAAAATAAACAGGTGCTTCTTTTTGTAAAGGTACTTCATTGACCTCCACTTTATCATTCAAACCTACTTTAATCCCTAACTCTTTGACTACTTGTCCATTTACCTTAACTCTACCTTCTTTAATTAATTCTTCTGCTTTACGGCGAGAAGCCAATCCAGCATGAGCAATAACCTTTTGCAGTCGTTCCATTTATCTTCACCTCAGAATAATCTTGTTAGAATTGCATTATTACACATAATCATACAATTATTACATAGTGTGATGCAAAATCAAAAGGTTTTTTTAGATAAGTGAAACAACCATACGTGAAAATAAAAAAAACCCAGAATTAATTATGGATCTTTTGTGGGCTTCTAAACAATAGCTATAGAGCTGTCTAGTAGAATTTTAACTTGCAATTCAGGAATCAACTTTACTTTGAAAATTGAAAGCGTATACCCTTTCCGTTAGAGTATAACATTAATTGTTTATTTTTTCCAGATTAATGAATGGTTTACGAATGGAATGAAATGAACGACTATCTAATCGCTGCTTTATTTCATACCAAAAACTAAACTTACTACAGTAATTGCTGCAACAATACCAATTACATCAGCTAATAAACCAACTTTTAAAGCATCTCCCATTTTCCTAATCCCTACTGCTCCAAAATAAACGGTCAACACATAGAGGGTTGTATCTGTACTCCCTTGAATGGTTGCTGCTAGTCTTCCAATAAATGAATCTGGACCATATACAGAAATGAGATCGCTCGTCATACCTAATGCCGCATTTCCAGATATCGGTCTAATAATCGCTAGGGGAACAATTTCTGGTGGTACATGTAGCAGTGTGAGTAAAGGTTTCACTAAACCGATAAAATAATCTAAAGCTCCGGATGCGCGAAAGACAGAAATAGCTACGAGCATTCCTACTAAAAAAGGAATGATGGAAAATGCCATAGAAATACCTTCTTTTCCACCTTCCACAAAGGTTTCATAGGTCGGAATTTTCTTTAAGGTCCCATATATTAAAATAATGCAAATGATGAGTGGGATCATCCAAATTGAAATTGTTGTAATTAAAGACATTGCTACTCCCTCCCATTCCGTTTTCGACGATAATAAAAATAACGATCAATGATAATCGCACCAACCGCAGATATAGCTGTTGCCAAAATAGTAGGAAATACAATATCTGTAGGACTGGCTGAGTTATAATTTATTCGAATAGCGATTACAGTTGTTGGGATGATCGTAATGGCCGATGTATTAAGAGCCAAAAACGTAATCATGGAACGACTTGCTTGTGGTTTTCCACCATTTAATTCTTTCATTTCTTCCATCGCCTTAATCCCTAGTGGCGTTGCTGCATTTCCTAAACCAAAAGTATTCGCCATCATATTCGATAAAATATATCCCATTGCCGGATGATTTACAGGTATATCAGGAAATAGCCATTTCATAAGCGGACGAAATAAAAAAGATAATTTATCAAGTAATCCCGAAGTCTCGGCAATTTTCATTAATCCTAACCAAAATACAAGTATACTCATTAACCCAATACAAAGGGTCACAGCCTCCTTCGCACTTACAAATAACGCTTTATTTACTTCGACCATTGTTCCATTAACCATCGCAAATAGAACACCGACTACAGTCATGCCTACCCAAATGTAATTAACCATATCTTTTCATCCCTAATAATGACTGCAATATATTTTTCCATTCCATTAGGAATGACTGTTGTTTATAGCTTTCTGTAGCTTCCCCATAAAAAATAGTGCGTGTACCAATTTTCTCTCCATCAAGATATACATTCGCCTTACCGACTACTTCTGGAATATTTCCACGTTCATCCCACGATTTCTTTGGTTTTAATAATTTTATTTTCACCTGTATTTTCTTTCGTTCATCATTCGTTAATGGATAAATCAATTCATTCTTTATAAATGCATGATGATTATATAATTTCACATCCAAATCGTTCAAAACTCCCTCCGCTAATACCGTGATTGGTTTGTATTCACTAAATGCTGTTTCGTACATTTTAATATGATCATTCCAATCATCAGGTGCATTAAGGGTCACTGCAATTAAATCATGTTCATTCTTCGTTGCAGTCGTAACCAAGGTTCGTTTTGCTAGCTTTGTGTACCCTGTTTTTCCACCTGTTGTATATTCATATAATTGAGTAAGCAATTTATTTTTATTTCTCCAAACATAATCCCAATTTTCCGTTGAGTTGGGGGCTCGATGTACTTTTGTTCCAGCAATTTTTACATACGTTTCATTTTGCATCGCATAGCGGGTAAGAAGAGCCATATCATATGCAGTCGAATAATGATTTTTTGTGGTATCTAGACCATGTGGGTTAGAAAAATGTGTATCCTTCATTCCAATTTCTTCAGCCTTTTGATTCATTAACCAAACAAAACCATCCAAACTGCCCCCTACCTTTTCAGCAATTGCGACTGCCGCGTCATTACCAGAGCGAAGCATCAAGCCATAAACTAAATCCTCTAGCTTTATTTTTTGTCCTTCTTTCAAGAATAATGATGAGCCTTCAGTTCCAAAAGCATTTGAACTAACCGTCACCATTTCATCCAATTCACCAGATTCAATGGCTAAAATGGCGGTCATAATTTTTGTAATGCTTGCAATTTTACTTTTTTCATGAGCATGTATATCATAAATGACCCGACCAGTCTCTTCGTCCATAAGAATGGCACTATGGGCACTTACATCTATTGTTTGAGCAGTTGCTGATGGTGGAAAATTCGTTATGAATAAAAGGATTACTATAATTGCTAAACCTTTACCTTTAAGCAGCATGAAGTCCCCTCGTCCCTTTTCTTGTTTTGTACAAGTTTATGCAAAGAGACAACGGTTATGATTATAAAAACACGACTTGGCACCCGTAATGGGTAAAGTTAATGTGTTTCTTATACATTCGTCATCTGATTAATTTCTGATGACCCTATAAATAAAAACAAAAGACACAGGGTAGGCCTGATATTTCATTCATGTTTTACTCAAATATCAGTAAAATAACCTTCAATAGGAAGCTTGCATTTCCCACTAAAGGCTATTTTCAAATGATATGATGTGAATGCCCTAAATCTACATTCTAAACTTAGTACGCTTTCCATGTTAGCTTTTTTGCTTCCTGAAAACGACGTTCTACTTGCGGCCAATTAACTACATTCCACCATTGATCTACATACTCACCACGGTTATTTTTATATTGCAAATAGTAAGCGTGCTCCCAAACATCTAAAACTAGAATAGGAATCGTATCCCACTGCGTTAAAATCATATGACGTTCAGATTGAAGGATTTCTAATCGTCGAGCACGTGGCACCCAGACAAGTATTGCCCAGCCAACTGCTTCAACTTGCTTTGCTGCTTCACTAAAATGCTTATGAAAGCTTGCAAATCCACCAAAATCTTTTTCTATTTGTTTTAGTAATGACCTTTTTGGCTGGCCTCCTCCATTTGGACTCATCACTTCCCAAAATAATGTATGTAAATAATGACCTGAGCCATGAAAGGCTGCTTCTCTTTCCCAATGTTTTAATAAAGCAAAATCATTTGATTCTCTCGCTTGTTTCATCATTTTCTCTGCCTTGTTTAAACCGTCCACATAGGCTTGATGATGCTTATCATGATGTAAATGCATGATTTCCTCTGAAATAATCGGTTCTAATGCATTATAGGGATACGAAAGGGGTGGTAGTACGTGCTTCCCAACTGGAACAGATTGTTCACCATTATGGCGTTCTTTACTTTGATTTATAGATTCACTTATTTCACGATAAACATGGGCCAATTCCTGTTCCACCCTTATCATATCATCTTCTGTTGCTTCCTCTGCTTGAAGTTGACTTGATCGCTGATAGAGTTGGTTCAAAGCGTCGAATACAGCTGGTTCAGTCATTTGGTTTTGTTCTAAATAACTAGTTACCTCAGTAATCCAACCTTGAACATCCTGACCATAATTCCTAACCTTTGACATATTGCCCCCCCTTTTTCAATAAATTCACTCTTTATCTACATATGAAAAAAATAGCTACTTATGATAAGAAAAGCGGAAACATAAGAACTTGGCCACTCATTATGAACTAAAAAACAGCAAGGCGAGTTCGCCTTGCTGTTTTTTAACATACATTATTTAGATTGCATCATTTTTGTACGGTAATCTGTTTCATAAAATTCTAATTCTTCTCGCATTGTCTGAAATCCACTCTCTAATACTTTTAATACATCATGAATGCTATTTGGCACTTCTGAATGAAACTTGATGGAATTCTTTCCAGTGTATGCAGCACGACTATCCTCATACCAATGATCAGATGTAGGTGAAAAATACTCTTCAATACATTGATGATAAATTTTATAAAGAGTCTTTTCTGCTGCAGCTTTATTAAACATTTCATTTTTAAGAATGATTTGACAAACTTCTAATCCATCTTCACAATTTACAAGCAGTTTTCGAAGGCATGAAAGTATGCCTTTATAATACTTTTCATCTCCACTTTTTTCTTGTTGGAGTTTAGAAAAAGTTGTTTCGTTTAAAAAGTTTTCAAGCTTTTCCACTGTTGTTTTTAAAAAACTCTGAACATCTTCTAATTGAGACTTTACAATCGTATTCCCCATCTTAAAATCCTCCTCCATTTGCATGATTATTTGTTTAAATAAAACCTGTTGCCATAACCAAAACAAATACTGGGTATATTCCAGTAAAGGTCTCAGGATCACATAGTTGATTTGAGTTATTTATACTATCATAATGGATATTTAAAAAGGATGATAGTATAAAAAAGAAAACTTTAGTTAAAATATGTTATTCTATTGATTGCTGGAATTTCTCAAAAAATAAATCAGCTTCTTCTGTTTCATAATTTTCTTCTGTAGGGTCAGCTAATGGCGGCAGTTCTTCTAAAGAATTCAGTCCAAAGTAATCTAAAAACTCCTTGGTAGTGCCATATAAATAAGCCCTACCTGAACCTTCAGCACGGCCAACCTCTTTAATAAGTATTTTAGAAACAAGAGTATGAAGGGGTCTTTCTGTTTTTACTCCTCGAATCTCTTATATTTCTGCTCTAGTAATCGGCTGTTTATAGGCAATTATAGCTAATGTTTCCAGTGCCGCCTGAGATAATCCGTGTGTATTAGATGATTCAATAAGCTTTTTCAAATAATCCGAATGAACTTTTTTTGTTGCGAGTTGGAACACCCCTGCCATTTCCACTATATGAATACCTCGCCCATCCTCATCATAATCCTCTTTTAAACTTTCAATAACATCCGTTGCTTGAAACTCAGTAACGTCTAGCACGTTAGCGATTTGCGTAATGGAAAGTCCAACATCTCCTGAGGCAAAAAGCAAAGCTTCGACTATTCCCTTCCATTTACTACTTTCCAACTGTGTCGACACCATCCTTAGCTGCAATCCATATTTCTGAAAAATTATTTTTTTGTTCAACGATAACCTCATTTTTCTTCATCAATTCAAGTAAAGCAAGGAAAGTAATGATCACATGCCCTTTTACCGGCTCTGAAAATAGTTCGTAAAAGTTTTTTCTTCTTCCCTTAAATGAATGCAAATCATATAATATTTCGGTCATTCTTTTTTCAATTGAGACCTCTTGTTTTGTAACTTTCGTATGTATAGGTTTTTGTAGCCTTTGTCTACGAAGCAATTTTTGTAAAGCCCCTAGCATGTCATAAAGACTAACATCCAGGTTGTGATGATCGACCACAGCTTCCTTAACATACTCTGACAAATCACTTGGCGGTTTTGTAAACATTAAACTTCGTTCTTCTTCCAAAGATTTAAAGGAAGACGCAGCCTGTTTATACCTTTTATATTCTAAAAGTTTTTCAACAAGTTCATCACGGGGATCCAATTCAAAGCCTTCATCATTCTCATCTAGTATCGGTTCATCCTCATGCTTAGGTAACAGCATTTTACTTTTAATGGCGAGTAGCGTGGCAGCCATTACTAAATATTCACTCGCTATGTCTAGCTCTAAATGTTGCATTGTATGAATATATCCTAGATATTGGTCAGTAATCTCAGCCATTGGGATATCGTAAATATCTATTTCAAGGCGATTGATTAAATGAAGAAGTAAATCCATAGGTCCTTCAAAAGCATCAATTTTTATATTATAACTCATAATAAAACCCCACATTTAATTTTGAAAGGCGCAAGGCACCCGTTTAGCGACGTATGGACTAAGGCCCACAGGACGTGGGTCACACAGACGTTGCCACAGGAGTGGCGGTCTTAGTCTGTGTTCCCTACTCCTCAGAGATATAGGAAACACGAAAGAGCGCGAGCGTCGATGTTGACTTATCGATAGGAGAAGAGGGAAGTACATTAGGCGCTGGGTGCCTGGAGCTAGACACCAGTACGCTTCGAAAATTATAATCTTTCTTATCTTTTAAAAGTAGCTTATATTTGTGTTTTTCTTACTATCTTAGTATAGAGTATTCAAACAATTTATCCAATACCCTATTAAAAAAGTGGAAGGTACCCGTTCAGTGACGTATGGACTGGACCGCTCCATATGAGATAAAGGAAACACGAAGAACGCATACAATTCGATATTGACTTATCGTAAGGAGGAGCGGGAAGTCTATTAGTCACTGGGTACCTGGAACTGGACAGGGAAAAGCGAAAAAGGAAGATTAACTAAATTCGCCACGATCTATTGTTCTCGCCGACCTGAATGCAATCGTGCGCGCTTCTGTTCAGCGACATATTTCTGCTCAGGAAAATATCCTACTTTTAGTTTATAGGATAATAGGCCCTTGCCCAATCAAATTTCACAAATGTACATAATCTAGAAATGTAATAACAAGAAAGCATTCAAAGGGAGGTACTTATTATGGGTGGTGTAGGATTCGGTTTTGGCGGCGGATTCGCGTTAATCGTAGTATTGTTCATTTTGTTAATTATCGTCGGTGCTTCTTGGTTTTAATAAGCCATAACAATACGGCTGATTGCATCGCAATCAGCCTTTCCAATTCTAGTATGATAAAATAGAAAAACAAAAGTATCGTATTTCAAGATAGGAGAGACTGATTTGGGATATCCAAAAGCATATATATTATATCTGATCCATTTCCATGGAGATCGAGATTATTTTGAATGTCACGAAATTCTTGAAGAACATTGGAAAGAAGTGGAACCAAAAAACCGCATGTCCCATTGGGTGGGACTTATACAAATTGCTGTTGCAGTATATCATGAGCGTAGAGGAAATAGAATAGGAGCTATTCGAACGATAACAAAAGCAACAAACAACCTACATTTTAACCATAACAAATTGAAGCAACTTGGATTAGATGTAGACAAGCTTTTCATTCTGCTTCAGCAAACTCAAGAGCGAATGGATGCGGGGATGCCATATGAAAGCATTAATCTCCCTTTAATCGATAACCAGCTTATTACATTATGTATAGATGAATGTAAAAAATTAGGATTATCATGGAAAAGTGACCATCCAATTGTTAACCCTAACATTATCAATAAACATATCAAGCGTGATCGTTCAAAAATTATCCAAGAGCGGGCACATCAATTAAAGATTCACGCATTAAAAAATAGAGGCTAACAAAACGTTCACCTCTATTTTTTCATTTATATTTCCGCCTCAAGCGCGTTACATTTTGTCAGAAAAGTAGCTGTATACTCATTTGCCTCAATTTCTTTATCAGGATATAGTTCTTTCAAAGCTCTAACCATGGACTTTCCAACACCTTGTTGACGAAAAGCGGGGTTAACTGAAACATGTTGAATTTCAATTGAATCTGCAAATATCTCCGTCCCTATTAAACCAATAATTTCTTCATCTTTCCAAAGAAATAATTGCATATGATCATCCGTTTCATAGCTTTTCATCGTTTGTTGAAGTTTTTTAATATCACGTTCATCAGGCATAAATGACAATAAACCCATTGCGAACTTCTCATACGATTTTTTGTATTTAATTAACATATTATCCCTCGTAACTACATAGCGTTTTTTTGTTATTACCTAATTAATTTGCTATTATTTATGTTATTAACCAAGTGTGCCCAAGTCGATACACACATAAGGCCTGAAATAAAAATCTTTTTACTTATTCATTTGTCCATTCATTATACATATTAGTATAGATAATGGTATTACTATGACAATACCTATCATACATAAAAAATTAAATTGTTTCAACATCTCTAAAATGCTGGCTAACTCTTATTTCATGATAGTACTCTCAAAAATCCTTATATCTACATATATTACACTCCTTCTATTCACCGACCCTTTTATTCACCATTTAGACATACTTTGTTACAATGATTAAATTAATCGACTATATAATCGATAATTTATACTTGCATTCTTAGCTGTCTTTTACTACATTGAAAAGCGAATATAGTTTTACCAATAATTCGTTTACTCAGGATGGAGAGGAAAAATATGAATTTTACTTTAATCAAAAAATGGTCGATCATTTCGATTCTATTTTGTTTATTACTTCCGTATACAGCTTATGCGGATGTGGCAGCTGGAGATATGATTGTAACTCTTGGCGAAAATTTGACAACGGAACAAAAGAATATGCTTTTATCAGAGATGAATGTTCCTAATGATGTAAAGACAATAACTGTATCAAATGCAGAGGAGCATCAATATTTAGGAGATTATGTTTCAAGTGCATTAATTGGAACAAAGGCGATTTCATCATCCTCCGTTACATTTGAACAAGCAGGTTCAGGATTAAAAGTTGAAACCAAAAATATTAACTGGGTAACTGAAGAAATGTATATTAATGCATTAGCAACAGCTGGTGTAAAAGATGCTTCTGTCTATGTGACTGCTCCGTTTTCTGTTTCCGGTACAGCCGCATTAACAGGGATCATAAAAGCATATGAAGTATCTTCTGATAAGGTTATTCCAGAGGATGTAAAACAAGCGGCTAATCAAGAGATGGTTACTACAGCTAAGCTTGGTGATGAGATTGGTACGGACCAAGCTGCAGCCTTAGTTACAAAAATCAAAGAAAAAATGGCAGAAAACAAACCTGAAACAGAAGCAGACACTCGTGGGATTATCGATGCTGCTGCCAAAGAGGTAGGGGTAACGTTAAACGAAGAACAGGTACAAAGTTTACTTAATTTATTTAATAAATTAAAAGAATTAAATATTGATTGGAATGCTGTGGGTGATCAATTAACAAAAGCTAAAGAAAAGCTAGACAGTTTCCTTCAATCTGAAGAAGGACAGACCTTTATTGAAAAAATTAAAGAAGTCTTTGCAAGCTTAGTTGACGCAATTAGTGCACTTTTTAAATAAGACTAACAAAAACGCTCAGATTCGATCTGAGCGTTTTTGTTAGTCTTTTAATCAATATCAAAATTTTGATGTTGCTCTACAATATTTTAAATAGCCCTTCTTTTCTTGTTGAGAGTCTGTTCATTTACTTGCATCGACTGCTTCTTGAAGAGCCAAATCTAAACGAATCAAATCTTCATAAGATTCACGTTTAATCACTAAACGTGCCTCACCATTTTCGACAAAAACAACGGCTGGACGAGGGATTCGATTATAATTATTAGCCATGCTGTACCCATAAGCTCCTGTACAAAATACAGCTAATACGTCGTCACGGCCAGCCTTAGGTAATGGCAGGTCCCAGATAAGCATGTCGCCACTTTCGCAGCATTTACCCGCTATAGACACTGTTTCTTCAACCGCATCCAAGGGACGATTCGCTAGTACCGCATCATACTTTGCTTCATAAAGAGCTGGGCGAATATTATCGCTCATGCCACCATCAACAGCCAAATATTTTCGTACTTCGGGCACTTCCTTTTCTGATCCCACTTTATATAATGTAATACCTGCATCACCAACTAATGAACGACCTGGCTCAATCCAAATTTCAGGCATCGTTAAGGTAGACTCTGCAATTTGGGCTTGTACCTCAAGTACAATTTCCTCCACATATTGAGACGCAGGAAGTGGTTCATCCTCTTCGGTATACCGAATCCCAAAACCACCACCAAGATTTAACACTTGTGGTTGATAGCCAAAAGATGCTTGCCAATTTTTCAACTGTCCGATAATTTTTTGTGCTGCTAAGATGAATCCGGTTGTTTGGAAAATCTGAGAGCCAATATGGCAATGTAATCCTAATACATGAATCCATTCACTTTTTATTGCTTGTTTTAGAGCATTCTCTGCTTGTCCATTCATTAAATCAAAACCGAATTTAGAATCTTCCTGACCTGTTAATATATAATCATGTGTATGTGCTTCGATTCCAGGAGTGACACGAAGTAATACCTTCACTTTTTGCTCTCGTAGTGAACAAATTTCTTCTAATAATTCTAGTTCTGAAAAGTTATCCACTACAATACAGCCAATTTTATAATCTAGAGCCATATTAAGCTCTTCTTCGCTTTTATTATTTCCGTGAAAATGGATTCTCTCAGTTGGAAAGTTAGCTTTTACCGCCGTATATAATTCTCCACCAGAGACAACATCTAATGATAATCCTTCTTGCTCTGCTACTTGGATCATTGCAATCGAAGAGAATGCTTTACTAGCATAGGCAACTTGTGCTGGAACTCCTAATTTTTCAAATGTTTTTTTAAACCCTCTTGCTCTTTCACGAACTAACGCAATATCGTACACATATAACGGTGTACCATAATTTTTCGTTAATTCAATTGTATCTACCCCACCAATTTCAAGATGTCCTTGATCATTGACTCGTCCAGTTCCGTACAAATACATCTTTGTTCCACCTTCCTAGAATTAAAGCGATTGATCCTGATTTCACAGGCCGTAATCCCCCACGGATGGAAGTTTCACTTTATTATAAGAATGAGGCAGACCTTTAAGCATACCGAATCAAAGTTCAGCCATTGCTTTTAGTCAGCCTCATTCACTCTAATCTTTTTCGCTTATTATGAATAAAATTAAATTACCACAACTTTTTGACAACATCAACCTTTAGATTTTCTTGGCTGACGATATTTGTCTAGTGGATGGACAATACTTGGACGTTCCACCGACCCAGGAAAGGGTCTTCTAAATATAATATGTGATAGTGCCTTTGGCTGAAATGGAATAAATGGCCAAAAATACGGTGTATTTAAAGTTTTCGTACCCACTAAGAATAAGATAAACAGAGTGCTTCCAATAATAAGTCCTGGTAGCTTAAATATGGCAACAAATATAAGAATCACTAAACGAATTATTTTATTAGCTACACCTAATTCAAAACTTGGCGTTACAAACGTACCTACGGTTGCTACAGCAGCATAAAGTATGACCTCTGGAACAAATAATCCTACATCGATGGCAATTTGCCCAATCAGCACTGCAGCAATTAAACCCATCGCCGTTGATAATGGCGTTGGTGTGTGCACCGCAGCCATCCGTAAAAATTCAATCCCAATATCTGAAATAAAAATTTGAAGCACAATCGGAATATGTGTATGTTTATTTGGTCCAATAAATTCTAATTTATCTGGTAAAAGAGCAGGTTCAAGCACAAATAAAAACCATACAGGCAGTAAAAAAAGCGATGCAAAAATCCCAAGAAATCTGACCCAGCGAATCAGTGTACCCACAGCAGGTGAATTTCGGTATTCTTCAGCATGCTGCATATGGTGAAAAATGGTTGCTGGTGTGATCATGACACTGGGTGACGTGTCCACATACACAATTACGTGACCTTCCAATAAATGTGTTGCAGCCACATCTGCCCTTTCTGTATATCTAACAAGTGGAAATGGGTTATAGGATTGTTTCACGATAAATTCTTCGATCGTTTTATCAGCCATCGTTAACCCGTCAATTTCAATAGCTTTAAGCTCTTTCCGTACAATTTCAACTAACCCTGGATCAGCAACATCCTCAATGTATCCAATTGCGACATCTGTTTTAGAACGTTCTCCAACCTTTATCATTTCAAAGCGCAGCCGCTCATCACGAATTCTCCGTCTCGTAATCGCTGTATTTACAATAATATTTTCTACAAAACCGTCACGAGACCCTCGTACAATTTTTTCTGTATCAGGCTCTTCAGGCTGTCTACCAGGATAGCTTCTTACATCAACCACAAGTCCGAGTGGTGTCCCATCCACTACAATTACAATAAGACCTGATAATACTTGATCGACCAATTCATCAAGCGTTTTTATTTCAGCAACGGACTGGTCAACGATACTATTTTTCACAACATCATAAACTTTTGTTGTTGGTTTTCCAAATTCATTTATTTCAATTAAGGCTTCCATAATTTGAATAATGTAGGCCGTGTCACAAAGCCCATTTACGTAATAAATATGTAGATCTTTTTTTAAGATCGTTATTTTTCGAACACCTAAATCAAAGCTTATACCTAGACCCACATTCTCTTTCATATAACTTTCAACTTCCGAAACAAAGTCAGGTATCGGTTTCATGTTCTGTTCGTTTTCTTTCGTCACGATATCTACTCCTCTCTAAGATGATTTCTACAGCTAGTTTTGTAATGGGAGATCCTTTTCGAAAATCGTCTAATTGAGCCATCTTTCCAATATCACCAAGACCAATAACAAG
>SMEO01000118.1_pt1 | contig 16940 bp, 31 predicted proteins | sample 2456251 | NCBI WGS metagenome assembly SMEO01 (sample SAMN10132594, study PRJNA489261) | soil metagenome | isolation source: day1 control-silt loam soil ammended | place: USA | reverse complement strand
TGAATAATGGGGCGATTAACTATAGAGAGGAGTATGTCGGTAAGACTTTTGAAACAAAGTTTTGTGGTCAGTGCACCGTCATAAAATATGAAAACTCTAGAAATGTTACTGTTGAGTTTCACGAATATCCTTGTATTGTGAGGAGCACATCAAAGAACATAAGAAATGGGAGACTCTTAAATCCTATGTATCCAAGTTGTTGTGGTGTTGGTTACTTAGGAGAAGGTAAGTATTTATCAAGTGACCGTAAAGTTTTCAACATTTGGTATGCAATGCTTCAGCGCGTATATGATGAAAGGTACAGAGAAAAATTTCCTGCTTATAAAGATGTGAAGGTTTGTGATGAATGGTTAAACTTTCAGAATTTTGCTGATTGGTGCTACAAGCAAAAATATTTTAAAGCTAAAGATCATAACAACAAGTCCTACCATTTAGATAAAGATTTGCTAAGTGGGAGCAGTAAAGTTTACTCACCAGACACTTGTTGTTTTTTACCTCCTGCGTTAAACTCCCTACTACAGGGTAAGAGTATGGGTAAACAACCTTCAGGTGTTTATTTTAGGGAATCTAGAAATATGTATGAAGCTAGTGTAACTATTGAAGTTAAGAAATTTGCATTAGGTGCTTATGTTACTTCAGAAGAAGCTTTTTCGGTTTACAAAGTCGCTAAAGAAAAACATATTAGGGAAGTAGCTGAGAAGTGGAAAGGGAAGATTGATGATCGTGCATACGAAGCTTTGATGCACTATGATATATTGAATAAGGAGATATCAGATGGGAAAAATTAATAATCGTGGACGTACTGATGTTAAGAAAGGTTTAGTACGTCAAGGTAGTGTGGTTGGAGATCGACACGAACAACGAGAGATTCGTGGTGTCTCTCAAGAAGTTGAAGCTCGTAAGAATAGTAATGAGAAGTACAACTTAGATTGGTTCAAACCTTCTGCACGACAACAAGACATTGTTGATGCTATTGATCAATATGATTGGGTTGGCGTACAAGCTCCGTCAGGTTGTGGTAAGACAACTACAGTGGTGTGGAAAGCTCTTAGTTTGTTAGGTAAAGGTTATCGAAAGATTGTCTTTGTTAAGAACCCAACAGAAGCAGGTGACGATCAAATTGGCTTCCTCACAGGGAATGAAAGTTCTAAGTTAGAACCCCACTTCGATTCTATGCGTGGCGTGTTCTTAGACTTTATGAACAAAGGGAAGCTTGAGAGTGACGAGAAGAATTTAAACATTCAATTTAAGATTCCCAACTTCCTTTTGGGGGCGACAATTTCTGATGCCGTAGTGATTTTAGATGAATGTCAAACATACTCTCCAAACACTTTGAAACTGTTAATTGAGCGTATTGATGATAGTTGCAAGCTAATTGTTCTTGGTGATAAAAATCAGAAGTATTCAGTTAAGAAACGACAAGATGGTTTCACAGACTTGATTGAAAGATTGACTAAAGTTGATGAACAAGGACGATATTCCACAGAACCTTTGTTTAAGTATATTGAATTAACAAGTAATGAGAATAAGCGTGGTGCTATCAGTAAACGTGTAACAGAGTTGTATAGTCAATAAGGAGAAGCTAAATGAAGATTTTAAATTTTAAAGATAAAGCGTCAAAACCTAAAGCTTCTATTGGGGACATGTTTCCGCATCAAAGTTCAATATATGGAGTACCTTATGGTGGTATGAAGTACATTGTAAATCTCACTGACGATTTCGATATACCTCACTCTTTTGATGAAGTTATTGCACTATTAGCTAACGCTACAGAAGATGATGAGATAACGTGGAATATTGTATCATCTGGCGGATATATTGATTCTTTAGAGATGTTGTTAGCTTGGAAGGAAATGTGTGCAGCTAAACAAACTCACGTACTGACTTCCTCGGCAGCATCCGCAGCCACTGCTTTTTTCCTCTCTCCTGCTGATCAATATCTTGTGTTTGATACTGCAGCATTTATGATTCATGAGAGTAACTATGGATCAGGCGGGACAGCAAGTAATGTTCGTAGACACACAGAACACGTAGATAAGAAGAATGATAAGTTCATTCGTAATACCTACAAGGATTTCTTAGATGATTCTGAGATTGAAGATGTTCTAAAAGGGGTTGAAATCTATTTAGATGCAGACGCTATTCGATCAAGACTTTCCTTACGTGAGCAGAAACGAATGGAACAAGCTCAAGAAGAAGTTGCACAACAAATGAAAGAACTTGAGGAAGCTCAATTTGATTACTCAGAACTTCCTTTAGAAGAGCTTGAAGAAGAACTTCTAATGTATAAAGAGGATATGAAGAAACTTAACAAAGCTATTGCAGACAAGAAGAAGGAATCAGAAGCAGTTGCTTCTCCTAAAGCTGTAACTAAGGTAAAGAAACCAAGTCGAGTCCCTAAAGAACTTTCTAACAATTAATTTAACAAGAGACTTGACTTAATGTTGGGTCTCTTTTATTATGTCTTAAATAAAGTGTTTATTAGTGTGAAAGGAGTGCTGTGTGGTAGATTTCTTAGAAGTGACGATTCCGGTTGTAATGATTCTATTTGGTTTAGGGGTTTTAGGGATTATGAGCACAAGTCAAATTGAAGATTATCTTGAACAAAGAGTGGGCTTGATCGGAGAACCGTTATTCGGAACATTAGCTCTTTGTATAGTAGGTATAGGAATTTTCTTACTGTTTATGGGTGATTGGATAGCTGGTTAATATTAGTAAATGAAAGGAGAAGTATATGAATATTACAGATGAAAAGTTTGTTGAAGTGTTAAAGAGTTTGACACAAGAAGATTTTGATGCAGCAAAAGACTTAGTTGATCAGATAGGTTCTAAGTTTGACAACCACGAAACTAGAAATCTTTTTACAGAAGGCGAGATTAAGAATCTTTCCAAGCTGTTAGATAGTTATGGTAGTGACGTTCGAGTTGTCACCATAGTTGGTAAGTTTAAGGAGGGATTATGTTCACAATAGATATTATCTTAGGAACATTAAAGAAGTTGGTTAGCTTCTTGTGGGAATATAAGTTTATCATTCTCACTGCTGTAATTATCACTGTGTTATATCTACGTGGTAACAATTACAAGCAAGATTATGAAACTGAAGCTGTTGCACATGTAAAGACTGTATTAGAGTACAATCAGCAGATTAATGATATTCGTATTGCAAACGAACAAGCTTTACGTATTGCACAAGAGGAATCAGCAGCTAATTACAAAGAGCTTGTTGAGAAGACACAAGGTATTCAGGAGAAGTACAATGAACGTAACAAAGATATTGACGCTACCATTGCTAAGCTTAATTCTAGCAACAACAGCTTGCTCGAACAAATTAGAACGTACTCCAGTGATTCCTATTCCGATAGTAGTGAATCAGTGCGAAATACCCCCTATGCCGAACGTATACAAAAGCTCAGTGAATCACTTGAATCTTGTATTGGAAGAAAACAATTCTATGCTGAAGACGCTGCAAGATTAAATAACAGTGTATTGACATTGCAAGAGTGGGGTAATATGGTGATTGAGAACAGTCGTACTCTCACAGAGAGTAGTAATCAGGAGAACTTGAATGTACCAGTTCATTGATGAGATAGATGATCAACCATATATGAGAGGGGGTTTTGTTTTTAAAAAACTTATGCAAGCTTACAAATATTTATACAGTGAGGAGTTTGAAAAGATGAATAGTATTTGTGACAGTATTTCAATGTTTGAAAAATACTACATGGATAAGGTTACTTGGATGCAGCTTATGTCCAAAGATAGTAAAGCTGTATTCACTCCAGAACGATTGTTAGGTGTAGAAACAAACACAGGTTTTATTACTTCTGTAGAAGAAAGACTTTACATGGGTTATCAAGCTAGAGTTACAACCACGAAAGGTTTTTCATACTTTATGGAGACTCTTGATTATTACATCTCAGATGATTCTGATGAAACTGTAACCTTTGAAGAGTATGTTAACAAGTTTTATGACGGAGGTATTAGTGAAGCAAAATTTACACGGTAGGAAATTAGATCATGAGTATACTATCTCACGTATGGACAACTTAGAGAAAATAGCTTATGATCTTATCTACAAAGATACAGAATTTAAATCTAAAGACTGGACTGTTGCAATAGACTCTTTCATTGAGGACTGTATTGCAGCAGAAATGATCACAAGAGAACATCTATATTATCCTAAAGGGAGTTGTTAAATGAATACATATATGATGTTGGGTGCAGAAACAAGACTTGGTGTATTTGAACACGATATTGTTCCTGTAAACATTAATAATCCTAAGTCTATACATGATCAAATATTGTTGTTCGTAGATAATTTGTATTGTGAACAAGGGTATTCTGATTTTAACCCTGAATACTATTATCAGATAGATTTTGATAAATTGTTTGATGAAGAAAAGATTGTTGTTAATGATAATTTGCACATCTCGTTAATGTATGGAGTGGGTTGATGAGTAATCACAAGATGTTTTGTAAGCACAGACCAAACGATGATTGTACACACTATCAAGAAGGGGCTGTTGGTGACATCTATTACTTGAAGTTCAAAGACCAAAGTTGGTATTGTTGGAACAATAATAAACAGTGGGAACAAGTTGAAGATTGGTTTGTACGATTCCTTATTGACAACCCAATCTCTATTGATAAAACCATTAAGAGGGAAGGAAAATATAATTGGTGGAGTGTTCCTGAGAATATCAAGTGGATTGCAACAAACGAAGGTGGGTTTGCTTTTGGCTACGAAGGTAAACCGACATCTGGGTATTTACACAGTGGTTTTTGGTACTGTGGAGGAGAACCTACTCTCATTCTATGGCCTCGTGAGAACCAATTCGACAGTTCAAATTGGCGTTACAGCTTAGAAGGAAGAGATTAATGGAAAACTTCTTATTTGGAGTGATACTGTTCGCTGTAAGCTTTATTGCAGGATACTACAGCAGTATGACATATTGGTATGAAAGAGCTGAGAACGGAAGTCTTATTGAGATTAATGGTAGTATTTACAAACTAGAGAAGCAATCTATTAAGGAGTAACCGATGAGTAAAGTGCTATCTCTTAAAGATAGATTCAGATTGTTTAAAAGACTTCTTAAGATGGTCTTTGATAAAGATTTAGGATATGTGAATCTATTGTGGATTGATAAGAAAGGTAGTCATCTTACTCACACTTTCTACGCTGATGATATTGCACCAAGAGAACCTTTCTTAACTTATATGGCAACAGTTGCAGCTAGTGGTGAGAACTTAGAAGATGTCAATGCTTGCGCTGAATATTACCTTAGTAAAACAATTGTTGCATACACTAAACTAAATGATTTAAACTTAGATGATTATGGGTATGTAGTAAAACCTATTCGATTACAGGAGAAACATAATGTATGACACAATATCAATTGATTCATTTAGAAACTCTTGCACAAATAATTAGTGGGAACATTATTGCCTTAGTGATATTGTATTTCTATGGAATGAGTCTTACACAGAGTTTATCTTTGCAAGTGGTATTCTTCATCACTTCTTATATTAGAAGTTATTTTATACGTAAGACATTTAGTAAATTAGGGAAGGAGGTGGAGATTGAATGAGACGCAGCAAGTAATAGTTAAAGAGTTGGTAGGGAGTTTGGAGATTGATAAAGACTACATCTTGAACTATATGATTGAAAGGTTTCCAACACTGATCAAAAGCTTAGAGAAACACTTAGGTACAACAAAACCAGAGCTAAGGTCTTATGTTGGAGATGGTGGTACAATATCTTCTAAAGTTATTGCAGATTGTATTTTAGGTGCTAATAGTATTGATGTTAATCTTACCAGATTAAGTCTCAGAGTAATTAGAGAAGTAAGATTGAGGGAGTTAGTACAATGAAAAGAGAAGCATTTGAAAAGATACAACGTGTTAAAGATCATTTGGAACAATTTGATATTTACTACACAAGTTTAGGTGGGTATCTATATACTAAGGACACCACTCCTTGTTTCTACCTTAACGGAGCTTGGATGATGTATTGTTACGAACAAGACAGAATTAGTAAGGTGTTAGATTATGTACGATCAAATGTTAAGGACGAGAATATTGTAGATGTTGTTGAGGAGATATTACAATGACTAACACATTTACAGAGGATTTCTTATCTGCTGCAACATTAGTAACAGATGAATTATCTTACTCAGGTGACGATGATGGTAACTTACAAATCATGCAGAGTAATAGCTTTATCACTATGACACCAAAACAATGTCTAGATTTAAGAGAGTTGTTATCTGCACATTTAGATATATTAAATATGAGGAAGTTTTAATATGAAGAAATTAGTGTTTGTATTTGAAACTATGGAATGTGATTGGGAGACAGATAAGATTGTAAGAGGAATATTCTCTGATGTAAATGAAGCTGTAGAATATATTAGAAACAACTACTTCCTGTTAGATGATAAAAGAGATATATGTATTCCTAACTGTCCTGATAAGGACTTCCCTATTAATGGCGATGTGTTTAAACGATATGGTTATGAAGTGCCTCCAGACGAAGTATTCTATGATGAAGAAAGAGACACCTATTTTACATACGATGAAGGTGAATGGGCGTATCCTGAAAACTTAAACACTAAGACAATATTTACTTTACGTGGTGTTGTGTTAGATGAGTTATTGAAATAAGAGGTGCTTATGAGTCGATCTATTGTTGGAGGTAAACTTACAGGTTATGAATACTGGGGTAAGCGTAAAGGAAGTCATTGGGTAGATCGAAAGACATCACATAAGATGGAAAGGATGCGACTGAAAGAAGATGATAGAGACATCATTAAAGATGCTTTATTTGAACTTGGTGAAGGAAATAATGATCTGTCTAGATGTCCTGTTTATAAATCTCTATTTCCTAAAGCTAAGACTATTGAGTATTATCACCACTACGTTTGTGGTTATGATGTTCTTGTTGTAGATGGAAAGTTTCATGGAGAACTTAGTCATGTAGATGAACTATTAGCTTTTCAATATCACACAGGAGAATCTTACACGGACTTTGAAGAATTGGAGGGTAAGTATCTCGATTATTTAGATAGTTATGAAAGGTGGAGTTTTCTACCTTAACCTAGGAAGTCTCGTGCTTCCTTTTATTTTATCTCTTGAAAAGAGATACCTATTGAAAGTGTATGTCTGTAGGAAAATCTGATTTACCCTGACTAGGTGCTGTAACGTAACCATTAAACATTTAAATCTGAATAGACAATTTACTATTTTTAAAATTTTAAGACACTGCTTATTAATTTAGGTGGTGTTTTTTATTGTGCAAAATATCTTGTGCAGCTTTCCAACGTAGTTGGACATTTTAACTGTCCCTTGTTTCGTAGAAACATGTGTTACCCTGTACTGAACAATTATTAACCTATCTAATGTTTCACCTAAAATGTACATTTGTCTGTCCAACCTTATCCCACTGACCCATAATAGTCAAGTCACCTTTGCCAGCTATATCTATACAATTCTGTAACTATCGAGAATCTTTCTCAGAATGTTAATGCTTATCACTAAGATTCTAATTATATCCTTTGTTACTATGTGGACATGAGAATGATTACTATTATCAAGCTATGCTTGAGATGATGACTGATAACAGAATCAATTGAATTGATTCCAAATAATGATATTAAATAGAGATAGAATCTAGTTGCTGATTAACGTCTGCGCCGTCCTTGTCATTGTATGATGTACTTCGTACACACGCGTTGTAAGCTCCATAGCATACGTTGTATAACATCGTATACTACGCCGTAGCTGCCTTGCCCCCTTCCCTTGCTACCTATGTAGCCAGTCTTATTACTATGCGTTATAACGCAAGCTAAGGCTATTCTGAGCACATAGTTATTAATCATTAAACAAGTCTTAATCTAACGATTAGTTATAACTAAGATTACAGCATAGCTGTAAATGAGAATCAATCTGATTCATAGAATCATTATTAGTAACTAAGTCTTTCAAACATACTTTCAAACTATTGTAAAGGTTTCTTTTGTAATTTCTGATAAATCAGATGGATGGATAAATATTTTAAATGTTTTGTAATTATTTGAAAGTTTTAGTTGACAATGTAGCACTAAACGTGCTAGGGGTGGGTGTGCCTAACATTTAACAGGTGACGATAACAAATTACTTGGGAACGCTAACATTTAAGGTGCTATGTAATGGAACTACGTCCAAAGTTTAGAACAACAAGATATTTTAAATCTCTTTTATTTTATCCCTTATATATGCAAGCTATGCTTGCAAGTTTTATATAATATTGACAAGTCACCTTGTCAATGCTTAGTGCATATAGCAACTTTCGTTGCAAGTCTTAACTTAAAATTAAACAAGTATTATTGATTATTGAAATGCTTTGCATTTCGTTGTGATCCTTTTATAGCTTGCTATGCAAGCCAGTATTGTTAATCTTTTAACTTTAGTTTTATTATTATTTCTCTTCCCTTCATTGGCTACAATGAAGTCTTGACAGACTTCTATAACTTACAATTTTATAGATTAATAAACTGTAAAACTAAGCGTTTTATAATTCCGATGCTGCGCCTTTTGGCGTAGGCTACAACATTCCAGAAAGTAATTAAAATTATTCAGGGTCAACTTATAAAACTGTTTATAACTAAATGTAATCATTTTAGCCTTATTCATTACTAAATGAATCATAACAAGATAACAGAATAGATCGTTTGTATTATATAACTATTTGTTATTGATAACATTTAGACGTAAAAAAGCCTACTGTTAAGAGTAGGCTAAAATTGTTAATGTTCTTGTTTACATAAGATTACACAAAAGCATACCATTCATTATTAAAACTTTGATAATTGCCTATTTCAATTTTATCTGTAAATCCTGTCATATCTTCATTGAGTTCACGATATGCAGTTATTATAGATTTCTCATTATTGACAATTACAAAAGCTTTCCCGCGTGAACTATTTTCATCCTCAAAAACAACTTTTACAACCTCCACTTGAAAGCATTTCCCTTTATTGCGTTTAGCTTTTGGATTGACTTTTTTAATGCAAGTGTAACCGTATACGCCACCATTGAAGAAATAAGGACTTGTGACATCTGTACCGCAGCAAGAACAATTGAACATTTTATACACCTTAGTTTAAATGTTAGGCTTTATTGCCTTTCCATATATCCTATTATATAGAGTTTTAAGAACAATACAAGCGTTTTATTAAAACAATTTTTGTTGTTTGTTAAAATACAAATAATCTTCAGCGCAAAAAAACTGTATACGATTCTCAATTTCTTTGTAATGCACCTTTGCTGTCATGCATTCAAGCTTTGTTTTATATTGAACATCATTAACGCGTTGCATTGATTCGTAGCCTTCCGAATCTGTTAGCACTACAAATAATAAAAATAATGTCTTCATTGCTGTTTCCTTTTGTGTTTAACGTATCTTTCAATTAATAGTACAATAGCTGCACTTAATAGTAAATAAAATAATGTATAAAATAAAGTGATCATAATTGCTTAAACATATAACTAAAAAATCCTGCTACCCATATCTTTGCTGACACTTCACTGCTCATTATACCATCGCCTAGATTTTCCACTTGAATAAACTCAACACATTCTAAGCAAAACAGATTTGAATCATTTAGTAAAACTTTATAAGTGTTGAGTCCATTGATCAACTTAACTTCGCTACCTGCTATAAACATTTTAATTCTCCCAATTTAAACAATGTCATTGTTTATATGCTGTTCAATTAAATAACCTGTAATAATTAAAGACATAAGGCCAAATAATAAAGCCAATACAACGTCTATTGATGTGCCTGAAGCTTGCAAGTAAGCCTGTAAAGTTAAAATAACATTCATTAGATTTTAGCCTCCAACGCTTTTATTTTACAGTTTAAAATACGAATCCGTCTAAATCTTTCTATTTTACAAAGACTTTCTTTCTCATCATTTAAGGTTTTTATTTGGTTAATGATCCTTTCCATGCGCTTGTGAGATAATAACAATGAGATAGAAACAAACATGAAGAACATAAAAGCAAAAAAACCTTTAAACACATTTTCATATTCCAAAGCATATTCTTTCTGAGCTACTGCGCGCTTTACAAAACGGCCTGTTAAGCGACATTTAGCACAATGGACAAGATTTTGATCGTTCAAGTATACGATATAATTTGATGTTAGCTTCATAATAGCACCTTTTAATTTGGTTTTAAGCGTTTCGCTTTGTATGTCTAAATATTAAAGGTATTTGTTTTCCCTGTCAAACATTATTTGTATTTATTTTAATAATATTTCTATGTTTTTAAATGCCGTTTTAAAGCGTTTATAGTTCTTTCAGCTACGCTGTAAGCGCGTCTATCCTGACAAGCTACCTATCTATCACTTTATTGTTTAATAAGCCTTAAAACGCAAGAATGGAGCGTTTAACGCTATTCATTCAATACATTCCATGTGTTTTTATTCAGGCAATAAAAAAGCTACCTAAAAAAGGTAGCTTAGTTTAAATATTGTTATTTAGTCTTGAGACTCATTTTGTAAGCTTTCCAAAACATCGGCTGCAATCTCTTCACGATTTGCATAATATGCAGCGTCTACCTTTCCACGCGCTTCCTGCATAATACAGTCTAGTGAATTGTCACAGTTTGAGAAGTCTAAATATTCTGCATCATAAGCATTGAACGAGCTACCTGCTACAATTTCCCATCCATCTGCATAATAAATAACTTCAGGCGCAAAATAGCTATTTTCGTCTAACAAATCACATACGTCTGAAGCTGTCATTTCGTTTAATTCATCCTGTGATAAGTTACGAAGAACGTCTTGAACGTCTGACTTGATTGAAGCTAAAACAGTGTTAAGAGTGAAGTTTGACATAATTAATACCTTTTGATGTTGGGATGTTGCTACAACATCCCTTGTTTAAATGGCTTATTAAATCGCTATGATTTAATTTCTTGCCTTGTTAATGTGTACTTTAAAGACTTTTCAAAGCCTTGTCAATCCTGTTTTACAATTAATTTAAATTATTTATTAATTGTCTTACTATCCTCATCATTCCAAAAAACTAACAAAGCCTTTTGTTTATCATTGCGTTTCTTTTTTCGTTCCAATTGTTTAAGCTTTTTTTCTGCCTTAAATAGATTATAAGCTGCATGTTTCATATTATTCACCTTTTAAAATATTCATCATCTCAGTTTTAAAACTTTCATTATCTTTTAAAGCTTCAAATAGTTTATTTACGCTTACATATTTTAAGCCTTTATAAGCTTGCAAACGTCCATCAATCTTTTCAACTTTAATATTAATATACTTACTTGCAACATCAAACAATTTAGCTTCTTTGTAATCGGGATTAAAACCATTATAAGCAAAGTAATGCTCATCTGATAAAACTTTTAAACAAGGCGGATTGATAGAAAACAAACTAACATCCGAACCAAATTTACTTTTAAATTCTTTACTGCCGATTGTATACTTAAACATATTTTTACCCTTTAAATTTTCGCTATTGCGACTATTGTATATAAAACCGATAACACAAGATTTATAATATAGTATCTTATTAAAGCTGTAAAGCACATAAGATAGGTTTTTATAAATAAATCTAAAATACTATTAAAAACATTAATAAAAATCATTTGATTATAATTTCCACTGTTTTTAATTCAGGTACTTTTAAAACATCGCGGAACATATAAAACTTATATCCTCTCGTTACTTGTTTTAATAGACTTTCGTCAAAACGTCCTAGTGATTGCTGAATAGTTCCACCCTTCAGGATGTGGCCATATAATGTGACTTTTAACGTGTTGGGATCAGTATAACGATTAATAACTAACATTTTTAAACTTCCTTATTCATCATTGCCATAAGCGGATATAATTTGTTTATAACAGTTATCACAATACAAGCTATCATCTTCATAGTTTACATCGCAAGCTATAACGATCCACTGACTATCCCAGCCGTCTTCCATCGCCTCACAAATTAATTTTAAATTTTCTTTCAAACAACATGGACAAATAATACCGCAGTCTTTAGCTGCATAATAATGAGGATAACCAAGGAAAGGCGATCCACTTTGTAAGTCTTTCAATTGTTCAACTGTATTAATATTCATTTTAAATACTCACTTTAAATTTAATTATTCACTTTTAAGATTGACATTGTAATAACAGTCATACTGGCAATATGATATAACACTATCACACAAGCCATTAATTGCAATATCATTTTGCTCCAAAATATAGGCTGCTACTTTGTCCGATATTTTTACCCATTTATCACCCTCATTTTTTCTAAATGAGAAGTAATTTTTTCCGTTCAATTTATTGTGATAAAGTTTAAAAGATATTCCGAACCTGTCAAAATAATCACTGTGATTTTGCTTATCGGTATAGTTAAGCAAGTCAATTAAACAATCCACAGCCGTTGTGATATGAAATTCAGGGATTGAGCATGACGCTACAAAATCACCTATAAAATACATTTCAAGATTGTAGCCTTTTGCACCTGAATTAAAACTGTGAACAATATTAAAACTGAAGCGTTTATCTGTTAATTTGTATAGTACGTTTAAAAATGGTACTGAATCTTTTTTGAGTAACTTAGTCATAACATCACCTGTTTTTTCATCCTGAGATTCACATTCAAACGATGGACACAGTGACAAAATCATTTGATATTTCTCAACCATCATTGCATTAAATGTTTTGTCATGAATAGCTTGATTGTAGTCATAGCCTGCCAAACCTGTTGCAAGCCAATCTGAAGCTTTTTTTAAAGCTTTCTTGTAGCTCTCAAGTTTACTTTTAATTACTTCTAAAACTTCAGCCGTTATTTCGACATATTCTGACATGTGACGATCTGCAACTTGATTTACTTGATTATTCCACTCTTTCTCAAAATAACGCGCATCCCAACCAATCTGATGCGTCACAGTGCCGATTTTTTGTTCAACATTTACCATGCAAAATGCGTTATTAAACAATGGCGAATAGTGTGTTAAACGAAAGCCGTCTTTATTCACAGAACGCGCTTTATATTCAGCCCAAGTAATAGTTTCCATAACATCCACCTTATATAGTTTTGAAGCTATCCGCTTCGTTTCGATAAAACAAAGATAGCATATTGAAAAAAGATTGCAAACGTTTAAATGAAAATAATTTAAATTAATTACTAAATATTTATCCATTCTTTTATAAAACAGTAGTTTAGACGTATAAAAATATTCATTCTTATTTCATCATCATATCTATTTTATTAAAACAATACAGCTTTATTATGATTACAGGCTGCAATAGCTATTGTAGGCTACACATGCTGCACAACATAGTTTTAAAACGCTATAGCTTGCGTTTATAGCGTGTTTAGCGTTGGTCTGGTGCGTCACTACCTGGCAGCGTTTAACGTGCCTTAAATAGCGTTTAAATACGTTTAAAATAATTATGCTTATTTACTTGTATTATGCTTTGTTTTATTGCTATAATAATTATAGCAGGAACGACACGGCGCAAGCCGAAGGCCACTGGACTCTAAGACAGGTAGGGTGGGCGACAGTTATTAAATGAGAATAATTATTATTTACTGAATAAAATAGCTCATAATTAAAATAAAAATTCAAGGATTATTTTAAATCAATAAAAATTAATTAATTTAGCAAGGATCAATCTTTTATATTTCAAATACTTATAAGCTCGATCATTATCATTCTATTCAGAATAAAAATCTTATTTTCATCCACTTCATAAGCTTGATTGACAAGCGCAAAATGGCATCACCAAAGCAAAGACAGCTTTTAAAGCTTGTTTGTAAGCGTATAAAAGAACGTGTACGTGTGATAAATGATTTTAGTTTTAAAGTCAAATGTTATTTTATTGTGTTTTGTAACAAGTGAGAATAATAATCATTTAAGGATGAATGGTAAAATAATTTCTAGGTTTTAAAAACTTTGTAATTTCCAAACTAAGAACTTCCCTTGACAGGGGGGAGGGGTGGTATTTTAGAAAACACCCCAAATCTCAAAAAAGACCTTTCGTTGTCCCAAAAATTTTCTGTCAAGCTGCCTTATATATAATACTAAATAGAGAGAATAAGTCAACATTCTTCTCAAGACAAGAACGAAAGAGCTAGACAAGCCTTTAGACATCAACGAGAACACACCTCAACTCAACGCTATAGCCTACTATATACCTATAAGCTACCATAATACCACCTTAATATAGGAAGACTCTAAGAGGCTGTGAGAGCTTCCTAGAGCTTGTTGGAATTTGTAGAAAAGTTTGGAAGTTTTGTGGAGAATTGTTGGAAGTTCTAACTCTTTGAAAACATTCAAAATTTTTCGAGCTTGAAAAAATATTGAACCAAAATCGAGTTATATCTGAAACCTTAGAAATATCAACAACTTAAATATACCACCTCAATCAGACCACGATGCTTCCCAAGCTCTAATAAGACTACGTTCAATCTTATCAAAGTTCTCAATCAGATAATCTTCATCTACACCATAGTATTCAAACTTAACCCAACCTAAATCATTCTCTTGTACTACCTCGACTTGATAAGACTTGTGCGAGATTCCCTGAATCTCACTTGAATAGAAATACACACCAATCTGAGGAGGCTTATCATTACACAAACATTCCTTATCTGTTTCAACTTTAGTTCTACGAAATATGCTCCAAGTGCAACCAGTTAGTTTCTGGGTAGCTTCTGAGTTGTAAGGGTTGAATCCCTGTTCTTTAACTAAGTAATCCTTAATATCCATATCACCCTCCAACAACATAATCTAATAACAAATACAGCTTAACCATTCCTGTAATTGGAATAGCAAGTAATACAGAGAACAAGAATAACATTAGCATTGTATATAAGCTACTTGCTGACGCTTTCTCTAACGCTCTCCAATCCTTTCCCTCCATCATTAGGTTCTTCTGTACGTCACTAATCTTCTTCATTGTATATAGATGCAGCCCTGCAACAATCACGAATACAAATGACAGACATAGGATTAAAATTAAATGTTCCATTACATTGCTCCAATCTTAACATAATCATAATTAGGAAACTTATCAATCATCTTCTGTTTAAACTTCTCTGTGTTTGAATACAACTCACCAGTCTCAATCAACAATTCTTTCTTAACACCAAGATCAAACAGCTTAGTTGTTTTGATATGTTCTCCATCACTCCAAGCTTGACACATATTGTATGCAAATGTAGAAACATTAACGTTCTGCTTCTTTAGCTGAATGAATTGGAATTTAACTTCATCAATAACACATTCAAATACATTTACAATGTCAGGGTTCTTTAAGTAGTTATTGAAATCATCTTCTGGATGTTGATCAGATTCTTTCTTCTTCCCCGAATTAAAACCAATTACATCAATACTGCTTACGCCTAACAAAGCTTTAAGAATTGCTGTCTCTCTACGAATGTTATCTAAACAATACTTACCTTCTTCATGAAAATAGAAGATGTCAATATCATTAGCAAGGTTGTTGAAATACCAATCTCTAGCTGCACCTCCTGCAATAATAGCTCGACTGTCCAAAGCTTTAATCTTACTTAACACTTTCTTTGCTGTTTGTTTCTGCTGTTCAATATTCATTACACTTCTCCTAATATTCATTTCTTAAATCTAATACTATATACACTAAACAAATTTGTCAACATGCGTATTAAAGATTTTCCAACCATCGTGAAAAGATACGACACATTCTTGCGCTACCAATAGCTAAAACAATTGGCTCTCCTTTACGAATACGGTAAAGCAATCACAGCTTCCTTCCGACAGTCTCTAAGTCTAAATCTACCCAAAAAGCCTTATTCTTATCTGTAATCTCAACGACACACATCTCAACAGGATCAAGGTTCAGTTGAGTTCTGAAATATTTGTAAGTTAAGACAACCCAAGCCGAAGCTTGGCTACTTTTAGCGTACCTCAAACCTTTTACAAACTCTTTTAAATAAATTAAGCCCATCTTACCATACTTCACATCTGTTTCAAACCTGAACTTACCTTCTACAACATTCTTATTTCCATAAAAATTGAAAATTTCATCTATAAAACCTATAACTTTTTCACTTAGAGTGTGACATTTTAGATTATGTTTCATCCACTGAAGATACGTTTCTCTGGTATGTTTAACCGTCATACTATCACACTGCTGTTTTTTAAACCAAGCTGTACCCTTTATATTATGTGCAGGAAGGTACTTGTCAATAAGAAGTTGTTCATATTCTTGAGCCTCCTTCTTAGTTTTAAACACTTTTACGATTTCAACGTCTATCTCCACACCATCAAAATGTAGCTTGTTCAGTGCATAAACGTGACTTGTTCCTGAAGTACAGTGCTTATGCCTACCAAACCTACCTTCTCCTACATAAATGATAACCCCGTCCTGACTACAAACATACACCTCAAATTCAGACTTCTGACTCAAAACTCAATCTCCATAAATAACGTAACGGACTAAAATAACAGATTAAAATGCAAAAGTCAAGATACTTATAAATCAATTTTTCTTATATCAAATTCTCCAACCTTGTCAAATCTTTATTAGTATTTAAAACAACAGTTTAGAGCTTGTTACAAAAATACATATTGACTTTAATCGAAAATGTGGTAAGGTACATAATAATAGCGTTAGCTATTGATAGTAACTAAACTTAAAGATAGTAACTAATATTTAATAAAATAAATACATATGGCGTTAGCTTTCTTCTAAAGAAGAAGAAATAAAAGAATAATAAAATAAAGTTAATAGATAAACATAACTACTAACGTAGTTAGTAATAGTTACTCTATGTAAGCTAGGCTTACAATATTATTACAACTCTAAAATAAAGATCAAAAGATTAAAACATAAGATTTCTTTTTAGAAATCATCTCATACTTCCTACTAAGACTTTAGGGTTGTTCTTTAGTATCT
>SMEO01000504.1_pt1 | contig 17107 bp, 16 predicted proteins | sample 2456251 | NCBI WGS metagenome assembly SMEO01 (sample SAMN10132594, study PRJNA489261) | soil metagenome | isolation source: day1 control-silt loam soil ammended | place: USA | reverse complement strand
CTTATCAATAGATTTGTCCTCTTTTTGGCCTTGTCCATTATCCTGTTTATCAATGGACTTATCTTCTTTTTGACTTTGACCATGGTCCTTCTGTTCTGAACTTCCTTTGTCTGAATCTTTCGCACTTACAAACGAAGCTGAGCTAATAATCAGAGTGATTGCAAGCAAACTAGTTAAAATTTTTGAAAACCATTTTGATATTTTCATTACCTTCCCTCCTTTTGGCAATGGCAGCTGGCTGGCATAGACAAGGTCCTTAGCCCCGATAGCTTTGTGACATCAGGTTTCCCTGATTGTACCTCAATACCCATGTTACACCTGCTAGTTTTCAAAAACAACATCATTATCCTACGACTATTTTACCATTTTTTTAAATTTTCAAAAATTTATTTACGCATCAAAAAAACGAACATTCACTCGTTCGCTTTTTTGATATACTATGACTAGTTTAATAACCACTTGGGTGTGACTTATGCCAATTCCAAGCATCTTCAATGATTTCCGTTATACTTTCTCTAGCTGGAATCCAGCCTAATACATTTTTCGCCTTCTCCGATGAAGCAATAAGAGTACTCGGATCACCGGCTCTACGCTCCCCAACCTTTGAAGGAATCGAGTGATTCGCCACTTGTCTCGCAGCGTCCACCATTTCCTTAACAGAATACCCTTTACTGCTGCCAAGATTGAAAATATCGCTTTCTCCACCATGATGTAAATACTCCAAAGCAAGAATATGAGCTGCTATTAAATCCTCTACATGGACGTAATCTCTGATGCAAGTACCATCTGATGTGTCGTAGTCTTCTCCGAAAATGGTAATCTGTTCTCTTTGCCCTAATGCCACTTGAAGAATAAGCGGAACAAGATGAGTTTCAGGATGATGGTCCTCACCAATTTCAGCTGTTTTTCTTGCCCCTGCCACATTAAAATAGCGAAGTGCCACATATTTTATTCCGTATGCCTGATTGCACCATTTCATCATTTTTTCCATTATTAATTTCGTTTCACCATATGTATTTGTAGGATTAGTCTGCATTTCTTCTGTAATTGGCATAACTTGCTGTTCACCATATACTGCTGCAGAAGATGAAAACACAATATACTGCACATGAAATTGCTTCATAACTTCTAGTACAATTTGTGTTCCATATACATTATTACTAAAATATTCTAAAGGCTTTTCCATTGACTCGCCTACAAGACTATTAGCCGCAAAATGGATCACAGCTTCAATCTCTTCATTTTGGAAAACACTCTGCAGGAAATCTTTATTTCGAATATCTCCTTGGTAAAACTTTGCTTTAGGATGTATCGCTTCTTGATGGCCTGTTTGCAAATTATCAACGACAACAACCTTATAGCCTTTATCAATTAGTTGATAGACAGCATGAGAGCCAATATACCCCGCTCCACCTAAAACAAGAATACTCATATCATCACATACTTCCTTTATGTTTAGTTGACTTAAATACAAATAATTTTTGGCAAAAATAATTCAATACCGTATAGAAACCCGTACTAATAAATACCGCTATATCTGTTTTGATACTTGATGTTAACTCACTATTACTTAATATCCATTCTACTAAATTTCGTCCAATTGTATAAGAAACAAAATAACAAAACAAAATAACAACAACAAACCGAAGCATACTTTTAGATACAGAGCCTTGACTCCTAAAAGTAAAACTTCGATTTAAAAAGAAACTCACAACTGCACCAACAGAATTCCCTAAAAAGGTAGACACCCAATAGGAAAGACCTGCTAGATGCAAAAGCAGATATATAACGGATAATCCAACAATTGTATTCATAACTCCGACCAATAAGAAGCGAACAAACTGATAATTCATTGATCTTTTAAAACAGCATCTTTTGGCTGATTTCCTATCCTATGAAGTGAAAAAGTATCCGTTTCAATAGCAAACTTTGGACGTCGCTTTACTTCATGATAGATTTTACCGACATATTCTCCAATCATTCCAATCCCCATTAATTGCAAGCCTCCTACAAACCAAATCGAAATCATTAATGAGCTCCAACCTGATTCAGTTTGACCTGTGAACTTTTGAACGAGTGTATAAATACCTACAATCATACTAACGATGACCGCCAAAAATCCTAATAAGGTCACAAACCGGATGGGTGCCACACTAAAGGAAGTAATTCCATCAAAAGCAAAGGCTAGCATTTTTTTTAAGGGATATTTTGATTCTCCTGCTAACCTTTCCTTCCGGTCATAATACACTCTTGTTGAAGGAAAACCTACTAGAGGTATAAGTCCTCGAAGAAATAAATTCGTCTCTTTATATTTAAATAATTCATCTAAAGCTCGCTTGCTCATTAACCGAAAGTCCGCATGATTAGGGACTAATTTGATGCCAATCTTCTCCATAAAACGGTAAAAGCCTATAGCAGTTGTTCGTTTGAAAAAAGTATCTGTATCACGGTGATCTCTTACACCGTATACAATATCGAATCCTTCTAAATATTTCTCAACAAAAGTACGAATCACAGCAATATCATCCTGCAAATCCGCATCAATGGACACAACACAATCTGATTGTTTATTAGCCGTTTCGAGACCTGCTATAAGAGCGTTTTGATGACCTACATTTCTCGCTAATTTTAGCCCTTTTACAAATGAGTTATGTTCCGTTTCATTTTCGATTAATTCCCATGTACGGTCTTTACTGCCATCATCGACAAACAGGATTCTACTTTCGTTTGAGATGAGAACATCGTGAATTAAATCTTGTAGCACCTCGGATAGCTGTGAAGCCGTCTCCAGCAATACCTCTTCCTCATTGTAACAAGGGACAACGATGGTTAATACAGGCTTGTTCATACTTCTTCTCTTCCTTATCAACGATTATTTTACTTCGTATAGATAAATTCTCCAGGCAGAATCCTTTTGATCAAACGCCTTCTTAAAGACAAGGCCATTGCTCCTTGCATTCATTATTGGCACACTTGAAAAAATATATTTTCCACCCATATTTTTAAACACTTCTGTATTCAACTGTAAATGATGAATTTTCTTTTTAGAGTCCTTTCGGTAATCGTACTTTTTCCCCAATTCATCGACGAAAATATAGCATCTGCCACCCCACTCATCAAAATACTCCTCTAAAGTGGCGTTCTTATCTAATTCAGCAGCAATAATCTTTCTAAATTGATGCTTATATTCTAATGGATAATAATTGTTATACGTATCAAGGGTATAAAAGCCATTATACTGTGCGATGGCAGGATGAAGTCCGATACTGGCTACTCGATAGCTGCTTTTCGATGCTCCGATATATTGGTTGATTTCCTCGAATTGCTCCGTCGCATAAAATTGTTTAAAGGATGGTGCCCCGGCAACTCTATATCTAATTTCTTCGTTCAATCCTAACAAAATAATAATTTGAGCAATTAAACAAAGCTTAACGAATTTCTGCCAGCCTCTCCCCTTACGCCAGAGAAGATATCCACCAAGTGCAAACATAAGATAAATAATTAACGGTCGTAAAAAATGAAATCTAGCAAAGTTGAACGTGTTTAACAATTGTATCTGCTCTTTCAAGGGTACCCAGCCTTTATAGAACCAAAACGCGTACCAAATAGACAGGATAATATTCAAAACAAATAAATATAGATAGCGCTTTTCAAGTGTTCCCTTCACTTTTCCCTTTATAGCCCATAATACGATAAAAGAAAGCGGTACGATGACATAGGTATGAATCGTCATAACATGAGTATGGCCAAGGAAATAGTTTTTGCATACTAAACGAATGGTTTGCAAAAAATCTAGCTTGGACAGGAAGAATTCATTCCTGCTTGTTGGCGCTTCTGGAAAAACTAATGAGTAAACAAGACGGTACTCAATAAACAAATAGACAGCCGTCATCATGGCAATACTGCCAAAGAAGGCCCCGTTTATTTTTCTTTTAACAAGCAAATCCCTTAGCCATAATAAGCCCATAGCAACAAGGAAGAAGAAAAAGCCTAATACAAAGCTCGAATAGAAAGGTAATAGAATAAGTGTTACCCATTCCTTCCACGAATGCTTTCCACTACGAATATTTAAAAAGGCCCACAACGCAAGCGGCATACCAAGCGTACTAAGCATACCAGATGGCCAAACGGGAGTAAGTGCAAAGGCAAGTGCTACCCAAACTCTAATCCAATCCCCATCTTTTTCTTTAACAAAATGACTTTTTAATAGAAGATACATCCCTAAAAAGGCGACAATCCTAATAATTGCTTGACTGATAGCATAAGCTAGCATAGAAGGAAAAAGCTGATGTAGCCACTGGATCCCACTAAACTCTGTTCCATATGTATTACGGGGTAAACCATTGATTATCTGTGGAACAACTGAATGAATATCACCAAATAATTCACCGCTATCTTTTAAGGTTTTATACCAAGCAATATTAGAATCCAGATTATCATGAACCCTCATGTGGGCGTTTTCTCCTAATATAAACATAGGAGATAGATATAAAATTAATAGAATGAAGGCTAGAAAGAAATGCTTCCTCTCCCGACTCCAGGACAACCAAATATTCATCGTTTTACCTCACATCGTTTGCTACTCTAAATCTTTAAATATTTTCTTTATGCAAAACTTGACTGATATACTCTAGTACGGGCTTCCTTAATTCACTATTCTTTAAGGCAAACTCAATATTAGTTAGGATAAAACCAAGTTTTTCTCCTACATCATATCTTTTCCCTTCAAACTTGTAGGCAAACACATTTTGAACTTGATTCAAATCTTTGATACCATCCGTTAACTGAATTTCTCCTTGAATCCCACATTCTTGATTTTCTAAAATTGCAAAAATTTCAGGCGTTAATATATAGCGTCCCATAATCGCCAAGTCAGAGGGTGCTTGACCTAACTTAGGTTTTTCAACAAGGTTCTTCACTTCATATATTCCGTCCATTTCTTTTAAAGGGTCAATTATTCCATATCTACTTGTTTCATTATATGGTACTTGTTGAACACCAACGATAGACGATCCTGTTTTTTCGTACACATTCATAAGCTGTTTAGTACACGGAATCTCAGACTCTACGATATCATCGCCAAGTAATACAGCAAATGGCTCATCACCAATAAATTTTCGAGCACACCAAATCGCATGACCTAGCCCTTTTGGCTCTTTTTGTCGTATGTAATGAATATTCACCATTTCAGAAACATTTCTAACACGCTCAAGAAGCTCAAACTTTCCTTTTTCATATAAAGTATGTTCTAATTCATAAGCATAATCAAAATGATCCTCAATTGCTCGTTTCCCTTTTCCAGTCACTACAATAATATCTTCAATTCCAGACTGAATAGCTTCTTCAACAATATATTGAATAGTAGGCTTGTCTACAATTGGTAGCATTTCTTTTGGCATCGCTTTTGTAACTGGAAGAAATCTAGTCCCTAACCCTGCAGCAGGAATAATTGCTTTTTTCACCGGTTTCATAACATATCATTCTCCTTTTAACCGTCAAGTAAATGCATACATTTATGTCATATATTAACTACATATATCTTTGATATTACTATAATTTGCTTAAAAAACAAGTTTTTGTGTCAATGTGGTACCCTTCTACGTGGTCCCATTAAAATTATTGAGTATTAGTAAAATAAACCCTACTTTACTGTATCACTAATTGTCTAACATTCTTTCATTTTCATAGAACTTTAATGTTATTTTTAGAAAATTTTCAGGTTTATTCACTACACTTAAAATAACCAATTGAGACAATCGTGTATCTTTACATTTGTTTTAGTGGAAACATCTTTTAGGGAGAGAAAAAGCGTGAATTATGAAGGATTTCAAATGATAAATAGTTGGGCAGGATATTCGAATTTCTTAGATGTTTTCATGCTTTTAGTGACAAATAGTGTCCCTTATGTTGCAATCGCGATCCTATTGTTTCTATGGTTTAATGGAAAAAAAGAACAAATCTTGGAGAGACGGCGTACCATAATCTATGCAACCTTATCTACATTAATGGCTTTATTCGTTAACAGCTTCATTCATCTTGTATACTACCATCCCCGCCCATTTGTAGTGCATCATGTTCATCTATTAGTACACCATGCTGCTGATTCTTCTTTTGTCAGTGATCATGCAGTTTTAGTTTTTGCTATCGCTTGGACTATTTTAATGCGGAATGAACGGATTAAATATCCTGTATTCATTTGGGCTACGATTGTTGCGATATCCCGAATTTATATTGGAGTACACTATCCAGTTGACGTCATTGGAAGTGCATTATTGGCTTTTGGTACAAGCCTCCTTGTCATCCATTACTTAAAAAAATGGGAACCTGTCATACAATTTATGTTCCGTCTTTACGATTTAGTAGCCAAACGTCTTATGGCTGTTTTTAGATGAAAGAAAAATGATATTGCAATATATTTGGAGTGATTTTTTAATAAAATCACTCCAAAATTGTACTTTTGTACATTTCATTATATTCAGTCAATTAGAGTAAGTAATGAGCTACAATCTTCACAAATGATTTTTCTAGATTTAATAACGCTCTCTCATCAATATCAAATTTCGGATGATGGTGAGGATAGTGGGTCGCTTTATCTTCATTTCTTGAGCCAACTCTAAAATACGTACCTGGCTTTTCAAGAAGAAAATATGAAAAATCCTCTGCTCCCATAGATGGTTTCATTTCTATAATGTTCCCTTCAGAAAATTGTTCAGCTAATAAAGTGCGAACCGTTTCCGTTTCTTCTATATGATTGTACAAAGCAGGATAACCGTTTAAATAATCAATCGTATATGTTGCTCCAAATGCAGTTGTAATCCCTTCAACTATGCTATACATTTGTTTTTCCACTTGTTTTCGAATAGCACTATCAAATGTACGAACGGTTCCCTCAATCGTCGCTTTATCAGCAATAATATTAAAGGCTGTTCCTGATTTGAAAACACCTACCGTGACAACAGCTGATTGTAAGGGATTCACACCACGACTAACAATCTTTTGTAATGAATTAACAATCTCGCTACCAATCACAAGAGAATCAATGGCTTCATGCGGTCGTGCACCGTGACCGCCTTTGCCTTGAATATGAATATCAAATTTATGCACCGAAGACATAATCCACATCTGCTAATACACCATCTTCAATCATAAACTTTGCTCCACCTGGTGGTAGTTCTTCCGCCGGCTGAAAAATAAAAATAACCTTTCCTTTCAGACGTTCACGAAAATGGCTTAATGCTTCCGCTGTCCCTAGCAAGGCAGCAGTGTGACCATCATGACCACAAGCATGCATCACTCCCGGATTTTGTGATTTATAAGGAACCTCTTTTTCATCAGGGATAGGCAAGGCATCGAAGTCTGCTCTTAAGGCAATCGTCTTTCCTGATTGATTTCCTTCTAAAATACCAATCAAACCATGTCCACCAATATTCGTTTTTACTTCTAAACCGAAACTAAGCAGTTTTTCTTTGATATACTCGGCAGTCTTTGCTTCTTTGAAAGATAATTCTGGATGTTGGTGTATATATCTGCGCCAACTCACAACATTATCGTATCGGTCCGTTAGCTTTTCATTGATATCCTTTATTAGCTTTTCATTCGTTGTCATGATCATATCCTCCTTCTTCAATGGAATCTTAATAAGATTTGTTACTATTTTCAACATTCATCTACCCATCTCCTTTTAAACAAGGAAAATGAGTATTTTAGCTAATCCATTCATCATAGTTGTTGTACGGAATTCCGTAAAGTCCTCCAATCCAAAATGAAACTTCTATTACTTTACTCCTTTAATGAAGTTAAACTTCTTAAAGTACAAAGAAGCTCACAACCTATAGTAGGATGTGAGCTTCTTTTTCTCTAAAGGGTACATTTTAATGAAATGAAGACCTTTTTGCTTATTTTCTTATTTAACTAAAGTTAACCGGCAGCATTATTAAAAGAACCAGATACATTCTTCAGAAATTTGATGGTTCTCTCATTTTTAGGAGAATCAAAAACTTCTGATGGAGTACCCTGTTCAACAATGTAGCCTCCATCCATGAAAATAACCCGATCTGCAACTTCTCTTGCAAAGCTCATTTCATGAGTTACAATAATCGTTGTAAGACCTGCTTCTGTCACGGATTTAATAACAGATAACACTTCTCCAACCATCTCAGGATCTAGTGCGGATGTAGGTTCATCAAACAGCATAACTTTCGGATTCAATGCCAGCGCCCTAGCAATAGCAACCCTCTGCTGCTGTCCCCCAGAAAGCTGTCTTGGATAATAGTTCACTCGATCTGCAAGTCCAACCCTTGTCAATTGAGCCAAAGCCTCTTCGGTAGCTTGTTTTTTATCCTTCTTTTGAACAATAATAAGACCTTCCATTACATTTTCAAGAGCTGTTTTATTTTTAAAAAGGTTATATTGTTGAAACACCATGGCCGTATTTCTTGTAAGATAGAGGATGTCTTTCTTTTTAATAGTTTTTGCATCAAAATGATGGCCGTCCAGCACAATTTCCCCTTCAGTTGGTTTTTCAAGGAAATTAATGCATCTTAAAAATGTTGATTTTCCTGATCCACTTGGACCAATGATAACAACTACTTCTCCCTTTTGAACCTCAAGGTCAATCCCCTTAAGAACATGATGATTTCCAAAGTATTTTTGAATCCCCTTAAGTTCTATCACTAACGACACCTCTTTCACTTACTTTTAACCTTTTTTCCAGCAAGTTCACAATTGCACTTAATATTGAACATGTGATCCAGTAAATAAGGGCAACAACGATGTATACTTCGAAAAAGCGGTAAGACCTTGCTCCAATTAAGTCAGCCGCAGCCACGATATCGACGACTGAGATGGAAAAGGCAAGGGATGTCCCTTTAATTAGGCTCAATAGACTATTCCCAAAATTAGGCAATGCTATTTTTAATGCCTCGGGTATGATAATTCTTCTCAGAGTTTGGAAGCCTGTCATACCTATAGAGTGGGCAGCTTCAAACTGCCCCTTATCAACTGCTTGAATCGCTCCTCTAATCGTTTCTGAACCATAGGCCCCTTCGTTAAGAGAATAGGTAATGAATATAAAGATAATAGGTGCAATACCATTAACATTAATATTAGTCCCTAAATAAAGATTTATATATTGCATAACGATTGGAAGTCCATAGTAAGATAAGTAAATTTGAATTAGTAAAGGTGTCCCTCTTATAAAAGAAACATAAAGACCTGCTATTTGTTTCAATACAGGAACCTGATGGATTCTTATGAGCGCTACGATCGCTCCTATTAATAAACCTGCAATCATAGCTACAAGCGTAATCAAGAGCGTAACCGGAAGTTGCTGCAGTATTTCTGGTATAGACTTCAAGAGAAATTCTATATCAAAAAGTTTATCATTCAATGTTGGTACCCTCCAATCATGCTCAACTTAGTTTTATTTTACCCATAATCAATTAAGTTTAATTTATCACGTTCAAAACGCCACATCCTGTGTCAGGACGTGACGTTTTTTAATCTGCCTGTCCGTTAAAAGTTGAAGAAAAGAACGATTATTTCTTTTATCCCACTAATCATACGGTTTCTCGTATCAATTAAAAGGTCATTGCTGACAACTTATTCAGCTTGTTTAAAGTCTGGTCCATAGTATTTTGCAGTAATTTTATCTAACGTACCGTCACTTTTAATTTTTGTAAATGCTTTGTGAACGGCATTAACTAACTCAGTATCGCCTTTTTCAAAAAGAAAATATGAATCTGCTGCTAATAAATCAGGAGCAGCTTCTTCAGGAATATCTATATATTTAAATTTCGTATTAGATTCATTTGAATAAACAGATGCGATTCCTCTAGTCGTAGCAGTAGCATCATAACGTCCATTATTTACTTCTTTCATCATTGCAGGTTCTTGACCTGGTATATCTACATGAGATAATTTAAAATCGATTGTTTTATTCAACTCTTCTAATAGCAGCTGTGCGATACTACCACCAGTAGAAGCAATTACATGTTTTCCTTCTAAATCTTCAATCGTATTAATCTCATTATTATTTTCTTTCGCTACAATCACTTGTCTGTCTTTAAAATATGGTTCAGTACTAAATAGATACTTCTCTTCACGTTCTTCCGTTTTACTAATAGAATTAACAATCATATCATATCGTCCTGAATCTAATCCTAAAAACAAACCTGGGAATTCTGTCTTTGCCCAGTTAAATTGATAATCTGGTAAACGTTTGTCAATTTCATTAGCTACTTCAATATCGTAACCCGTAAGTTCTCCATCCTCATCAATATATTGACCTGGTTTATTTGTCGCACCAGTTGCAACGATTACTTCTTTTGCATCTGGATTATTATCACCAGCATATCCTTTTACTTTAACACTGGATTCACCTTTATTCGCAGCTGGCTGCTGAGTCGAAGTTTTATTGCCTGATTCTTTATTTGCTGAATTATCACCTGATGCACATCCAGTCAATGCTAACGATAAACCTAAGAAACTTGCTAACAACCATTTTTTATTTTTCATCTTTATTTCCTCCTGCTGATCCTTTTAAATAATTGATCGTAAACTTAATCATGCTAATTAATCCATACTTTAACGCTTCTTCATCCATATCAAACTCAGCTGTATGATGATTGGCACCACTGCCAAACTCATCATTTTTGATCCCTACTAATGCAAAGAGGGACGGTGCTAAAATTGAGTATTTAGAAAAAGACTCGGAAGCATACCAGCGTATGTTATGTACAATCGATTCAGGCATTATTTCTTTTACAGAATCAATCGCCAATTGAGATAGCATCTCATCATTAACAACCGGGGGATGGGCTCCCATTTTATTTAACACTTCAATCTCACACCCATGTGCCTTCGCAGTTAATGTGGCAACATTGTAAAAAACATCTAAAGCGTGACTTCCTTCATTTTGATTAAAGAAGCGTAAAGTTCCCCCAATATATAATTCATTAGGAAAAACATTATTAGCTTCTCCACCATGGATTTGAGTAATACCTAAAGTAACTGTTTCGTTCACATCAAGCTGATTATTCCATGCCCCTGAAATACCAGATAAAACATAGATGCCGGCATTGATGGGATTAACGGCTTGATCCGGCCTTGAACCATGACCTTCTTTTCCAAGGATTTTAAACTCAATTGGGGCAAATCCTGCCATTATAGGACCGCTGTCTAAACAGATCTTTCCTGTATCCACCATTGATGAAAGATGGTTTCCATAAAAAGCATCAATCCTTTTATTTTGAAGATGCGAAATCATAGGACCTATTCCGCTTCCCGTTTCTTCGCCCTCTTCAAAAATAAAAATAATCTGTCCATTCAAGTAATCTTGATTTTCAACTAAAATACGCATTGCTGCTAAAAGAATGGCCATATGTCCATCATGGCCGCAAGCATGACTGACCCCATTCCTTTTGGAAACAACTTTCTTCTCTTGTTTTAAATTCAAACTGTTTTCCTTTATAGGCAAAGCATCAATATCAGTTCTCAATCCTAATGTTTTACCAGGTCTTCCTGTATCTAGAATTGCGATAAAGCCTGTCTTAGATACCTGTTCAACAGTTAAACCGAGCCTTGTCGCTTCTTTCATTAAAAAAACAGATGTCTCTTCTTCTTGCCCTGATAATTCTGGATTCTCATGAAGATGCTTGCGTACATCATGCATATAGTTTTTTTGATCATTGACACTTTTTATTATCAGTGTGTTATCCAAATCAATCCCTCCTTTTCAACTCAGAAAAATCTAGGGAATGGATTGAAGACAAAAGATTTTTCAGCTGTTTTTCCTTCTAAAACTAAAAATAATTCAAGTAAAAAGCTTCCAATACCTGCTGCTCCTGGGAAATACGTTGTGAACTTAGTGAGATTCCATGGCTCAAGTCTAGTAAATACTTGTGCCCATGAATAATATCCCTCTTCAGAAACATGAGCTTTAGATAAAATCTTAATGCCGCAGCGAATCGCGAGATCAAGATATTTTTCATCTTTAAAGCTTTCATATAAACTAATATACATTTTTCCAATTCCTGCTGTTCCACAACAAATCGAGTCATTATTCCAATATCCTGGTGATTCAAATTCAGGTGCACCAGTCGCTTCAACCCCATTAGCTAAGCGAATCAGCCACTCTTTATATTTCTCATTTTTCGTTACTTTATAAAGTTGATAAAAAGCTCTGCTAGATCCTACAGGACCATTACAAAATCCTAAATAAAAAAGATCTTTATAATCCGGTAATCGATAGGGGATTAAAGCAGCATTAAATTCTGCGTCATAATATACGATTGTCTCTAAATAACGAATTCCTGCTTCTGCAGCATCTAGGTACCGTTTATCTCCTGTTAGCTCATATGCAGTGGCTAAAATAAAGCTGACTCCAGCCGTTCCTGCTTCATAATTTGGAAAAGTAGTAGAGGCTTGCAATCCGCCGCCGCCCATGCCAGCTACGCCATCTCCCATATTTGCCGGATCAAGTCCTTGCCACTCATAACTGCCATCCTCATGAATAATAGCCTGTGTTAAAATTTGATCTGCAGCTAACTTACCAATTTCCGTATAATCATCACGATTCCATAGTTGTCCAAGTTTTAGGAAAAATAAGACTAAGCTGCCATCAAAATAAGGAGAAGTACTATATGACCAGGCCACACCATGATCGGTTTTTACAGCAGCTTGATAGATTTTATCCGTTACAGATTTTGCAAAATCAAGATAAATATCTTCTTTTGTCAATTCATAAATACGAATAAATAAATACGCAATCCCTGCTGCACCATATAAAAAGCTCCATTGACTTCCCGGTGTATTAATGAAAAGGTCTTTCTCAGTTCCTGGAGTCCAATGGTCTAGATAATACTGAGCTCCCACCTTAATTTCATCAAGATATTTTTCCTCACCAAGAGCCTCATATAATTGAACATAATAGAGAATAATACTAGCATTTCCTCTGTCTAGTGAATCTTCACCAAACACCGCTTCCCCTTCATTAAAGTGTTCTTCCGGCATCTGTGGCCAACGAACATACCCATCTTCCTGTACAGAAACTGATTTTATCCATTTTTCTGCACCTAATGCCCCTTTTAAATACTCTTCTTTAGTTGGTCTTCCAAAAAGCGATCTGGCTTTTTGACTCATTTTTTTACCTCCTTTTTTACTTTTCTTTACTGTGCAAAACTGCTCAGTTCATTGATATTGTGGAATATTAAAAACTTGTTATTTGTACCTCTCTTCTACCATGTGACCCTTATAAAAAAACAACCCGTTGCTATTTTACGAGCAAAACTCTTAGTTTGCATAAATAAACAAACAAGCGATTGCACAAAGTTAAAACTAAGTCTCTTGTCTAATGTTCTTTATCATATTTTATATTATTCATTATTTCACACAAGTTTTCTACATAAATAAAGCTTAGTTATTTAGTAGGATTAACATGATATTAACACGCTAACCATTGGTCGTCAATCTATTTGCGATAATATTTGTTATTTTAAAATATTATGTTAATTAAGGAATTAACCCTTAAATTTAATATTTCTATACAGCAAAAGGCCAGTCTCTAAAGACTAGCCCCCCTACCTTTATTACAATTCCGGCGTTTCCGTTGGTTCATAACCTTCATATTGTGCATCAATATATTCTCTAATTTCTTTAATCGTCTTGATGTAACACATTTACATTATATTGTTGAATGGCAAATGACCTCGTTCACAAAATTTATTGTAAAAAATAAATATCAAGAAATTGTGCAGATTCTATCGAAAAAATTTGACCAAACCATTACATTAATGTGTTTCAATCCTTTTTACATAAAAAAATAACCCCAATAAAAGAGGCTATTCAGGAATAACTCTTTATTGAGGTTGCCTATATTCATGTACCCTTATTTAACAGGTAACAGCTCACTTTCTATTACCATGATTTTTCACTTCTTCTCCACCGGTTGTTGGCGTAAAGTCAATCATATACACTGTTGTTTCTTCAGCAGAAACAATTTTAGCAGTCGCTCCAGCCATCCCTGCCATATGGGCTGCGTTTACAGTCACTTCTGTGCCCAGTTCTAACGGTGGTTCCCCTGCGTCTTGTAGCTCTTCATGAATCACCCATTTATGATTTTCTACTTTTTCTCCACCGGTTGTTGGTGTATAAGAAATAGCATAAGCAGTTGTATCATAAGCACCCACAATCGTTGCTTTAGCACCTTGCATACCTTCCATGTGATCTGCTTTTATATAGGCATGACTTCCAACTTCATAGGTTGGATTTTCTGCCACTTTCAACCCTTCAGGAACCTCACCTGAGTCAGACTTGTCCATATTATTATCATCCGTATCTTTCATAGTCGCAGCACCTTCTGTAGTTTCTTTACTGTCCTTACTATCTGTACTCTCAGTGTTTGCCTCATTAGTAGAGCAGGCACCTAGTACTAAGAAAAGGGCTGCAAGTAAAGATAATATCATGGACATTTTCATTCTACTTTTAAACATGTAAAAAACGCCTCCTCATTTTTACATATTATACCATTTAAATGTGTAGAAGTTATGAAACTAACAATCTATTTTTATTTTCTTTGTTTACTATTCTTATATCGTATCATAGCCTTTACTACCATCACTTTTTGCTCAGTTTTTAAGCTTGCCATTTTCCATATTCGTAATGACCGTTAATTCTCTAACAATTCGTTGTGATTGCGATGCAAGGTGCAAATTTGGCACAAACACAAGCGTATTAGATAAGATTTCGCTAAGCATCTAGTTTCTATAAAAAACGGCCTTTCCCAGATTGCATACCGAGAAAAGGCCGTAACTTATTATACTCTTTTTTCATTATCTACTTGACAGTGGTACGTGTATTACTACGCTTTTTTTATTTAAACCTTTATATGTTATTGGATGCTTTTAGCCCCTAAATATCTTGGAGACCAATAGCTATTATCCATAGAGGCGATACTCACACCTTTAGATGAGGAACTATGGATAAACTGATCATTCCCTATGTAAATACCTGCATGTGAAGCACCAGGTTTGTAGGTCTCAAAAAATACTATATCACCAACTTGTGGTTTAGAAACATTTGTTCCCTTTTTATAAATTTCTGAGACTGTTCTTGGTAAATTAACATCTGAGCTTTTATCAAATACGTAATTTAGAAATCCACTACAATCAAAGCCCTTTGGAGTGCTTCCTCCCCATACATACGGTACATCTAAATATTTTTTTGCTTCTTTCACTAACTCATCCGCCGAAATGGTAGATTCCTCCTCCACCTGAGCAGTTTTAGCCTTTGTCTTTGAAATCCCTAATGCTTTATATGTACTTGCACCTACAAATCCGTTTGCTTTTAAGCCACTATCTTTTTGAAACTTTATAACTGCCTTTTTTGTAGCTGTCCCAAAATAGGTAGTAGTTTTTTCATCTGTGAAATATCCTTTATCCTTTAATACTTGTTGCAATTGTTTTACTTCACTATGCTTCATTCCGCTTTTTAATGTATGATCTCCTAATGCCGCACTACTAACGATAGGATTTGATAGTAACAAACCCGTCACAACTATGGATGCAATTATTTTTTTCATCTATGTAAATCCCCCGAAAACTCCTGTTTTTTTTCATTTTAACAGGTTAAAGTAACACTCATATGTAGTTTAGGTAACAAATACATTACAAATTTGCGCAAAAAGTCTGAAGATAATGCATAATTCGACAACATCCTTTTTTTTCCTATTAAAAAAGTCTCATAATTATTGTAAAAGAAGAATCTATTAATCTACATAATTTCTGCACAGTTTTGCCATATGATTCTATTTACAATATAAAGAATGCGGTCATTGTTAAGTGACCGCATTCTTTGTTTCGTTTGAGTTCTAACACATTAAGTGAATCAAGTAATTCCTCTTAAGTGACTTTTTCGTTATTAATCATTCCCTGTTTAGAATAATTAATCATTATTAAATCTGAACTTTTAATAAATATTATTTACTATATTCTTGATGCTGCTCATGATTCGGCATTTCTTCTGAAGGCTCTGCTACTGCCGTATATGTGTAATATGCACCAATGACTACAAGCAAATATATAATCGCGGATAGCGCCCATTTTTTCATAAGACTTGTCTCCTTATAATTTTACTTTTTGCAGACGGAGTGCATTCAGCACAACAGATACTGAGCTAAAGGCCATGGCAGCACCTGCAAGCCATGGAGCTAAAAATCCAAGTGCAGCAATTGGGATGCCGATTGTGTTATATGCGAGCGCCCAGAAAAGATTTTGCTTTATATTTCTCATCGTTTTATGACTCATTAAGATGGAATCAGGTATACTGTTCAAATCTCCACGAATTAGCGTAATATCTGCTGCTTCCATTGCAACATCCGTACCTGTTCCAATTGCCATCCCGATATCAGCTGTTGCTAATGCTGGAGCATCATTTATACCATCTCCAACCATGGCTACTTTCTTGCCTTGTTGTTGAAGCTTTTTCACTTCTTCTGCCTTTCCTTCTGGGAGCACTTCAGCAATAACATGGTCAACTCCTGCCTGTTTCGCTATGGTACTTGCTGTCTGCTTGTTATCTCCTGTAATCATAATCACTTCAAGTCCCATTTCTTTCATTCGCTTAATGGCTGCAGTAGAAGTGTCTTTAATCGTATCAGCAACGGCAACAACACCAGCATAGGCTCCATCCACGGCAGTTAACATAGCTGTTTTCCCTTGCTTTTCAAGAGTTTCCATTCGATCTAATACAGGCTCAATATCAATACTGAACTTTGTCATTAGACGACGTGTGCCCACAAGTACTTCTTTTCCTTCTACAACTGCTTTAATTCCATATCCCGTAATCGATTCAAATTTGGAGACATCCTTTAATGAAATCGATTTATTCTTTATACCATCGACAATAGCTTGTGCAAGTGGATGTTCTGATTGTTTTTCGGCTGATCCAACTAGGGATAAGAATTCAGCCTCGTTCTGGTCTGTAATCACATCCGTAAGAACAGGAGAGCCATTTGTAATCGTTCCTGTTTTATCTAAAATAACTGTATTGATTTTATGTGTCCCTTCGAGATGCTCTCCACCTTTAAAAAGAATACCGTATTCTGCAGCCC
>SMEO01000116.1_pt1 | contig 17197 bp, 15 predicted proteins | sample 2456251 | NCBI WGS metagenome assembly SMEO01 (sample SAMN10132594, study PRJNA489261) | soil metagenome | isolation source: day1 control-silt loam soil ammended | place: USA | reverse complement strand
GATTCTATCTAAAAAAAATAAGTCAATACTTTTGGAATATGATCCTTCGTTAACTTTGATTGGAGCAGGAAGAAGTGCTTTCGTATTTAAGATTTCACACACAAATAAAGTCATTAAGGTGTTTTTTCCAAAGTATGCACACCTTGCCAAGAAAGAAGCAGAAATATATGGGCGATTACAACATATTTCTTATTATCCAACTCTTTATGAAACGGGATCTAATTATTTAGTCATTGATTATATCGAGGGACTCACACTTTTTGAATGTTTAACAAAAGGGGTTTTAATTTCGGATGAAGTAGTAAAAGAAATTGATTATGCCATACAATTAGCTAGAGAAGAAGGATTGAATCCATCCGATATTCACTTGCGAAATCTCTTTCTTACACTGGATAAAAAAGTAAAAATAATCGATGTGGTAAGATTTAGACAAACAAAGGACTGCATAAAATGGAGAGATTTAAAATATGCCTTCTATCATTATTATAAAAAGCGATATTTTCCAAAGAAAATCCCTGCATTCATCTTGAACATCATAACTGTGCTTTATAAAAAGAAGCTACTTAAAATTAACAGTGAAGCAAGTTGTACATCTAATAAAATAGAAAACAAAGGTTCTAGTATAGAAGGAGGAAAATGAGAATGCTGAAAAAAGTCATGACTACGATGGGGGTAGCTGGTATGGTTTTTCTGAGTGGGTGTTCATTAATAGGTGAAGTAAATAATACGTTGGAGTATGTGAATACAACAACTGAATATATCGACGACGCTAAAAACTTTGCCAATGAAGTACCAGAGCTAGCGAATGATGCGATCGCGAATGAGGAGGCAAGGAAGCAGTTAGAAGCAGAACTTACGACCATGAAAGAAAACATAAATCAGTTTAATGAAACGGAAGTTCCGGGCATTGCAGAAGATATTCATAATCAAATTGTTAGCACCAATGCAAAACTTGAAGAGGGGATTGATATGTACTTAACGAATATTGAAAATGGTAAGTTAGATCCCGCTATCTTGGAAAAATCCGAGATTTTGACAACCGTTAATGAGATATCAAGCCTAATGGACCAGATAGAAAAACTAACCAATTAATATATAATAGAAGAAAGATGACTATCCACAGGTTATCCACAATCGAAAAAGTACCTGTTACTTAGGAGGTAGTAGAGGATGGATTTTGCTTATATTGTATCTGAGGAGAAAATTAAGCAGGCGATTAGGGATGGGGAGTTTGATAATCTGCCGGGTAAGGGAAAACCACTTGTTATCGAGGATTTATCAGCTATTCCACAGGAACTTCGCATGGCGTACAGTATGCTAAAAAATGCTGGCATGATGAAGGATGAGGAAAACTATCGAAAAGAGTTAATGAGAATTGAAGATTTAATCGCTTGCTGCCAGGATTCAGAGGAAAAAGCCATGTTGAAACAACAGCTGAATCAGAAGTTGCTTCAATTTAACAAAGTAGTGAAAAAAAGAAATATTACTAATAGCAGTATGTTTAAAAAGTATGAGACGAAAATTGAAAATCAAATTTCATTGAATAAAGAATAAGAGTAAAATGAGATAATTTTAGATAACAGGGATTTTTTACAATAAAAATCCCTATTTATCATTTTATTTTCCTAACCCTAGTATCAACAACATACAATGTATTTCCCTTTGGTTATGGTTTCCAATATAGCCACATCTGTAGCTTCACTCCATGAATGGTCAGGATGCTTCGGATCAAAATTCACAATCAAGCCTGTCGGGGAACCGATGATTTCTCCATTTACTTCACCGTTTTTCCCCAATCTGGATAAAGATCCGTACGGCGATCGCGCCAAGTCGTAACAGAGCCATGTTCACGAACCTCATATAAAAGATCTAAATTAAGATCGGCTGTTACAATCATATCTTGATTAATTTCTCCTTCTATTAAAATCCCTTTTGGAGGAAATGGAATATCATTTGGTGTAATAACGGCAGCTTGGCCAAAATTCCCACGCATAAAATCAACAGTTTGCAGCGAGCCGACCGTTCCAGTCGTTACCACATAGATTTGATTTTCAATCGCTCTGGCATGGCTCGTATAACGAACTCGATGAAAGCCATGTCGGTCATCGGTACAGGATGGACAGAAAATAACGTCTGCTCCTTTCGCCTTAGCCATTCGGACAATTTCAGGGAACTCGATGTCATAGCAGGTTAACATAGCAATCGTTCCTTTATCCGTTTCGAATACCTGCAAATCTTCACCAGGATTCATATTCCATTCATGAACTTCTGTTGGGGTAATATGAAGCTTCGGCTGTTCTGCAATTCGTCCATCTGGGTAAAACAAATGAGCTACATTATATAACTTTCCCTGTTTTTTAATAACATGCGTCCCCGCAATGATATGCATATTGGTTCTCATCGCAAGGTCACGGAATAAAGCACGATACTGCTCCGTAAAATTAGGCAGTTCCTGAATAGATAATGCTTCCCCATTTTCATTTCCAATCGATAGCAGCTGAGTTGTAAAAAATTCAGGAAATATAACAAAATCTGCGGAAAATTCTTGGGCTGTTTTTATATAATGATCTACCTGTTTAGCAAATTCATAAAAAGACTGAATGGTATGAAGATGATATTGTACGGCTGAAACTCTAAGTGACATTTGATCCCCTCTTTCATCTATATTAAAAGACCATCTCTGACCTTTTTTTTAAAATAATACCAAACTAGTATACTTATTTTTCTGCAATATAAAAAGATATAAAACGAATATAAGTGATTTACTTTTCGCTTTATTGAAAGCTCAGAATACCATGATCATCAGACTCTGCTTGTATTATTTTATTCATATTTACTAGTTAGGGGAATATGGAAAATATGGTTATATAGTTTGATTTTTCCACTATCTACTTGAAGCAGAGGGATATACATGGTAGTAATAAAAGTGGATTATGGAAAATCTCGAAAGGGGATTTTGGTTTGAAAAGATTGATTCAAAGTGGACTGATTATCATGACTTTACTATTAGGGGGGTGCACAACAGACGTGGAAGAGGGAGAAAAGACAAAAGAGACAAAAGAGACATCGAATTTATGGCCAGAAACGCCAGCATTTAAAGATGATTTCACAAGAGAGTTTATGGATTCAACTGAGGAAGTGCAAGAAGGGTATTATCGATTTAAATCAAAAACGGAAGGCTACACAATGTTATTTCCAGTAAATGCAAGGGTTGATCCTGTAGGTTTTGAGCGTAATGAAGATGTATATGAAACATATAGTTTTGGTGAACAAGTGAAAGAGGATAATCTCGCATACTATTATAGGATTACCTATGAAAACTCTTTAATTGGATCAGACGTTGAATTTAATTTGGAATCACTTTCAGAGTATGTAGGTTATGAAGGTGATTATGAAACATTCGATTATGAAGGAAAAACTTATTATTACGCAACTGATGTTTCAAAGGATGAAGATGTAACTTATTATAGTTATTTTAGCTATATAAAATCAAATAAAAGTGATAAAGGCTTAAGGTATTTTGTAGATAGTACATGTGCGGATAATAGCGGGAATTGTAAGATGGATTCTAAAGAATTAGAAAAGAGATTTTTAATCATGATGAAATCTGTTGATTTCTTCGAATAGAGTGAAATGTAGGTGACTTTTGATGTCAAATGAGGAAATTTTAAATACAGATATAATACGAGCACGAATAACTGGTCTGGAATATGGAAAAATCTCAGCTGAAGAAATAAGAAGAATCTACACCGAAGAAACTGGACATGAACCTCCAGGTGAAATAACGGTCTATCATTCAGAGGAATTAAAAGCACTTAGTGAAAAAAAACGAGCCAGTAAAGATTCTGGATTTGATGGAACGGTTATTCATTTTTATGATCCTAAGTAAGGTATAAATCAATCTTATACAATTACTAGAGGAAGTGAATCAGCGGAGGATAATGGAGAGGGGGAACCTCTTGATTGGATATATAATGGTCTTGGGATTTTTACAGGTCAGGTTAAAAATCAGTATGATGATGCTAAGTATTTTGACAAAACTATTACTGAAGTGATTAACAAGAAAGTTTCAGTAAATCACCAAAAAAGACAAAAAGATGGGGAACAAGGCCAAAAAGTTGAGTTAGAGAAATTCGGAATTGGTCACTCTCTTGGAGGAAATCACATCCAAATGCTTCAATTGATGAATCAATCATTTAAGAGTGTTTATGCGATAAATGATGCTGCTCCAACTTCATATCAACTAGCTTTTATTGATAGGGAATTTAGAAGGAGCTTATCAAGAAAATTCAACATCAACCCAGACAATAACACCGAACTCTACACCATCCCCCCAGACCAACTAAAAGCTTTCGCTGAAGAATATTACAAAGATAGAGGAAAAGACATACATCATTTGACGGCTGAGGAGGATATGCTGTATGGCGGTTTTAGTGTACGCGGATTTCTTGACCTCGGTGATCGTAAGGTAATTAATACGAATGATGACTTTGATGGCATTAGTAAGCTAGTAGAAAATCTTTCTGACAAAGATGTACAGAAGATTCAAGCGTTTTTCGCTAAGTTAGCTCCTTATTATGAAGAGGGTGGAATGGAAGGCTTTTTGAATGGACTCATGAAGGAATTAACAGGGGTCGACAAGGAATTCATTAATCTGCTTTTTACTGTGCAAAGAGAATGGTGGGAAGGACCAGATTGGACAACTAAAACGGTCGATATGTATATGCCGGTAACGGGATTTCCTTATCAAGAACCGGTGGCTGTCGAAGTTCCTATTCCTGTCCCAGAGCTTTCGAAGGATTTTCTTAGTGCCATTCAGGAGCTAAAGGAAAGAGTTGCAACAATTGCAGACAAAATAGCAAAGCTCGCGGCACAAATTCCTTCCTTAATACAAAAGGTTTTAGACGTAAAATCAAATATAACAAATGGAGTTATTTCCTATTTAAACGAAATGAAGGGACATGCAGACAATATTTTAAAGTCAATTGGTCAATTAGGAAAAGTTGCGATAAAAGATATGGTAAGTCCAGGTGTTCCTGTTAAAGACTATGCTGTCGGTATTTTGATTGTAGCCGCCACTATAAAAACGGAAACGGATCAGATTAAAACGAAAAATGAGAAAATTTTGAATTCATTGATAAATGCTATAAAAACCGTTAAAGAAGTTCTCCATTCTGTTGATGCGCATGGACTGACGCATGTAGTAAGTGCTCTCGCAAGGAAAGATGGAAAACGGTACGAGGGCAATGACATGATTCGGTTTATAAAAACAGATGACGGAAAAACAATTGAAGTTAATCTGTCTTCAGCAGTACGAATTTATCAAACCGGATTCGTGAAATATGAAGAAAAGGCCAATGTTCTGAAGAAAATGAGGGAAGCCTACCACGCAGAACATGTAGAGGATTTTAAAAATCGTAAAGGGAAGCTACTAGATTCCATAGAGGATATGGAGTCCAATCCGCATGCCTATAGTCATTTATTGCCTCGTGGGAATGTAAGAATGGTAAGTATAAGTGTGCATGAAGATATTCAGCCGCTGGATCGTGCTTTTCATGAATCCTTTGAGGACTCTTTTTATGCCTTTCAAGAGGAACATAGAAAGGGTATGGAATTAATCCAGAAAATACGTTCCTCTATCGAAGAGCTGTTTAAAGAAGATAAACAGATTTCTACTCTATTTGATTTGCGTTAAAAGGGAGGTTGAAGCGAATGGGACAAATTACGAAAGATCATCGGTTTCAGCCCTATCAGGATTTGCATTACAAAGCTGCGGTATTTACGAAACAGCTTGAAGAAATGGAACGAATTAGTATGGAAATGCAAGCACGGATAAATAAGGAATTAGAAACAAGTTCAGGAAAAATTGTAGAAGAGACTCTGAATGCATTAAAAATGAACCACTTAGATGAGCAACTGCTTATAGATAGCAAAATCCTCCTGTTTGAAATACTAGCCAGCCAATATCATTCCCACATCAATGACATGAATATACAGAGTATTACAATTTATTACAAAGTAATAGACGATTAGACAATATAATCACTGTGAAAATATGACTATAATCGATTATTTTTTTGTTTTCATCCGATTAAAGTATTGGGTAAAAATAACTCTTTTCCCATATATGATAAAAGTTTCATTGACCTGGTAGAGTTATATTTTTACAATTAAATTGACTAAAACAAAGAGGAGTGATTTATATGTCAGGAATTATTCGCGTTACCCCAGCAGAATTGGAAAGTATGTCCGGTCGTTATAATGAAGAAAGTGGTCAAGTAGGAGAACAAATTGTTCGTTTGAATTCTATGATCAAACAACTAGAAGATGCTTGGGAAGGTGAAGCTAGCAGAGCTTTCAGTCAGCAATATGAAGAGTTAAAGCCATCATTTCAACAAATGCAAAAATTGCTTGAAGATATTGCAGGGCAACTTAGCAGTACAGCTAAAGCTCTTGAAGATGCTGACAAGCAAATTGCTAGTCAAATTCGTGGATAACTTCATCTGAGGTCAATGAAGTAGAGAAGGAGCGCCCATTCTGAAGGCGCTTTTTCATTTTGAGGTGAAAACATGTATATCGAAATAACAATAGATGTTAAAAATTATATAAATGAAGTATTTGATTTGCGTCTTTCTGACTACCACTCTGTTAAAAAAGTAATTGATATTGTTTGGCAAATGAAATCTATTTCTGAATCTCCCAGAGATGGCTATTGGGTACGTGTGACCAATAAGCAACTTGTCCTCTCGGGAAATGAAAGGCTTGTAGATTGCGGAATTACAACGGGGGACCGTCTCGAAATTATATAAGGGAGCAGTAGAAAATGACGGAAAAGAAACCAACCTATCTTGAACAGCAGCTTGAAGCGATCATTAAAAAAGAACAGGATGTTCTGACTTTCATTTTTCAAAGGGAAAAAATAAAGTTAGATGATCCACTAGAAATGGAGATGTTGAAAGCAAGTGATCCCTCTATTCATAAGGAAATAGCATTAACAGAAGCAGAATTAAGCCTTGTTATTACACCTCCTTCAAGCTATATCCCATTTAACCAGTTGAAAAAGAAAGATGAGAAAAGCAGATGGATGTTTGCTTCTCAACTATTAAAAAAAGTAAAAAATCATGCTTTGACTCGGTTACATATCATGATTTGTCCAGAAAATATTTTGGTGGATGATAGTGTAACGCCCTACTTTCTTCACTATGGAGTAAAAGAAAGTTTACCACCTTATGAAAAGAATGAGGATCAGCTGTTTCAGGAATTAAAAGCAACTATTGCTGAGGTAGTAGATCAAAAGTATGGGTTTATCCAATATCTACAATTACATGAAACACTAGAACTATCTCCTATTACAGCAGCCATTATGGCGGCAAATGATACAAATGAACTTCAGGAATTTATTCATAAGAACATAGCCAGATTGGAGAACGAGGAACAGGAACTAATTACGGTTACCAAGAAAAAATGGAAAGGGACTCGCTATGTAGCGCTGGGTCTTCTCATTGTCTTAGTGCCGACGATTATATTCAGCTTATATACGCTTGTGTTAGCTCAGCCCAAACAGGAAGCATTTATTAATAGCCAGGAGCACTTCTTAAAAAATCAATATAGCGATGTAATCACTTCTTTACAAGATTACAAAGTGGATAGTATGCCAAAGGTTGTGCAATACGAACTGGCAAGATCTTATATCATCATTGATAACGGATTAGTTGATGATCAACGAGAGGTTATCTTAAATTCTATTACCTTACAAACGGATCCACAATATTATTACTACTGGATTTACATTGGTAGAGGAAATGCTGAGGAAGCTCTAGATATTGCCCGTACGCTAGAGGACAGAAGTTTAATTGTGTACGGTTTGATTAATCAAAAAGAAAAGGTGAAGGGTGATACGGAATTAAAAGGGGAAGAGAAGCAGCAGCTGCTGAAACAGATTGAGACCGAACTAGATGAATATGAGAGAGAAATAAAGGCTGAGGAAGAAGAAGCCGGGCGATTGAAGGAAGAACAATCTAAAGCGGAAGCTGAGGCAAAAGCACAAGTAGAAGTCGAAGCAAAGGAAATTTCTGAACAAGTCAAGAAAGAAAAAACTTCTCCTCAAAAATCACCAAATGAGCAGAACAAAGAAAGTCAACAACTATCTGAATCAAATAACTAAACAGGAAGTTTAACAGGAGATGATAGCATGAGTATTCTCTGGTTATTTTATGGTCAGTATTACCAGAGGGTTCCCTTAGAAAGAGGGCAACAGCATTCCTTAACAGTCGGTCCAAATGTCAATCAAATGATAACGGTCAGGCAATTTCCTTTTACAGATGGAATCCTCACCCTTGAAGTAAAAGATGAAAAATTCTCTGTTTGGCAAAATGGGACCTTAATTGGAAAAGCAAATGAACCGAACTCTTTTCAATTAATTGATCAGAACCATAGATTAACCATTTTTCTGAAGCCATCAGATGAAAGAGTACAAACCTATTATGTAGGTTATCAGTCTGAAATTACATATTCAACCTATGACCACGAAGCACAAATTTATCATTTCAACCCATCTATCTCGGAAACAAACCAATCATTTACACTTTTTAAGCTGAGTAATGGCTGGGTAGTGGAGCCTAGGATGACGAATCTCTATTTAAATGGAAAGAGGATGTATAAAACGACACCAGTTGAAATTGGAGATTTCCTATTTTGCTCGTTTATGACTTTTCGACTCCTAGAGGAAGATTTATTAGAAATTAATAGTATAGAAGAGTATGAGGCACAGCTACCTTTAACTAGGCAGCCACAATCAGTGATGAGCATGAAGTATCCAGTGTATCGGCGAACACCGAGGATGATCTATGAACTTCCAAAAGCGAAGGTCTCATTATCATTCCCCACCCAGGAGTCAGAGGATACAAATAGGGGATTATGGTTAATCATCATGCCGCCTCTTGTTATGCTCATTGTCATGGGGATTGTAGCAATGATTCAGCCTAGAGGGATTTATATTATTGTCTCTTTAGTTATGTTCATCATGACGTTAGTTACATCAACCGTGCAATTCTTTAAAGACAAGGGAATTCATAAAAGGCGGAAGGAACGAAGACGTCGGATTTATACACAGTACTTAGAAAATAAACGAATCGAACTACAAGAGCTATCCGAACAACAAAAAAAGGTCTTACATTTTCATTTTCCATCCTTTGAAAGAATGAAGTACTTAACCCACCAAATTTCAGATCGTCTTTGGGAGAGATCTCAAGAAAGCTATGACTTTCTTCAATTCCGATTAGGGACAGGAAAAGTATCAGCAAGCTATGAGATTTCACTTCATTCAGGGGATATGGCAAACCGGGAAATGGATGATTTATTAGAACAATCTCAGGCGATGGAAAAAGTGTATCGTGAAGTTCAGCATGTTCCGATTGTGGTTAATTTATCACAAGGCTCCATTGGTTTAATTGGGAAAGCATCCGTTGTCAAAAATGAGATTCATCAAATCATCGGTCAGCTTGCATTTTTTCATAGTTATCACGATTTGCGTATGATTTTTATTTTTGATGAAGAGGAATATGAACAATGGGAATGGGTCAAGTGGCTACCGCATTTTCAATTGCCTCATGTTCATGCGAGAGGTCTTATATATAATGAAAAAACGCGCGATCAGCTGCTTTCTTCTATATACGAAATGCTGCGGGAACGTGATGTGCATGAAAATAAAGATAACATGAGATTTGCTCCTCATTTGATGTTCATTATTATGAACCGGCAGTTAATAGCCGATCATGTCATATTGGAGTATTTAGAGGGGGAGCATGCATCATTAGGAGTATCGGTTATTTTTGCTGCTGAATCTAAAGAAAGTTTAACAGAGCATATTCAAACTCTGGTCCGCTATATCAATGATCAAGAGGGAGATATTTTAATAAAAGAAAGAAAAGCAGTTTCCATTCCATTCAGACTAGATGCTCATAGACGAATAGACAATGAATCATTTGCCCGCTTGCTTCGCACACTTGACCATCAAGTTGGTATGACGAATTCTATTCCAAACAGTGTCTCTTTTTTACAGATGGTGAATGCGAAAGATGTCGATGAGATGCCGATTAAAGAAAATTGGCTGACGAATGAATCAGCTAAGTCATTAGCTGTTCCAATTGGTTTAAAAGGGAAAGAAGATGTGGTCGAATTGAACCTGCATGAAAAAGCACATGGACCGCATGGACTTCTTGCAGGTACGACAGGTTCGGGGAAAAGTGAATTTTTACAAACCTATATTTTGTCATTAGCTGTTCATTTTCATCCACATGAGGTTGCGTTTTTACTAATTGACTATAAGGGTGGAGGAATGGCGCAGCCTTTTAAGAATATTCCCCATCTACTTGGGACGATTACGAATATTGAGGGAAGTAAGAACTTCAGTGAAAGAGCACTTGCTTCTATTAAAAGTGAGTTAAAGCGGAGACAACGTTTGTTTGATCACTATCAGGTAAATCATATCAACGATTATACCGATTTGTATAAACAACAGCAGGCAGAGGAACCTCTACCGCATTTATTTTTAATATCTGATGAATTTGCGGAATTAAAAAGGGAGGAGCCTGACTTTATTCGAGAGCTTGTCAGTGCGGCGCGGATTGGTCGTAGCTTGGGGGTTCATTTAATTCTAGCTACCCAAAAACCAGGTGGTGTCATTGATGAACAAATCTGGAGTAATGCTAGGTTTAGAGTAGCGTTAAAGGTTCAGGATGCAAATGATAGTAGGGAAATCCTAAAAAATGGGGATGCGGCTACGATTACTGTGACAGGTAGGGGCTATTTGCAGGTAGGAAATAATGAGGTATATGAGTTATTTCAATCTGCCTGGAGTGGTTCACCGTACCTTGAAGATACGACTCAGTCAGAAGACGAAATCGCTCTTGTCACGGACCTCGGGTTTATCCCATTATCCAATGTGACAACACATGATCGAAAGAAAAAAGGTAAAAAAACAGAAATAGAGGCAATCGTTGAGAAAATAGAAGCATTACAGGTTGAAATGGGGATTAAGCAACTGAATAGTCCTTGGCTACCGCCTCTTGCTCAGCGATTACCACGGAAATCATATCAATCATCTGAAAAGCATGAAATCAACTTTGCTATGATTGATGAGCCTGAAAAGCAAAGTCAAACGGTCTATCATTATGACGTCTTAGAAGATGGAAATATTGGAGTATTTGGTTCCTCAGGATATGGAAAGTCACATACTGTTATGACCCTGCTTCTGGGCATGGCTGAAGGTTTTAGTCCTGAGGAGTTGCACTATTACTTGTTTGACTTCGGAAATGGAACCCTTTTACCACTAAAGCAGCTTCCACATACAGCTGACTTTTTCTTAATGGATGAACAACGAAAAATTGAAAAATTTATGAAAGAATTAAAAAATGAAATTTCAAGAAGAAAAATGCTGTTCCAAAAACGTGAAGTGAGCAATATCAAGATGTACAACATGGTCAGTGAAGAAAAGCTTCCGTTAGTTTTCTTTACAATTGATAATTTTGATCTGATTAAAGAGGAAATGCAGGATCTTGAAGCCTACATTAATCAATTTGCTAGGGACGGTCAGTCATTAGGGATTTACTTGATGATTACGGCAACAAGGATTAATTCTGTCCGCCAGGCGCTGATGAATAATTTAAAAACGAAAATTGTTCATTACTTAATGGATAGCGGTGAATCATTTACGGTATTAGGAAGGACTCCATATACTCCTGAACCGATACCAGGAAGGGCAATTATTAAAAAAGAGGAATCCCATTTTTCACAGGTGTTTTTGCCAGCTGATGGTAAGGATGACTATGAAGTACTTGAATCCATCCGAAGCGATGTTCAGCTGATCAAAGAAAAATATGCGGGCTATAAGAGACCTAAGCCGATTCCGATGCTTCCAACGGAATTAACTACGCTTAATTTTAAAGATTATTTAGATAAGACCGGGCAAATGGGGCAAGTGCCTATTGGCTTGCATGAAGAATTGGTTCAACCCGTTTATATCGATATTGAGAAGAACAAACATTGTATCGTACTTGGTCAAGCACAAAAAGGAAAGACGAATGTTCTAAAGCTATTGTTAAATTCTTTATTACCTTCAGGAGTAGAGGCAGTAGCTATATTTGATTCCTTTGATCGTGGTTTATCTAGTTATGCATCTGAAGAGGCTGTAAGCTATTTGGAAACGAAAGAGCAGATAACGGATTGGTTAAGTTACGCAGAACAGCTGTTAGTAGAAAGAGAAAGCGCATATGTAGCAAATCTTCAGCATGGTCCATTAACCATGAAACATGTACCGATTGTATTACTGATTGATGGTTATGCTCGATTCTCACAAATGTTAGATAGCTCATTGCAGGATCGAGTTTCAAAGCTTATGAAAAATTTCAGCTATCTTGGCTTCCATGTCTTTGTTTCAGGAAGTAATAATGACTTAACAAAAGGGTATGACGCGTTAACGGTTGAGATGAAGCAAATTCGTCAAGCGGTTATCTTGATGAAAAAATCAGAGCAAACTTTGTTCACTCTATCATACGAACGAAAAGAAGAAGAAATCCATCCTGGCTTTGGTTATTATGTCGTCAATGCTAAGGAAACGAAATTACAAATTCCGCTATGTGCTAATGAAAGGATGGTGTATTCATGACTAGTAAAACAAGATATGTGTTGAAATTGATTTTTGTAATATTTCTTATTTTAGCCACTCCGGCTATTTTCTTTGGATCAATAGGTGATCATCCTTTGCAGGTCAGAGAGAATGCAACACGAACAATTGCTGTTGTGAATGAAGATATGGAAGCTAACAAGAAAGGAAAATCTGTAAAATTTGGTGAAAAGGTCATGTCCATTCTTCAAGAGAATTCAGATTATGAATGGGTTGTACTTGGTCGAAGTGCTGCTGTTAATGGGCTTCAAGACAAAGAATATGATGCAGTCGTTTATATTCCATCAGATTTTTCAAACAATATTATGACGTACGAGAGTCAACAACCTGAAAAAGCTAAATTTGAGTACAATGTTCAAGAGCAATTAAATGTCGTGAACCGTGAGAAAGTTTTGCGTGAGATGGAGCGGGCGACTAATCGAGTGAATGGGAAAATTACTACTTTGTATTGGACGTATGTTTCACAGGATTTAGAAAATGTTCGAAGTAAATTTGATGGAATTTTACAGAAAGAGATTGAGTTTCAAAATGCCATGTTGTCTTTTTACAGCCCAAGTTCGAAAAATCTAACTGGAAATATTGAGCAGCAGAAAGGCATGCTAGAAAATATTCAATTAACGATGAATTCTGTAGCAAAGGCTTCTCCACAAAGAACTGACAGTATGAATCAGTTTCAACAAGATTTAACTACCTTTGTAGAGTTTGTAGAGCAGTACAAACAGTATCAAGAGTTACAGCAACAGACCTTACAACAATTACAGGATGAAAGCGTGTCAACTATTACGAATCTTAGCCTGAATCAAAATACAAGATATACGGATTCAATAGAAGCATTTGATCAGCAAAGTGGACAGTTGAACACTGGATTAGAAGATTTCGGTAAGCAGTTAGAAAAAAATAATAACAATATTAGTACTTTATCTACTGTTCGGTTAGAACAGGTGGATCAACAAACGGAAGAGATGATGGCCTATTTCAAAGAGAGAGAAGAGAGCTCTATTAATAAAGTAGAGTCTGAATTACAGTCTTTGAAACAAAAAGTAACGAGAGAGAATCAAGAAAATTCGAATCGGCCGACAGTTAATGCTTCTGATGTTTCTACGGAGCAAACAACAACTGAAAAACTAAATATGGAAGAGGAAAAAAAGGAACTACAGGCAATTGCAAACGAGATGAATGGAATCAAGGAGAGCCTAGCAACGACCGCTGAACCACGAGCGGAACAGGTAGTTACTGCTATAGACCAGATACCGCTGCTATCAGAAAGAATTTCTAAAGTAGAACAACAGCTTACTACGATAGAAGCTAAGGAAAATCCATTGCAGGCAACAGTAGATGAGTTAAATGAAAAGATTAATATGTTATTAGATAATACGCGGTCATTTGTTGGCCAAAATACTCGATTAATCCAAGAAATTGATAAAAAAGAAGAAGAAATTCTCGCATCACCGGTTTTAAATGAGAAGCAAAAGGAAGCGTTAGCGGCTACTTTCTCCAAAAATATTGACTATTGGCTACCGAGTATCGTCTTGGATTATTATGGTTCACTTGTTCAGTTGGATACACTATTACAAGACAGCCTAGATATTGATACAAACTATGAAGCTACTGTAAAAAGTATCAAACCTATTCTTGGAGTGAACGAGGATGAAGAAAAGTTGTGGGGAGAGCTATCTACGGATATGCCAGCTACATCCATACAAATGACTGATCTTCAAGAAAAATTCCAAGGCTTTAAGACCGATTATAGTCAAAATATTGAAGATCAACAGAATTCGATAATGGAAGACCTGTCTTTAATTGAAAAAAGTTCCGACCAAGTCATGAAGCAATTAATGCCAACTGATGCTCCTGTGTCATCTGTAGGAGTGGATGGAAATAGCGTTATTTTAAATCAACAGGGCATTGCACAAGAAATGCTCATGATTAATGATTTAATGAATTCTTTAGGTAACAGTCAAAATCAAATTGTTACCTATACAGATGAACTGCAATCGAAGGTTCAAGTCGTTCAGAAGGATGCAAATTCATTAAATAACAAATGGACAAAGAATGTGACAACAACCAAATTGTTCCGTAACGATATGTTTAATTTATTAGGCAATACGTATGTGGATGGTCAACAAAATGGGCCTATATATGAGCATTTAGCTAACCCACTTCAAATTAGCGGTGATGGTACATCAAAAGAAGAAGAGAAGAAGGTTCCACCGGTTATTGTGCTGATGATTATTTTGATTAGCAGTCTATTAATTGGTTATTTTAGTCATTATTTCAAAGGTGCACCTAGACTAGTACAAGGGTCTATGTTTGTACTGTTAAATTTGATAGTTGGTCTGATTATTAGCTTATATGGACTAAACATCTATCCGTTAGAGGAAGTACGGGCAATAGAGTGGACGATTATAACCATTCTGTTCTTAACTGCTGCCTCTACCGTTGTCCTAGTTGGATTTACTCTTGGAAACTTACTAGGGTGGATTGTAAGTGTGGGATTGGTGATGTTCTTTATCGGGGCCTTCCTTCCATTACTAGCACCAAATATTCAATATGTGGACCCAATGTCTAAAGTCTATATGTCTATTCAATATGAGGTTCAATCATTATTCCTTCCAGCTATGGCTATAGTAGCAGTCATCATCTTAGTTTTGGCTTTGCTTCCTTTAGCAATCAAGACGTGGAAGAATCGTTCAAGTGTAATAAATGAGGATCAGGCAAATGAAGTTTAATCGACTTTTGATCATTGTGGTATTGCTGCCCCTATTTCTTTTCATCAACGAGAATCGTAGCTGGGCAGCAGCTACCCCCTCAATTGAAACATTAACACCTAATGAATATGAAGAAAAAGAGTTTAAGGAGAACACCGATTATTTAAATGAAAAGGCACTTTACGAACAGAAGAAAGCTATTCCAGAAATTCAACAAAAAATCACCTTTGAAAAACCTACATCTGATCCTCTAGAGACGCTAAAGGGAAAATTATTTGATGGAACAGCCAACAATACCGTTTCTACTCAAGCAAAACAATTGAAGTTATTTACGGGAGAGGAGCAAGGGGATTTTAAGCTTGCAGATCAAAGCAAACCTGTTTCTAACCCACAAATAAAAGTAACCGTTGTATTGGTTGTCTTACTTGCCATTGGTCTCATTGTGATGATTATGTTGCTGATCCCCAAAATGATTCAAGGAAATCGGGAGCTTAAGTGACGCAATGATTTAAACTAGACGGTTTAGGAGGTGGAAACATGAGTTTTTCAGACAGCCTAAGAAACATTCATTCTGCTATTTCTAGTCAATCGGCAGAAATAGCAGAAAAAATTGCTCGACTAAAACAAGCCCAAAGGGACATAGCAGAGGAGCAAAGAGACAGCTTAGAGGAGCTTCTTAAAATTATAAAGCCTGCTTTAGATGCTTCATGGAAGGGAAGCCGTGCCGACTCTTTTGATGAATCACGGGATGATGCTCATACAGAAATCGCGGGCATCACAAGAGATGACTATGATTCTTACATTGATAGAATCCAAACAGTCATTAATGCTTTATTAATGCAGCAGAGCGCTTTAGATATTGCAAGTGGAATAGCTTATCAAGCAAGTCAACTACTTGATAAAGGAGAAGAAGCATTCGAAGAACTAGGAAGTAAAATAAATGACCTGCAAAGGAGGCTATTCTAATGCAAATCAAGCTAGATTATCATGAAGTTATTGGGCAGCTGAATGATGCCGAACGTGTTCTTGAAGCCTTGACATTACCCTCTCCATCGAAAGAAGAACTTGGACAAAATCAGCTTGCATTTACAAAAAATTGGCTAGAGAGAGAAGAAAAAATAAAACAAATGCTTCAAGCCTATATAATCGCTGTTCAGAAAAATATAGAAGATACTCGTGCCAATGTAGCTATTTTGAAAAAACAAGACGAAGCAATAGTTAAATAAGGATAAAAGGGGCTTTATGGGATGGAAATAGTAAACAAAGTATATGAAGCCGAAACGTTGTTCCAATCCGTTACATCTCGAGCCGCACAGTATAAGGAGCTAAAAGGCCAATTAGAAAAGCTAAAACAAGAGTTTGCTGTAATTGTAAATAACGATCAATTTTTAGGTAAAGGGGCAGAGGCGATAAAGGGCTTTTATGAAGCACAAATGGACGTAGTCGATGCCTGGATTAGTTTTATTAATAGGAACATAGCATTTTTTGAAGGAATCGAAGGAACAGCAGATGAAAAGAAGCTAGCGGGTGAAACCGTTGTAAAGATGCCTTTTTTGGAAGAAGACCTATCCCAATCTAATAAAAGAGCCTATGAAATGGTCTCCCAACAGAAGGAAGATCTTCAAGACACTTTTGACGACATTAGTGATCTTATTTCGCTAAGTGTATTCTCAAGTGAACAATTTGAAACCTATATGGACAAAGCAGAGGACGAAAGAACGCAGACGATCGAAAAGGTCAATGAGTTAGATGGAGACCTAACAACGGAATATGCGGTCTCTGAAGAAGCTGAAACCTATGTATTCGC
>SMEO01000115.1_pt1 | contig 17237 bp, 11 predicted proteins | sample 2456251 | NCBI WGS metagenome assembly SMEO01 (sample SAMN10132594, study PRJNA489261) | soil metagenome | isolation source: day1 control-silt loam soil ammended | place: USA | reverse complement strand
ATGGCTGGCCGCCGTTGGTCCGATGGCTTGCACCAAGCCGTGGAAGCCAAAGAAGGCGTGCGCATCCAGAACGAAAACCAGACACTGGCCTCGATTACGTTCCAGAACTACTTCCGTATGTACGACAAGCTGTCGGGCATGACGGGTACGGCCGATACCGAAGCCTACGAGTTCCAGGAAATCTACACGCTTGAAACCGTCATCATCCCGCCTAACCGTCCCTTGGCCCGTAAAGACCAAAACGACCAGGTTTTCAAAACGGATGACGAGAAATTCAACGCTATTCTGAAAGACATTCAGGACTGCCACGAACGGGGGCAGCCTGTTCTGGTGGGTACGACCAGCATTGAAAACTCCGAGCTGATCTCCTCGCGCCTGAGCGCTGCGGGTGTCAAGCACGAAGTGCTAAACGCCAAGCAACACGCTCGTGAAGCCGATATCGTGGCCGAAGCGGGTATGCCTGGTCACGTGACCATCGCCACCAATATGGCGGGCCGTGGTACGGACATTGTGCTGGGTGGTAGCATCGAGCGTCAGATTGCCCAGGTGCGTGAAAACGAGTCGCTGACTGCCGAGCAGAAAGAAGCCCAGATCCAGGCCATTCGTGCTGCTTGGGAACCTGTGAACCAGCAGGTCAAGCAGGCCGGTGGTTTGCGCATTATTGGTACCGAGCGTCACGAATCCCGCCGTATCGACAACCAGCTGCGTGGTCGTGCCGGCCGTCAGGGTGACCCAGGTTCCTCGCGCTTTTATTTGTCGCTGGAAGATTCGCTGATGCGTATCTTTGCGGGTGACCGTGTGCGCGCCATCATGGAGCGTCTGCGTTTGCCCGAAGGCGAGCCTATCGAAGCGCGTATGGTGACTCGTTCGATTGAGTCCGCCCAGCGTAAGGTTGAGGCCCGTAACTTCGATATTCGTAAACAGCTGCTGCAGTATGACGACGTGGCCAACGATCAGCGCAAGGTGATCTATGCCCAGCGTAATGAAGTGCTGGAGTCGGGCGATATTACCGATACTATCAGCAGCCTGCGCGAAGCCGCGGTCAGCCGTTTGTTCCGCGAATACGTGCCGCAAGACACGATGGAAGAGCAATGGGATATCCCGGCCCTTACCACCGCTTTGCAAAGCACTTTCCAGATTGATCTGCCTTTGGCTCAAATGCTGGAGCAGGAATCCAATCTGACTGACGACGATTTGCATGATCGCGTTATCGACGAATCCCAGCGTTTGATGCAAGCCAAGATCGAGCAAGTGGGTCAACCGAACTGGGGTAATTTCGAGCGCTCCGTGCTGTTGCAGTCCATTGATACGCAGTGGCGTGGTCACTTGCAGGCTTTGGATCATCTGCGCCAGGGTATTCATCTGCGCGGTTACGCTCAGAAAGACCCCAAGCAGGAATACAAGCGTGAAGCTTTCGAGCTGTTCTCCGACATGCTGGACCGTGTGCGTGACGAAGTAATCAAGGTTTTGATGACGGTTCGCATCCAGGCGCCGGAGCAGACAGAGGAAGTGGCGGTGGATGCGCCCCCTGCAAATACCAATATTCGTTTTCATCACTCTGACTACGACGCTGCCTTAAGTGGCGAAGATCCAGGTCTGGACGAAGCGGCGAGTGGCGAAGTGCCGCGAGTGGGTCGTAATGACCCTTGCCCATGCGGCAGCGGCAAGAAATACAAGCAGTGCCACGGGCGTCTGGCCTGATCCTGATCGGGCCATCCACAACTGTAGCCAGGTAATTAAAAACCTCATGAGTCTTGGCTCATGAGGTTTTTTCTTGGGGTCAGGGTGGGCTAGCTCGTGAATATAGCGCCTTGTTCTTTTGTCTTTTGTTCTTTGCCCCTTCGGTTTTAATCCTCTGCTCCTGTTTTTGCTTATGACAATGTTTCCTTTATTGCCGCGCGTGGCCCTTATCGGTGCGGGTGAAGTGGCCCGAGCTTACGGTGCAGCTTTGAAATTAGCCGGTGTACAGATTCCGTTTCTGCTGGTGCGGCGTGTGAGCCCTGTTGCTCAAGAATTGGCTGATCAGCTAGAGGCTCAGCTTTGTATGCAAGCAGATGCGCAGTGGCAGGAGTTGGATGGTGTCTTGTCTGCCGTGACTGGCACGCAGGCGGCTGTCGTGGCCAAGGGGGTTATGCCTCATTTGGCGGCTGGAACGCTGTATATGGATTTATGTACAGCCGAGCCGCTGGACATGGAGGCCATGGAGGTGCTGGCGCGCCAGCAGAATGTGGAACTGGCTGATCTGGCCATTATGGGCTCTGTGCCTACCACAGGCGCTCAGACCGCCTTACTGGCTGCGGGGCAGGGTGCAGCTAGGGCAGCGGCGTTCTGGCAGGCTCAGGGCGCTTCTGTGCGACTTCTTCCTGGTCAGGCCGGCGATGCAATGCGTCTGAAGCTGCTGCGTAGTTTGATGACTAAAGGGCTTGAGGCCTTGGGAATCGAGAATCTGATGCTGGCCGAGCGCATGGGGTTGCGCAGCGAGTTGTATGAGGTCTTACAGGACTTAAATGAACGAGGTCTGCAGGATTTCATGGAGTCCTGCCTGCGCAGCCATCTGGTGCATGGTGTGCGCCGTCGCGACGAGGTATTGCAAGTGCGTCGTCAGTTGGAGCTGGCAGGCATAGCACCCCGGGTAACTAATGGTGTGCTGGATTTCTTTGAGCACACCGCGCAGACCGAGGCTTTGCAGCGCCCGCAGGCAGTGGGTACAGCAGAGAGCCTGGAGATTTTTCTGGAAGAGGTTCAAGGGAGCGCATCCCGGTCTTGATAGCGTGGTTGTGAGTTCTGTGACGAGTGGCAGGCTCTTACACACGCTGAGGTAGAGCAGATGTTGTCAGCGAGGCTATGTGCATCACGCTCCTGACGTTTGAACAATAAAAAAACCCGGCATCAAGCCGGGTTTTTTATTAAGTGCATTCTTCCCGCGGTCTACAGCAAGAAGACTGTCGCCAGTCCCAGAAACAGCAGAAAACCCAGCGAGTCTGTTGCAAAGGTCAGTAATACCGAGGAACCCACCGCTGGATCATTGCCAAATCGGTCGCGCAGAATCGGAATGATGACGCCCAGGGCAGCACCAATCAGCATATTGCCGATCATGGCTGCCATCATGACAGCGGCAATCGGAATCGAACCCGAGATGAACCAGGCAAAGAATGCGGTGACCGCACTGCCACAGACCCCGACCAGAAAAGTCACCAGCAGTTCGCGTTTGATCAGTGGTATGACGTTGGAACCCGTGACACGGCCTGTGGCAATGGCACGAATAATCATGGTCATGGTCTGGTTGCCGGAGTTCCCGCCAATACCGGCCACAATCGACATCAGGAAAGCCAGGATCACGATGTGGCTGACGGTATCCTCAAAGCGCGAGGCAATAAAGGAAGCCGTTGCCGCCGTACAGAGGTTAATCAGCAGCCAGGGGGCGCGGTTACGGATAGCCGTGCGGATAGGCGAGAAAATATCGTCCTCTTGCAGACCAGCGCGGGACAGGGCTTGTTCTTCCGAGTCCTCTTGCAGCACGTCCACCACCTCGTCAATGGTGACGCGGCCAATCAGGCGGCCCATATCGTCCACCACGGGGGCGGACACCAAGTCATAGCGCTCAAATGCTGCGGCGGCGTCCGAGTCCGAATCCAGCGGGTTTAGCGTCAGATAATCGGTGGACATGACCGACGAAACCAGGGTTTCAGGCTCGTTGACCAGCATGCGGGTCAGGGACAGGGTACCTTGCAATTTATCGGCTCGGTCCACCACGAAAATCTGGTCGGTGTGGTCGGGCAGTTCCTGTAAACGACGTAGATACCGCAAGACCACTTCCAGCGTGATGTCCTCGCGCACACGCACCATGTCAAAGTCCATGATGGCGCCCACGGTATCCTCGGGGTAGCCCATGGCTTCAATCAGCTGTGCGCGTTCCTCGTCGGTCAAACCGCGTTGCACGGCTGCCACCACATCGGGCGGCAGGTCGGGCACCAGATCGGCAATCTCGTCGGCGTCCATATTGCCGGCGGCGGCGATCAGGTCTGCCGCATCCATGGAACGAATCAGCGATTCACGCGCCCAATCCGCCACTTCCAGCAGCACATCGGCATCGTGCTCGGCATCGACCAGTTGCCAGATGGCCTGACGCTCCAGCTCGGGCAAAGACTCCAGAATGAAGGCAATGTCGGCCGGATGCAGGTCATTCAGAATGGTCTTGATCTCGCTTTCGTGCTGGCGATGGATCAGACCTTCAAGCAGGTTGGAGCGGTCGTCGTCCTCGAACTGGCGTTGGGCCAGTGACTCGACCACTTCCTGGCGCTTCAAGATGTTCTTCAGACGATAAAGCGCCTGCTGCGCATCCTCGGGCTCCAGGCGGCGCGGCTTGGGGGTGGAGCTGGGAGAAGTAGGGGGTACCAGGTTTTCCTGCATAGACCTGCCTGTCACGAATACTTAGAGAGGGGGCAGCGGGCGGCTGCGGCGCTCGTCATCGGTGGCCACATAGGTAAGCGTGGCTTCGGTTACCTTGACCGTTTCAAGTTGCAGGCGTTTGCGTTCTGCATACACTTCTACTGAAACCGTAATGGAGGTGCGGCCCGTCTTGACGATTTCTGTGTAGAAGCTGAGCAAGTCACCCACAAAAACTGGCTGCTTAAAGGTAAAGGCATTCACTGAAATCGTGGCGACTCGCCCCTGGGCGCGTCGGGTAGCGGGAATGGCCCCGGCAATGTCCACCTGGGACATGATCCAGCCGCCGAACACGTCACCGTGAATATTGGCGTCAGTGGGCATAGGCATGACGCGCAGGGTGGGTGCTCCGTCCGGTAGCGAAGAAAGTGGGCTTGAGGTAGTCACAAATACTCCCGTATTGGAAGAAGGGGCTGTGGGGCCGCTGCGTGCGCAGCGCACGCCGTCAGAAATAGAACCTGCCATTGTAACGGCATGGCTTGGGCCCGCTATGAAACATTTGTTAAAGCGTCAACGGTGTTGTGTCAGCCAATCCAGGGCCAGCTTGGCCCAGTAACTGGCACCAATGGGAATCAGGCTGTCGTTGAAGTCGTAGCTGCCGTTGTGCAACATGCACGGACCCAGGCCGTGGCCCTGGCTGCGATGGTCGCCGTCCCCATTGCCCAGCCAGACGTAGCAGCCGGGCACTTCCTGGAGCATAAAGGAGAAGTCTTCTGCTCCCATGGAAGGACGAATGTCCTGGCGCAGCTTGTCGGCCCCGACCAGTTCCTGGATGACTTGGGCGCAAAAGGCTGCTTGTTCAGGATGGTTGATGGTGGGCGGGTAACGACGGTCAAAGTCAAAGTCGACCGTACAGCCCAAAGCAGCACAGCTTTGTTCGCTGAGCTCTCGCATCCGGGTCTCGACCAAGTCCAGCGCTTCGGTGGAGAAGGTGCGCACGGTTCCGCGCATTAGCGCTTCGTTGGGAATCACATTGTCGGCGGAGCCAGCATGAATCTGGGTGATGCTTACGACAACGGGTTCCAGTGGGTCCACATTGCGGCTGACAATGGTTTGCAGGTTTTGCGCCAGTTGTACGGCCGCCATGATGGGGTCGACCCCCAGGTGAGGCATGCCGCCATGTGCGCCTTTGCCTTCAATACGAATTTCAAAGGTGTTGCTGGAGGCCATCATGGCGCCGGGCAAGACACCAAAGGTGCCGGCCGGCATGCCGGGCCAGTTATGCAGGCCAAACACGGCTTGCATGGGGAACAGCTTGAACAGGCCATCTTTGATCATTTCCCGTGCGCCGCCAAAGCCCTCTTCGGCAGGCTGGAAAATCAGGTAGATCGTGCCCGCAAAATTGCGGTGTTCAGCCAGATAGCGAGCGGCGCCCAGCAGCATGGCGGTATGGCCGTCGTGCCCACAGGCATGCATCTTGCCTTCGTGACGGCTTTTGTGATCGAACTCGTTGAGCTCTTGCATGGGCAAGGCGTCCATATCGGCACGCAGCCCCACGGCTGGTCCGTCTCCGCCTGTGCCTTTCAAGATGCCTACGACACCTGTCACCCCCAAGCCGCGATGCACGGGAATATCCCATTTCTCCAGCCAGGACGCGACTTGATCAGCAGTCCGGGTTTCCTCGAAAGCCAGTTCGGGATAAGCATGGAGATCACGCCGGATTGCCGCAATTTCGTGGGACCAGGCGGAAATGGGTTCAAACAGCTTCATGATGCGGGCTTGTCCTTGGGCTTGAACAATAAAGTAGAGTAGAGTTAACCATAAATAAACATGTATTAGGTGACAAGCCCTTGGATACTCAGCAAAAACCTTGGCTCGAACATTATCCTGCCTCTGTGCCCCAGGACATCCAGCTGGGAGCCGAGCAGACCTTGATTGATTGTCTGGATACGGCCATCAAAAAGCATAAGGACAGGACGGCGCTGACCTTTATGGGGCATGACATTACGTATGAGCATCTGGACCGTAGCGCGGACGCCTTTGCCGCCTGGCTGCAGGCCCAAGGTCTGGAACGTGGTAGCCGTGTCATGTTGATGTTGCCTAATGGTTTGCCGTTTTTGATTTGTCTGCTGGGGACGATGCGGGCCGGCATGGTGGGGGTCAACACCAATCCGCAATACACCGAACGAGAGCTGGAGTTCCAACTGGCCGATAGCCAGGCCCAGGTCATTGTGATTCTGGAAACCTTTGCGCATGTGCTGGAACAAGTACCAGCCGCCGTCAAACCTGCCCATGTCGTGCTAAGCACCGTGGGCGATTTGATGGGTTTGAAAGGTAGCGTGGTTAATTTTGCAGTACGTTATTTGAAACGCATGGTGCCTTCTTACTCCTTGCCGGGCGCGCAACGCCTGGAAACGGTGTTGGAGCAAGGTAGCCAGTTAAGTTTGCATCGTCAGGCTGCCAAGCCAGACGATTTGGCCTTGCTGCAATATACCGGCGGGACAACGGGGCGCCCCAAGGGAGCGATGCTAAGCCAACGTAATTTGATGGCCAATGTCTTGCAGGTGGAAGCGGTAGGTTTTCCGGCTTTGGGTGACTTTAAAGGTCCGGCCTACACCATGATGGTGGCCTTGCCGCTGTATCACATCTTCGCGCTGACGGTCTGCGGCCTGTTCGCCATGTATGCGGGTATGCATATGGTGCTGGTCATGAATCCGCGCGACTTGAATTCGGTTTACAAGGCCTGGAAACGTAATCCGCCAGAAGTCGTGCCAGCCGTGAATACCTTGTTCAATGCGCTGGCCAATCACGAGAAATTCCGCACCTTGCCCTTTGATCAGCTCAAGCTGTGTCTGGCGGGCGGGGCCGCCTTGCAAAAAGCTGTGGCCGAACGTTGGCTGGCCGTTACGGCTTGCCCCTTGATTGAGGGGTACGGTTTGTCGGAAACCTCGCCGGTGGTAGCAGTTAACTCCACAGACTCGCGAGAATACAGCGGCACGATTGGTTTCCCCTTGCCATCGACCGATGTGCTCCTGCTGGACGAACAAGGTCAGCCAGTCGCCATGGGTGAGCAGGGCGAATTGGCTGTGAAAGGGCCGCAGGTCATGTCGGCTTATTGGAATCAGCCTGAGGAAACCGCCAACGTCTTTACGCCGAATGGTTTCTTGAAAACAGGCGATATTGGTGTCATGGACCAACAAGGACGCATTCGTCTGGTTGATCGCAAGAAAGACATGATTCTGGTGTCAGGCTTTAACGTCTACCCCAACGAGATTGAGGAAGTGGTGGCAGAACACCCGGCTGTCTTGGAAGTGGCTGCTGTCGGTGTGCCTAGTGAACATAGCGGTGAAAGCATCAAACTGTTCGTGGTGAAGCGCAATCCCTCGGTGACCGAGGCTGATATCAAGCAATGGTGCAAAGAGCGCCTGACGGCTTATAAGCGGCCGCGCATTATTGAATTCCGGGACGAACTGCCCAAGAGCAATGTGGGCAAGATTTTGCGTCGCGTGCTGCGGGATGAAGCATCCACAGCAAAGGCGTAGGAGTCGAGGCTGTTGGGGTGGGCGGAATATCAGCCCATCGAGCAAAAACTCTTAAGGCGGAATGAAAAACAGCGAGCCAATGTAAGTTGGTTCGCTGTTCGTTTATAGGGCTTCAAATAGCCCTGCGCGTTTGGCTTACGGCTTGGGTTTGGTCGGACGCTGAGTCAGCGAAGGGCGCACCATACCTAATAGTTCGTCAGCAATATGGGCGTTACCTGCGTAGACGTGACCACTAATCGGCCAAGGCTCTTCCTGATACAAGTCTTGGCAAACGCCTTTGGCTTCACGTACCAGCAAGGTGCCGGCGGCGACATCCCAAGGGGCCAGGCCCATTTCCCAATAGCCGTCGTAACGACCGCAGGCCACCCAGGCCAGATCCAGCGCGGCAGCACCCATGCGGCGCACGCCACGGCTGCCGGTAATGGCGGCATTCAGGCTGGGCATGTATTGGTCGGAAAAGGAGAAATCGCGGAAAGGGAAGCCTGTTGCCAGTACCGAGTCCGCCAGTGTTTTGGATGAGGAGCTTTGAATGCGGCTGCCATTTAGCCAGCTGCCTACGCCATACATGGCGGTGAACAGCTCTTCCCGGCAAGGGTCGTAGACCACGGCAATGACGGGGGTGTCCTCTGTCAGTACACAGTTATCCATCTGGGTGCCTGCCGGGGCAATCAAGGCGACTGAAACGGCATAGTGAGGGATGCCATGCAGAAAGTTGGTCGTGCCATCCAGCGGGTCGATATACCAGGTGGGGCGGCCTGTGCTTGCGCCGCCGCTTTCTTCGGCCACGATATCAATATCGGGGGTGCGTTCCATCAGGACACTGATGCAGGCCTGCTCGGCTTCGTGATCGGCTTGCGACACCAAGTCGTTGTGCATTTTGTTGCGGATCACCAGAGAGCTACGGTCCGACGCATAGGCTTGTAAAATGGCGGCTGCGGCATGGGCTGCAGTAACGGCAGCGTCCAGGCAGGCGCTGAGCGGTAAACGTGACAATGGCATGGCAATCCGGTTTTGAAAAAGAAAGAGTCTGGGATAGAGATTTTTTATTGTACGTGTTTGTTGGTGTCAGTTTGATTAAGGCTTGTTTAAGGGGTTTGAACGTGTGTGATTGCTGTTATGGGCAGGAAATTTGATGGTTGCTGCTGCCTTCGAACCCTTGGTGCCAGCCGTTCTTGAGTTCAATGAGCGCGGGGTGCCGGTCAGTGCGGTTTATCAAGATAGCTATCACCCGCCCGATGGCCCGTTGGGGCAAGCGCAGCGAGTGTTCCTGCACGGCAATGGCCTGCCTGAACGCTGGCAGGGGCGACGACAGTTCACGATTTGTGAAACCGGATTTGGACTGGGGGCCAGTTTTCTGGCGAGCTGGCAGGCCTGGCGTGAGGACCCGGCGCGTAGCGACAAGCTGCACTTTGTCTCAGTGGAGGCTCATCCCTTTCGGCAGAAGGATTTAGCGGTTTTGTATGCGCGATTGCCTGAAGAATTGCAGGAGCAAGCTCAGGAGTTATTGGCGGCTTGGCCTATGCTGGTGCCGGGCATACATCGCCTGGAACTGGATGGCGGGCGAGTCACGCTGACGCTGGCCTTTGGGCAGGCCGAGACCATGATGCGCGAACTGCAATGCCATGCAGACGCGTTTTATCTGGATGGTTTCGCACCCCGTGGCAATCCTGCAATGTGGTCGCGTTCAGTCCTCGGGCAGTTGGTACGTTTGGCCGCGCCGGGGGCGACCGCCGCCTCCTGGTGTTGCGCCGGGCAGGTGCGACGTGATTTGACCTCGGTAGGCTTTGAAGTGGAGAAAGTGCCGGGGGCCGGTGGAAAATGGTGCACAATTCGTGCCCGTTTGCGGCCGCACCTGGGGCGGCGTGGCAACTTGCCGGAGCAACAGGGGCGGGTGGTCGTGATTGGCGCCGGTCTGGCCGGTGCGGCCTGTGCCTGGGAACTGGCTCGCAAAGGGCTGCCTGTTCTGGTCTGCGATCCGGTGTTGAGCAAAGGTTTGGATGCTTCCCATCAAGGTCATCGGCTGGCCGCTATTTCTCCCGTATTTGCGCTGGATGATGCGCCGCTGGCCCGTCTTAGCCGGACTGCGGTTCTGCATGCCTGGCGAGGCTGGAAAGCGTTGCCGGAAGCTGTTCGTCCCCGGCGGGTGGGAACCTTGGTGTTTGGGCAAGCCGGTAATAGTGATGCCGATATCCAGCAGGCCCTGACTCGTCTGGCTTTGGACACGGATTGGGTGCAATGGCTGGATCGCGAGCAAGGCTCTGCCCTGGCAGGGGCGCTCTTGCAGGGTGGTGGTCTGTATTTCCCGCAAGGGATGGTGGTCGACCCTGCTGCGCTGGTGGCTTATCTATTGGATCATCCTTTGATTCAGTGCTTGCCTGAGCAGGTGGCGTTGCAGGCTGGGCAAGAGTCAGGCGTGTGGGAGCTGCGTAGTCTGAATGGGGATGTGCTGGAATGCAGCAATCGTGTGGTGATTGCAGCGGCAGACCAAAGCCTGGACGTGCTTGCGGGCACAGTACAGAGTGCGTCTTCTATGCCTCGGTTGGCGGCCATGCAGCGTCTGGCCGGGCAAGTGAGTTACCTGCCTGCTGGGCAGGCACTTACAACAGGTGAAGTGACTTTAAGCGGTCAGGGCTATATCCTGCCTGTTGACACTAACGGGCAAGTCATCGGTAGTACCTATGAACGTTTTGGTGAGTCAGCCCAGGTCAGCGTCCAGGGACATCAGCAAAATTTAAAGAAAGTCTCGGCCATGTTGGCCGATCCCGCGCTCGGTGTGGATACACCTGAGTCCGGCTGGGCCGGTTGGCGCTGTGCCTTAAGTGATCATTTACCCGTGATGGGTTTCGTGCCGGGCCAGCCCGGATTGTTTATGGCTGCGGCTTACGGCTCTCGAGGTTTGAGCTGGAGCTTGCTGGCAGCCAGCTTGTTTGCCGCGTATTGTCTGGAGGAGCCTATTCCTTTGGAGCGGCGTCTGGAGCAAGCCTTAATACCCCGCTAAGGCCTGTTTTTCGATTTATTTCGACGAAATTTGAAGCAACATTTTCCTTTGTCGCGCAAATACGTCAAAATAGTGGCCTTGTTAAGTAATCTTGAGCGTGACCCTGCGATCAGCATCGTGCCGTTCGCTCCACTCTGACGACGTGACACAATTGTTTAATCATCTGAGTTTGTTGACGACGAAACCGGCCCTGGCCGATTTCGCTTTTGTCGAAACCGATTTTGCGCTGCGCATCGAAGCTCATGCGCCGGGTGTTTTCCGTTTCCGCTGTCTGCCGGCTGCCCGGCTCGACAATGAGAAACTAAGCACCCGTGCTAAAGCTTTGAGCGACATGCTGCTGGCCCGCCACGAGGCGGTCAGCGAATTCCAACTTGAAGCGGCCGATTCTGGCTGGCGGATTGAGCAGGGCGAACTCGTCTTGCTGATCCAGGCTAATCCGTGGCGCTTTGAAATCCGCCGCGGTGAGCAGCTGCTCCTGAGCAGTGCCGAGCAGCCTGTAACGCTTGTCCAAGAGCCCAACGCTTGCTGGCAACTGGATCTGGCCCTGGCCGAGGAAGATGCCCTGTATGGTTTGGGCGAAACCTTGGGCGAGCTGGATCGCCGCGAGGAGACTCTGGACAGCGACCGCCCCAACGATCGCAGCTTGCCTTTGCTCTGGAGTACGCAGGGCTGGGGGCTGTATATCAATACCTTTGAACGGGTCGAGCACGATCTGGGTCAGCAAGACCTGGACCGTTATCGCGCTTGTGTTCATGCGGCCGAGCTGGATTTCTTCCTGTTCCTGGGCGATCCCAGCGAAATCATCAATCAGTACTCCGCCTTGACGGGGCGTGCCGGGCAGCCCGGTGTCTCGCCTATGGGACTGTGGTTGGATGGCGCACAAGCGCAGCAGGACATACAGTCCTTGCGTGACTTGGCTAACCAGTGCCGCGAGCAGGGTATTGCATTGGATGTCGCCGTCTTGCCGCCGCCCGAGCCTTACGATTTCCAGCAGGACAAACCTGCGCTGGAGTGGAACGCAGCCCGTATGGCGGAGCCGCGTGAGGCTTTTTCTGCCTTGCAAAACGATCAGGTACAACTGGCTGCCTGGACGCGTCCTTGTGTGCAGGCAGGTACCTCCTTGTTTGAAGAGTGGGAAGATCGAGGTTGGCTGCTCATCAATGATGATGACGGCTGCGCCCATGTCTTTCCTGGCGACGAGCTAAGCGGTGGCCGCGACTACGGCTTGCTGGACCTGACCCACAAAGACGTATTCCGTATGTGGACAGAGCGTCAGCGCCAGATGGTCGATGATGGCCTGGGTGCTGTGCTGTGCAATGCCCGTTTTGATATTCCCGACACCATCACCAGCCGTGGTGGTGAGTCCGGTGCCTTGCTACGGGCCATCTACCCTGTTCTGGCACGACAGGCTTTGTTTGATGCCGTGGCGGGTCACAAGACGCCGCAGGAAGGCGTCGTGGCCAGCCGGGATCTGAGCCCATCGTCCCAGCGCTTTGCTTGGCAGTTAGGCCCACAGGTCGAAAATACCTGGGCGGGTCTGACGGAGTCCTTGAAGTCTGCATTGGCTAGTGGCAATAGCGGTGTGCCTATTCAGATTCATGGCTGGGGCAATGCCGCCGCATCGACCAGCGAAATGACACCCGAGTTGTACTTGCGCTGGCTGGCCATGGCGGTTTTTTCTGCCAATTTCAGCTTGCAAGGTATTCCTGCCCTGCGCCCTGATGCTTTTGATGAAGAAACACAAGCGCAGGTCAATCATTGGCTGGAATGGCGTTTCCGTCTGGTGCCTTATGTTCTGGGCATTATTGAGGACGCTGTGCGTACTGGTTTGCCGGTGCAGCGTTCCATGGCACAAAGCTTTCCGGCTGATAGTCAGGCCCGCCTGTGGGATACGCAGTATCTCCTGGGCCCGGCCTTGCTGGTGGCTCCTATCTTGCAGCCTGGCCAGGAAATTGAGGTCTACTTGCCTGAAGGCGAGGCCTGGTGGGATCTGAGCACCGGCTGGCGCTATGAAGGCGGCACGACGCTGAAGATGAGTGTCGGTCTGGATCGTTTGCCTGTCTTTGGCCGTGAAGGGCATATGTTGTGTCTGGGCCCCGTAGTCAAACACACTTCCGAGTTCAATTCGGCGCGTTTGCTTGATGAAGTCTGGATGTTTGGCATGCCTGAACACAGCCCGGTGGTGATGCGCAACAAGATTCGCGTCATGCAGATGCAGGGCTCCAGCTACATCAAGGGTCTGGAAGGATTGAAGATCCTGCCGTCCGAAGGGCTGGAGGTCAAACGCCGGGGTGCCGAGGTTCGTATCTCTCGTGCCCGTTAAGCGCTAGACGAGCCTGATCGTCTTTATATGCCTCCCGGCATTGGGGTCTGACCTCAGTATCGGGAGGCATTTTCTATTTGCAGACCCATAAGCCCCTACGCTGATGTTCAGATTTTGTTTCTGAAAAAGCAGAAAAGGGAGAAGCAAGGCTGTTCAGAGCCGCTAATTCCAATCTTTTTAAGGAAAAAGGCGCTTTCTCTCTTTATTTTGCATTTAAGGCTTGACGAGGTTCTTAAATCTTGCCATAATTTCATCTTTCAGTAGGGGGTCGTTAGCTCAGTCGGTAGAGCAGCGGACTTTTAATCCGTTGGTCGCGCGTTCGAGTCGCGCACGACCCACCACTACACTGAAAACGTAGAAACAAGGCCGCGCTTAGCGGCCTTTTTCTTTGGGCGCTTGCCTTGCACAGCCAAGGTAACATCCGCGCATTGGCCGGTCGGAAATCTTGCTATAGAGGGCAGCCCTCAGTATGGTTTCAATATTTCCCTGGGTTATATCTATCTGGCCATCGCCAAATTTGCTTTATGGTAAATTTCGCTTACAGCTCAGGCTTTTATAACTCGACTGACTAACTAGGCTGAGTTCATTTTGATTCGTCTTGAACATATCTCAAAAACCTACTCTTTGGCAGGCAAGACCGTTCATGCATTGAACGACGTTTCCTTGCAGATCCACCAAGGAGAGGTCTTCGGTATTATTGGTCGCTCGGGTGCTGGAAAAAGTACGCTGATTCGCATGCTCAATCTGCTCGAACAACCTGATTCGGGGCAGGTCTGGGTGCAGGATCAGGACATCACACGTTTTTCAGGTGCGCAGTTGCGTGCCTTTCGACAAGGCGTGGGGATGGTCTTCCAGCATTTCAACCTGCTTCATTCCCGTACCGTTCTGGACAATGTCTGCTTTCCTTTGCGTCTGGCAGGGATAGATCGTGCCCAACGTCAGCAGCGTGCGTTGGAAGTGCTGGAACTGGTAGGCTTGAAAGACCATGCTAATAAGTACCCCCGTCAGCTGTCCGGTGGGCAGCAGCAGCGGGTAGGTATTGCCCGAGCCTTGGCTAACCGTCCTCAGCTTTTATTGTGCGACGAGGCCACCTCCGCCCTGGACCCGGAGACCACGCAGTCCATTTTGCGTTTGCTGCGGGAAATTAACCAGGAACTGGGCCTGACTATCGTCTTGATTACCCACGGCATGGATGTGATTCGTTCCGTCTGTGATCGTGTTGCCGTCATTGATGCCGGCAAGATTGTGGAGTGCGGCGAAGTGCTGGATGTATTTCTGCACCCGCATCATCCCACTACGCAGTCTTTGCTGAGCGAGAGCGGCATGAACGCCGACGACTGGCGTGCATTGGCAGAGGGGGTGCCTGGCAGCGTGATGCGCTTGAGCGTGCGCGGTGTGGCCACCACAGAGCCCTTGATCAGCCGTATTACCAGCCAGTTGGGCTTGAACGTCAGCATCTTGCAGGGTGCCATTGGCCGCATCAAAACCGAGCCTTACGGGCAACTGGTCGTGGCCGTGGAAGGGGATGAGCAGGCCAAAGCGGGCCTGGATGCCTTGCTGACCGAATTGAATGTCCAATTTGAGGTATTGCGACCATGAACTTTAGCAATTTAGATTGGGCGCTGATCGGTGAAGCCACCGTTGATACCTTGCTGATGACAGGTGTTTCGCTGTCTTTTACCGCGATTATCGGATTGCCTTTAGGCGTGCTGCTATTTCTGACCAGCCGCAAGCAGATGTTGGATAACGTCTGGATCTACCAGTCCTTATCTTTGGTCGTGAACATTTTACGTTCCGTGCCTTTTCTGATTTTATTGATCGTCATTATTCCGTTAACGCGAATTCTGGCCGGCACATCCTTGGGGGTGCAAGGTGCTATTCCGCCTTTGGTCTTGAGTGCCGCTCCGTTTTTTGCCCGTCTGGTGGAGAACGTGTTGCGTGAACTGGACCCTGGTGTGAACGAAGCCTGTCGCGCTATGGGGGCCAATTCCCGTCAGACGGTGTTGTTGGCTTTATTGCCGGAAGCAACCACGGGAATTGTGGCTGCCTTGATTGTCACCGCGATTGCCCTGGTCGGTTATTCAGCCATGTCGGGTGTGATTGGTGGTGGTGGCCTGGGTGATCTGGCCTTGCGCTTTGGTTATCAACGTTATCAAACGGATGTCATGGTGGTTACCGTGACTATCCTGGTGGTGCTGGTGCAACTCCTGCAGGTGTTTGGAGACGCCATGGTGGCTCGCTTGAGCCGAAAATAAGTCCTGGCAGCTATCCTGGATAGCCTTGCCTTTCTGAAACTGGAGTCGCTCATGTCTTTGAAGAAATTTGTTCCTGTACTCGCCTTGTCCGTGTCGGCTCTGCTGGCCAGCGCTGCTCAAGCTGCCGAGACCTTGTCGATTGCTGCTACCCCCGTGCCACACGCCGAGCTGTTGGAGTTTGTGAAGCCAGTATTGGCCAAGGAAGGCGTGAACCTGGATATCAAGGTGTTCACCGATTACGTGCAGCCCAACCAGCAGGTTGCGGACGGCCATATCGATGCCAACTTCTTTCAGCACAAGCCTTACCTGGATACCTTCAACAAAGAACACAAAACCGATCTGGTATCGGTGGCCGTGGTTCACGTTGAGCCTTTTGGTGCTTACTCCACCAAAATCAAGAAGCTGGACGAGCTGAAAGAAGGTGCACTGGTTGCGATCCCTAACGATCCTTCCAATGGCGCTCGTGCCTTGCTGCTCTTGCAACAGGCAGGTGTTCTGACCTTGAAAGATCCTTCCAACATTCTGGCAACTTCGCGTGATGTGGACCAGAACCCCAAGAAGCTGAAATTCAAGGAACTGGAAGCCGCTACCTTGCCGCGTGTCTTGGCTGATGTGGATATCGCCCTGATCAACACCAACTACGCGTTGGAAGCTGGTTTGAACCCTACCAAGGATGCCTTGGCGATTGAGGGTGCTGACTCCCCCTATGCCAACCTGATTGCGGTGGCGGCCAAGTCCAAAGACGATCCTCGTGTCGCCAAGCTGATCAAGGCTTTGCATAGCGAAGAGGTCAAGACTTTCATCGCTGACAAATATAAAGGCTCGATTGTTCCTGCCTTTTAATTTGCGCTTTGAGACGATTGCTTAAGTGAATAACCTCGGGATTTCCCGAGGTTTTTCTTTTTTTAAAACTATTAAATACAAAGAGTTGGGCTGCTTCGGGTAGGATAGATCAACGCTGGGGCAGGCCATGAGCCTGCGCTGACTTGGGAAAAAGCATCGAACTGGCTGGTTTTTGGCCAGTCCCTACAGAGGAGTAACGGATGTTCAATAAGAAAATGAAAACCCTGATGGCTGGCTTGACCCTGGCCTTGGCTTTGCCCGCTGGGCAGGCTTTGGCGCAGCAAGGCAAAGAGCTGGTGGTCGCAACCGATACGGCGTTTGTACCTTTTGAGTTCAAGCAAAATGGTAAATACACCGGCTTTGATATCGACTTGTGGGACGCCGTCGCGAAAAAGGCCAAGCTGAACTATCGTTTTCAGCCTATGGACTTCAACGGCATTATTCCCGGTCTGCAAACGCGCAATCTGGATGCGGCTCTGGCAGGGATTACCATCCGGGATGATCGTAAACAAGTCATCGATTTTTCTGACCCTTACTACGAAAGCGGTTTGGCTATCCTAGTTAATACCGACAACTCCGCCATCAAGACGGCTTCCGATCTGGAAGGCAAAACGGTGGCGGTGAAGATTGGCACCGCAACGGTGGACTTCATGCAGCGCTCGGTACCGAGTGCCAAGCTCAAACTGTTTCCCAATATCGACAATGCCTTCCTGGAACTGGCTACCGGCCGTGTGGACGCCGTGGTGCACGACACACCTAACGTGCAGTACTACGCACAGACAGGCGGCAAGGATCGTGTGAAGGTGACGGGTGCGGTGAAAAGCGGTGACTTCTACGGTATCGACTTCCCCAAAGACAGCGAGCTGGTTCCGGTTGTGAACCTGGCACTG
>SMEO01000113.1_pt1 | contig 17314 bp, 16 predicted proteins | sample 2456251 | NCBI WGS metagenome assembly SMEO01 (sample SAMN10132594, study PRJNA489261) | soil metagenome | isolation source: day1 control-silt loam soil ammended | place: USA | reverse complement strand
TTCTTTCCTTATTGTTCCGCAGTAGCTCAGTGGTAGAGCATTCGGCTGTTAACCGAACGGTCGTAGGTTCGAGTCCTACCTGCGGAGCCATTTTTTTATACTTTAATATGGGGAAGTACTCAAGAGGCTGAAGAGGCGCCCCTGCTAAGGGTGTAGGTCGGGTGACCGGCGCGAGGGTTCAAATCCCTCCTTCTCCGCCATACATAGGACAACAATATGTTAGAATGCGCCTTTAGCTCAGCTGGATAGAGCAACGGCCTTCTAAGCCGTCGGTCGGAGGTTCGAATCCTCTAAGGCGCGTAAAAACTAATTCCAATGGGATTAGTTTTTTTGTGCTTTCAGAAAGTTTCACTTTATCAACTTTTGAATCTTCTAATCATGAGACTTATTTTCACTAAGCCCCAAGCCCTATCAAAAAATATAGCTAAGGTTCATTATGTAAATTTGGAAAACTAGATAAGCTAGAGATAAGAAAGGAGGCAGTGATGATGAAAAAAGTTGGTTTATTTATCATAGGTTTTATTGCCTTAATGGTTGTTTTAGCTAATGTGGGCCCACTTATTAGTCTCGCTATTAGTGCAGTAGTTTTGTACTTTACATTTAGACAATTTGTGAAATCGGAATCGAAGGGTGCAAAGATTGCCTGGGCAATAATTTCTATCGTTATGCTGGTGGCAACTGTTTCACATTTTCCAGCGATAGTCGGGTTGGTAGCCGCTTATATTTTGTATTTTGTATATAAAAAGTGGAACAAAAAGGATGAAGTGATTGTAGAAGATGCGGATCCGTTTATGAATTTTGAAAAACAATGGAAAGATTTAAATCATAATTAACAAGGAGTGAAAGGGTATGAGTCAATTATTTTCAAGAATGAAGCAAGCTATTACAGCAGATTTTCATGATTTATTAGACAAAAAGGAAAAAAAGAATCCAATTGCAATGCTCAATCAATACCTACGTCAAGCCGAGCTAGAAACAGAAAAGGTTCGCAAACTCGTCGAACGTCAGTCCCTATTAAAAGCTGAGTTTATGAGAGAATATAATGATTCGCAGCAGCTTGCTGAAAAGCGTAAACATCAGGCGAAGATTGCTAAACAGTCGGGTGAAGAAGAATTATTTGAATTTGCAGAGCAAGAAAGCCTGCAGTATGAACAACGTTCTGCTCGTTTACAAGAGGCGCTTCAGCAAGTAGAGTCACAATTAAATGAGCTAGTGAGAAAATATGAAGAAATGAAACATAAGCTTAAGGATATGAATATTAAGAGAATGGAGCTAATGGGTAAGGAAAATATAGCCCGAGCAAATCATCGTATTAACCAAGTGTTGAATGTGGAAGATACGTATGCACGACCAATGGCGAGATTTGAAGAAATGGAGTCATATTTGGATCAAATTGAGCAGCAGGTGAATTCAGATTATTATCGTCACACAATTGATGCTCGAATTGCTCGACTTGAAAAACAAGGTAAATTGAATGAAACTAATTCAATTTCATAATCATTTAGTGGTATTCTAAAAAGGCGTAGATTTCTACGCCTTTTTGATAAGAAGAACGAATCTCGAATTTTTAAAGCGTCATGATCTTTAATCCGGGTGCCCAGCTACTTGCACTTTTCTGATAAGGAGGGAAGCCAATGTTTAACAAAATGAAAACTGAATATATGAGTTGGATCTTTCTAATTGGAATTGTGTTACTGCTTGTGGAGCTTTTATATGACGGAGGTTTACTTTTCTCCTTGGCGTTTTCAATTGGATGTATGTTGATAGGCAAGAAATACTTCAGTAAAGTCATAGGGAAAATTCTTCTCATCATTGGAATTATTACTACCTTAACTACTGTTTTTCATATGATGGTATTTAGATTTTTTTTAATGGCAATTTTAGTTTATCTCTTACTGTTATATTATCAATCGAAAAAAAATCCAAAATGGGTCAAACCAATTTTGACAGAACCTAAAGAGCAGCAGAAGGAATGTGTTCAAGAACGGCTTTTAAAAATGGATTGCTTATTACGAAATAAGTGGTTTGGACAACAAAGGACGTCCGATGCAGTATATGAATGGAATGATATAAATATTCAGAATGGAATAGGGAATATCGTGATTGATTTAAGCCAAACGATTTTACCGAAGGGCAATGCTATTATTTCCATTCGAAGTTTAGTTGGGAATACGCAAATTCTTGTTCCGTATGGGGTGGAAGTGTTCATTCACCACTCTGTGATTGCAGGAAGAACAAGAGTTTTTGAAAATAGATTGGAAGATCAATTTTTTAATCAAGTGATTTCTTATAAAACGCTAGGTTTTGATGAAGCTAAACAAAAAGTTCATATCACAACCACCGTAATTGTTGGTGACCTAGAGGTGAGACGCGTATGAATATCCTGACACGCCAAATTTTATCTTCTTTAGGTATAGCAATTGTGGGATCTGTATTGTTGCCGGTACTTGTGTTCTTTGCTTTTCCTTTGGATGATTGGAGTCTGCTGTGGACTCGAAGGGTTATGAATCTCCCATTTATTATTTTTTTACTAAGTATTGTCTTAGGGGTAGCCTTACTATATGGAGTTATTTCAGGCATGTACTGGAATCGGAGTTTGAAGGAAGTAGAAGAGCAGCTTTATTTACTTGAACAAGGACGTGCTCCCATACAGGGTACAACTTGTTCCATTCAAGAGTTCGCGAATATTGACACACGTATTCAGCAAGTGCATAAGCAGATGAATGAACAAGTGAAGCTTTCACAAAGAATGGCCAATGAAAAAGCAATTGATCAGGAAAAGCAAATTCAAGAAGTGATTTCTCAAGAACGAAACCGATTGGCAAGAGAACTTCATGATTCTGTAAGTCAGCAATTGTTTGCAGCTTCGATGCTTATGTCAGCAATTACAGAATCTAACGCTAAGATGGAATCGCCAGAGAAGAAGCAGTTGAAATTGGTAGAGGGGATGATTCATCAATCTCAGCTTGAGATGCGTGCGTTATTATTGCATCTTCGCCCGGTTGCCCTACATGATAAAACACTTCAGGAAGGAATTCAGGAACTACTTATAGAATTGACACAAAAGGTTCCAATGGAAATTGTATGGAAGCTTGAACCTATTATTCTCGACAAAGGCATGGAAGACCATTTATTTAGAATTGTGCAAGAGTCGGTTTCTAATACATTACGGCATGCTAAGGCAAAGTCACTCGAAGTTCTATTGATGGAACGTGATGATTTACTGATTTTGCGAGTTGGGGATGATGGAAAGGGATTTTCTATAGATGAAACGAAAACAGGTTCTTATGGGCTCCAAAATATGTATGAGCGTGCTGCTGAAATTGGTGGAAAGCTAAAAATTATTAGTGTCCCAAATAAAGGAACTCAGCTTGAAGTAAAAATTCCAATTTTGCATGCTGGAGGTGAAAAGGATGATTAAAGTACTGTTTGTGGATGATCATGAAATGGTTAGAATAGGTGTAGCTGCCTATTTATCCTCGCAAAGTGATATAGAAGTGGTAGGTGAGGCCGATAATGGTCAAAAGGCAGTATCCATGGCTCTTGAATTACGTCCAGATATCATACTTATGGATTTAGTGATGCCGGAAATGGATGGCATTGAAGCAACTAAATTAATTATGGAGAAATGGCCGGAAGCAAAGATTATTATTGTCACAAGCTTTTTAGATGATGAAAAAGTGTATCCAGCCTTAGAAGCCGGGGCAACAAGTTATATGCTAAAAACTTCAAAAGCAAGTGAAATAGCTGATGCAGTTCGGGCAACATACCGTGGGCAAAGTGTGCTTGAACCAGAAGTAACGGGAAAAATGATGGAAAAGCTCCGTCATCCTAAAAAGGATATGCTGCATGAACAATTAACCGCTCGAGAGATGGAAGTTTTATTACTGATGGCTAAGGGAAAATCCAATCAGGAAATTGCGGATGAATTGTTTATTGCTTTGAAGACAACCAAAGTTCATGTAAGTAATATATTAAGCAAGTTAGAGGTACAAGATCGGACGCAAGCGGTTATATACGCATTTAAGCATTCAATAGTGGAATAAAGTTGGAGGATTTTTCATGAAAGAAACATATTTACTTATAATACGCAAAATAGGTGAAATATTGGAGGAAGCGAATGTTCCTTATCAATTTACGGGACGGGCGGCTCTTGTCATTCAACAAGTTCCATTGAATGACTACATTGATATGGAAGTGCTAGTTCAATGGGATTTGTTTAAGGAGGCAGTTGAGGCATTAGCTTCTTTTTCACCGTCAGCGCCAATCAAAACGATCGAGCGAGCGGTAACTGATTTTGAAGAGGATGGTATTTCTGTCAAAGTCAGTTGTGTATTTAATACGACGATCAAAACAGATCCATATCGAATATCACACATAATAGATCATCAGGAACTATGGTGTCGTTCACTTTACAGCTATTTGTACGATCAGGAGATGGGGATGTATCAACGTGAAATCCATGCCTATCTAGAAAGTGAACAACAGGCGTTTACTACTGAAAATGAACAGGCATGGAATCAACATAACTATATTGCCTTAGTGAATCGTTATGGTCAGCCATTGGAGCTTGCTGAAAAAATAAATGTTAATCCCAAATGGCGCCTGCATCCTTTTTACAAATATCTTGATGATGTGAAAGGAAAAAAAATTACCCATTTAATGGGTTCGAATGGTGTCAAGGCTGTTGCCTTAGCTATTTTAGGTGCAGATGTGAAGGTAGTTGATTTTTCAAAGGAAAATGCCACATTTGCTCGGGAGTTAGCAGCAGCTAGTCATGTTGATATTACATATGTTGTATCAGATATATTGTCTTTAAGCGATGAGCACCTGAATGGAGAGCAGGATATCGTTTTAATGGAGTTAGGTGTTCTACATTATTTAATTGATTTACAGCCATTGCTTGAACGGATTAAGGCGATGCTAAAGCCTGGTGGCCGTTTTGTGCTTCATGAGTTTCACCCTATTTCAACAAAACTGATTACTTCTAATGGTAAAAAACATAAAGTAACCGGCAATTACTTTGCCCCGATGATTGAGAGAAACCCAGTTGCTTTCACAAAGCATATGCCTGAGGAGGAAAAAGCTCAATTGTCACAGGTTATCCAAAGAAAATGGACGATTGGCGAATTGATTACGGCAGTCGGTCAATCGGATCTTGTCATTAAGTTGTTTGAAGAGGAACCTAATCATAAGCTTCATGATATAGGATTACCGAAAACCTATACATTAGTAGCAGAGCGGGTGTAGAAAGTAGCTCATTCTTGGTTATACAGGAATGGGCTACTTTTTCACATCTAGCTTCAACATATAGAGGCCAGTGCCGGCAGGACATGTTAACCATGGCCGGTCATACGTTGTTGAACGGTACTTTGTATTTTCCCTATATCACAATTTTTACTTTATTTATTTTTCTTAAATAATTAGAAAATTTATTGTTGATAAAAACCAAGTTTTTTTATAGTATTACTATAAATAAAGTGATGACGTTTTATCTAGAGAGAGGCAGGACTTAACTGTATGAAGCCCTGCATCCATGCACAGTCTAGTAGAAAAGATGCGAGCATAAGACAACTTCTCTTTATTTAGAGGGGTTTTTATATGTATAAAAAATACAGATGGATAAGGGGAAAATGGGTATGAAATATGGTTATTGGACGCCAATCTTTGGAGGTTGGCTACGAAATGTAGAAGATGAAAATATGCCTGCCACATTTGAATATGTGAAGGAAGTTGCCCAAACAGCTGAAAAATTAGGTTTTGATATGACGCTTGTCGCGGAGCTTTTTTTAAATGATATTAAAGGACCAGAGGCAGATGTGTTAGATGCATGGTCAACAGCAGCAGCTTTGGCAGCAGTGACAGAAAAAATTGAAATCCTAACAGCAATCCGTCCTGGATATCATAATCCAGCAGTTATTGCTAAGCAAGCAGCGAATATCGATCATATTAGTAATGGCCATTTTACTTTAAATCTTGTGTCTGCTTGGTGGGAAGAAGAAGCTCGTCAATATGCTGGACAATTCGCGGCACATGATGACCGTTATGATCGTGTAGAAGAATATATGGATGTGTTAAAAGGTTTATGGACAGAAGATACTTTTTCATATGATGGGAAATATTATCATATGTCCATCAGAGGGAGACACTCACTGATGAATAAAAATGGGATGGCTCATGGGAGTCGTCCCATTTTGTTATTATTATATAATAATTTATCCCAATCTTAATGGGCAGTAGGACTCCCACTTCAAGCTTATGTGGATACAAAGATGATAAGTGGGAGATCAACTGCCCGTAAAGGTATGAATCAGTGATCCCAGACTAAGACAGCCAAGTGCTTATGTCTTAGTCTGGGAGACCCATATTGTGTGTGGGCTACAAGTCCATACGTCGCTATACGGGCGTCTTGTGCTTTTCTAATTAGCTTCGTTTTTGTTTCTTATTAGATGATGGCACTTTAAAAGCACCTGTTTCTTGGTTTGTTGTTCCTTGGCCTTCTACTTGTGAAGAACCAAGAACGGATTTGGAACGATCCTTTTTTATTTTATCACTCATGTTGTTCACCTCCTATATTACTTTTTACTTGGATGGCAAGGATTATTCAGGATAGAAGGGGCTTACATTAGCCTCTCACTATTCTAATTTGCAGTATTTTTAGTTTTTTTGTCAACAAATGATAAATCTTTGTTAACAAGGGTATTCGAAGTTATACACTACCTGCAATATACGTAAACCTTTCTTCAAAAATGGTTACCCTGATAAAAAAAGATACAGTTTTTCTCTGTATCTTTACTTTTCTTCCTGCTCGATAGCTATATAGGCTTGCTTCGGATGATTGTTTTGATCTGGATATTTCAGTCTTACTTTTCCTTTAGTAAGTAGCTTTGCTAAATAATTATTTCTTAACCCATCAGGGGTTCTCCCTAATAAATCGGCCATTTCCTTTAACATTAATGGTTTTTGGGTACAAAGTCTTACGATGATTTCTTCCATTACGCTTGGTGATAAACGTTTTTTTCTTCTGGCGAGTTCTGATATTTCCCATAATCTTTCTTCTATTTCTTCTGGAGAAGATAAGTCTTCCCCTTTTGCTTCATTTGTTGAATGACTTACTATTATATCTAGTTTTTCCTCATTTGTTGCAGGCACTTCATTATTATAGGAGTTAGAAACAATAGTAAAAGGAGATTTTTCTCTATTATAGGAGTTATCGTCCTTATTATAGGAGTCTAACTCTATATTATAGGAGTTATCTTCTTTATTTATAGAGTTACCATCACTATTATAGGAGCTGGTATCCTTGTTTATAGAGTTATCACCATTATTATAGGAGTTATCGTCCTTATTATAGGAGCTATCTTCTTTATTTATGGAGTTCTTCAAATCTGTAAAATTCGCCATTACCAACTCATTTTCTTCGGGAAATAAAAAAAGATCCTTTTCAGTTATTTCTTCAGAATGCTCTTCTTCCAATAAATCTAGGTTTGTATGTAACGTGAGAATCGTACGTTCTGACTCTGAATCTTGGATTAAATCAAAGGCATCATCTCCATAGCCTCTCCATGTTGTTTCAATTTCTTTTAATCCGGAACCCGTTCTTTTACAAATTCCAATTAAAATAAACATTTTAAAGAGGTTAGGGTTACGAAGATTGCTTATGTTACCCTCTAATGCGTGTTCTACCGACATGCGAAAAAGTCCAGGGTTTGAAAATCGAAATAAATCCTTTTCCTTTTCGATTACAATGCCTCCGTCTCCATGATAATCACAGTGAACTAGGGCGTTGATCAATGATTCATGTAAACAAGATATAACAGCAAGCTCTTTAGATTGCATAAAATCGTTATCTTTATTCAAATTATTACAATCGGTGACTAATTCAGTACTTGTTTTAAAGTAAAAGTCAAATATATTTCCTGACCAAGTTCCATCCTGTGAAGTGAAGCGTTTAGACCAATCTTTATTCAGCGTTTCCGATAAGGTTTCTCTATATTCAAGAAAATATTGTGGCAATATCTCCGTGATAATCCTTTCCTCACTGAACATCAATAAACCAGCAAGCGTCAAACCTTCCTTATTCGTATTTCGTTGCTTTCCCCACGCACCAATTTTATATAAAAATTCCTTCATCTCCAGTCCGTTCCAAGGATGATTTGGTTTAACAGCAGAGAATTTTTCTCGGTACTTTTTAATAGACTCAAAATTTAGTTCATTGATCCCATAATGTTCTAAAATTAAATTATCCTGTGGAATGGATGAATAATCAGGTGGATGATGTACATTTATATTCACATTCAATCTCCCTTTTATACTCAATTTATTTCTTTAGTTTTTCTTATTTTATCATCTTTTGTCTAGTCCCTCTCTTTTATGTATCAAGAACAAAAAGGGGACATATATATTTCTGATAGTAAAATAAGAACCGTCTGATTCATTCAGACGGTTGTAAGAGCTGTAGTGCATGCACTTTTCCTTATTGATTCGACCATTCCTCTACATCCCAGACCTTTGTCACCCAGTCTTCATAGAAGTCAGGTTCATGGCATACGAGGATAATAGTACCTTTATATTCTTTCATAGCCCGTTTTAGTTCTTCTTTAGCTACGACATCTAGATGGTTAGTCGGTTCGTCAAAAAGCAGCCAGTTGCTTTCGTTTCGCATCAATTTACAAATGCGGACTTTAGCTTGCTCGCCACCGCTTAATTGATTCATTGGGCGCATAATATGTTCATTCTTTAAGCCAACATGAGCGAGGATGGAGCGGACCTGTGATTGGTCCAAACCTGGAAAGGCACTCCATATCTCGTCAATTGGTGTTGTGCTGCCTGCTTTCACTTCTTGTTCAAAATAGGAAGGGAAGAGGAAGTCACCTAGTTGTCGTTTTCCGCTCAGCGGTTCAACTTTACCAAGAATCGTTTTTAAAAGTGTTGATTTACCAACACCGTTACAACCAACAACAGCAATCTTATCTCCACGTTCAATCGTCATCGATAATTTTGGAAGCAGTGGTCGGTCATAGCCAATCTCTAAATCTTCTCCTTCAAATACATAACGACCGCTTGCGCGTGATTCTTTAAATTCGAAGCTCGGTTTTATTGCTGTTTCTGGACGGTCAATTCGTTCAATCTTATCTAATTGCTTCTGACGGCTTTTTGCACGGCCTGATGTTGAGTAGCGTGCTTTATTTTTGGAGATAAAATCTTCTTGCTTTTTGATAAAATCTTTTTGTTTTTCATAGGCATTAATATGTTGGTTTTTGTGCAACTCTGCCAGTTCAAGGAATTTTTCATAAGTGGCTGTATAGCGTGTAAGCTTTGAAAACTCCAGGTGGAAAATAATATCCACCACGCTATTCATAAACTCTGTATCATGTGATATTAAGATAAAGGCATTGGGGTATTCTTTTAAATAGCTGCTTAACCAACGGATATGCTCGACATCTAGATAGTTGGTTGGCTCATCTAGAAGTAGAACTTCGGGTTGCTCTAGTAAAAGTTTAGCAAGCAAAACCTTTGTACGTTGTCCACCACTTAATGCAGACACGTCACGGTCCAATCCAATGGCATCTAAGCCTAAACCACGAGCGGCATCTTCAATCTTGATATCTAGATTATAAAAATTACCTGCTTCCAGTTTATCTTGAATGGTCGCCATATCCTCAAGAAGCTTTTCTAACTCCTCAGGAGTTGCTGTGGCCATTTTTTCTGTTACTTCATTCAGCGCTTTTTCTTGCTCAAAAAGTGGAAGAAAGGCATCACGTAATACGTCGCGAATTGTTTTGCCCTTCGTTAGTACGGTATGTTGATCTAAGTAACCATATACGACACCAGGTGTCCATTCCACACGACCTGTATCGTGAATGAGTTGATTTGTAATAATATTCATCATCGTCGATTTACCGACGCCGTTTGCTCCAACTAACCCAACATGTTCACCATCTAACAGACGGTAAGAAACATCTTTGAATAGTGTGCGATCGCCGAAGCTGTGGCCTAATTTATCTACGGAAAGTAAGCTCATATTTGTACGTGAACCTCCTAATATATATGCAAAATACTCTACTCATCATACTAGAATTTATCATAGATTACTATTGAATAGAGAAAATTAAATTTGGAAATGAAGCCATATTAAACATAAGCTAATAAGAGATTCCTTTATGGAAAGACAGTATCAGTCTATTTTATTAAAGAATAATTTAATTGAATACTTCAGATAATAGATTGACACCTGCGAAACAATCGTGATATAAAATAACAATACACTTTATTGCATAAAAGCGTGAAAGCGTCAAAAAAATGACTAAAAATTAAGATTAACGGGAGGAAGTTACTGCCATGGAGCATCATACCAAAATTTTAGACTGTACCATTCGTGATGGAGGATTAGTTAATAATTGGAATTTCAGCGTCGAATTTGTACAAGACTTGTATAATGGCCTAAGTGCAGCTGGAGTGGAATACATGGAGATAGGCTATAAAAATTCTGCTAAGCTTCTTAATGCGACTGAGCCCAATCCATGGAGATTTCTTGATGATAATTTCCTGAAAGAAGTTATCCCTGAGAAAAAGTTCACGAAGCTGTCTGCGCTAGTAGATATTGGACGTGTAGATCCAAATGACATTCTACCACGTGAGCAAAGTGTTTTAGATATGATTCGAGTGGCTTGTTATGTCCGTGAAGTAGATAAAGGTTTGGAGCTTGTAAAAATGTTTCATGACTTGGGTTATGAGACTTCACTTAATATAATGGCTTTATCTAGTGTACCTGAACATCAGCTTATTGAAGCGTTTAATATGGTAAAGGAAAGTCCTGTAGATGTTGTATATGTCGTTGATTCTTTTGGAAGCTTAGATCCTATGGATATTGAGCATCTAGTGAAAAAGTTTCAAGCGATGCTCCCTAACAAACAGCTTGGAATACATGCGCATAACAACATGCAGTTAGCCTTTGCCAATACATTAACTGCGATGCGGAATGGGGTTACTTTCCTTGATTCTTCTGTTTATGGTATGGGTCGTGCTGCTGGTAATTGCCATACAGAGCTTCTCGTTAGCTATATACAGAAAACAAGCTATGAAATGAGACCCGTTCTTGGTGTGATTGAAAAGCACATGGTAGAAATGCGTAAAAATTGGGAATGGGGTTATATCATTCCTTACATGGTTTCTGGTGTACTTAATGAACATCCACGTGTCGCTATGGCTTACCGTGCTAGTGATGATCGTGACAAATTCATCGATTTTTATGACAAGGTAACATCACCTGAACCCACTCTAGCCCCAACGTCGAAATAGGTTAGATTACTAAAAGTACCTCTATTGATAGAGGTACTTTTTTGTACTTTAAGAAAGTTTAACTTCTTTAAAGGATTAAAGTATAAGAAAAGAGGGCCTTCGGGACATGCCGTAGGTGCATCGACTTTCCCCATTAGGGCGATAAGTCGTGTTTTTCTAGTCCTTACTAAATCGTTTATTCTGTCAGTAAAAAGTAGAAGCGATGAACTTCGCTCTCCATTAGATTTTGTGAGATAATAACGACATTAGCTTTAAAATGGGAAGGATGTTTTAAATTGAGTAAAACAGTAGTCCTGGCCGAGAAGCCATCGGTCGGAAGAGATATAGCAAAAGTTTTGAAGTGTGGAAAAAAGGGTAATGGTTATTTTGAAGGAGATAAGTATATCGTCACTTGGGCATTAGGTCATTTAGTGACACATGCTGATCCCGAGGCTTATGATGAAAAATATAAATCATGGCGTCTGGAAGATTTACCTATGTTACCACAGCCGTTAAAATTGGTTGTTATTAAGCAAACGGGTAAACAATATCAGGCGGTTAAAACGCAATTAAATCGAAAAGATGTGAATGAGATCATCATCGCTACAGATGCTGGACGAGAAGGGGAGCTTGTTGCTCGCTGGATTCTTGAAAAAGCAAATGTTAAAAAGCCAATTAAACGACTTTGGATTTCCTCTGTAACGGATAAAGCGATTAAAGATGGCTTTAGTAAATTGAAGAACGGTAAAGAGTACGAAAATCTATATGCCTCAGCTGTTGCACGTGCTGAAGCGGACTGGTTAGTTGGTATGAATGCGACACGTGCTTTAACTACGAAGCATAATGCTCAATTATCTTGTGGTCGAGTACAGACACCAACATTGGCGATGATTGCTGCTCGTGAAGAGGAAATAAAGAAATTCCAACCGAAGCCTTTTTACGGAATAACAGCAATAGCTGAGCCTAAATTGAAACTTGTCTGGCAGGATGCAAAAACGAATGATTTTCGAACCTTTGATAAAAATAAAGCAGATAAAATTCTCGCTAATTTGCAAAATGGGCAAGCAGAGGTAGCCGATGTAAATAAAGCTCATAAAAAGAGCTTTGCACCACAGTTATATGATTTAACGGAATTGCAAAGAGATGCCAATAAAAAATTCGGCTATTCAGCGAAAGAAACACTTTCAATTATGCAACGCTTATATGAGAGCCACAAAGTGTTGACGTATCCACGAACAGATTCTCGCTTTTTGTCAACGGATATTGTCGATACGTTAAAAGAAAGATTGCAAGCTGTCAGCATTAAACCGTATGCACCATTTGCTGCGAAAATCTTGCGTCAGCCGATTAAAGCGAATAAATCCTTTGTTGATAACAGTAAAGTATCTGATCACCATGCGATTATTCCAACGGAGCAAACGCCATTACCAGGGAAGTTAAGCGATAAAGAGGCAAAAATTTATGATCTTGTTGTTAAACGATTCCTTGCCGTGCTTCTGCCTCCATTTGAATATGAACAAACAACAATTAAAGCTAAAATTGGTGATGAAACATTTGTTGCGAAAGGAAAAGTAGTATTAAAATCTGGCTGGAAAGAGGTCTATGACCATCATTTTGAAGAGGAAGAAGCGAAGGACGATTTAGCTGAACAGATCCTTCCTGCTATACAACAAGGAGCGAAGTTGAAAGTTTCTTCTGTTAAAATGACGGAAGGCGCAACAAAGCCACCGGAACCGCTTAATGAAGCAACGCTGCTCTCAGCGATGGAGAATCCATCTCGCTTTATGGCAGGGGAAAGCAAGGAACTCATTAAGACACTTGGTGAAACAGGTGGTATTGGAACAGTTGCTACTCGTGCTGATATTATTGAGAAATTATTTAAAGGCTTTTTAATAGAAAAAAGAGGGAAAGGCCTCCATGTGACGTCAAAAGGGAAACAGCTGCTCGAGCTTGCGCCTGAAGATTTACGCTCACCTGCGCTAACAGCAGAGTGGGAACAAAAGCTGACTGCGATTGCTAAAGGTAAACTACCACAAAAGGCATTCATTGATGAAATGAGAACCTATGCGAAGGAAATTGTTGCTGAGATTAAAGGCAGCGATAAAAAGTTTAAGCATGATAATGTAACGGGTAGTAAATGTCCTGAATGCGGTAAGCTGATGCTCGAGGTCAACGGAAAAAAAGGCAAAATGCTGGTTTGCCAAGACCGTGAATGTGGATACCGCAAGAATGTTTCACGTGTAACCAACGCGCGTTGCCCTCAATGTCATAAAAAAATGGAAATGCGCGGCCAAGGTGAAGCACAAACCTTTACTTGTAAATGTGGCTATCATGAGAAATTATCTTCGTATCAAAAAAGAAGAGGTCAAAATAAGAATCAAAAGGTGTCCAAGCATGAAGTGTCAAATTATATGAAGAAACAAAATAAAGAAGAACCGCTTAACACAGCTCTTGCCGATGCGTTGGCGAAGCTAAAATTTGATAAATGATAAAGATTGACCAAAATGAGACTGTTCTAAACGGTTAGACAGCCTCATTAATACATAAGTTTTTGAATAATTAGCAATTATGAGCGATTATGATGATATATGATCTATTATTGAAATAAATGAGCGATTCATGGTTTTTAAGAGCTATTATGCAAATATATGGGCGGAAAATCGAGGTGATGCTTTCTATGAATTTAAAGATACAGTTATTGTGGGCATTTATCATTAGTGTAGTCTCTCTTATTGGATTTAGTTTAATGGCAATCTTGATTAGTAGACATCAAATTTTGGCGTTTGATAGTGCAATCATTTCTTATATCCAAGGGTTGGAGACGCCTACTCTAACAGCAATTATGAAGTTTTTCACTTTTGTTGGGTCTGGAAATGCAATATTTGTTATTGCTGTAGTCGTGATGTTCTTCCTATACGTGTTATTGCATCATCGATCTGAACTTGTATTTTTTGCTATTGTTATTGCTTTTGCAAGTTTACTTAATCAAATGTTAAAAGATTTTTTTCATCGTGCACGTCCAGACTTTCATCGTCTAGTAGAAATCGGTGGGTACAGTTTTCCAAGTGGGCATGCCATGGCCGCCATGGCGGTTTATGGTGCGTTAGCCTTTATATTATGGAGGCATATTCCAACTCGAATCGGTCGAAGTATACTGATTATTTTAAGTGCAATAATGATCTTTATGATTGGCATAAGCCGTGTGTATCTTGGGGTTCATTATCCTAGTGATATCATTGGTGGCTATTTTGCGAGTGCATTGTGGCTAACAATAGCGATTTGGTTTTACCAGAGGTATAAAGAAAGACGCTACAATAGAAAAAGCTGAACTCCTGTAACGTAAGGGTTTCAGCTTTTTTTCTTTAATTTATTCAATTTGAATTTGATTCATTCCTTCCTTAATCACTGTTTACAAAGGTTGGGATTTAGGAGAAATATGGAAGATTATGAAACTTGTTTTAATCAGAACCACGATGAATAAAAAAGTAAAGATAAGTATTTTGGATACGATATAAAAGTAAATTTATGGGCTGAAGACCCTTAGCCTATCATTATTGTAATTGAAAATTTGCATTTTAAGAAAGTTTCTATTTATAGATTTACTTTTAATTTGAAGGGTGGTACACTTGATACTATCAAAAACAATATATGGTGTTCGTTTTATACAGGTACTACTATATGTAGTTTAATAGGGAAGTTCGGTGCAATACCGACGCTGTCCCCGCAACTGTGAAGCTGACGATGATTCAAAGCCACTATGCATTCGCATGGGAAGGGAATCGGAGAATGAAGCAAAGCCAGGAGACCTGCCTATATAAAACAGATTAATCATTTCTTCGGGGATTAAGAAATGGAGACGTAACCATTTTTTTATTTCTGAACGTTTCCATTTTAGGCTATCTCTTTCGAAGAGGTAGCCTTTTTATATTATGAAAAGAGGGATTACATGAAACTTTATACGAAAACAATCTGCCCTAAATGCCTTTGGGTAAAATCCGAATTACAACGTGCCGGACTTGAAGCAGACATAATTAACATTGATCAAGATGAACAAGCAAAGCAAACGATCATTGAAGCAGGCTTTTTAAGTGTTCCTGTTCTTGAATTCGAAGGAAAGTTTATCGGTGATGTAAAGGAAGTTATTTCCCAAATTGAGTTGATTACACAATGATTGTTTATGCTAGTCGAACTGGCAATGTACGATATATTGCATCCAAATTAAAGGCGGAGCCGATTGAGATTTCTGAAGAATTAATGTTGAAAAAGCCCTACCTATTAATTACATATACAGATGGGCTAGGTGATATTCCTGCAAAGGTTGCACGTTTTTTAGAACAAAACGTGAAATTTTGTAAAGGTGTAGTTGTTAGTGGCAATAGCAACTTCGGTCATACGGTATTTGGCGGTGCTGGTGATAAAATTGCAGCTACGTATCATATACCCCTAGTGCGTAAATTAGATTTACGAGGATATCAAGCGGATTATGAAGCCATTCAAAAGTTTTATGAAACGAGGGTGACGGGATGAAAACGTATTTAAAGCTAAATAATGATGTCCTTAATCGTTATAGCACAACAGGACAATTAGAATTGGAAAAAGACCGTGGAGCGACACGCCGTTACTTTTTAGAATATGTAAATGTGCGTCTACGTTACTTTATTGATATTGAAGAAAAAATTCGTTATTTAGTAGATGAAGGCTACTACGAAAAAGAATTTATCGACATGTACGAAATGGAATTTATTAAAAGATTATACAAAAAAGCTTATGATTATCACTTTCGTTTTCCATCTTTTATGAGTGCTAGCAAGTTTTACGATAGCTATGCCATGAAAAGTCGTGATGGGGAAGAAATTTTAGAAAAATATGAAGATCGTATTGTGATCATTGCCTTGTATTTGGCACAAGGGAATACTGAGCTAGCAGATCGAGCAGTGGAAGCCATGATGGAGGCTTATCAACCTGCAACACCAACTGCTTTAAATAGCGGAAAGAAAGCACGTGGGGAATTAGTAAGCTGTTTTAAATTATCGATGGATGATTCGATGAATAGCATCGCTGAAAATATTGGTTATTGTTTAGAGCTATCCCGCCTAGGTGGTGGAGTGGGGGTGAACTTAACAGATTTACGTCCATTGGGAGATCCGATTAAAGGGATTTTAAACCGTGCAAGTGGTGTCATACCAGTCGCAAAGCTTCTAGAAAACTCATTTAGCTATTCTAATCAACTTGGACAACGAAACGGATCTGGTGTTGCCTATTTAAATATTTTTCATGCAGATATAGAAAACTTTATTTCGTCGAAAAAACCAAATGCCGATGATAAAATTCGCCTAGCCACGTTATCAACAGGGATCATTATTCCAAGTATTTTCTTTGAGCTAATGAAACGAGATAAAGATATTGTGTTGTTTAGTTCATACGATATTTTTAAAGAATACGGCAAACGAATGTCTGAGATTTCGATTACTGAGATGTATTACGAATTACTAGATAATCCGAATATCCGCAAAATCAAGCGGTTAAATGCACGAAAGCTTTATACAGAAGTGAAAAAGGCACAATTTGAATCGGGCTATCCATTTGAAATCTTTGATGATAATGTCAACGAAGTTCATCCACTAAAAAACATTGGTCGTGTGAAGATGTCTAATTTATGTACAGAAATTTTACAGGTACAACAAACTAGTTTGATTACTGACCAAGATGAACCGAATGAATACGGTTTAGATGTATCCTGTAATTTAGGTTCTATTGATATCCATGCAGCAAGTAAAGTGAATGATTTTGAAAAATTAATAGATACGGCGATGCGCCTGTTAACGAACGTTTCACAAATGACTAATATTAAGAATGTGCCATCTGTTGCGAAAGCAAACAAATTAATGCATTCTGTTGGACTTGGTCTGATGAATTTACACGGACATCTTGTGACGCAAGAAATCATGTATGGTTCAAAGGAATCTATTGATTTTATCGATTGCTTTATGGAAGCAGTGAACTATTATTCACTGAAAACATCAATGGAAATTGC
>SMEO01000153.1_pt1 | contig 17580 bp, 20 predicted proteins | sample 2456251 | NCBI WGS metagenome assembly SMEO01 (sample SAMN10132594, study PRJNA489261) | soil metagenome | isolation source: day1 control-silt loam soil ammended | place: USA | reverse complement strand
AATATGTGCTTCGCCTTTAGAATCCATCGGCTGGGTACGAAACGCCACCAGAAAGACATTTTCATCGTGATTGGTCGCCAGGTGATAATGTGTGGCACCAGTCACTTTATGTTTATATTCAGACACAAAAATGTCTAAAGCTTCAACATGTTGTTGACGTAACAACTGAAACGCAGGATGTACAGTTTGAGAAATGGTTTCAGTGACATCTACAGTCATGCGATCTCCTAATGCTTTAATTAAAATAACTAAGGACATTATAGCTTTAGTTATCTGAATTATTCACGTTGAAAACCGAGGATTTTGATCGAATTAAGTAAACTTGATCATTTGAAAATTAAATCATCAAATTTACTGGCTAAGTCTGGCTCAACAGCCGCAAGATCACGAAATCAAATATTTGAAGTAGTTATAACTTGGATTATTTTCCACAAATACATAATTCTGTTTTTGATAGAAGCTGGCAGCCAGTCGGGTATCTGTTTGCAGACATAAGGCCGAATAATGCGGAGCTGCCAACTGTTCCAGATAAGCCAGAAGCTGTTTACCGACCCCATGCAGCCGATATTTTGGATGGACATAAAAACGGCGCACACGACCAATCCGCTCTTCAATGCCATTATCGCCCCATTGCTGGTTTAGGCCACCACAGGCAATCAGTTTTTTGCCATCATGCGCGACCAGTAAATGTTCATTGGCTTGAGCAAAGCAGTTTTTACCGGTGCGATATTCTTCAATTAACTTATCCAACACATCTAAGCCTTCTTTACGCGCAAGGGTCGCTAGCGTTTCGACTTGGTCAGGAAGTTGTTCAACTTTTACAATTTTAATATCCATATACGCACACTATTTGAAATGATTGTGAAGAATGATCTTCGCAGAACGACTTTAAAGTATCATGTCGAACGCGATATATCCTTATAAATAAAATTTGATGCTTAAATCAATGCTACAGCAACGTAGTGCATAAAAATAAGTCAAATCTTAGACCAAAGATAGTCACTGAATAAAATACAGCATTTTTGGAAAATATTTGAAAATGATTCAGCAAACTACAGCAATCCCAAGCAATCGTGTAAACTTGGCACTTTCATTTTTAATGTGATATTTGAACATGGCAAATGTTGATCTTTTTGCAATTGGTAATGCGCTGATTGACCAAGAATTTAAAGTGTCTGACGACTTTTTAACTGCACATCACTTGCAAAAAGGCACCATGCAGCTGACAGATGGTGATACTCAGGCCAGACTTTATCAAAATCTTCAAGCGACTCAAGTTTATAAGGGTCAGGCTTCAGGCGGTTCAGCAGCCAACACTACCGTGGCATTTTCTGCACTTGGCGGTTCTGCATTTTATGGTTGCCGTGTTGGTAATGATGAACTGGGGCAAATCTATCTGAAAGGTTTAAATGATGCAGGCATTCAGACCACAATCCAGTCGATCAGCGAAGGTGTAACGGGAACTTGTATGGTTCTGGTGAGTCCTGATTCTGAACGTACCATGCATACTTATCTAGGTATTACTGCTGAACTCACGGATCAACAAATTGATTTTAGTGCGCTAAATACTGCGAAATGGCTATATATCGAAGGTTATTTATCGACTTCTGAAACAGCACGCCATGCCGTCAAACAGGCACGTGCAATTGCCCGCGCTAACGGAGTTAAAATTGCTTTAACTTTATCGGATCCTGCCATGGTGCAATATGCGCGTGCCGGTCTGGATGAAATGATTGCAGAAGGTGTCGACCTGTTGCTGTGTAACCAGCAAGAAGCCCTGATGTATACAGAGACCGATAATATTGACGCGGCTCTAGTTAAATTAAAAACACTCAGTCAACACGTTGTCATTACATTGTCAGCCGAGGGTGCACTTATTTCGGATCACGACAATACATTTAAAGTGCCTGGCCGCAAAGTTACTGCAGTAGATGCGAATGGTGCCGGTGATGCATTTGCCGGGGCTTTCCTGTATGCCTTGAATGCCAACCTAGGTCTTAAAACTGCGGCTGAACTGGCGATTTTAATTTCCAGTCAGGTGGTTTCGCAATTTGGCCCACGTTTAGCGATTGAAGACTATGCGGCATTATTACAAGACTTTCAGAAGGAATGTGCTTAATGTTTAAAATTTGTATGACCGAAGATGTTCCAGAGCGTGAAGCACGCTCTTTTGAACTGGACAATGGGGATATTATTTTTATTACCCAGCGCGATGGAGCTTTTTATGCCTATCAAAACCTGTGTCCGCATTTGCAAGTCGAGCTGGAATTTCTGGAAAACCAGTTTTTGGATCGTGATCAGGAATTTATTGAATGTTCAACGCATGGTGCACTATTTTTGGTAGAAAGCGGTGAATGTATTTCCGGGCCTTGCCAAGGTCAGTCACTTGAAAAAGTAGAAATTACCGTGCATTCTGATGGTGGAATTTACCTCACAGAATAAGACCTAAAACGGACTTCACCATGCCTGCATTTTTTCTAGACTATAATCTGATGCCTTTTCATCTCAGTTTATTGGCGATTATTTTGTTTGGCGTGGTGAAAACCATTGGTTTCTATTTTGGACTCAGATCCAGCAAATTTTTGCAAAAAATTTCACCTTATAATTTTCAACAATTAGACCTGTTGAATGTCAAATTCTCCAAAACCCTAATTGTATTTTTCTTTCTGATGAATTTCAGCTTTGCTGGCTATGTTTTACAATTCCTGATCTATTCTCAGGAGTTTGAGTTTCTGCCCGCTTATTATCTGATTATTCCAGCTTTAATTATTGCCACTTTTTTTACGATTTTCATGATTCATTGCCTGGATCAGGTCATTCCACCCAAATATAAAAAGAATAATGTCAATCCGTCTGGCAACGATTTCAAGTGGCAATGCCCGCCCTGGATTTTCTGCTCAAGCGCGGGTTCGAGATGAATATGGGCAACTGCATTATGTACAGGTAGAGCCAGAGTTGACTCTAACCAGCTGTTTAGCCTGAACCTAGATTAGCGATTTTAAAGTCTGCATAGCATTAAAAAATCCCGACTCAAATCGGGATTTTTACATGATGGAATTTATTTTTTGAGAAGCCCTGAGACCATATTCAAGACATTTTGAATATCATTATTGGCTTCCTGCTTACTGGTCTGTTCACCCTGTGGCGTAAGTGAGTCAATAATCTGCGGCAAAACTTGTGAAATTGCACTATACACATCCTGTTTAGGCGCATGAGTTTGCTGTGCAACTTCTTCAATTTCCTGATCATCAAACAGATTTTGTACCTGCTGCGGATCGACATTCGCATTTTCACCCGGGCCAGTCGACACCCAGTCATCAACCTGACTATTCAACCCCTGTCCTTTAAGCTTATCCAATGCACCCTGTAAACCACCCTGTTTTTGAATCCAGGCCAGTACCAGAGGTAGCACCGCAATCAATAAGGTTTTGCCAGTCGAACCTCCTCCCAATCCTGAACGGGGTTGAGCAGTACTTTGACGATTTGCCCCACCTAACTGACTGAGAACTGAACCTAAAATTGCACCCAAACCATTTTGTCGGGTCTGCTGGCCGGCTTGATTCTGCTGATTCTGATTGTGTTGACTCTGATCTTGTTGAGTCTGAGATTTATTCAAATGACCTAGTACCGATCCCAGGATATCTGCCAGACCACCCTGCTGTGAAGATTGCTTTTGAGACTGCCCGCCACCCAATGCCTGCTTGGCCAATATTTCCACGATATTACTCAGATTCGTCATGCTCTATATCCTGTATGCATCATAGTTACAGAATACGGTCTGTCCTCATATTGTCTAGGCAGGATTGTGTTAATATTTGCAATTAAGCAGGCATAGGCTTACCAGCGAAATTTATCCCAGTTTTCCGGATTGGCCCAGAACTTGGAATTAAACCAGTCGGGCACATGCTTATAGGTTAAAATATTAAACTGCCACAGCGCAAAATCCGCCCCGTGCGTGGTCTTGTCAATCAGCTGGGTAAATCCCAAAGCTCTCAATAGTTTTTCATCTTGCAGCCGACTGATCACCACCAGACGTTTAGCAAATAAATCACGCAATTTCACCAAGATTCGACTCATGATCTGTTCAGACAAATGTTCGGTTTCTATCGTATCCAGCATTACCACAGCCAGGTCATAACGTTGCTGAAAAGGCAGATTTAAAAAGCCAGATACGCTAAAATAGTGCCATTGAATAGATGGCTGAAACTGGACTTGCCTTAAGTCCTGCCCAATACAAATAGCAGTATGAATTGGCTGTTCCTGTGCGAAATCGTCTAGCATTGAAGTAATGACATTCTGCTCAGCCATAACTGCATCCTTATGATTTAAGTGAGTAATCTTTATGGAACTTCAGGGCATTTGCCATAAAATGCATGTCGGCCTCAAAGACCTTAGTGTAACTGATCAACAGATACAGCGGGCAAATGTTGAGTATAAATTAATTCTGGATCGTGCAGAAATCGATCTTCCATTTAATTTGGGCCAAGACATCGAGATTGAATGGACAGGGAAAATTTATTGCGTATCTTGTGGCAATAAAACCTCAAAATCTTTCTCGCAAGGTCACTGTTTTAAATGTTTTAAGACCAATGCTTCATGTGATATGTGCATCATGAAGCCAGAAACCTGTCATTATCATTTAGGCACTTGCCGCGAAGATGAATTTGCCCAGAATGTCTGCTTTCAACCGCATATTGTCTATCTAGCCAATTCCAGTGCATTAAAGGTCGGGATTACCCGTACCAGCCAAATGCCGACCCGCTGGCTGGATCAGGGCGCAACCCAAGCCCTGCCGATTATGAAAGTTGGCTCACGTCGCCTCTCTGGCAAATTGGAAGTCATGTTTGGTACGCAGGTCGCAGACAAAACAGACTGGCGCAAGCTGCTCAAAGGTGAAGCAGAACCACTGAATCTGATTGAAGTCCGTGAACAGCTGTTAGAAGAATTTGCACCTAAAATTCAAAGCATTCGTGAAGAATTTAATCAGAATCTTGAGTTTAATGAAAATATTGAAGTGCTTGAGCAGGAATTGGCACGCGAGTTTATTTATCCGGTCGAGCAATATCCAGAAAAGATTAAATCACATAATCTGGATAAAACTCCGGTGATTCGTGGCAAATTACAGGGTATTAAAGGTCAGTATTTAATTCTGGATACCGGTGTAATCAATATGCGTAAATATACCGGTTATGAACTGATTATTCGTGCTTAAACCCTCATTTGGCTAGAGCATAAAAAACCAGCCCGCAGGCTGGTTTTTTTATTCAAGATCGTCTTATTTGATTTTTGCCTGAGATTTCAGGTAGCGCGTATAGTCATCAAATTCTTGCTGACCACGAAGTTGCTGATACAACTTCACCAACTCACTACGTTGCTCTGCACTCAATACATCCACCGGGTTTTTCTTTACTTCTGATACCGCAACCACGACCAGCTCATTTGGCATTTTCGCTGTGGTCACTGACCAATGGCCTGCTTTTGGTGTCGGAAGACTAAAAGCGGCACGTTGTACATCACGTTTTAGCAAACCTTCAGCACGGGTATACACGCCAGCATCTTCAAAAATCAAAGCACCTTTGGCGACTGATGCAGCAGGTTTGGTTTTGAACTCATCCAGAGCTTTCTGAATTTTTGCTTTTGCCAAAGCAGCGGCTTTGTCTTCAATCAATTGAGCCTGAACACGCGGTTTCGCTTCTGCCAGTGTTTGTTCACCAGCTGCATGATAGTCACGCACCTTGATCCAGGCCACATCACCATTGGCCAACTGAATGCTTGATGAAGCATTACGATCACCATTTTTGACATCATCATTAAACAGTTTGACTTTAAGGTTGGCATCGCTCAACACTGGGTCACGGGTTGAAAGTTTTACTCCTTGGGCTTTCTGAACCTGCACGCCTTTCACTTCTTGTGTAACAACCTCCAGAGAATCACTTCCCACCACCATATCATTCAAGCTATTCACCGTATCGGAGAATGCATTGGATTTTTTAGCAGCCAAAACCTCTTCAGATAAACGTGCTTTTTGTGACTCAAAAGATGGCACAGCCACATCAGGTGATTGCACAGAAATAATATGATAGCCATAATCTGTTTTCACAGGAGCAGAGACCTGACCTGATTTTAAAGAGCTAACAGTCTGGTCAAATGTGCTACCAAATACGCCAGTTTCATAGACTGCAATTGCTCCGCCTTTAGACTTGGATTCAGGATCTTCAGAATATTGTGCTGCAGCCTGTGCAAAAGTGTTACCGGCTTTAATTTTCGCTGCCACTTCTGCAGCCAGTTTTTGTGCTTCAGCATCACTACGACTGTCCGCCGTAATCAAAATATGCTTCACCTCTGGTTTAACTGCCTGTTTTTGTGTCGCAACAAAGGCTGTATACGCTTCCTGAAGTTCAGCATCTGTCACTGCCAAACCCTGTGCTTGAATATCACTTGGCTTCAACACCACATAGTCTACATCGACACTGGTCGGCTGTGTAAACGATGCCTTGTGCTGTTCATAATAGGCAGCGACTTCAGCATCGCTGACTTTGACATCTTGTTTATAACTGTCCAGATTAATACTGGAAATATGAATATGACGTTGTTCAGTCTGTAAATCGGCAATTTGCTGCATTTCGACCGGACTCACCAGTGGATAGTCCAGGAATGTCGAAGACAGCATTTTCAGCGCATGATCTTTACGCAAACTTTCGACTAAAGCACGATTGGTCATGCCAATTGATTTAAGATAGTTCTCATATAAAGCATCAGAGAACTTACCATCTTGCTGGAAAGTCGGCTGCTGGGCAATCATCTGTACAATTTGCTGGTCACTCAGGCTGATGCCTAATTCTTCTGCCTGTTGTAGCAATAAGGTACGTGAAACCAAAGTATCCATGGCTTTCTGGTCAATGAAGCTTTGATTCAGCAAGGTTTCATCGCCATTGGCATAACTGAGATATTGTTCTTTAAATGATTTCGTCAGTGACTCTAATTCTTTTTGAGATATTTCAGTTCCGTTCACGGATTTTGCCGCATCAGAGCTCCCGCCGCTAAAATATCCTTCAATACCTACAAGCGCTAACGGGGTCAAAAACAGAACGAGTAAAACTTTACCCAACCAACCCTTAATAACTTTACGAAAAGCTTCCATAAGTATTCCAATATTTTATTTGCAAAGGATTTTAACCGAAAATACCCATTGAATGAATGTGTTAATCATCACAATTTATTTTATCAATAAAAAACGCGCCAAAGAAGGCGCGTTTCATCGCTGGGTAAGCTTAAGCTACAGCGTCTTTTAAGCCTTTACCCGCTTTGAAGCTAGGCACTTTGCTTGCTTTGATCTCAAGAGTAGCGCCAGTCTGTGGGTTACGGCCAGTACGTGCAGCACGTTCTTTTACACCGAAAGTACCAAAACCGACCAAAGTAACTGTATCACCCGCTTTTAAAGCTTCAGTAACAGAAGCAATTGTAGCATCTAAAGCTTTACCTGCGTCAGCCTTAGATAATCCCCCTTTCTCTGCAATTGCATCAATTAATTCTGATTTATTCATGAAGATTACGTCCTCTTAATATCGTTTATTTAAGGTTCAAGAATTTGTTTAACATGCCATAACGCCTTTATAGCAATGCTTTAGGTATAAACGCAATACTTAAGAACCTCTTTTTTTTCAAAAAATATGCGAAAAAAACATTGAATAATAAATAAAGTCATTTTATTTGTGTTTTTTTCGACAATTCTTCCTGCATTTTTTCTTGTTCCGCAGTCAACTGATCAACTTTGGCATGTAACTGAAGGATTAAACGTTCCAAATGTTGTACATCCTTGAGTGTGACTAATCCTATACGATTCAATGAGTGATGAACAGAGTTGTCGATCAGCTTTTCCACTTTATCTTTGGTCTCTGTGACCGACTCTTTGGCCTTTTCTGAGACCTTTTCTACAGTTTGATCTGCAATATCTGCAGTTTTAGACTCCAGTTCTTCTCCAACCTTGACCAGTGAGTCAAACAGTTTATTGCCTTCTTCTTCGGCACGTGAAAATGCTCCCAGTCCAGCCAGCCAGATCTGTTTGGTATATTTACGAAAATCAAGAGCCGATTTGCGCTCCGAGGCAGATTTGGACTTGGCTTTCATTGTTTTCTGGTTTAAAGCTTCAGCTGAGTCTTGTGCTGTTTTTGACTTGTCCATGTGCACGGCTCCTGTTTATTTTCTGCGCAATTATTATAAATTATTCTACAAAATCACTGCATAATAGCAAATTTAGTACTTGATAGATTTGCTAAACTGTTCTACAAAGCAATTTATTTCAAGTCTAATTTGATTTAACCCTGAAATCTCTTCACAGGCAGGAAGCTTTTTCACTTTATATTTCAGGTAAGGATTGGTTGTATATGAGCGAATCGCAACAAAGTCAAAATCAACCGCATTTGTTGCTTACGATGACGTTAATTGTTTTAGAAACAATATTTACCTTCATTCTCAAGCATGATCGTGTCGTTGCATTACAAGCCAAGAAGTTTGTAGATGAAAATATCTCGATTAAAATCAATAGCTATATTCCATATTTCGACTTTTATGTGCAATTCACCACAAATGGTCTTTTATTTGACCATAAAGCACCGGGTCGCATTGTAGATCTGGATGTGCGTACCACACTTCCCGATCTGATCAAAATTTTTATTTTTGGCAATCGTCGTAGCATTCGTAGTATGCGCATTGATGGTCATCAGGTTTTGAAAGACGAATTTCGTGATTTATTAACCGTATTCAGCTTGCCAAAAGTATTAGCCGACTGGAAACACTGGCTGTCTGAAACACCCACTGATGAAACGGAAATTATTGCGTCCAAAAAGCGTATAGCACCACTCTTAAAGAAAATTGAAGAGCAGCGTTCCAAGATCAATACCTTGCAGGTAGAAGTCAAACAGTATAAAAACCGCCTGAAACGGATCGAACGCCGTCAAAAGCGCATTAATATTGTTTTTGGCCTGAGTAGCATACTTTTGATTACGTTATTAGTGTATAATTGGCTCAGTATCTAAATCTTTCATTATGAAAAAATTAAATCCCACTAAGGTCTACTAAAAATAACTTGACTAATTTAGTCGGGATTCTTAAAATCGACACATCTAGTCTAACCATGTGTATCGAATCATGCGCCTAACCACTCGCGGTCGCTACGCTGTGACTGCTCTACTTGATCTAGCTTTGCAGCCTTCTGAAAAAACGATTACGCTCGCCGAAATTGCGGCACGTCAAACTATTTCTGTTGCGTATCTTGAGCAGTTATTTGCGAAACTCAAGCGCCATGGCTTAGTTTCAAGTGTTCGTGGAGCAAATGGTGGATACCATTTAGCACGTAATGCAGATGAAATTACTGTGTTAGCAATTATCGAAGCTGTAAACGAAACAGTTGATGCGACTCGCTGTGACCATAAAGGCAACTGCCAGAATGGTGCGATGTGCTTGACTCATGATTTATGGCAGGAACTCTCCCACCACATTGCCGATTATTTAGCAAAAATCTCGCTTGCTGATCTGGTTGCACGTGACAATGTACAAACAGTGTCATTACGCCAAAATTCAGCACCCTTTGATTCAGCCCTTTTATCGGTTACAGGTATTTGACATGAAACGTCCGATTTATCTTGATTATGCAGCTACGACTCCGGTAGATCCTCAGGTTGCTGAACGTATGATGGAATGTTTAACATTCGAAGGTACCTTCGGTAATGCTGCATCTCGTTCACATGCTTATGGCTGGCAAGCAGAAGAAAAAGTTGAATATGCACGTGAACAGGTCGCTAATTTAATTAAAGCTGATCCACGTGAAATCGTATGGACTTCAGGTGCAACCGAATCAGACAACCTTGCGCTTAAAGGTGTGGCTCATTTCTATGCATCGAAAGGTAAACATATCATTACCTCTAAAATCGAACACAAGGCAATTTTAGATACGTGCCGTGAGTTAGAGTCTGAAGGTTTTGAGATTACCTATATTGAACCACAACCTCAAACCGGTTTAATTACTCCGGAAATGGTTCAAGCAGAAATTCGTCCAGATACGATTCTGGTTTCACTGATGATGGTGAACAACGAAATCGGTACGGTTACTGATGTTGCAGCGATTGGTGAAATCACTCGTGCCAACAAAATTTTCTTCCATGTCGATGCAGCACAAGCGGCAGGTAAAGTTGAAATTGATCTTTCAACTTTAAAAGTAGACCTGATGAGCTTCTCTGCGCACAAGATCTACGGCCCTAAAGGTATTGGTGCCCTGTTTGTACGTCGTAGCCCACGTGTACGCCTAAAAGCTGAAATGCATGGTGGCGGTCATGAACGTGGTATGCGTTCAGGTACGCTGGCAACGCATCAAATCGTGGGGATGGGTGAAGCATTCGAACTTGCAGGCAAGAATCTGGAAGCTGAACAAACCCGCTTACGTGTACTTCGCGACAAGCTTTGGAATGGCGTACAAGACCTTGAACAGGTGTTCTTGAATGGTCATCCTACACAAAACGTAGCGAACTACTTGAATATCAGCTTCAACTTTGTTGAAGGTGAATCACTGATGATGGCCTTGAAAGATGCTGCGGTATCTTCAGGTTCAGCATGTACCTCTGCAACACTGGAACCCTCTTATGTACTTCGTGCATTGGGTCTTTCAGACGAGCTTGCACACAGTTCGATCCGCTTCAGCTTTGGTAAATACACCACTGAAGAAGATATCGACCATGTATTGAGTATCACTAAAGCTGCTGTTGAGAAGTTACGTGAACTTTCTCCGCTTTGGGATATGTTTAAAGAAGGTATCGACCTTTCTAAAGTTGAATGGGCTGAGCACTAATCTTCATTCTGAGATAGTGACCAATCGGTTGCTATCTCATTGAGAAAAGTTTTTTAACCCCCATATTTAATAATACTAAGGCTGACCCCGAGGTTTGGAGAAGCAACATGGCTTATAGCGAAAAAGTAATTGATCATTACGAAAACCCTCGTAATGTTGGCGTTTTAGATAAAAATGCTGAAAACGTTGGTACGGGTATGGTTGGTGCACCCGCATGTGGTGACGTGATGCGTTTACAGATTCAAGTCAACGATGCAGGCGTGATTGAAGAAGCACGTTTTAAAACTTATGGTTGTGGTTCAGCAATCGCATCAAGTTCTTTGGTGACTGAATGGCTCAAAGGTAAAACTTTGGATCAAGCTCAAGCAATCAAGAATATCGATATTGCAACTGAACTGGCACTTCCACCAGTAAAAGTACACTGCTCTGTTCTTGCAGAAGATGCAATCAAAGCAGCTGTAGAAGACTACCGTAACAAGAAAGTTAAAGCTTAATTGTTCCACGTTTTGAAATTTTAACGGAGTTTTCATGATCCATTTAACTGAAAATGCTGCAACTCATATCAGCAATTATTTAAAAAATCGCGGTAAGGGTGAAGGCATTCGCGTTGGTGTGAAAACTTCAGGCTGTTCTGGTCTGGCTTATGTACTCGAGTTCGTTGACGAAGTCGATACACATGACCAAGCATTTGAGCAGTTTGGGGTTAAAGTATTCATTGATCCGAAAAGTCTGGTTTATCTTGAAGGTATGGAGATGGACTATGTTAAAAACGGCTTGAACGAAGGCTTTGAATTTAACAACCCCAACAAAAAAGGCGAATGCGGTTGTGGTGAATCCTTCACTGTATAAACCCGGCAGTTATTCTCTTTTGACATTAAAACAGTGTGTTTCACACTGTTTTAATTGCATTTATACAGTTATTTTTGCACATTAATCGCGGACCCCATCTCCCATGAATCATTTTGAGCTGTTCAATCTTCCAGTAGCACTCGATATTGATTTGGCAACTTTAAAAACTGAATTTTTAAAGTTACAGCAACAATATCATCCCGATAAAGCTGAAGACAAAGATCAGGCCCTGATTAAATCAAGTGATATCAATCAGGCTTTTAAAGTTTTGTCAGCGGTCGATAGCCGTGCAGCGTATTTATTGTCCCTCAAGAAACAGGATTATCACTTAGATCAATCGATCAGTGATTTTGAATTCTTGCAGGACGCTCTGGAAATTCGTGAACAACTCGACGATGCCACCTCTGCTGAAGATTTAACTTCACTGAAAGTTGAAGTACAGCAATGGATTGACGGTCTGGTTCGTGAGTTTAAAATTGACTATACCGATGAAGACTGGGCTGAAGCACGCGATACAGTGCGTAAACTACGCTTCTTTGTTAAAGTCATGGCAGATATCGACAAGGCGGAAGACCGCTTCCTGGACGATGACAGCTTTGACCTTGATGATGATTTCTAATTTTTAATATTTAACGTGCAAAGGATGTAACACTATGGCTCTCTTGCAAATTGCAGAACCAGGTCAATCAAGTGCACCACATGAACACCGCATTGCGATTGGTATCGATTTAGGCACCACCCACTCTTTGGTTGCCACGGTTCTTTCAGGTAAAGCCAAAGTGCTGAATGACGAACAAGGTCGTGTGCTACTTCCTTCTATCGTGCATTATGCAGAACAGCAGACTCAATATGGTAATGAAGCCGCGCCTTTTATTACCAGCGATCCTAAAAATACCATCGTTTCAGTCAAGCGTTTCATGGGTCGCTCTCAAGCGGATATCAAATTCCAGCATCCTTATGCCTTGGTCGGCGAAGCGAATGAAATGCCGGCTTTTGAAACCGCACAAGGTCGTAAAACTCCGGTTGAAATTTCTGCAGAAATTTTAAAGCAGCTCAAAGATCGTGCTGAAGCAAGTCTGAAAAATCCGGTGAATGGTGCAGTGATTACCGTTCCAGCGTATTTTGATGAAGCACAGCGTCAGGCAACCCGAGATGCTGCCCAGCTTGCCGGTTTGAATGTTTTACGTTTATTGAATGAGCCAACCGCTGCTGCTGTGGCTTATGGCCTCGATCAGGAAAGCAACTTGAGTACAGATCGCAACTATGTGATTTATGACTTGGGTGGCGGTACTTTCGACGTTTCGATTTTGCGTTTTTCGCAAGGCGTGTTTGAAGTGCTTGCGACTGGTGGCCACACTGCCCTCGGTGGTGATGACCTGGACCGTTTAATTTTGAAATGGGCCAAGAAACAGCTAAACATCGAAACTTTAGATGATGCTGAATATGCACATTTTATTGTGGCAGCACGTAAGGCCAAAGAAGCTTTGTCTGATGCAGATTCAGTTCAACTCAAATTACTCGATCAAGTTTTAAACCTTGACCGTCCAACCTTTGAAGAAATCATTAAAGTTGCTTTGGACAAAACCATCAGCGTATGTAAACGTGTGATGCGTGATGCCAAGCTTGAACTGGATGACATTCAAAATGTGGTTCTGGTGGGTGGCTCAACCCGTTCTTATGCCGTACAAAAAGCAGTTGGTGACGTATTTAGCCAAGAACCGCTGTGCACGATTAACCCGGATGAAGTGGTTGCCATTGGCGCATCGATTACAGCAAACCAACTGATTGGCAACTCGACTGATGGTTCCTTATTACTGGATGTTACCCCACTGTCTTTAGGTTTAGAAACCATGGGCGGACTGGTGGAACGTCTGATTTCACGTAATACTGCCATTCCTGTAGCACGTCGTCAGGAATTTACTACCTATCAAGATGGCCAGACTGCCATGTTGATCCATGTGGTTCAAGGTGAACGTGATCTGGTTGAACATTGTCGTAGTCTGGGTCGTTTTGTCTTGCATGGCATTCCACCAATGACAGCCGGTCAGGCACGTATCGAAGTAACTTTCCAGGTCGATGCTGATGGTTTGTTGACGGTATCTGCCAAAGAAACAACATCTGGCGTGCATGCGCAAATTGATATTAAGCCATCTTATGGCTTATCTGGTGAAGATACCGAGCGCCTGTTGCTTGACGGTTATAAATTTGCCGAGGAAGATAAAAATCTGCGTCATTTGAATGAAACCAAAGTTGAAGCCCAGCGTGAGCTGGAAGCACTGGTTCAGGCACTAAAAGTAGATGCCGCTCTGTTGACTGAAGAGCAACTGGCAGCACTGCAAACTGCACAGGCACAACTTGAAACCGAGCTTCAAGGTTCAGACATCAAAGCGATTGAATCTGCAGTTGAACAGCTTAAAATACATAGTGATGCTTTTGCAGCAGCACGTATGAATCAACATATTGATGCCGCTCTTAAGGGCACTAAACTCGACGACTGGTCAAACTCAAACTAATTTAAGGTAACGACTATGCCACGTATTAAAGTTCTTCCACATGCGCAGATTTGCCCCGAAGGTGCTGAGTTTGAAGTCGAACACAATGCCAACCTGTGCGAAAGCCTGCTCAAAAATGGCATTAAAATCGAACATGCCTGCGATATGTCAGCTGCATGTACAACGTGCCACGTTGTGGTACGTCAAGGCTTCGATAGCCTCGAAGAAATGGATGATGTAGAAGCAGATTTACTGGATCGCGCTTGGGGTCTGGAACCTGATTCGCGTCTTTCTTGTCAGGTCACACTGGTCGATGAAGATCTGGAAATTGAAATTCCAAAATACACCATCAATCACGCTTCGGAAAATCATTAAGATTTTTCTTGAAAGATCATATAAAAAACCACGCTTAGACGTGGTTTTTTATATTTATGAGAATGATTAAATTACTTTGGAGTCTTTGAGTGATTCAAATTCGTCTTGTGGCTGGAGATGCTCAATCACTTCATCTTCAAGTTTAAGCTTGACGATGCCTTGAGAGTTGGTCAATTTCTGCTGAGTTTCAATGCGTTTAATCATTTTTTCCAGTACATGAATCAATTCTGGATATTCAAAGTTTTGTACTTCGTCCAGATTGAGCAGTAAATGAAAGCCTTTATATTCATAGTCGAACCAACGTTGATACTCAACTTTCTGCGATGCATATTTTTCCATTAGCTGCCAGGTTCTTACCGGTGCTTTAATGCCTTTCAAGAAAATTGGTTTCTTCGGCGCACATAAATAATCATTTTTGATCAGATTATGAGTATCTTCTGAAATCAGGATTTCATCCACTTCAGCTGCGCTCTGTAAGCGCGCTGCCAGATTGGCATCCCGTCCTACAATGGTATAGGCCATCCGATGCGTCGCACCATAATTCCCGACGTGGCAATAACCGGTCGAAATACCCATACGGATATGCAGTGGCGGATAACCCATTTTAATCCAACGCTCACGCAGCAGTTTCATTTGCTGACGCATGGCAATCGCCATTTCCATACAGTTCTTGGCATCCTGCTCTACGCCTTCAGAGTTTGGATCACCAAAGAAAATCAGGATGGCATCACCCATAAATTTATCGACAGTCGCTTCATAATTTTTGGCGATTTCGGTCATATGCCGCAAATAATCATTGAGCAAGAATGCTAAATCATCTGGAATAAGCGTTTCAGACAGTTCTGTAAAGCCTTGAATATCCGAGAAGAAAATTGTTAACTTTTTACGTTTATATTCAATTTTCGCTTCAGATTCACCTTTCATGATGGATTGCCACAACTGCACAGGCGCATAACGACTCAGCTGATTGGCAAATTCCATATAACGGTTCATCTGTTCAAAATAATGATTTTTCTTCTGGGTCATATACTGCACACGACCACTCTGATAAAAACTTCCGACACCAAAATAGGTAATCAGGCAGATGAAGCCTAAAACCGTTAGTTCACTGCTTGTCGGTTCAAAATAAGTCCCAAAACCAAAGACCAGAATATTGGCCAGATAAAAAACGGTGATCCCGACCAGACTGGCCAGAGAAGCCATCATCAATGAAATTTTATTACTGATCGCGGTATAGAGTATTGCCACCAAACCCAGCAAGGACAATACCAAATCCAGCTGTACTGCGGCTAAAACCACTACAATGACAATAACATCAATCAGAAAAAGAACATTGCGCCGAATACGATAATCATGGCGATAGATCAACCAGCGCGACAGTTTCGAGCTAATCAATAAAATCAGGAATAAAAACACAGGAACAAAGAGCTGATACTGAGTATCCGGTTCAGTGTAATGAAAGACGACCAAAACCAGAGACAGCATGATATAGCCCATCAAGCGATGAAAATATTCAAACTGTTGTGGTTCTTTTTGAATCCAGTCGTCTAATTGCATTCAGTCACTCCCTGAAATCCGCAATCGTTCATAGATCTCGGAATACTTGGGGCTAATCAGTCCATACGCCAGTCAAATGGCATATCGCCTTGACCACGTAGCGCCAGCATGAGTGTTTGACGCATATGTGCTAATACTTCACTGCTATAAGGAACAGCTGGTGTACCCCAAACAGGCTTCGGCCATGCTACATCGTTCTGATAACGAACCACATGATGAAAATGCAATTGCGGAACCATATTGCCCAATGCCGCGACATTCATTTTATCCGCACGGAAAACACGTGCCAGCTGGCTTGATAACCAGCTTGATTCACGTAAAAACTGCTCTTGGTCAGCTTGGCTCAATTCATATAATTCAGAGACACCCGGCACACGTGGAATCAGGATCAGCCAGGGAAATTGCATATCATTCATCAAACGACATGTTGACAAAGGAAAGTCGCCTACAAAAAAAGTATCTTGAGCAAGTTGTGGATGCAAACTAAACATATCTTTATAAATGATGCAAAATTAGAATGATGGCTAATACTAACATATCCAACCGAAGCTGAATATTGAAAGCAATGGGTTTAAAGACAAATTCTCATGATTTGTTGCAAGGCGCATCACGAGAATTTGTTCGAACATTTCATTAAAAAAAGCTGGTTTATCATTCCTGAAAATTTCAATGAAAATGAAATGTATCATGAACTTTCAAACTGATTTAGTCTAAATCAAATTAGCCCACTTCTTTCAATAGACTGTCCAGCAAATCCTGAATAAACTGAATCCGCTTTTGGTAATCTTCCAGCATGACCATGACCTTAAGACGTTGCCCGCCATTCATCCGGAAATAGGTTGGATGTTTCTGCATCATCTGGATAATGGTCATGGCCTGAACCGGGGTATCTGGCGCGAATTCCACATGCCCACCTTGAGCACTAATATCAATTTTGGTGATGCCAAGCTGCTCGGCTTTGAGACGAATCTGATGCACGGCAAAGAGCTGTTTGACCGGTTGTGGCGGTATGCCAAAACGGTCGATCAATTCCATCCGAATATTGTCCAGCTTCTCCTGAGTATCAGTATTACTGATACGCTTATAGAACAACAGACGCTGATGCACATCTCCGAGATAATCATCCGGAATGAGCGCTGGCATATGCAGGGTAATTTCTGCGGTCAATGACAAGGGTGCATCGAAGTTTGGGGTTTTACCTTTTTGAATGGCTTTGGTGGCTTTTTCCAGCATTTCCATATACAGGCTATAACCAATCGCCTGCATTGAACCGCTCTGCTGTTCACCGAGTAATTCACCTGCCCCGCGAATTTCCAGATCTTCGGTGGCCAGCATAAATCCGGCCCCCAAGGTCGAAGCACGCTGGATCGCATCCAGACGTTTTTCGGCATCGCCTTTTAAGGCTTTTAAAGACGGCACCATTAAATAGGCATAGGCCTGATGATGCGAGCGCCCGACTCGGCCACG
>SMEO01000114.1_pt1 | contig 17641 bp, 38 predicted proteins | sample 2456251 | NCBI WGS metagenome assembly SMEO01 (sample SAMN10132594, study PRJNA489261) | soil metagenome | isolation source: day1 control-silt loam soil ammended | place: USA | reverse complement strand
TGTGGTTTGAAATATGTTGCTGTTATTTGTCCTGATGGTTATATTAAGATGGGTAGAGTTGCTAAATTCACTTGGGGTAATGGTGCAACTGGATATAATATTAACGTTGGATCTGAAGAAGAGCTTTGGGCAGATGGTGAATATATCTGCCCAGTAACATTAATAGACTAAATATGTGCATAACCCCACAATAGAAGGATAATACTTATGGCTACATCAGCACTAATTGTAAATAAAACAAAATCAGGTGAAATGCAATTCTGCTTTGTTCACTCAGATGGGGGAGATAATACCCTCAAATCATTAAATGACCATTTCGCTAATAGTGAGAAGAAATTAAAAGAGTTATTCTCCACATCCCATGTAACATTACTGGATGGTAAGAATATTGTTCACGGTAGAGAGAAACTACCACAACAAGCTACAAAAGCTCGACCAAAAGCATTGATTATTATCGACTCGTATGACTTTGTCTCATATTACTATCTGATTAAAGATGGTAGTGTACAACAGTTTGATTATGCTGGCGATCTAAAGTCTGCTATTAAATAAATAAAAAGCCCCCAAGCTATCATTGTTTGGGGGCTTTTTCTGTTTAAATCTTACCTTCTTTTTTAAGTCTAAAGTACCAATCTATTGATGTTTCTTCTTGATCGATATCTTCTAATTTCCTAAATCCCATCTCAACTTCCCAAATTGTTATAGCTCTCCACTCATGTGAATTCATGCCTTTATCTGTCCACCAACTCTTTGGGTGTTCAAAATCAAATCGTAATTCAATCTTTTCATGATCTTCTTGTAAACAATATTGTCTACATATCTTAACAATTCGTTTAAGAGCTAATCGGTGTTCTTTTAACTCTGGTTGTTTCATTAAAACGTTTGCTGAAATCATCTCTGTGCCTCTCTAAGTTATGTATTCATTATACAACATATAACACAAAAGTAAACACATTAAGTTATATTAATTAAATGTTTATTACATGGTATAAAATCAGGTATAATATATACAATACAATAAAACAGGAAGAATATAATGAATATAGTTGATTTATTAACGTTAGATAATGCGAGTAAGTTCTGCGAATTTAAGGATACTGAATATGGGGATTACCTGTACGCACTAATCGATTACTGTGACCAAGATGATTGTGTTTTCTTTGTAGATATTGAGACAAGAGATAACTTATACATATCTGATTTATATGGTTACGAGTTTGTTGGTTTTGTGTCGGAAGCATTTGCTGTATCTACCGTAGAAGAACAGTATAAATGTGCTAAATGTAGTACGGATGTACCAATTACAAAGGAACGTATTTTGGCTGTGGAATTGCTGTGTTCCTCTTGTAAATCTACTGAGGAAACAGTACAGAAAATGCAAATACAGAAGAATGTATACAAATTCCATAATCCATGTCAATTGCTTATACTAAGAACGTATTTTAATGGAATTAACAATTCAGATATAAATGATTGTACTAGTGGATTATTTGTTATTAATACAGATTTTGGGGATTTTTATGATGTACACTATTTTACAATTATTCCATATTATGTGTTAACTCAACATGGTTAAGTTCATATATTTTACAATAAGCATTTTAATTGTAATTATTGGAGTACTACATGCTTCGGTTAGTCTATCAATATTAATACTATTGATGATTATCAACGATTCTATATCATTCATACACATTGCAATTATATTTGAAATAACGGTTGTAATAGCAGTATCAGCTCTAGTATTATATAGTCTAATTCATAAACAATGGTATAAACGAGATGGAACAAAATCTATATGAAGTGAAAACGTATAATGATTGCGAAGGGCGGACCACACGACTACTAGGTATCTATCGTGGTAATGTTCAGGACATTGCTTTACATTTAGCTGATAAAGCTGTATACCATTTAATCATCAAACCAATCAGTATTCAAGAAGCTGGTAATCCAACTCGTAAAACAGTTGATGTTCATTTCAGCGGGTTTGGTTCAGAATCGGAAGAATTGGTTAATACTGAATTAGCAACCAAATACCATTCAGTTTATATTGGAAGTGGTGAGGTTACTTACGATATCCACAGCAAACAAGAACTAGATGATATGAAGCGTAAAGCAGCATTATCTAAATTATCAAGCGAAGAGAAAGCTCTTTTGGGATTAGGGGAATAAAAAGTGATTGTTGGTTTTAATTATGAAGGTACAATTATACGTGGAACTTTATTGGAAACAAGCGTTGATAATGAGGGTGAGTTGGTCAAGAAGATTAAACTATCTCATAAAGATGGGATTCCAACCAAACAACAAACAATTGAATACACAGGTCCTGTATTAGCATTAGTGGGTAGTGAGCAATGAAATCACCAAATTTTGATCACGTTAAAGCATTTTGTTCACTAACTGAACTATCTGTTGATATTGATACAGATGATTCAGTCCACATAGGAGGTCAGAATAATAACGGATTACATATTGGTTGGGTTGGTTCGAAAGAAAAGGCTATCACCGTATTGAAATCGATGCGTGAGTTGTTTTCAACTGATGGGGCTATTGAACAAAATATTTGTATTTTGCCTGATCGATTTGGTATCAATAATCCAAATCCGACTGTAAGTCTAAGTGTTTCTATTGTTTTAAATAATCTGATTTTACATGAAAATTATAAAGTATCTGATGTTAGTAATATGATTGCTGAATCAACACAATACTTTATGAATCGATTTGATACATTTTTCCCACAAGATCGAATTAATGTAATTGTTAAAGAGATTGATGAACTTATTAAATTTATCGGTGATGACGATGCTGAATCGGAAGACTTGACTGAAAATCAACTACGCTTAAAATGTATGTTGTTTAGTATTAAACAGCTAACCGAATCTAAAATTGAAGATGTTGTTCGAGCCAACTCCGATTACAGATGCAAACAAACACTATATCATTTAAAAGGTTTACTCAATGTGTATAACAATAAGTGATGCTTTGAAGGAAGTTGTAGCTGAAATACAAAGCTATAGCAAAGATGATTTAACAGCTAAGTTAGAAGAGCACACAAACCATTTTTCATCAACAGTTGATGATTTGGTTGAGTTTATACAGGAATATAATGAATAGATTATTTGACCAATTTCGAGTAAATGTTTCATACGATTTTATTGAAATCAATCAAGTGAATATCAATAATGTTGGTTTAGACTTGGATAGTTTCAAAACGGTTGATGATGCAACCCAAGCGATTGATGAGTTAATCAATGTTCTAAAAAGTGAATCATTAGATGATTTGATTTCGTTTACAATTGATTCATACTCAACTATTGAAGAGCTAAGTGTGTGTGCTCGTATATCATTACCAACATCTCAACGTTCTATGTTGTATACATCATTCAATACAACCGAAACAGACTTGAATCAAATTAAGGCTCAAGCCACAAGATTGGTTAAAACTAAACTAAGTGAAAGTTTAGGGATTGGTGGGTTAGATAGACTTGCATACAATCTAACTAATATTAAAACGTATCTCAACAGTATTAAGAATGAATTTAATGTAATTGATATCATTACTTCAATACCAAAATCTGAACTGAAACAGTTAATTGAAAGTAACAAACTCGTATCCGAATTGCGTTACTTATCAACAAAAGATTATATAGTGGAGGATTGAAACCAATATGTGTTATAAGCACACAATGTATATTATTGGGGATGGTGAAAAGGTTAGCTTGACGACAGAACTCACGGATACTATGTACTTGCATAGTATCCGTGAGGTTGTCATTGTTGATTATAAGGATCGATTCACAGCATCAGCACAAATGAATAAAAATATTATAAATAAACTAGAAAAGTTATATGACGATCTTATAGATACTGTAAACGATAAGTTGGTGTCATTCACCCCAAGCGAACACCACAACAGTGTTTGGGTTGTTAATATAATCAAGCCAAACCCCTTGTTAAAGAATGATTATATGCCGTTTAGGACAAATACGCAAGATAACGCATATAACTTATTTAAACAACAAATAGGCGTGATTTTAACGGGTATTTCCGAGAGAATTGACCTATTAACAGAAGATTGATAAACTGTTGTGCTATTCGTTTTTATGTGTATAATTGGAGTTACAGAGAAACATCCAACACTTAAACGATTGAAGGTTACTAATATGAAAATCATTATCATGAATATCAATTTCGAAAAACTTGAAGAAGTTGTATTGGACATGCCCGATTGGGTGGTGAGTTTAACCGTTGAAGATGGTGTTTTAACGGGCTGGAATGATTATCCTCAGTGGAAAAATGGAACGTTTTATGATGATCCTTTTTTTAATACGGAAGAGTTTTATACTTTCAAATGCAAATACGAGCTTTTGGAGCCGTGGAAGGCTTGCTGTAATGTTGCGAGATCACGAGGCGTTTTTACAGTTTTTGTATCGTAGATTGGTAGACCGAGAACAAACCTACTTCAAAGTAGGTTTGCATATCTATACATACAAACATCAGAATTTGTATCATTAATAATAACCAAAAAAGAGGAATAGATGACCCAATTTTCAAATGAACATTATAGATTAACAACAAGAAGAAATGGTGTAACCGTTGTAAATGTATTTGGGTTTCCCATTATGCATGATAATCGATCTTATAATGACCACTTAGATTATATCAAGAGAGCGATTGAAGACCTTGAAGACGTCAAGCGAATACTAACGAGTGGGTTGAAACCAAGTGATGTGATTTACAATTTAATTGATTACCGAATTGGTAACGATAAGAAATCAATCACAGCTCGTATTGAAACAAATAATCGCTTTAAAATGCTAATGGAATACTTGTCTATTGCATCAGATACGATCGATGTTAATGATACTGTATACCAATTAATGGATATGCAGTTTGAGAGCTCCTTATCGAAATACAATAAGCGAGATATTATTACAGATACTGATGAAGTGATAAATTTCTTAAAAGATTTGTTGAAAACCAAGGAAGAAGAAATTAAACTAGCATTATCAACTCTAGGAGATTAATTAAATGACAAACCCTGAACTCGTAAATGGCCGTGAAATGTATGCTGTTGCTAAGAATGGTAAAATCCAAATGTGGAAAGGTGAAATTTTGGATACTCTAACCCCAGAAGGTTGGAAGATCATTCGAGCTACATACGGTTTCACTGATGGTGCTAAACAAACAAAAGACACTTTTGTTAAATCAGGTAAGAATACTGGCAAGAAAAACGAAACCACATTAGATCAGCAAACTCAAATCAAACTTGAACAAATGTATGCTGATAAGATGAAAAAGAACTCAATGGTTTGGGATGTTAAAGACTTTGTTGCTCCAAAACGTCCAATGCTTGCTCAAGCGTATAAGAATCGATTTAAACATTTAAATAATGTTAAGAGTTGGTTACTAGATCGTAAACTTGATGGCAACCGTGCTTATACATATACCGATGGTTTGATTCAATCAAAATCAGGTGAAAAGACTACACCATTAAGTCACATTCAACAAGAACACGCTTTGATGAAGCAGCAATGTCCACTTATTGAAGAGCTTGGCATTCACTTAGATGGTGAGTATTACCTACATGGTTTGGATTTAACAGCAATTACAAGTATTATTCGTAAGAAAGATGATGCTGACCGTTCAACTGATACTCTACTCGAATATCATGTATATGACTGCTTTATCCCATCTCAACCAGAATTGAATGCTATTCAGCGTTGGGAGATTCTAAAACAAGTGTTTGATCAAATTGATGTTACATTCCACAAATTATCTGAAAAGGTTGTTGTTGAGAATGATAAAGACTTAATTGATGAAATTGCTGTTAAATTTGTTGAAGAAGGTTACGAAGGTGCAATGTTACGTGATGTTGATAGTCCGTATATGCATAGTAAAAATCAGACAGATCGTTCAGATGCAATGATCAAATACAAGTTTATGGAAGATGATGAGTTCCAAATCGTAGATATCATTGAAAATGAAAATGAACCAGGTACTCCAAAGTTTGTGATTGATCTTCGTAACGGTAATGTCAACGAAGTTCAGATGAACGGAAGCAAAGAAGCTTCTAAAGAATACTTGACAAACAAACACTTATATATTGGTAAGTGGTTGAAGACTCAATATCAAACATGGACCATCTACGGTAAACTATCATTTGCTAAAGGTTTAGAAGTTCGTGATGGTACTGTAAATGAACATGGATTTGATCCACGATTCTAAAAAATAAAAGGTTGGTTGCGCTTATGTGTAACCAACCTTTTTTATTTAAATAAAATCGTTTACATATGGATAACTTCCTTTTATAATTATCGCATAATTTAATTAAATGAGTTAAATCAAAATGAGTTTACGTAACAACATCATTAATAAACTTACGTGTACCCAAGCTGAACAGTTCCATAAGCACTTAAATGCTACTACATTGAATTATCGTTTATTTGATATGGAACCGCACAACATGATTGATGTTATGATGATGGGTTTGGGTTTGAGTGTTTCGGATTATAACCGAAATGCTCCAAAGCTATCAGATGAAGATAAAGGAGCTTTATACGCTCGTTTATTCAGCAAGTTCTTATCTAAATCAAGTCCATTTATATCTCTGGATATTGGTGATGTGTCATTCTACTTTAATCGTGAAAAGCGTACAATGAATATTACTGGGTATGGTGAGTCATTGTATGAATCTGTGTTTAATCTGAATGACGTCAAATGTGAATTACTTCCAGTACTAAGAATAGCGCTAGAGGATCAATCAAAGTTAATGCGGTTTAATCGTTGTTTTGATAGTACGTTTTATATTGTGTGTATGGATCATGATGCCAACAAAGGTAATATTAAAATGAAGAGTATGGGTAATCCACCATTTTTGGTCACAAAAGATCAGCTACGTGAATTAGTCAATTTATTAGAAGAGGTTTGTTGAAAAATGGCTCAGTCTTTAGAACGTGGTGAAATTGTATTTGCATCATTTCGTAACATCATTGTAGCGTTAGCTATATTAAATGCATGTGCATTATTTTACATGAAGACATCTGACAAAGATTACTTCAAAGTTGAAGATGTTGTTATTACAAATAATCAACCAATCACAAACAAATACTATGATCCAAGTAATGGAAATTATTATTTTGTTGTTGATAACAAAGAACACAACGTTCAACGTAAAGTATATAACGAATATAAAGTTGGATCTAACGTATCATTAACAGTACGTGGTGATGCGAATGAGTTACATGAGTTGATGTTTTTATTTCTTATGTTCTCAGCTATTGGTTTATGTGTTTGGTTACTGTGTGTTATTATTTAAAAAAAGGGGTTTGTTAGTAAATGAGTGGTATTGATTTTGAATCAGCAACAAAAGATGAATTGATTAATTGGTTGGATAAAAACTACTATAATCGATTTACGGTGAATAATTATTATGAAGTGTACCATAACACGTTGGTTAAATTCAATTTGACATATCCGTTATTCAAGCGAGAGCATCGTACATGATTAAACCAAGCGATGTGAGTATTCAGACAAGACAAGCCATACATAAACATATTAAGTTATGCTTACTTGCAATTCCATTTGTACTTTGTTTGAATTTATCATATCTAGTGCACTTTACCAATTACATGGAAGTACCTAGAGTGTTAAGCTCAGAAGGGATAGTTACAAATAAAATGGTTAGGGATGGTCAGTATTATTTATTTTTAAATGATTCGGGTTCCACAGAGCATGTAACCAAAGAAGCATATGACAAGTTTAAAGTTGGAAGCGAAGCGAAGTTGTATGTTAAAGGTCAACAAAGTACCAAACAGGTATTATCAATAATCGTGTTGATTATGATATACGCTGTTGCTCTTATTTGTGGTTTTATTTGGTTGTGTACGTTGGTTGAAAAGTATATGAACTGGGTTAAGGGGTATTGAAATTGATTAGTGGCAATGATGTGGTAAAGTGTTGGAGAGAGTTAAACGACTTGGAAGCATTTGCTCACAACAAAGAGTTAATGTATCAAAGTCCTCAGTATATTATTGAACCAGTTATGGAAACAGGTCTTGGTTTTATTTCTGATCAAGCAGAAGAAAACACCAAGCTACGTTATTGGTATGAGATTTTGGTTCCATATAGACGTGATCTTGAAGATGAACACGAGAAACACACAATGGATACCAACCCAATTGGTTGGATGCATATGTGGAAATTAGATGATGGTGCTGATAGCTATGAACAAGCCGTTTTAGACATTCACGCAAAAATGACTAAAGAATATGGTGGAGCGCATGTATATGAGTAATTACCCAAATCCTGATTTAAATGATCAAGTATTTATTGCTGTTGATATCTACGATGGTGATGGATGTGATATGCCTCATGGTCGTATTGCACATCGAGGTGATGTTGTTATTGTACGTAAGGTTATTCCTGAGCGAAATCGATATTACGTTTCTCACCCAATGATATTGGATCGATCATTCTATGTTGAGCGCAATGAGATTCAATTAACTGATCCATGCTTGACTCACAATGATACAGTAAAGTATTTAAAAAGTCGTGGACTTAAAACCCTAGATGATAGATTATCACTTTAGTTCAAATTCAAGGAGTTACAAACACATATGATTATTACCATTAAAGGTCGTGTATTTTCAGGTCGTACTACAGCAGCAGCTCGTTTAGTTAATCCTGGCACCAAAACATTGGTTATTACCCAAGATGGTGATTTTATTGATCGGTTGGTTACAGTTGTCGGTTCGCTTAATCTATATGCTTATAGTGAATTAACGTTACTTAATACATCTCAACCTAATATCTTAAATCGTATGGGTGAAGTGTTAGAGTTAGTCAAACAAAATGAATACTTCACAATTATTATTGATAGTGTTGATGCTGTGAAGCAGGTTGATTTGAGTTTCTTAACTCAATTGATTAATCATGTAGAGAATAATGAAACACATGAAACAACTTTAGTATTGGTTGAACACCAACGAGTTCAAGGAATTTAATAAAAATGAGCCTAGATATCTATATAATCGATCTACAACCATTTCCAAGTGATTACACAGGATTTCGATCTCAGCAATATGATTTCATTTTGCATTACTTGTCTAGAGAACAAGCCGCTTATTTAAACTCTATTGTTGAATGTTCTGCTGTTCCTGATAATTTTGAATATATTGATCATCAATATTATTACTGGGATGAGAAGTTCATCAATTACAATAAAGAAACGGATACTGTTTCTGTTGTTGATCACCACAATGGTGAATATAAAGTATTATTAAAAGATGATATCAAACCACTAGCTTACGACAATACTTTCATTTGTATTCCATCAGATCACGTTGGTAGTTGGAGTCGACACATTTTCAAGAATGGAGATGTACCCAACCAAAACTTGTTTTGGGGTAAAAAGGATCTACCTGAGCTATTAAGTTATGTAACTGATGAATGCAAGCATTTGTTTACTGATTTGAAAGATAACCAAGTTATTCATTTTAATTATTGAGGATTGCTCTTTGTATAGCTTCGAATCACACATTACAATTAAAATTGATGATCGAGGGATTGAATATGTTGAGGGTGTTGTTAATCAACATCTCCAACAATTTAAAACCAAATTAATTACAATTGGTTTAGGGGATGTGGCTACTCATACCATGACATCCACAACAACAGTATTTGAATCAAAAGATCAAAAGTTTGCAAACGCTTTTAATGAAACAACATCTCTAATTGAATCCCAACTACAGGTATTAAAATCGTTTAATATTGAAGTTGATCGAGTTAAACTAGAAGCGTGTCCAAAGTTTATACACGATTCAGGAATGGGATTCTTTTATGTTGAAATCCATGTTCCCTGTTATACACACAAAGTTGATGAGTTCAATAGTCAATTTGGGTTGAAGTGGCATAGATCATCAAACGAATTTAAACCAGGTATTACAATGTTGACTTGGCGTGGTAAAGAAAGAATTGCATCAACGTGTAATGATATCAATCATATGATTGATCTTAATGTTTGTAATCCATTGGTTAAACGCCATTACGAATATGCTATAATTGACACCAATATTGGGTTAGATAGTGAATGGCTGAAATAAGAAGAGTTGAATACCATCATTTTAACCATTGGGCTTTTGCTACGGTATTCCCAATTTCAGATGGTAAACATTTGGTTAGGTTACAATTACAATCCGCTGATTACGATGTTAGTATACTAAGGGATTATAATATAAATCCCATTAAACAAGCATTTGATCAGCGAAAGTGGATTAGAGATGTATTCTACAATAGACCAATAACATTAGTTGATAAGTATAATAACTCAATTAGATGTTTGGTATATAACTCAATACATTCAAAATGTAATAACCACATGATTTTAAATATAAATAATTTTAAAATACCAGTTGACGTTACGATTAAAACACCTGATATTACACGCATTGCGATAGATGGGATGATTAGGGAATTCAATCACCAAGAGAGTTTCTTCTACAGTAGATTAGGGTCATTTATACACCAAGGATTAACAAGTGCAAGTATATAAAATAGTAGAGATTGAGGATGGTTCGTGTAAACCAATGTCAATGGATACTAACAAGATTGAGACTGTTATTTACTATAGTAGCAATCTCCCAACAGATGTACGCGAATTAACCAAACTGCTATATGACAAGGTATACAAATACCACTCACTCGATTCAGGCGAATGTTTACATCTTTCAAGTACATTGATTAATGAACGTGTTGTTCAATTAAACAGATTTACCAAACTTGCTATCTTTAGCGTGCAAGTAAACACATTTAATAATTTTAAACTTTAGGAGTTGAAATAAATCAACATGGCTACAAACAAATACGCAAACCACCCAAACAATGTAATGATTCGTGAATGGTCTAATGAAAACCGTGGTCGCTCTTCAGGATTATCAACTTTGATGTTCCCTGACTATAAAGTACCACAAGTAGTAATCGGGTGTTATCGTAATGGCGAACAATTATTTGATGATGAAATGGTTGAACGTGCTAAACCGTTTATGGAACAGATTGAGTTGGAAGAGAAGCAGGGAAAACGTAAAGTATATAAAAGTAAACTAGCAGGTCCAAGTTTAAGCACAAGCGATCGATTTAAGCGATATGATCGATTGGAAGAGACAGAAGAGTATTTAGATTATGTTGAATGGTTTGAAAAGTATTCTGGTCATGCTGAAGTATTCCTAGAGAAGTTGAAGCTAGCGTTACCCAACGTACCAAGTGGTAGTAACTTACTTTCTCGTGATTTCCGATCAAAGTACTTCAAAGCAAAGCAATACGTAATTGATAATAATCTACCTGTTGTACCACCATTATCTCCTGTACGCGAAAGCGAATTCCGAGATGCTAAGCGTCTTCACATGTTACGTGAAGCAACAAAGAATTTAGGTAAGGTTGAATTTAAGAACACTATTGATAGCTTAGATCCAAAGTTTGAATTTTTAGATCAGATCAATCATGTACAAGGTGATAAACGTTTATCGCTTTTAGTCCCAATGATTCTACTTGCTAACTTCCGTCCTGATGAAGATATGGAAAAAGCAAATGATGTGTATAAGACTTTCACTAATACTGATTTACCTGTATCAGTTGTGAAGATTACAAATATGCGAAATGCTATTAAACGTGCATATGAAATGATTGAAGAAGGTTGGTTCGAAGATGGTGTGGATCAATACGATGATGAGAATACAATTTATAACAAACAATAATAAATTTTAAAAAGGTGGGAGTCATGTGTCGACTCCCACCTTTTTTTGTTGTATAATGATTCGGTAAGTTAATCAAAGGAAGTACCAAGATGAAATTTAAACATAGCCAAATCGCTTCTATCGCAATGAGAAGAATCATTGAGAAAAAGGAGTTGAATGAGTTAGAGTTCTTTGAACCGGAGTATGATAAACGATATAGTGAAGTAATTAAGAAGAACGATGATTGGTACAATTTACTTAATACACTGATTACCACTTATGATAAACACAAAGTACTGGAAGTGTTGGATATATACACCAAGGTGTTTGAAACAAATGATGTAGAGTTTAATGACTTAGATACGGATTATGGCTTTGGTAATGATATCGAGTTTATAGAAGTTAAATAATAGACATTAAAAAAGGACTTGGTTGTTAATAGCCAAGTCCTTTTTTTATTGTGTTAATTAATAATCGTAGTATTCTTCTTTGTGTATCTGTAGATCACCTTCTTTATCAATATAGCATTCAATCTTATAGTTGGTGTCATAAATATAGTCACTTAATTCGAGGATATGAGCGCTTAATTTATGGCATTTAGCTTTTTTGGGGTCTTGGTACGGTAAATCATTTAACATTGAATTTACGGTAAATGAAGGCGATTCTACAGGGGCTAGAAAGTCGTGATCTTCATACTCATCATATCGCTCATCAAAGCCATTAAAATAACAATTCAATTCATCTTCATTATAATATAAATCACTTGAGTGTGTGCATGGATCGCCATCGTTGAATGCTGGTGTTGTCCCAACGATAGCAATAGCGTCTAATTTATACTCTTTAAATAAATCACCAATCAATACGGCTAAATTATCATTCGTGTAAAAGTCCGCTTTAATTTTTGTGATTTGGTCTTCTAATGAATCAATTGTGTTCAACGCTGTGTGTAATTCTGTGGTCATTTTGGTAATACTCCTAATATGATTTTAAATAAAATTTGTTGTCTTGTTTGTTTTTTATTATTTGTTGGGCTTGGGCATGAACATGGTTGATATCCATTACCGTTTGTACCATTATATCCTTTCATGCAGCTATTACACTTCATTGAAATCTCTTGATCCATTCTAACAATCCAATATCGTAAGATGTTGAATGCTCTAATGGGTGTCCATGTGTTCTCACGATTGCGTTGAAACACAAATCACTTCTATATCGTAATAACCCTTCAATCGCTTCTCCAATGATTCGATTAGCTGAGTGCTTGATTACGTAATCAATAAATTCAATTTCTTTACCACCCTTCAGTCCTCCAGTCTCATTTACAATCGTTCTTAATACAGCATCTCCATATGTAACAACTACTTCATACAGATGTGGCAAATCTTCCGAGAATTTGTAAACATTTAGGTTCTTGGTCAGCTTATTATTACCAATCAAAGTGGTATTTCTATATACTCTTTTGGTACATTTCCGTTTTACTCGGTTGAATGCAAACTCATGATTATAGTCCGTTTTAAATAGGGTAAAATCGCTATTATCAAGGGTAAACCGATCATCCCGTATGAGACTACCATAAAGGTTAAACTCGCTTAAAATCACTTAAAAACTCCTTCAAATTGATGATTGTCATATTGCCTGTTCTACAAGCTCCAGTATCGATGAATATAGCATTACCAACAATATGTGGGTTCTGAACTATTGTGTGTCCCATGAACACGTATTCGGCATTAGCTATTTCACAATGTTTTTGGTACACGAGGTTGCGGCCCCATGTTAGATGATCAGTCATAGCTCGATCATTCCATTCTTCTTTCACCATAATCTTGGTTACATCCCAATCATGAATTGGCATATCAGCATGAACGATACCAACAATTTTATCGAGATATTGAATCTCGATCATATATGGTAATACCTCAAGAGGTTTGAGTAATTCAACACGTTCACCTTCAGGATATTTGTATAACCATTCACCACCATTATTAGATCGTCTATGATGAACTTCAATTCGGTAATCTGTTGCGCCTTGTAAACAGTAATCTTCATGATTACCACGAACTGTATAGAACCATGGCTCATGCACTAATGAAATACATTGTTCATTCTGTGGTCCTCTATCAACAAGATCGCCAACACCAAAACAAATATCTTTATCAAAATTAAACCCAACTTCTTTTAGTTGGGCTATTAGTAAGTCATAACATCCATGTATATCACCAACAATGTATACGTTTACATCGCTTGGGATTTTATGTACTTGAATGTGTTTAAATTTTTTATAATTGCTAATCGCTCGATCCTCCATCACAAGAACCATCTGAACTTGAGCTGTAATCCATATATCCTTGTTTTCTGCGCTGCTCTTGTCGTTCAGCATCTTTCTTTTGTATTTTTTCTAATTCCTGTTTATATGTGTGCTTGAAGTATATATAAGCATGTTGTATCATCTCTAACATGTATATCATCACTCAACTCTAAATGTAAACACTCGCTTGCAGCTATCAAAACAGATAGTACTTGGATGTTCAATGATCGTGAATGAGTTTCCTTTTGTGTAATCGATTGACATGATACCATTTGCGATTTCTTCGTTTAGCACATCTTCGCCATTTTCATCCCAAACTGTATCTATAGCTTGAATTAGTGATTGTTTATTGGTTACATCCACATTTGGAATAACTTGGTATTTAAATTCGCTATCATCGAAATATAAACATGATTCATATATTAAAGTTGCTATTAGTATTCTCCTTATATCACAACAAAAAAAGCCCTGAGATATTAACTCAGGGCTTTATTATATACGACTTAATCGAGTAAGTCAAAATTGATGTGATCACGCTTTGGTATAGGTGGTGGAGTTGAACTCGGTAATGGTGGAATTATATTCAAGAAACGTTCGTTGTACATAATTGTGATCTCATTATATAGATACTCATACTTATCTTTACGAATATACTTCTTGTACATATCCCAACGAGCTTTGGTAACTTCATCAGGTTCAACTCGATCATTAGAAAATACAAAATTTGGGATATCATCTTTAAACTTGATAAACAAGAACTTACGCTCAGCCACAATACGTGGTAGTGCATATTTTGTATGATCATATAATTCACCGCAATTATTGACTACATGTTTATATGGCGCTGTGTAGTATTTCCATTGTTTTACATGAACTCCACATAATTTACACAAACTATGAATCTTCTTCCAATGGTTGCTACCTTCACCTTCCGAATAGTAATCAAATCTATCTGGATTTTCGGTAGCTAATGTATTCACTGCCTTTATATATTTCGATTTTGTTGTGCTGGAGTCAAAACATGACCAAATCAATCCCGTCAGAACCAACGATCCACAAATAATGAAAGCTGTAACAACTATATTATTATGATATGGATGTATCATACAAGCAATCATAACATAAAGGCTCAGTAGGGCCGAGCATTTAACCATTTTCATAATAACTCTGACTCTAAATGATTTGGTCTATTCATACGTTGTCGTTTCTCTTCTTCAATTCGCTTGACATCAGCGGAAGTTTGTGCTTTGAATTCTGAGTTTGTGAATTCGGCTTGATATTTCGCAATCAACTCATCACGCAATCCGCTAGGCTTCATACTATTAATAAAGAATTCCCAACGCTTCTGTTTAGCAGTGTCGCGAATACTATTATTATAGAGTACGATTTCTGTTTTATCTTTAATATTATCCAGACCAATACTTTTGATGTACTTCTCATCATCTTTGATAGGAGTGTAACAGTGTTGAGTATCGCGCAAGAATTTATAAATTCGTTTTACTTCATCATCACCATTAGAATATTTTTCAAATGTATTCATTTTAACATTCAACTTTTTGAAAAATTTGAACATTTTTCTGAGATGTGAACCATCCGATCTGAATACAGGCAGTTCGCTGTAAAAAGCGCCTTCGAGTGTTTTGAAGTCTTTTTGGTGCTTAGATACTAATAAAGTCACATCAATAAATGAAATGATAGATGTAATCAGAATACCAATAATAGCAGATGTTGCATAGCTCTGATTTAGTAGTAGGTGTGATAGTGCTGCGATGACTACAAAGCATACAGCATTATATAAAAAGTTCATAACTATATCCCATATTAAAAGTTTAGTGATGTTGCAAAGTTAACAAACTCTCGAATCTTATTCTGTAAGGTTAGCTCAAAAGTTTGTTTATCATGGAACTTTGGTTTGATACTTCTAATATCAAAATCCACGAATTCGTAGCATCCATCATATAGGATAACTGGGATTAAATCCACATCAAATCGGACACATATAGTATTATTACACTTTGATATCGAATGCACAATTGGTTCAGCAATGTCGATGTATGGGTTGTTGGTCATCTCAACTCGTTTCTCAATTGTGAGCAACTGGGTGAGAATATACATTTCATATTCAACCATGTTCTGAGATGTGTGTTTACTAATCTCCTCAATAATATCCACAGTTGTTGGGATAACCCCATCTACAATAGGATAATCAATTAAATCAACATCTGGTTCAATAGTATCATTATCATCATCCCAACTATCCAAACGAATTGTGATAGCTGATAATTGTTCACCATCAAATCGTGGCGATACTGTTACATCTTGAATTTCATAAGTCATTTATTTAATCCTTTAATCGAAAATGTAAGCTGCGTTTTTATACAAAAATGAATGAATTGATCTCATAACATCCAACTTAAATTTAGTTTCATTTTTGTACTTGATATCTTCGTTGTGGAGGTGATCGTCTTTATACACAAGCTCATTAGTATTATGGTAATAAGTCATCTCAAGGCCACCAATTGTAATATCAGCCGAAGTTCCTGTATTGGATGCAACAAAGTTATTAACCTGTATATCACCATAAGTGTCAACAAAAGGATTATTTCGAATTAAAAATAATTGTTCAATATCAACTAGTGCCATTGTGATATAGTCGCTAAATTCAGAAGGATCTGCTTTAACGTTAGATTTAATATACTCAATCAACTCAGTTGGTTGTGGTACAGTATCAATCAACAATTCAACGTTAGTAGTATTTGTAAAACTTTCTGAATTTGGTGTCTCAACAACCATATCAATTCTAAGTTGGTCATTACCTTCTAAGCTAACATCAATATTCCACACAGTATTCATTAAACGTACCCCATATAGACCATTCCAGATGAAAGATAACCAACTCGACTGGAGATAAAACAAGATTTGGTTTGAATCTCACCAACATCTTGTAGCCTACCATCCTCAACTAAGATAGCGTGAGCTGTTTGTTTGTCACAATCTGTTCTATCTAATTTCAATTTTTTAATATCACCTGAATTGATATACCATGACACGTATGTTTTATAAACACTTTTATCAACATGGTCGTCATAATACTGCAATGTATCTCATCTTTATAATATACATCTTGAAGTACAATATTATTACACTCAGCAAATTCATCAATCCCAATATGTAAATGTGATGAGTCTGCAACAAATTTATGTAAATCAATTGTTACATCAGCTCTATTTGGTAATTTAATTTGATTCATAAGGTTTAGTTGCTCGCACTGTGAATTGAAGATCGAAATTTGTAATTTTACGTTTATGTGTATTGAAAGTGAACTGTCGCTCTGTTACCTCAACTTTACCATGACCATCAGCTAGTAAAATAGATTCTAATGCATTTGGCACTTGGTTAAATGTGTTGAGCATGGTAGTATACAATTCTTCAGATTGATCTTTAAAGTAATCCGTTAGTTTAATCTTTACCGAAACCCCTGTAACAACTTCATCAATTGCATCAATCTTATAAATGAGTTGCTCAGATACATCGTTGATTAGATCATCAACATAAATATGATCTAGTGGATTACCAACGTGAATTGAGTTTACTTTATCTTGTAGTT
>SMEO01000207.1_pt1 | contig 17666 bp, 19 predicted proteins | sample 2456251 | NCBI WGS metagenome assembly SMEO01 (sample SAMN10132594, study PRJNA489261) | soil metagenome | isolation source: day1 control-silt loam soil ammended | place: USA | reverse complement strand
GGCGATTTCGATGACAGGACGATTCAATTGCGGCGATTTCGATGACAGGACGATTCAATTGCGCTCATCCGGGTAGTTACGATCTTTTTCTGTCATCGACAGGATGAGCCCTGACATCCCAAGCAGTGAGCCCATAAAAAACTGATCCTCAAGTGGCATCATGCCCAAAAAAAATGGCCTTAGCGTCTCCCTGCTTGAAGCGTCGTCCTGATGAGGTTGTCGTCACTCGGTGGGGAGGCGTGGGCATGCATGCTGTCGACACGGTAAGCTCTCAGATGGAAATGTGATCCATTTTACAGTATTACCCCTTTCGCGACAGCCTCTTTAGGTCGGGAGGATGTCACAAAGAGTAAGATGACACTCAGTACCAATCCCAGATAAAAGGGGGTCAGTAACCAGCGACTGTTAAAGATAGTTTTTTCTAGGGAGTGTTCAAGTTTCTTTAGTATGTAGGGCTCTTGAGGTGTTTAAAGGCGTGAAGTTTAAATGAATCGCAGTTTTTTCGGCTAGCAAAAAATTGTAGCTCAGAATGATTGGAGCTAAGGCGCTTAGCACCGCGCGAGCGAGATACTGGAGCCGCGCGGCGAGGGCTTTGAGCGTGGTGGGATATGTGTCGCAGCGTGGCGCTCTGACTGCGCTCAATCTGCAGGCATTAAAAAACCCGCATAAAGCGGGTTTCTTAATTCAGCGCGCCAAAGCGTGCTGTTTTTGATTGGTGCCCAGAAGAAGACTCGAACTTCCACGCCCTTGCGAGCACTAGCACCTGAAGCTAGCGTGTCTACCAATTCCACCACCTGGGCATCGAAAACAATACTTTTGCGTTGTTTCCGTGGTACAACGTGCATTACACAACGTTGTGGTGGCGAACTATACGGCCGCTAAAAGAACTTGTAAACCCCTATCTGCGAAAAAATCTGTTAAATTAGACAGGTCTAGGGTGCTGTGAACAATTATTCACAGTGCCACCATATTTTTATAGCTAAGGTGATTTAATTTGACAGCCGATTGGCAATCCCTCGATCCAGAGGCCGCTCGAGAAGCGGAAAAGTACGATAACCCCATTCCGAGCCGAGAGTTGATTTTACATCACTTGGCTGAGCGCGGTGCGCCGGCCGCTCGCGAGCAGTTAGCGGAGGAGTTTGGCTTAACAACAGAAGACGATCTTGAAGCATTACGCCGTCGCTTGCGCGCCATGGAACGTGATGCTCAAGTGGTGTATACCCGCCGTGGCGCCTATGCGCCAGTGGATAAACTGGACTTAGTGGTCGGTCGCGTCAGTGGTCACCGCGATGGTTTTGGTTTTTTAATTCCTGATGATGGCGGCGATGATTTATTTTTAAGCCCGACGCAGATGCGTTTAGTCTTTGATGGTGACCGCGTTTTAGCCCGAGTGGTGGGCTTTGATAAGCGTGGCCGCCGTGAAGGTGCCATTGCCGAAGTGGTGGTGCGTGCCCATGAGACGATTGTTGGCCGCTATAACGAAGAAAATGGTATCGGCTTTGTACTGCCCGATAACAAAAAAATGCAGCAGGAAGTGCTGATCAGTCCCGGTCGTGCCAGTGGTGCGCAAGTCGGTCAACTGGTTGAAGTGGCGATTACCCATTGGCCCACCGCGCGTTTTCAGGCACAAGGTAATATTGTTGAAGTGTTGGGCGAATATATGGCGCCGGGCATGGAAATTGAAGTGGCCTTACGTAACTACGATATTCCGCATGTTTGGCCTGATGCAGTCCTTAAAGAAGCCAAACGTTTTAAAGCTGAAGTCGAAGAAAAAGACAAAGAAAAGCGCGTGGATTTACGTCACTTACCCTTTGTCACCATTGATGGTGCCGATGCGCGTGACTTTGATGATGCGGTGTATTGCGAGCCACGCAGTGGCGGCGGCAGTGATTCGCTGTCCGGCGGTTGGCGTTTATTTGTCGCCATTGCTGACGTGTCGCATTATGTCAAAGTGGATTCTGCACTGGATGCGGAAGCCCAATTGCGTGGTAACTCAGTGTATTTCCCTGAACGGGTGATTCCGATGTTGCCTGAGGAATTGTCCAACGGTCTGTGCTCACTCAATCCGCATGTGGATCGTTTGGCCATGGTCTGTGAGATTGCTCTCGCGCGTTCTGGCAAAATCAGTGGTTATCAGTTCTATGAGGCAGTGATTCAGTCGCATGCGCGCTTAACCTACGATACCGTCAGCGCCATGCTGGAGCGTCCACGCAGCGTTGAGGGCAAGCAGTTCCTGGCTGAGTACGCAGAGGTTGCGCCGCATGTTAAAGAGCTTTATGCCGTTTATAAAGCCCTGCAAAAGCAGCGCCATACTCGCGGTGCGATTGATTTTGAAACCCGTGAAACACATATTGTGTTTGGTGAAGACCGTAAAATTTCTGAGATTCTGCCGACTGAGCGTAACGATGCACACAAGCTGATTGAAGAATGCATGCTGTGTGCCAACGTGGCCATGGCGAGCTTTTTACAGGATCACGATATGCCCGGTTTGTACCGTGTGCATGATGGTCCGCCAGCAGAAAAACTGGAAAAATTACGCGGTTTCCTAACTGAGTTGGGTTTAACCTTGAATCGCGGTAAAGGCGATCCAACCCCTAAAGATTATTTGGCGCTATTAGAAACAGTGCGTGAGCGTGCTGATTTTCAATTGATCCAAACCGTGATGCTGCGCTCGTTAAGTCAAGCGGTGTACAGCCCAGATAATAACGGCCACTTTGGTCTCAATTACGAAGCCTATACCCACTTTACTTCACCGATTCGTCGTTATGCCGACTTGCTCAATCACCGCGCGGTGCGCAGTGTCGTGCGCTCGCGTAAAGAAACCGAGCATGTACAACGTGTCGGTGCCAGCGCTATGCCTAAAGCGCGAATCTATCCCTATGATTTGCCGCGTTTAGAGCAAATCGGTGTGGAAGTGTCGCTGACTGAACGTCGTGCGGATGAAGCGACGCGTGATGTGGTGACCTGGCTGAAATGTGAGTTTATGTTGGATCGGGTCGGCGATACCTTTGCTGGGGTGATTACCGCCGTCACAGGTTTTGGTCTATTTGTTGAACTGACAGATATTTATGTTGAAGGCTTAGTCCACGTCACCGCACTACCGGGTGATTACTACCATTTTGATCCATTGCATCACCGTTTAAGTGGTGAGCGCAGCGGTCGTAGTTTCCGCCTTGGCGATACAGTTGAAGTGATGGTGGCGCGGGTTGATCTGGATGAGCGCAAAATTGACTTTGAAATGAGTCAAGTGGGCGCCTCTACGGATAAACGCCCAGTGTCAGCTCCGGCGAAAAAAAGTGCTAAAAGCCCCGCTAAAGGTAAAACTTCGGCAGCGGGTGCTAAAGCAGAGCCTAAGGCGAAAAGCGCTGATGCAGCCGCAAAAAGCAAAAGCAAAAGCCGCAAGCGTAAAGTGGTAAGTAAGTCGACTAAGGCAGGGCATTATGAGTGATTTAGAAAATGTATACGGCGTGCACGCGGTAGAAGCGCTACTGCGTCACCATCCTAAGCGAGTTAAGCAGCTGATTATCGCCGATGGCCGTAGTGAGCCGCGTATTCAGATCTTGCGTGATCTCGCGGATGCAGCCCGTGTACAAAGCAACACCATCAGCCGACGTGAGATGGATGAGCAAGTCAATGGCGTGCACCAAGGCGTGTTAGCCAAAGTCAGCCCCAGCCAAATCTGGGGCGAGCAAATGCTCGATGAACTGCTCGATCGCTTAGAGGTGCCGCCCTTGTTGTTGGTGCTCGATGGTGTGACTGATCCGCATAACTTAGGTGCCGTCTTGCGCACGGCTGATGCGGCCGGTGTGCATGCGGTGATTATCCCTAAAGATAAATCCGCCACGCTCAACGCTACCGTACGTAAAGTCGCCTGTGGTGCCGCGGAAGTGGTGCCTTTGGTGGCCGTCACGAACTTGGCTCGTGCCCTAGAAAAGCTGCGTCAAAAAGGCTTATGGGTGGTGGGTACGGATGGTGATGCGGAGCAGACCCTGTATCAGCAAGATATGACCGGCCCCTTGATTGTGGTGATGGGCGCAGAAGGCACCGGTATGCGCCGTCTGACGCGCGAGCATTGCGATTATCTGGTCAAGTTGCCGATGCAAGGCAGTGTCAGCAGCCTAAACGTCTCAGTGGCCACTGGTGTGTGCTTATTTGAAGCGCAACGTCAGCGTTTATCTGCGAAGTAAATTCTGATAACAGGGCTAAATCAGCCTTTTATCAGACTTACCTTGCTTAGCCGGGCGCGCTTCTTTAGAATACGCGCCTTGCATTACGTGTACTACCCATGTAGTTAGTTAATGCAAATTTTATCAACTCCTTGTCTGACCGCATGGTGCGGCAGGCTACAACCCGTAAGGAGCATCTATGCGTCATTACGAAATAGTGTTCTTGGTCCACCCGGATCAAAGCGAACAAGTCGGCGGTATGGTTGAGCGTTACACCAAACTGATCGAAGAAGATGGTGGTCAAGTTCATCGTCAAGAAGACTGGGGCCGTCGTCAATTAGCTTACGCAATTGATGATATCCATAAAGCTCACTACATTTTGCTCAACGTTGAGTGCAGCAGCAAAGCTTTAGCAGAACTGGAAGACAGTTTCCGCTACAACGATGCCGTATTGCGCAACTTGATCATCCGTCGCGATGAAGCGGTTACTGAACAGTCTGAGATGTTGAAGGCTGAAGAGAACCGTAACGAGCGTCGTGAGCGTCGTGAACGTCCTGAAACTGCCGAAGGCGCCGATGAAGATGGCGACGACGACAGCGACAACGATGTTGATGAGTAATCCTAGAGCTAATTGAGGAGCCACTATCATGGCACGTTTTTTCCGCCGTCGTAAATTTTGCCGTTTCACCGCTGAAGATGTAAAAGAAATCGATTACAAAGATTTAAATACATTGAAAGCCTATGTATCAGAAACTGGCAAGATTGTACCAAGCCGTATTACTGGCACTAAAGCTAGATATCAGCGTCAATTGTCTACTGCAATCAAACGCGCACGCTTTTTAGCTCTGCTGCCATACACCGATAGTCATAGCAATTGATTGTAGGCTGTGCCCGATAAATGGATAGGTTAATGCATGCGTAGACTCGCTGAATTTATTATGCGTGGACGCATGCAAGCCATTGTAGTAGTGGCTTTCGCATCGGCTATACCTATGATGTTTTGGCTGAGTGCTGCTGCAGTCAGTTTAGTCTTATTAAGGCGTGGTCTGAACGATGCACTGAGTGTCATTGTTTGGGCGTTGTTACCCGCTGCGGTATGGGCCTATTTTGATGATCCACGCCCCCTGTTAGGGTTGCTGGGAACATTAAGCATGGCGTATATCTTGCGCGCGACCTCGTCTTGGTCAAAAACCTTGCTTGCAAGTGTTTTGATCGCAGTATTTTTTGCTTGGGCGTTGGGTGTGGCATTTGCACAACCCCTAGCCAGTTTAGCTGTAGAGCTGAATGCGCTAATGCCAAAAATGCTGGCTGAGCTGTACGAGCAGTTATCTGCTGAAGATCGTTTGCAATTACAAAGCTTAATTGTTCCGGTGTTAACCGGCTTGATGGCCTCGGTATTGCAGTTGTTATGCGTCATTAGTGTGATTCTTGCGCGGTATTGGCAAGCAGTTTTGTATAACCCTGGTGGGTTTGCGCAAGAATTTAAAAGCTTGCGTCTGCCAAAGGTAATAGTGTTCCCCCTAGTGTTTGGTATGTTGTTTGCGCCAGGCCTCGGGATACAGGCTGTGATCTTAACGCCGCTATGCAGTGTGCCACTGATGTTTGCCGGCCTTGCTGTAGTACACGGATTAATCGCGAAATACCGTTCCGGTAATTTTTGGTTGATTGGTTTGTATGTCGGTATGGTGCTGTTTACTCAGCTGATTTATCCGTTTTTAGTGGTACTGGCTATCGTCGATAGTGTTTTTGATTTTCGTGGATTGCGGTCTCAAAATAATGATTCCGATTCTGCGAACGGTGAACGTTGAAATTCAAGAGGTGAGACTCAAATGGAAGTCATCCTGTTAGAAAAAGTCGCAAATCTAGGCGACCTAGGTGACAAGGTAAATGTTAAGTCCGGTTACGGCCGCAACTTTTTATTACCACAACGCAAAGCAACCGCTGCAACTGCAGCAAACGTTGCCGCTTTTGAAGCGCGTCGTGCAGAGCTTGAAAAAGCCGCTGCAGAGAAGCGTGCAGAAGCAGAAGTACGTGCTGCTCAATTGTCTGAGTTGGAAGTGACTATCACTGCTAACACTGGCGAAGAAGGCAAGTTATTCGGTTCTATCGGTACTCACGATATTGCTGATGCACTGACTGCTTCAGGCGTTGAAGTGAACAGAAGTGAAGTACGCTTGCCCAATGGTACTATTCGTCAAACTGGCGAATATGACGTGACTGTGCATTTGCACACTGACGTTGAAGCTACAGTCAAATTGATTGTGGTTGCAGGCTAAGCGTCTATCGGTTAACTACAGTTGACTGATGGTACAAAAGGCACGTTATCTGTATAGATGCGTGCCTTTTGTTGTTTAATAGCCCAATCTATTGTCAGCCTTAGTAACGCAGTGGTGTATTGCATGAGCGAGTTAAACCAACCCCAACAGTATGATTTAGAAACAAGCGCCTTAAAGCTGCCACCGCATTCGGTTGAAGCGGAGCAGTCAGTGCTGGGCGGCTTGATGCTGGATAATAATGCCTGGGAGCGGGTGTTGGATCAGGTCTCCGATGGCGACTTTTACCGACACGATCACCGCTTAATCTTCCGCGCGATTGCCCGCCTCGCCGAACGTAATGCGCCCTTTGATGTGGTGACCTTATCTGAGCAGTTGGACCAAGAAGGGCAGCTCAGTCAAGTCGGCGGCCTGGCCTATCTGGGCGAGTTGGCGAAAAATACCCCCTCTGTCGCCAATATTAAAGCCTACGCGCAGATTATTCGTGAGCGTGCCACCTTACGTCAGCTGATCAGTATCAGTAATGATATTGCCGACAGCGCCTATGCGCCAAAAGGTAAAACAGGCAGCGAGATTCTTGACGAAGCCGAGCGCAAGATCTTTCAGATCGCCGAAGCACGTCCAAAAACCGGTGGCCCGGTTGGTCTTAATGACTTGCTGGCCAATGTGATTGATACCATTGATACCCTGTTTAACAGTGACAATGCGATCACCGGTATTTCCACTGGCTTTACTGATTTAGATGAAAAAACCAGCGGTTTACAGCCGTCAGATTTAATTATTGTTGCCGGTCGTCCATCGATGGGTAAAACCACCTTTGCCATGAACTTGGTGGAAAACGCCTTAATGCGTTCAGAAAAAGCCATTTTGGTCTATTCCTTGGAGATGCCAGCCGAATCCCTAGTGATGCGTATGCTGTCCTCCTTAGGCCGCATCGACCAAACTAAAGTGCGTTCTGGACGTTTGGATGAAGATGATTGGCCGCGCCTGACCTCAGCGGTGAATTTGCTGCAAGAACGTAAACTCTTTATTGATGACTCAGCCGGGATCAGCCCCTCGGATATGCGTGCGCGTACCCGGCGTTTGGCCCGTGAGCACGGTGAAATTGGCTTAATTATGGTCGACTACCTGCAACTGATGCAGATTGGCGGCAGTGCGGGGGAAAATCGAACCAACGAGATTTCGGAGATTTCCCGCTCATTAAAAGCTTTGGCTAAAGAATTTAACTGCCCAGTAGTAGCGCTGTCACAGCTCAACCGCTCGCTGGAGCAACGGCCGAATAAACGCCCGATTAACTCTGACTTACGTGAGTCCGGGGCCATCGAGCAAGATGCTGACGTAATTATGTTTGTCTACCGTGATGAGGTTTATCACCCTGAAACAGAATACAAAGGCGTCGCCGAAGTGATTATTGGTAAGCAGCGTAACGGCCCGATTGGTACCGTGCGTTTAGCCTTCCAAGGCAAATTCACCCGCTTTGATAATCTAGCGCCAGGCAGTTATCAGTTTGACGATGATTAATCGCTCACGCGCGCGCTACAGATTGCAGTGCCCGCCCGTTCGGAATCGGCCAGTGCATTAATCGCTCAAGCACGCGGTACAGATAACACGGCCAAGCCTGGTCGCAATCATCAGGCTTGGCCTTGGTCTTTGTGCTCAGCAATAAAGGCGTTTAACGCGCGGCGGCGGCCTGATTCAGACGCTGAATAAACTCTGGCGCTTCAATCTCACCCACCACCCGTAACTGCTCTAATTCCAGCCCATCCTCAGCAAAAAACTGAATCACCGGCGGGCCAAACAGCTGGAATTGATTCAGCAGGGCGCGCTGCTCAGCGGTGTTCTCAGTGATATCTAAACGCAGCAAACGGTAATTGCCTTGGGCAAACAACTCACGCACCTGCGGCTTGTCCAGCACATTGCGTTCAATCACCTTACAACTGATGCACCAATCCGCGTACCAGTCCAACACCACCGGCTGGCCGGCTTGTTTGGCCTCTTGCAACTGACTACGTAGGAGCGCGACCTCACTCAGGGTGATCCACTCTGCAGCGCTGTTACTGGGGTTCTGCGCCGAGCTGCCTGTGCTGCGGTTAAAATCCATAGTGCTAGACGAGGGGGCCAGCGGCTGTAAAGGATTGGTTTGCCCCTGTAAAGCACCGAACCAAGCGGCGAGGGCGTAGACCAAGAGAGCCAGACCCAGTAATTGCCCCAGCTTTTGCCCAGTTGACTTAACCCCAAACTCTAAAGTGCCCAACTGAATCGCCACTCCAGCCGCGAGCGCGCCCCACAAGCTTAAGGTCAGTGCCGCTGGTAACACACGATCGAGTAACCACAGCGCCACCGCCAGCAGTAATACGCCAAAAGCATTGCGCACCGCCAGCATCCACGCGCCGGATTTGGGCAGGATCGAGCCGCCACCGGTGGCAAATAAAACCAAGGGCGCGCCCATACCCAGACCTAGAGCTAATAGCTTAAAACCGCCGCCCCAAGCATCACCACTGGCGCTGATATAGAGTAACGCCGCCGCTAAAGGCGCTGACACGCACGGCGAGACCAATAAACTAGAGAGCACACCCAGCGCCGCCGCACCGACTATTGAACCTCCGGCGGTTTTGCCGGATAAATTATTTAATGGACCGCTAATCCACTGCGGCAAACGCATTTCAAATAGACCAAACATGGCTAAGGCAAACAGGCCAAAAAATGCCGCGAAAGGCACCAGCACCCAAGGTGATTGCAGACGCGCTTGGATATTCAATTCCGCACCAAATACGCCCATTAACGCACCCAACACGGCAAAGCACAGCGCCATTGAGATCACGTACACACTGGATAAAATAAAGCCGCGCATGCCGCCGATCTGACCGCGCAGAACCACGCCGGTTAAAATCGGCAGCATCGGCAGTACGCAAGGGGTAAAGGTTAAGCCAAGGCCTGCGAGAAAAAATAAAGCGATTTCTTGCCAGGTCCAAGTGGATGAACTGAGCGGTGCTGCACTATTAAGAGCAAAGGAATGCACTTCCGGTGGATAGCACAAGCCCTGATCGGCGCAGCCTTGGTAGTCGACATCCAAAGTGTAGGGCAGGTTGTCTGGGTTATTGACCGGTAAACGAATATTCAAATTGCCGTAGTAGGCTTCGATATCACCAAAAAACTCATCGCTGCGCGCCGTACCTTTAGGCAACTGGGCTTCGCCAAAGCTCACTCCAGGCGAATCGGTACTAAAGCTTAAGCGGTGACGGTATAAATAATAGCCGTCGGCATTGCTAAAACGAATGGACACGGTGTTGTCCGCGTCTTCGATGGCCTGTACCTTAAACGCCTGATCCACCGGCAAAAAATCGGCACTGTTATTCAATACATCCGTGCCGCTGCTGCTCGACGGGCTAAACAGGCTGGCATAGGCCGGCATATGCAGAAAACACAACAAAGCAATAAGCAAAATGCGCATAACGAACTCACTGTATGTAATGGGTAGTGTTACCAGCGAAACAGCACCGTGCTCAACTGCGGCGAATCACCCAGATTCCGCCGAGGATCAAGAGCAGGCCGGCAATTTTGCCGAGATTAATCGGGATTTCTTTAAAACCGACCCAACCTTGGTTATCCAGAAATACTGCGCTGCTCATTTGCCCCAGCAGCACCAGCGCCATAAATAATAGCGCGCCAATGCGTGGGGCGACAAAAGCTGCAGTAAACACAAAAAAAGCGCCCATTAAACCGCCGGCCCAATGCCACCAATGCAAACCTTTCAGGGTTGCAAAACTGACGCCATCGCGTTGGATCAAGGCCAAAAACAGCAAAGCCAAGGTGCCGACTAAAAATGAGATGGTTGCGGCGTTTAACACACTGGATACTTCTTTAGCCAGCAAACCATTGATGCCGGCTTGCAGGGGCATCAGCGCCCCAGAAACCAGGGCCATGGCCAGCAACGACCAATATACGTGCGGAGTCATAATCAACCTTAAAACCTAGATATTGTGCGCTATCTTGCCACAAAAGCCGCGCTTTGAGGCGGCCTTTATGGTTCAGTCGAGACGTTAGCGCGGTGGGAAGTAGTGCAAAATATGCTGCACTTGTTGCTGCAGCTTGGCCGCCCGTTGCTCAGGGCTGATGCGTTGCTGGGGCAAGATCCAGCTGTCGCTACCACGCCAAATCAATTGTTGCTTGCTGCTGTCGATGATATCAATTTGCAGTTTTTGCACATCAATGCTGGTTTCATAGGTGTCGGCGCGTAGCGATGGCCCCCACATTGGGCCCCAATAATCACTTTGCAGCACTTCGGTGCGTTGTTGTTGGCGATCGGTAATCAGCCAAGCACGCACCTCTAGCGGCGCGTTGGGGCTTTGGCTAAAACCTTGCTGCATCAATTGCTGGCTAATCGCGGTGCGCACACGCTGCGCATCCAGATCGTTTTTTTGCGCGGCGGAGTCCGGCACAAACTGCACGCCAGGCTCAGCCCATTGCCAGGTCTGCAGACCCTGATAATTATATCCGGGCTGATAATCCAGCTCGGCCAGACGATTGCTTTGGCAGGCACTTAAGCCCAGCATGCTGATCAGTAATAGATAGCGCAGCATCATAAAACTCTCCAAGAAGGGGCAGGCGGCATGGTTTTTTAATTCGGGTTTTGCCAGTGGCTCTGTTAGGATATGCGCCTTATAACGACTTTTATAGTACCGCATGGCGCGGTTTTTTAGTTGCCAATGGAGGCATGCATGTCCGAATTAGATTTAAGCACTGATGAAGCACGAGTAAGTTATGGTATTGGTCGTCAAATGGGTGACCAACTGCGTCAAAACCCACCACCAGGCATCAGCATTGATGCAGTGGTTGCTGGTTTACGTGCAGCCTTCAATGGCGAGCCAATGCTGGTGTCTGGCGAAGAATTAAATGCCAGCTTTACCGTGATTCGTGAGCGTATGGAAGCTGAAGCAGCCGTTAAAGCGCAAGAAGCCGCTGCCGAAGGCATTGAGTTCTTAAAAGAAAACGCCAAGAAAGACGGCGTTATCACACTTGCTTCAGGTCTGCAGTACGAAGTGCTCAACAGCGGTGACGGCGCGCAGCCAACACGCGAGAGCACCGTACGTACGCATTACCACGGTACTTTAATTGATGGTTCAGTGTTTGATAGCTCCTATCAGCGCGGCGAGATGAACTGCGGCAGCAAATGGCGTTTATATGTGCCAAGCGAATTAGCCTACGCTGATCAAGCGGTTGGCACTATTCCTGCGCACAGTGCATTAGTTTTTGATGTTGAATTACTTGAAGTTGTAGCTTAAGAGCTTTAAGTGAGTGTTGTGCCCGAGCGTGCTGCTTGGGCATGACACAGTAAAAATAAAGTGCGCACCTGTTCTTTAATGGCCCAAGGCTCAGGGTTATTTAGAGCATGGATATCCAGTTCGCCTTGCTCACGTAACGCCTCCAAATCATCCCCCTCAATTTGCACACAAACAGTCCCCGTTAAGCGATTAATGATGCGCAGGTAGGGCTGTGGGCGGTCGAGCCATGCATCAATAAAATAGGTCATAGTGTCTTTCCTTGCTGAGTTGATAAAGCGTTCAAATGAGAATACTTCTCAATAAGATCAAGCGCAAGTGTTTTTGTAATTTAAAGCTCTTGACTGCAATCAAGTGTGAATTTCGCCATGCGCTGTATTGTTTTTAAAACACAATAACGAGGAATTCCCGATGAGCACTGCAGTCCACCCATTGATCAAAGACGTACCTGATTTGGCCCAGGATTTACAGGATCTGTGTGATGACGATCCAAAATATGCCCGCCAAGTGGAAGAGTATCAACAACTGGTGACGCGTTTAGCCGCAGTGCACGCCGGTACTGAAACGCTGGATGCCGAAAGCACGCAATTGCTTGAGCAACAATGCAGCGCACAGCAGGCCATCCTAGTGCGCAAACTCACCCATCCAAGCGGCGGTTGCTGCGGCGGCTGCGGCGGTTAATCCCATCGGCAGAGGCCAGTGTCTTACACGCTTGTGGAGGTGCTGGCCATGCCTGCGACCGCTACCTTGCAGCCGCGCAAAACCATCCCAACACTGCGCAAAACCACCCAAACACCCTGCAAACACCCTGCAAAACCGTCCAAGCACCGCGCAAGCCCCACAAGCAGCACAATCCTGTGGGGCGCTTGCAGGCCTGACGGCTGTAGAAGATAAGTTGTTTTCTCCCTAGGTTTTGCATTTGCTTGATCACTGTATACAATGCCAGTGCATTAAGGCCGTGTGCTTGAGAGCGCGGCGTATCTCATCGCAAATAGGGGAGCGCAGTATGGCTAAGGCCAAACGCATGTATGGCTGTACCGGGTGTGGGGCAACGTTTCCGAAGTGGGCTGGGCAGTGTGCTGCTTGTGGCACTTGGAACACCTTGGTGGAAACGCTGATTGAAGCCGAATTACCCGCCAAAAGCGCGCGCGCCGGTTGGGCCGGTGATCAAACTGAGCTGAAAACCTTAGCCCAAGTCAGTGTCGAAGAAATTCCACGTTTCTCCACCCAATCGGCAGAACTGGATCGCGTGCTCGGCGGTGGTTTAGTCGATGGCTCGGTGGTCTTGATTGGCGGTGATCCGGGGATAGGTAAATCCACCATCCTCTTACAAACCCTATGCAATATGGCCAAAACCATTCCCGCCTTGTATGTCACAGGTGAAGAATCCCAACAGCAAGTGGCCATGCGCGCGCGGCGTCTCGACTTGCCGCAAGACAAACTCAAAGTCATGACTGAAACCTGCATCGAAACCATTTTAACCGTGGCACGCCGTGAAAAACCGCGGGTGATGGTGATTGACTCGATTCAAACCATCTTTACCGATCAATTGCAGTCCGCACCCGGTGGCGTCTCCCAAGTGCGAGAAAGCGCGGCCTTATTGGTGCGCTATGCCAAACAAAGCGGCACCGCGATTTTCCTAGTCGGGCATGTCACCAAAGATGGCTCACTGGCCGGACCGCGAGTGCTGGAACATATGGTCGATACCGTACTGTATTTTGAAGGCGAATCCGATGGTCGCCTGCGTATGCTGCGGGCAGTCAAAAACCGTTTTGGTGCGGTGAATGAATTGGGCGTGTTCGGCATGACCGATCGCGGCCTCAAGGAAGTCTCCAATCCCTCGGCGATTTTCCTCAATCGCGCGCAAGAAGCGGTGTCCGGCAGCGTGGTGATGGCCACTTGGGAAGGCTCACGGCCGATGTTGATTGAAGTGCAAGCCTTGGTCGATACCAGTCATCTCGGCAATCCACGCCGCGTCACGGTTGGGCTGGATCAAAACCGCTTAGCCATGCTACTCGCGGTATTGCATCGGCACGGCGGCATACCCACCCATGACCAAGATGTGTTTCTCAACGTCGTCGGCGGGGTCAAAGTGCTGGAAACCGCCTCAGATTTAGCCCTGATGGCAGCAATTATCTCCAGTTTGCGTAACCGCCCGCTGGAACATGGCTTATTGGTGTTTGGCGAAATTGGCTTATCTGGCGAGATTCGCCCAGTGCCCAGTGGTCAAGAACGCCTTAAAGAAGCGGCCAAACACGGCTTTAAACGCGCGATTGTGCCCAAAGCCAATGCCCCGCGTGAAGCCTTGCCAGGCTTGCAAGTGGTCGCCGTAACGCGCCTTGAAGAAGCACTCGATGCGCTGTTTGAATAAGGCCGTCAGCAACATAATGTGGGTTTGCCTGTTCGAGTTCGAGGTGAAGCGCTACAATGCCGTAATTATAAAAGCCTAGGAGCTATTCTGGTGTCTGTCGTCTTTGTCGCTGCCTCCAAATTACCTACCCCGTTTGCCGAATTCACCATGCACGGTTTCCTTGATGAGGAGACCGCTAAAGAACATGTGGCCTTAACCTTAGGGGATATTGCTGACGGTCAGCCCGTGCTGGGCCGCTTGCATTCTGAGTGCCTCACCGGTGATGCCTTGTTCAGTTTACGCTGCGATTGCGGCGCACAACTGGAAGCCGCGTTGCGTGCCATTGCCGCAGAAGGGCGCGGGGTCTTATTGTATTTACGCCAAGAAGGCCGTGGCATAGGTTTGCTCAATAAAATCCGCGCCTATAGCCTGCAAGATGGCGGTGCCGATACCGTAGAAGCCAATGAACAATTGGGTTTCGCTGCGGATTTGCGCGATTACTCGATTTGCCGGCCGATGCTGGATCATTTAGGCGTGCATTCGCTGCAACTGATGACCAACAACCCGCGCAAAGTCAGTGCCATGCAGACATTTGGCGTGGAGATTGATCGCCGCGTGTCCTTGCAAGTCGGGCAAAACCCCTACAATAAACTCTATCTGGCGACTAAAGCCGGCAAGTTAGGCCACTTATTAGGCCGTGAGCATCAGGCCGAGCACGACACGTGAGACCTGTAGAAGCACGTCGCACCTTACGCATGCTGTGGTGGTTGCAGCTTGCGGTGGCTATGTTGCCAGTGTGGTTATTCCCCAGTGCTATTTATGATCTAGGCGCGCAGATCGAGCGTGTCTCGGTGCTGTTTTTTGTCGTGGCGCTAACCTTATTATTTTTAAATAACCGACCCTTTCAGCGCTTTAAACATGCGGTGATTGCGTTGGGCAAGGTGCGTGACACCGAGCAAGAAGCAGCCGCTTGGCAGCATTTGATGCATTGCCGTTTGCAGGCGCTGTGGTATGCCTGCTTGCCCGCTTGGGCCGCGGCCTTAGCCAAGTTGCTCGATCTAGAAGTGCCAGTGATCGTCTTGCTCGCCGTGGCCACCCCAGTGCTGTTTTGGCTGTATCGGACACCGCGACAACTGGCATAAACCGCCTGTTTTCGTCCATACCGCGCCGCGCTGTGAACGATGCCGCGCCGCGTCACGGGTCAGCCCGCGTGTAGCGCCACTCTGGCACGCTTAGCCGATGATTGCTGCGTTGCACTGGGCCGCGTGTTAGACAGGCCCAGACGTGCGTTACGCGCCCGCAGCTGACGTCGCCCTTAAACACTGATGTCAGACTCTGCGGACTTTACTCAAGCGCCGGATCGACCTCATATATTTTTATAGTGAACTCTATGACTTTGACCTATAGCGCGCGCAGTCGCGCCATTGAACCCTTTCATGTGATGGCGCTGTTGCAGCGTGCCAATGAGCTACAGGCCGCCGGCCACGATGTGATTCACTTAGAAATTGGTGAGCCAGATTTCGATACTGCTGAGCCAATTATTCAAGCCGGGCAGGCGGCGTTAGCTGCTGGCCATACCCGTTATACCGCCGCGCGCGGTTTACCCGCGTTACGTGAGGCAATTGCTGGGTTTTATGCCAGCCGTTATGGCATAGCGATTAACCCCGAGCGGATTATGATCACCCCAGGCGGCTCCGGCGCTTTGCTCTTGGCCAGCGCCTTATTGGTTGATCCGGGGAAAAGTTGGTTATTGGCCGATCCTGGTTATCCCTGCAATCGACACTTTTTACGCTTAGTCGAAGCTCAAGCACAGTTGGTCCCGGTCGGGCCTGAAGTGAATTATCAACTCACCGCCGACTTGGTGGCGCAACATTGGCAGGCAAACAGCGTTGGCGCGCTCGTCGCTTCACCGGCCAATCCCACCGGCACTGTGCTCAGTCGCGCAGAATTAGCCGCCTTATCTGCGGCGTTAAAGCAGCGTGGTGGGCACTTAGTGGTGGATGAGATTTACCATGGCCTGACCTACGGCATGGATGCGCCCAGTGTTTTAGAAGTGGATAACGAGGCCTTTGTCCTCAATAGCTTTTCCAAATACTTTGGCATGACCGGCTGGCGTTTAGGCTGGTTAGTCGCACCGGAAGCGGCGGTGCCTGAGTTAGAGAAGCTGGCGCAAAACATCTATATCAGCGCACCCACCTTATCCCAACATGCCGCTTTGGCTTGTTTTCAGCCGGATACCTTGGCGATTTTAGAAGAGCGTCGCGCTGAGTTTGCCGCGCGTCGTGATTATTTATTACCCGCCTTACGTGCACTGGGTTTTAAAATTGAAGTGGAGCCGCAAGGGGCTTTTTATCTGTATGCCGATATTTCTGATTTTGGCGGCGATGCTTTTGACTTTTGCCGACATTTTTTAGAAACCGAGCAGGTGGCGATTACCCCAGGTATCGACTTTGGTCATTTCCGCGCCACTCAACATGTGCGTTTTGCCTATACACAAAGTGTACCGCGTCTAGCGCAAGCGGTTGAGCGCATTGCGCGGGGTTTAGCAACATGGCAGGCGCAGCATGCAATTTGATCCTGAGTTAGAAGAAGGGCGCTTAATCAAGCGTTACAAGCGCTTTTTTGCCGATATTGAATGTGCCGATGGCAGCGTGGTTACCGCGCATTGCGCCAATACCGGCTCGATGAAAAACTGCATGGCTGAAGGTGCACGGGTCTGGTTCAGCCGCAATGATGATCCCAAACGTAAGCTCAAAGCCACCTGGGAATTGGTCGAAACCCCGCACGGACGTTTGGCCTGCATCAACACCGGCCGCGCCAATCGCTTAGTGGAAGAAGCGTTAATGGCTGGCGTGATCACTGAGCTGGCCGGCTTTACTCAGTTGCGCCGTGAAGTGAAATACGGAGCAGAAAACAGTCGTGCGGATTTTTGTGTGCTGTTTGATGAGCAGTCGGTGTTTGTCGAAGTCAAAAGCGTCACTTTAGGCTTTGCAGAGAACGACACCGCCGCCTTTCCCGATGCGGTGACCACTCGCGGCGCTAAACATTTGCGTGAGCTAACCGCGCTGGCCGCCAGCGGGCAGCGTGCCGTGTTGATTTATTGCGTCAATTTAAGCGGCATCACTGCGGTGCGCGCCGCCGAAGAAATCGACCCCGAATACGCAGCAGCGCTGGATGAGGCCAAAGCAGCAGGAGTTGAGGTGCTGGCTTACGCCACCCGCATCAGCCCCGCAGGTATCCAAATCACACATCCGCTCGTGTAGAGCGGGCCATGCCGTGACCGCTGCCTCGCAGCCCCACAGCACTGTACAAACCCGCCACACAACGCACAGCCCCGCCGGGTGCCCACACCCCAATAAACCCACACACCCCATAATGTTAATCACCCTTGTGTAGTAGAGTAACTACTGTCATTGTCTTGTAAGCGTTACAAGACAATGATGGAGTGCGCTAGAGGCGCTCCAGCCTTGATCCAGTGCGCTAAAAACTGTCGTCCAGTTCGGACGAGTACATAAAAGAGGGATGAATTATGACTATGCCAAAACAAATGCAAGCGGTTGTGTACGGTGGTCCAGGGGTTAAGTCGTTAGAAACGGTA